>QFCH01000495.1_pt1 | contig 26623 bp, 22 predicted proteins | sample 5346071 | NCBI WGS metagenome assembly QFCH01 (sample SAMN09062255, study PRJNA434731) | Human gut metagenome, whole genome shotgun sequencing project. | isolation source: stool timepoint B chromium assembly | host: Homo sapiens | collected 2015
TGCCGGAGGACGCCTGCTACCTGCTGCCGGAGGGGCTCTCCGACGTGGAGGCGGTCATGATCGAACCCACCACCATCGCCATCCAGAGCTGTTCCAGAGCCCAGCTCTGCGCGGAGGACACGCTGTTAATCTACGGCTGCGGCGCCCTTGGAAGCACGATTTTAAAGATCGCCCGGCTCAGCGGGGCCACCATCATCGTCACGGACGTGGTGGAGGAGAAGCTGGAGGAGGCGAAGAAGAACGGAGCCCACTACACCATCAACTCTATGAAGGAGGATTTGGAGCAGCGGGTGCGGGAGCTGACGGACGGCTACGGCGTGACCGTTTCCATCGACGCCGCCTGCTTAAAGACTTCCCTGCTGACCCTGCTCAAGGTGACGGGAAACGCGGGCCGGGTGATCACCATGGGTTTCTCGGTGGCCCCCACGGAGGTGAACCAGTTCCTGATCACCTCCAAAGAGCTGGATGTGCGCGGTTCCAGGCTTCAGAACAAGAAGTTCGGCGAGGCCATCGAGCTGATCAAGGCCGGGAAGCTGGACTTGAAGGGAACCATCTCCCACACCTACCCCTTCCTGGAAGCGCAGAAAGCCTTTGACTTTGTGGACACCAAGGATCCCTCCATCCGCAAGGTCGTGCTCACGTTTGACTGATGAGAGTTGAAGAATCGAACATAAAAAATGCCCCGGCAGAGATTTGGTCCCGCCGGGGCATTTTTAACAGCCATTTTAACAAAATCAGATTTTTTGGAGATCCTGGAGCGCCTTATCCGCGATGATGATCTCGTAGTGTTCCCGGAAGTAGGCTTCGCTGGCGTACTCGTTGGACAGCTTCATAGCGTATTCCGCCAGTATGTTGCAGCTTCTGGAAAATTCCAGGTCACCGCCGCCCTTGCGCTTCATCACCAGGTAATACTGGCGGGTGCCGGGCTTTTTAAAGAGGGTGTTGACGCCGGAGTAGAGTCCGCCCACGGCCCTGGCCGCTTCGCAGATCCGGTCCAGATTCTCGAAACGGAAAATCCGGGTAGCGTCGGCGTCCCGGCCGTCCGCGGAAGCGCTGCCGCCGGTTTCGCCGGCCTGCAGGCCCTTTCCGGGAGCCGGCATTGCAGTTGATTCTGTATAGTCCATATCCCCGGCGCCTTCCAGCAGCTGGCCGGCCAGCTGGGAGAGCAGGGATTCCGTATCCTCATCGGAGGGCGGCGAGAACTTGGCGAAGCGGGTATCCAGTTCCTCAGGGTCCTCAATCTTGGTGATCACCAGCATGATGCTTTCGCCGGACAAGGGAATCGCTTCCACCATGAGCGGGATGTCGTCGGCCTCAAATCCGACTTCGTTGGAGGCTTTCTGGATCATCTCCCGGAACAGCTTCCGGGCCTTCTCCGTTCCGTAGGCCAGTTCCACCAGATTCAGGTTCCGCACGCTTAAATCGAAGCTTGTGAGGGTACAGCGGATCTGATTCTCATTTATTCGTTCTATCTTCAATAGGATCACTTCCTGTTCTGTATCAATCTCGGGTGCCATCGGCACAGTCATTAGTTAGACTCCCACACTCTAAATATACTACAGAACGGGGGGAAATATCAATTAAAATATTTCAATTTAATGAAATTTTAAGGGAAACAGACATTGCGCAGGATCCGTCCGTAACCAGACTGAAGCTAACCGGAACTGAAATGAATCGGGTGAAAAACGGAAGTAGCCGGAGATGACATTTTTAAAGTATAAAGTTTTAGAAGAAAGTTACAACATAATATTGACATTATGTAGATTAAATGATAATATAACCAAACAAGAGATGGTATTGAGCAGAGGAGGGGTGACGGCGGACACCGTTCTGTTTGGCAAATACCGTCTGGATCGTGTAATCGGGAAGGGCCGGACAGGGACCGTATGGTTGGCAGTCCATCTGGGCCTGGAAGAATACCGGGCGATCAAACAGGTTTCCAAAGCAGCTGTGGGATATGAAGCGTTCCACAGGGAAGCCCTGATCCTGAAAAGCCTGCGGCATCCTGCCATTCCGATTGTCTACGATCTGGAAGAAGACCAAAATTTCTTATACCTAATTCAAGAGTATATAAAAGGAGATTCTTTGTATGCCCTGATTCAAAACCAGGGCGTCATAAGCGAGGCGGAAGCAGTCCGTTATGGAGTGCAGATATGCGCCTTAGTTGAATTCCTGCATTTCGCAGGAGAAAAACCCATTTTATTTCTGGACTTACAACCTAAAAACCTGATCATATGCGGCGGCATCGTGAAAATCATCGATTTCGGGCAGGCGTCTTTTGCGGAGCATTGCACTCATCAGAGCGCGCGCTACGGGACGGTCGGCTGCGCTGCGCCTGAACAGTATACTTCTGACCAGATTCTGGATATCAGGACGGATGTCTATGCCATTGGTGCTGTCCTCTCCTATATGGTGAGTGGAAAACCCGGGATGGCGCAGGACGTAGGAAGCGGTATTTCAGACGGCCTTAGAGCTATAATTGGGAAATGTATGGAAGTGGACCGGAAGAAACGTTTCCGCACGGCCGAAGAGCTGGGGCGGAGGCTTGAGGGGCTTGCACAGGCCGGGATTGAATGCCAGAACCGCATAAAAAATCCAATACCATCTCTTGCAGTCGCAGTGGTTGGAAGCCGGGAAGGAACTGGCTCCACCCATCTGTCGCTGGCCCTGTGCGGGTATTTAAAGCGGGCTGGATTCCGGGCCGTGTACGAGGAACATAATGTATCCGGGCATATCAGACGTCTGGCGGAGCGCTACGGCAGCAGAGCGGACAAACACGGTCTCTTTCATATCCGTGGGCTGTTGTTAAAACCCTGGTATGGGAGTGCCGTGGCTCTGGACCAGCCTGAGGTCGGGATCGTGGTCCGGGATTACGGGACCGGCTGGCAGGAGCTCTCCGCGGGTGCAAAAGCAGAGCGGCTGGCGGTGCTTATGGTGGCCGGAGCAGGTTTGTGGGAGCAGGAGGATTGTATGCAGATGCTTAAGAGCCTGGGCCCATTGTGGGACTCGCCGCGTTTGGAAGCCGCGGCCCTCGTATGGCGCAGCCCGGAGGGGGTCCGCGGGTTCCGGCCTGATCGGAAAAAATTGCCGCCGGGAACAAGGCGGTTCGCGGAGCCATTTTTCAGCGACCCGTTTTGCCCCGGGGCACAGGGCGGGGAATTTTTAAAGGAATTGTGGGACGCCCTGGCCGGCGGGCGGACCGGAAAAAGGAGCTGGCTTAAACGATGCCTCATTGGCGGAAAGGCGTTTTTCGCCGCAAAGGACAGAATTCGGGACAGTGCAGAGTCATCGGCGTCATCGGAGCCGGGAGAAGGACAGGGGTGACACACCTGTGCGTGCTGATGGCGAATTATCTGACCGGAGCCGGACAGAGAAGAACGGCGGTCATTGAGTGGAACGATCACGGGGATTTTCGGCGGATGGAGAAGGTCTGCGCGAGGCGGGAAAACGTGGCCGGAAAGAAGGAAGAAAACGTGTTTAAAGCCCTCGGCGTCACATATTTTGGCCGGGGGGATGCCGACACCCTGGCGGGGTGTATGAACGGGCCGTATGACGACATTATCATCGACTTTGGCGAGGCGGCGCCCGCGCCGCGGGCGGAGTGGCTCAGGTGCCAGGTGAGAATGATGGTGGTGTCGTTCAGCGAATGGCAGTTGGAGTATGCTTCCGGGATGATGGAACAGAACGGACGGCCGTGCAGAAGCTGGATATACCTGGCTGCATTTGGCAGCGAATGGACCAGAAGAGAAGTGGAGAGGCAGTTGGGCGTCCCGGTGTTCCGGATTCCGTTTTCAGCGGATGCGTTTCGGATTGACAGAAACCTGATGCGGTGGTTCGAGGGGCTTTTGTAGCCGCGTCCCGGCAGGCGGCTGCAAAAGGAGAACGATAAGCGCCGGATTGGGCGCGCAGTATCGAAGGAGATAATATGTCACGGTATACCTCCGTCTGGGCTGCGCGCCGGTTGCGGCGTGGTTAGGAGGAAGGGTAACAGATGATAAGGAACGTGGAGTATGCGGACAGGAAGAAGTTGCAAAAGACATACCTGGATGGGCTGAGGCGTTATAAGTGCAGGGGGATTCCGATTATCATCGATGGGGAAGAATGTCCGGAGAAGGACTGGGAGCGGATTTTTGAGATGAGCGAGGACGGCGGCTTCTACATGGGCGACTACGTGGGAGCCGAGCAGGGCTGCCTGCGGGAGATCCGCTTCGACAAGGTCTATCTCTGCGACCCGCCGGAGCCTGCGAAGGGCAGAACAGGCGGGAAGCGGAGACGGCAGGGCTGAGAGCGCTGCGGGATGATGGGGAGGGCGCAGGTGAAGGGGGCGGCGGGGATTGCGGCTGCGGGGCGTAAACGGGCGCGGGAAAGCACGCCGGGACACAGTGAACGCGGGTAATCCTTACGGGCCTAAGCGGACGCGCGGACAGCGGAGAATGGCAGTCGTTACAGGCGGGGCCGTCTCAGCCTGAGCTGGCCGCAGCGTCTGGCTGCGCCCGGTCAATGATCCGCCCAAATCCACCCCCCAGCCGTTTCCACCGAATTGTAAGCAAATCGTTTGTACTATTTGCCGAATGTTATGATATAATATTCACAGTGAGCGAAATGGGGCATGCGGACAACATTCGGATGCCTCATTTCCCAACGAAAAGACTACCATTTACAATTCGGAGGACCCGCTGCATGAAGGAAAATAAGAGAGGCTGCGGCTGCGCCGTGACGGCTGTGATTGTGGGCTTAATTCTGCTGGTGGCCGGCGCGCTGGTGGGCTGGTATCTGTTGGGAAAGTACAAGCCCAGCAGCGAGCTAGCGGACAAGGGCAAGCTGTTTGGGATCAAGAGCGGGCAGGTGGCTCTGGTGCTGGACAATGAGCTCCAGGACACAAAGGCAATCTACGAGGATAACCAGGTTTATCTGCCGGTGGGCTGGGTGAACGAGTATCTGAACCAGCGTTTCTATTGGGATGAGAATGAGAAGCTTCTGGTGTACGCTTTGCCGGATTCCATCGTCTATGCGGATGCAGAGACCATGGGCAGTTCGGGACCGCTCTTAAAGGTGAAGGAGGACGGGGCGTACCTGTCCCTGGGACTGGTGGCCAACTATACGGATATCAGGACCGAGGCTTTTGACACCAGCCAGATCAAGCGCGTCTTTATCGACACCCTCTGGAACCCGGTGCCCAAGGTTCAGGCCAAACGGGACGGCAAGCTGCGCACCAGGGGCGGCGTCAAGAGCCCTATTATTACGGATGTGGCAAAGGGGGACCGGCTGACGGTCCTGGACGCCATGGAAAAGTGGACCAAGGTCCGGACAGAGGACGGCTATATGGGCTATATTGAGAACCGCAGGCTGGAGGAGCAGGAGCCGGAACCGCAGCTCAGCACCTTTAAGGCGCCGGTGTACACCAATATTTCCCTGGGAGAGCCGGTGATTCTGGCGTTCCACCAGGTGTTCAGCCAGGAGGCGAACAACAAGTTTGAGGAGCTGATCGACAAGACCGAGGGCGTCAACGTGGTGGTGCCGTCCTGGTTTGTGATGACGGACAATCAGGGCAATTACTCGTCCATCGCCAGCCGGGACTACGTGGAAAAGGCCCACGCCCGGGGCATACAGGTCTGGGCCATGTTAAACAACGTCAGCACCAAGGAGAGCGCCGCGATCAACACCAGGGAGTTAATGGGCTCCACCTCCAACCGGAAGAAGCTGATCGCCAGCCTGATGGAGGATGCGGACAACTACGGCTTCGACGGCATCAACCTGGATTTCGAGGGATTGAAGGCAGAGGCCGGGCCCCATTACGTTCAGTTTATCCGCGAGCTGTCGGTGGCCTGCCGGCAAAAGGGGTTGGTTCTGTCCGTGGACAACTATGTGCCTTCGGCTTACACCAATTTCTACAACCGAAAAGAGCAGGGCACGGTGGCCGACTACGTGATCATCATGGGCTATGACGAGCACTACGCCGGCGGGGATGCGGGTTCTGTGGCCTCCATCACCTATGTGGAAAACGGAATCAAGGATACGCTGACCCAGGTGCCCAAGGAAAAAGTGATCAACGGAGTACCGTTTTACACCAGAGTGTGGACGGTTCAGGGCGGTAAGACTACCTCCAAGGCCTACGGTATTTCCGACGCCAAGAAGTGGGTGGAGGACAATCAGGCGCAGCTGATCTGGGACGACGCCCTGGGCCAGTATTACGCAGAAGTGATAAACGCCGACGGCGAACAGTACATCTGGATGGAAGAGGAGGAGTCTCTGGGCCTGAAGATCGACCTGATCCGGGAATACGATCTGGCCGGAGTGGCCTGCTGGAAACTGGGATTTGAGCCGGCGGATATCTGGGACGTGGTGAACCGCGTGAAGGAATAGGCGCGATCCGGCCGTAAAAAATGGAACTGGGGGAAGGACATGAAGCGCAGAATCAAGATTAAAGGATGGATTGCGGCTGTGGCCGCGGCCGCCGTACTGGCCGCAGGCTGCGGCGTGCGCACGGATACGCCGGTGGAGAGCGGGGCAACCGCGCCGGAGGAGACCACCATAGCTCAGACGAGTGGGGCGGAGAAGCCGACTCACCCCGAGCCGTCGACCATTGAGCCGTTTCCCACCGAGCCGCCGGAGACGGAGACCGTGGCGGAAAAGCCCGCCCACGCCACCCGGGTGGTGTTGATGACCGACATGCATTACCTGGCCGGGTCGCTGCGGGACGAAGGCGAAGCCTTCACCACCATGGTGAACCACGGAGACGGCAAGCTGGTGAACTACGTGGAGGAGATCGTGGATGCGGCCCTGGAGGAGGCTATCAGCCAGAACGCGGACGTGCTGATCCTCAGCGGCGACCTTTCCCTGAACGGGGAGGAGGACAGCCACAAGGAGCTGGCAAAGAAGCTCGACAAGGTTGAACTGGCCGGGATTCCGGTATTAGTGATACCGGGCAACCACGATATCAACAATCCCAAGGCCGCCGGATATCAGGGAAAGGACATCTATCCGGCGAACAACACGGATCCGGCGGAATTCGCGGAGATTTACGGCGAGTACGGCTACGATGAGGCCAACAGCCGCGACAGCAACTCCCTCAGCTATACTTATTATCTGGACCAGAACACCTGTCTGCTGATGTTGGACACCTGCCAGTATGAGCCGAGGAATCAGGTGGGCGGCATGATTAAGACGGAGACCTACGAATGGATCGAGCAGCAGCTGGACGAGGCGGAGAAAGCGGGGATGCGCGTTCTGCCGGTAGCCCACCACAATCTGCTGGACGAGAGCAAGGTCTATGTGGACGATTGTACCATCGAGCACAGCGACCGCCTGATCGACCTGCTGGAGGAGCGCAATATTCCCCTGTTCCTGAGCGGCCATCTGCACGTTCAGCATTTTATGCAGCACGACGATATCGGCATCTATGAGGTGGTGACCAGCTCGCTGGCTACGCCGCCCTGCCAGTACGGGGTGCTGGATTACATGAGCGACGAGTCATTTTCCTACCGCACCCGTCAGGTGGATATGGAACGGTGGGCCAAGCGCCACCATGTGACGGATGAGAATCTGTTGTCCTTTGATACATACAGCCCGCCCACGCTGAACAAGATCTTCTACAACCAGGCCTATGACGCCATGAAGGACTCCAAGGAGGAGGAGAAGGCGGGCGACCTGTTCGTGAAGCTGACGCCTTCGGAAAAACAGCAGATGTCCCAGGTATATGCGGATATCAACGCCGCCTGCTACGCGGGAAAGGCGGTCGACGTGGTGGAGGAAGCGAAGGAGCGCCCGGCCTACAAGATGTGGCAGGAATACTGCTATCCGGCCGTTCTGTTTGAATATCTGGAGTACATTGTGGAGGACGCGGTGAAAGACTACAACGTCCTGGAGGTGGACTGACAAAGGAAAGATAACCGGAAACCGGAGCCAAAACGCCGTGATGGGCGGGGCTGCGATTTCCGGTTCTTTTTTTGCCGTGCGGGTGAATATACTGAACCAAGTAGTTGTGACTGGAGCGTCATTGGATGAAGCATTCTGCGTGGCAGACCTTGATGGGCATTCTGCTGCTTTTTATTGTATGTGTGGTGTCCTGGGAAGCCGGTACGCTGGCTGCGGTGGAGAACCGGCAGGCGGATATGCGGGAGGAGAAGCCCCTTGTGGTGATTGACGCCGGACACGGGGGCTTTGACCCGGGCAAGGTGGGCATCGACGGACAGCTGGAGAAGGACATTAACTTAAGCATTGCCAAGAAGCTGAAAGCGTATCTGGAAGCCTCCGATGTCAATGTGGTTATGACCCGTGACACGGATACCGGACTCTACCAGTCCGGGGACAGCCACAAAAAGGTGTCGGATATGCGCAGGCGCTGCGATATCATCAACGAGGCCCGGCCGGACCTGGTGGTGAGCATCCATCAAAACAGCTATCATCAGGAAGAAATAAACGGCGGCCAGGTATTTTACTATAAGACGTCCCAGAACGGAAAGCGTCTGGCGGAAATCCTTCAGGAGCGTTTCGATTACGTGCTGGGCGAGGCCAACCGGCGGGTGGCCAAGGCAAACGACAATTATTACCTGCTGCTGCATGTGAAGGAACCGATCGTGATTGTGGAATGCGGTTTCTTAAGCAACCGCAAGGAGGCCAAGGCCCTGGAGAGCGAGGATTATCAGGATCGGATGGCGTGGACGATTCACATGGGGGTAATGGAGTATCTGAACACGGATGAGAGCGAAAAGTGATGAGAGGATTAGGGGGAGAGAGGAAACGGAACGCCCGCAGGACCAGTTTCACATGGCAGACGGGCGTTTGGTTGCATATAGATTAATGATAGATTTCCTGCAGAATTTTTACCATCTCGGCAGTGGGACCGGAAAGTTCAGAGTCTTTGGGATAGGCGGCCACAAAGGTCCACCAGGCATCGTAGTCTTCCTCAAGGTGACAAAAATAAGGGGTAACTGGACAGGTAAAGAGGCTGATATAGCTCTGAGGCATCAGAGTAATGCCAATACCTACGCTGGCTACCCGCATGGCAGTTTCCACGCTGCTGGTCATGAAAGTAATATTGGGAGTGATTCCGGCTTTGTCCAGTATTTTGTCTGAGATTTGGCGTACCCTTTGAGAGGGATATGCCAGAATATATTTTTCATCAGCACAAAGGTGTGGATCAATATACGGGATTCCGTCTTTTTCATAGATGTGCTGGGCTAAAGGACTACTTCTGGCGATTACCATTACAAACGGATCTTGGGCAATGGGTTCATAATTTGCGTCTACAGCGTGAAAAGGTATATGCATTAAAGCAATATCAATATCATTGTGGGCCAGGACTCTTTCAAGATCGGCAGACCGGCTTTCTGTTATAAGCATCTCAATATTGGGATACCGTTCCTTGTAGCGTGGAAGAAGCAGCGGAAACACACAGGAGCCCAGATGAACTGTAGCACCGACCTGGATTCTTCCTTTATGGAGGCTGCTGATATTGCATAATTCTACTTCAAAATCATTGCAAAGCTTCAGTATTTTTTCGGCAGTCCGGATGTAGCATTCGCCGGCATAGGTGGGCTTAAGGCCAATAGCATTTCGGACAAACAGCTTTGTACCCATTTGTGCTTCCAGCCTTGCCAAAAAAAGGCTGAGAGCCGGCTGGCTCATATATAGTTTGGCTGCGGCTCCGGAAATACTTTTTTCGCGGGCAATGGTAAGAATAAGTTCACAATCTCTCTGATTCATTACTGGTCTCCTTACAGTGTGAATACACCGTCCGTCTATAATTAAATCAGACAAACGGTGTATTTTAATGAATTGATGCAATAATCAGGAATGGTCATCCAATTATTTTAGCCGGATTTTCGTGTGTCATGCAGTATACTTGTTCATAGGACAATCCCTGTTCTAACATAGCATCCATGAACATCATCAGGCCTTCGGCGGGGAATTCCATGCCCGCCTGTCCGCGATCAGTGGCCATAAAGCAGTTTTCAGGTCCTAATTCTTTAATAGTCTGGGCCATATATTCAGCGGATATCAAATTCAGACCTACGTCAAACCATAGTTTTTCGACGATTACACCTTTGGAAACCAAGAGCTTTTGAATTTCTATAGGAATCATAGTACAAGCCCAGTCAGGGTGTGTGAGAATGGTTTTTATACCCCGCTCTCTGGCAGCGGTGCATACCGCTATGGATTCGCCGATGCTGATATGACCAGTGGCTACTGTTGCTTTATATTCCTTTATCAGGTCAAGAATTTCCAGAACCTCTGGCTTTAAATATCCATTATCATCAAGAAGGCGTATGCCGGCACTCTGTATTTTGTTATCAATTTTAGAGTATTCGATCTGGTTGCGGGAATGGATGGTAGGCATCCAAATGATCTTTGCGCCTAGTTCCAGGTATTTCTGGGCGGCGATGGGATTTAGTCCGCCAATGGAAAGATTCATAACTGCAGAACCGTAGGCTTTGGCCTTGTACCCCTGGGTATTAGCCAGAATAGCTCTGGCAGGGGTGGGATCCAGGTGATTTTTTAGCATAACGCCAGCCATTTTGTATCGATCCGCCTGTTCCATCAATTTAAAATCGTCCAAAGCACGGGGAAAGAAATCAGGAGCGGTATGGGTATGAAGGTCATAAGCACCTTCCATTAGCCGGAGAACTTTTTCTTTGTTTTGTAGTTGGTACATAATTAAAGCTCCTTTCTACTGTACTTGTTTAGGCTTAGAAAATGGGGTACAGGAAGCCGGTCCACAGAACTCCGACCAAAATCATTAAAAGACTGGGGATGATGGATTGGATAAAGATGCTCTTGAAGTCATATCCACCGGCCGCCATGGTTAATGGAATCAGGGGGCAGGACATAGGGGTACTGTAGGCAGCGGTAGCTGCGATGTTGACTAGTATGGCGGCACCTATAGGGTTGATTCCCATTACTTTGGTGGTAGCCAGAACAAGGGGCATCAGTGACCACATAACTGCACTGTTTAACATGAACTGTGTTACAATAAATGCTGCCATGAAAATGATCAGGTAAACAAGGAACGTATTGTTAACAGAGGTTGCCAGGTGTGCAATCAGATTCCCAATTAGGTCTGCAGCGCCAGTGTTGGTTAAGGCACCGCCCATGGACAGAGCGCCAGCAAATACTGCGAAGTACGATACTGGAAGAGCATTGTTGATCTGTTTTCCCCTTAAAACACCAGTGAGTACCATAAATACAGCTCCCGTCAGGGCAATCAGCCAAGGCTGTATTCCCAGACTGCCAGAGACTAAAAGAACCGCACAGGTAGCAAAAAAGATAACATATCCGCATTTTTCCTGGAACGGAGGAAGCGGTTCTTCGGTTGTTTTCTGGACATTGACAGTGTTGGAGGCAATCGCTACAGGCGGCTCTGTAGGAGCAATTTTTAAACCGATCGTCATAATATAAATGCACACAATTATGATGCCGGGAAGGCGCACCAGGAAAGGGTGAAAGACGGACATGGAGTAGCCGGTTATATCAAAGGTTTCGAATAAAGAATTTACCTGCATCGGAAAAGCATAACCTGCACCTAACGGAAGCCATGCCATTGTAGCTAGCAACATAACGGCCAAAGGATACATTACTTTGGAACGTTTTACACCGATTTCGTCTACCGACGCGCCTAGAAGAGGGGCTACAATGGAAAACTCCGCCACCGCTTGACCGATAAATTGGCACAGAATTATACCTAGAATCATGTACCCCAAAAATATCTTCCGTACGGAACCATGAGCCAGCTCATTTACTTTTCTGGCCAGGTTTTTTACAAACTGTGTTCTTGTAAAACCAGCAGAGACAACAAACATGCAGACACATAACCATAGATTCGGGTTACCGAAATAGGTCATAGCATCATCGGAGGATATGCAGCCGGTTAGGTAAAAACTGATAAGCGACAGCATTGCCACTACACCCATGGGGAGCTTATTGGATAAATACCCAATAACGGTGAGGACGCTGATTATGAGACAGATAATCATTTGGGTTGACATTTCATTTCTCCCTTCTAAATTTATCGATGTCCATGCCGCAGCCTTTTCAGCGCAGCTGTGGTACAAGGGTTTCCCAAACTGAATCTAACAGGGACTGAGTTTGGAATTCATAAGAACTTAAGGTAATAGTTGCATTGTAGTCTGGAAGGATGATGCCCAGCTGGCCTGCCCAACCAAATAGATAATAGGCATTGTCACGATGATTTCTCCAGAAAAAGTAACCATAACCGGCATTTAAATCATTCGTGTCTAACTGTCCGTCAGCTGCGTTTTCGATCTGTTTACTGGTCGCTTGTAACATATAATCTTTGGAGATCAGTTGTTTTTCCTTCCATCGGCCCTGGTGGAGACAAAGCTGGGCAATTCGAGAAAATTCTTCAGATGTCAGTTGCAATCCTCCAGGACCGCAGGTGTATCCCAACGGATCGGTTCCCCACTGTGGATTATGTATGCCCAGAGGATCAAAGAGACGTGGCTTTAACCAATCCAAGAGATTTTCTCCGGTCAGTTTGGTAATCATTCTGGAAATCAGGTGCGGTAGCGAATTATTGTACACAAATTTCTGTCCAGGCTTCAATTCCAGCGGCTGATAAAATGTGTAGTTGACCCAGTCTTTATTTTCCAGGTCATCTCGGTTGACTGCTCCGGGAATCAGGGAGTAGCCATCCATCAATTTATGGTTATGTCCACTGCTCATAGTAAGCAGGTGTTTTATGGTCACCCCATGCCAAGCTGGATCGTAGGAAGCAGGAAGGCAGGAGGACAGGATATCCACTGGATGGGAATCTAAGGTAAAAAGACCTTCGTCAATGGCTAGTCCTGCTGCAAGACTTACAACGCTTTTTGTGGCAGAGTGAATATCGCTTCGACGGTCTGTGGGATGAAAGTGAAAGGCGGCAGCCAACTCATCCTCCTGCTGGACAATCACATGATGGACTCCCAGTTTTTTGTGACAGATCATTTCTGCAAATGGTACAATGTTAATTTTCAAAGCAATTCCTCCTGGTTCATTGAATATATTAACTCGAATTTTGTGCGGTGTGATGATAAGTATATAAAGCGACGTCAGCTTTATTTATTGATTTTATTATATATATCCTTTAATCTAAAATCAAATTTATATATTTTGTACATCGTATAACAAATTTGTAATAGTGTGACAAGAAAAAGTACTGCAGGTAGACACAAGCTGGATTTTATAAGATTACTGTAGATATGAGTAACAGATATGTGGTTATTTTAGGCGGGATGGATACCGCCTGTATCTCGACTGAAGCAGGTGGATTATGCTTTGTGTAGTATTTCTGTATAGATAAATAATGGAATATTGTGCAGTGCAGCATGTTAGGGAGTATCATGTAAGTGGAAAGGACAAGAGTATCAAAAAAGATCCTCCTACTAAAATGAGATTGACGTCGTAAGCCAAACTCAAGCATAGAAGGAGGTATAATTAGGCGATTTAAATTTATCACATAGTCGCTGGATATGCCAATACCATACAGCGTTTGCCCCAAAATATCGGAAGAAAACCACTATACGGTCAAGCAAAGAAGATGTTAGGCGTACCGTTTTTTAGCGGACCAGTAAATCTGAAAATAGGCAAAGGATGCACCGTATTAGTCTGTCTTCAATTTTCTGAAAATGAAAAAGCTGAAATCCCTTGTAAATCAAGGCGATTTCAGCCATTAGAAAAGCGCGAGACGGGATTCGAACCCGCGGCCCCCACCTTGGCAAGGTGGTGCTCCACCCCTGAGCCACTCGCGCATGAACAGTTGAACTCAACTGACGAAGGCTATTATAATAAAAAACGGAGCGGATGTCAAGCCATATTGTTGAAAATTTTTCAAAAAATTACCGGAAATTTACCGGGAGGGGGATTGGCGGGAAAACGATCGGGTCCAAAGCACAAGAGCAGGGGAGGATTTTTCCTGTTCATACGCCGCGCTTTTTAGTATAATGGAGCTGATATGAAATTCCATCCAGACAGACAGCGGAGAGGGAAAGGCGGTTATGGGGATGAAGGACGGGGTTAAAAAGATTTTGCTGTGGAGTTTTACGCCGGATGATTGGCAGGTTTGCTGCAAGGTGCTGGACGACTTTTTTGCCGGGGAGGCGGTGGAGATCGAGAAGATGTCCTTTGTGACCCGGACCAGAGAGAATTACGACGACATCGATCTGGCCCTGGTGACGGCCAGCGAGTGGTATCATTTTGTGAAACAGCTGGTGCCGGAGGGGGTTCCGGTGATCTGGATCAAGCACACCATTGACCAGGAGAATTTTGACAAGCTGTCCGCAGCGGCGCAGAGGGAGAAGATCAGCGTGGTGGCGGATGCGCCCTTTTACGCGGAGCAGAGGCGCCGGATGCTGGTGGGTCTGGGGCTGCGGGAAACTGCCCTGGAAATCTGGTATCCCGGCTTGCCGGAGGATAAGCTGGGGCCCATTGTCCTGATCTTTGAGGGGGCGGGACTCACCGAGGAGCCGGGCAGGGAGTACATCCATTTTTACGGGAGAGGTATGATCAGCACGGAGACGCTGATTCAGATGGCGGCAGCTTTGAACATGCTTCATTTGCTGGAAACGGATTTTTACCGGAAATACAACCGTTCCGTCAAGTACGCCTCCCGCCAGATCAGCGATCTGATCGACATTGGGGATTACTACGCAGCGGCCCAGAAAAAAGTGGTCAACGGCCTGCTCTATTTTGTGCCCGACGGCCTGATCAGCCATTACAATTTTAACGCGGCGGTTCTTTTGGGGATTTCTTCCAGTCAGATCACCGGACCGACGCTGCCGGCGGTATTTCCCTTTTTGGGAGAGTGGATGGACCGGCTGGAGGAGTTCGGCGAGCGAGTGGTAAAGTTCGGCGGACGGGAGCTGGTGTTCGACCTCTGGACCACCAGCACCCACGGAATCTACGCGGGATATATTTTAATCTCGGATTACAAGGCGGAAAAGGAGAAGGAGCTGCGCCTGAGAACGCAGATGCTCAAAAAACGCCAGCACGCCAAATATACGGTTTACAACATCAAAGGGGAAAGCGAGGCCATTGAGCGCTGCCGGAAGACGGCCATGAAGTTTGCGCGCTCCAGGGCCAGCGTGCTGATAACCGGGGCCTCCGGAACCGGCAAGGAGCTGTTCGCCAGCGCCATCCACAACGCTTCCGCACGCAGGGACGGACCGTTTGTGCCCATCAACTGCGGGGCTCTGGTGGAATCGCTGCTGGAGAGCGAGCTGTTCGGATACGAGAGCGGCGCCTTTACCGGGGCAAAGAAGGAGGGCAAACCGGGACTGTTTGAGGTGGCCCACGGGGGAACTCTGTTTCTGGATGAGATCGGCGAGATGCCCCTGGGGCTTCAGGTAAAGCTGCTGCGGGCTCTTCAGGAGCGGGAGGTGGTCCGAGTGGGCGGTCACAATGTGATACCGGTGGATGTGCGGATTATCGCCGCCACCAACCGGGACTTGAGAACCCTTGTGAAGGAGGGGAAATTCCGCACGGACCTGTATTACCGGCTCAATGTCCTGCCGCTGGAGCTGCCGGGATTAGATGAGCGCAGGGAGGACATTCTGCCGCTGTTTTATGACATCCGAAACGACGAGGGCTATTCCTTCGAGCTGGACCGGGAAGCCAGGGCCTGCATCATGGGCCACAATTATGAGGGAAATGTGCGGGAGCTGCACAACTGCGTGGAGTATCTGGGGAGTCTGGAGCAGGATCTGGTGCGTTATGAGGACCTTCCCTCCTACATGAAAGAGGGGATGGACGGCTTCGCCCGGGAACGGGAGTCGGCGTTGGGCGCGGAGGGCCTTTCACGGGAGGCGGACCTGGTGCTGGAGGCGGTGCGCGCCCTTAAGGAACAGGGAAAGGCGGCAGGACGCCGCAGCATCTGCCTTTACCTGAAGGAGCGTGGGGAGAACCTGTCGGAGATGCGCATCCGGACGATTTTGGAGGAACTGAGCCGCAGCGGTGAGATTGGAGTGGGAAAGGGAAGAATGGGCGTTTGGATTAATCCCAATCGCACCAATGATCCCATTAATCCCTGATAATGGGATAAAAATGGGATAAAGTTGATGTGAATTTGACGTGAAAATGGGGATAGAGAGCGGTTTAAAAGCTGGCACGTTTTTTGCTTCATATAATTGTATGAAAGCAAAACGGCCGGCTTTTTGTTGGATGCAGGATGGCATCCGCGTTACTGGGGGTCATTCGCCGGTGGAATGAGCCATGGGTAAGCGCGGGGCGGATTGCGTCAGAAGCGAAATCAGATATGAAAACTTTATTCCATTTCCGTGGATTTTGGAGAGCGGCCGGGCGACGAGCTCATCGCCCGGCCCGTCTCCCACATCCGCGGGAAGCATGAAGGAGGAACAACATGAGTGCGGAAAGGCAAGAGAGCAAACTGATACGGAATCTGAGCTTTTGGGATTTGATGGCGATTTCGGTGGGCCAGATCATCGGCGCGGGAATTATGTCATCCACGGGCGTGGCCATCGGCATGACGGGCACCGGCGTGGTGCTGGCGTTCCTGCTGTCCCCGGTGTTGACCATTATCAGCATTTTCCCGATTGCGATCTTGGGCGCTACGGTGCCCACCACAGGCGGCCCCTATCGCTATTGCAGCCGTCTGCTGGGAAAAACGCCGGGTATGATTTACCTGCTGTTACATATCACGATGAACGTGGGTCTGGCCCAGTATGCCCTGAGCTTTGCCTCGTATCTGGTCAGCATCATCACGGGACTGGACCAGCACATTGTGGGAATTGTGATTCTCACCTTCTTCTTTCTCACCAACCTGGTGGGAACCAAGTCCGCAGCCGTTCTGAACAAGATCATGAGCGTGGCCCTGATCGGCGGCCTGCTGCTGTTTATCGGCTTCGGCCTGCCAAAGGCGGATATCGCCTATGTGATTGAGCCCTCCCATTTGTTCGCACACGGAACATTTGCCTTTATCAGCACGCTGGCGCTGCTGAGCTCAGCCACGGCCGGTGCCCAGGTGGTAGCCGAGCTGGGGGGCGAGACAAAGGACGCGGGGCGGACCATCCCCAAGGCTATGGTGGCCTCCACCTTCGGAGTGGGCATTTTCTACGTGCTGATCGCCCTGGTGGCGGCGGGCGTGCTGCCCATGGACCAGGTCGCCAATCAGCCCCTGACCCTGGTGGCCCGGGAGACCATGCCCGGCATCGCCTTCTATCTCTTTGTGATCGGCGCGGCCCTGGGCGCGACTGCCACCACCTTAAACGCCACCCTGTCCTGGGTGACCAAACCGCTGCTTGTGGCCTGCGACGACGGCATGCTGCCCAAGTCTCTGGGAAATGTAAACAAACACGGCGTGCCATGGAAGCTTTTGACCCTGTTTTACCTGGTGGGCTTCATCCCGCTTGCCATGCGGCTGGATATCGCCTTTATTACCAAGTTTACCACTGCAAACTCGCTGCTCTCCAAGCTGTTTGTGTGCTTTGCCCTGTTCTCGCTGGCTTCTAAGTCCGGGGATCTGCTGAAACGGTCCTCCATCAAGTTGAGCCCCGCGGGTGCAAAGGGAATGGCGGTGCTGGGAATGGTGGTGCTCTGCGTGCTCAGCTCCTCCCTGCTGCTGAACCTGTCCGTTATGGTAGTTGGTTTCCTGGTGGCGCTGGTGGTTGTGGTGCTGATCTACGTCCGCACCTACGCCAAAAATGTTGAGATTGAGAATGATCTGCTGGTGGATTACACCAGCGAAAAATAATAGATTCAGAGGAGGATTTTGAAAATGAAATATGATTTTACTACGGTTTATAAGCGCTATGGCTGCGGGTCCGGCAAGTGGGATGAGATGCAGCGGGAGAATCCGAATGTGGGAGAGGACGTGATCCCGTTTTCTGTTGCGGATATGGAATTTGTGGAGGCTCCGGAGATCGTGGAGGGGTTGAAAGCCTTTTTGGATACCACGGTGCTGGGTTACGCCAACGCCACGGATTCGTACAAGGAAGCGGTGTGCGCCTGGATGAAGAAGCGCCATAACTGGGACGCGAAGCCGGAGTGGATTCTTCCGTCCCACGGCGTGGTGGATGCATTTTTCTCCGCCATCAAGTGTTACACAAATGAGGGAGACGGCGTTATGCTGTTGACACCGGTGTATTATCCAATGTATATTGGAATCAAGGTGAACAACCGGGTGCTGGTGGACTGCCCGCTGGTGGAGCGGGGCGATACATATGAGATCGATTTTGAAGATTTTGAGAAGAAGGCCAAGGACCCCAATACCAAGCTGTTTATTCTGTGCAGCCCCCACAACCCCTGCGGCCGCGTGTGGACGAAGGAGGAGCTGGAGCGCATCGGCCGGATTTGCAACGAGAACCACGTTCTGGTGGTGGACGACGAGATTCATCATGACCTGATCATGCCGGGCCATACGCACTATGTGTACGCCTCCCTTTCCCCGGAAATGGAGCAGAACTGCCTGGTGCTGACCGCGCCCTCCAAGACCTTCAACCTGGCCGGACTGCAGACCTCCAATATTTTTGTTCCCAATGAAGCGCTCCGCAGGAAGCTGGAGGAGTTCTTAAAGCGCGGCAGCGCCAACCCCAAGTGCAACATCCTGGGCTACAAGGCCTGCGAGATCGCTTACAGCAGCTGCGGAGAGTGGCTGGATGAGTGTATTCAGGTGATTGACGAGAACCGGCGGGTGATCACGGAGTTTATGGCGGAGAACTTCCCGCAGATTCGGGTGTGCGAGCTTCAGGCCACCTACCTGCTGTGGATGGACTGGAACGGGCTGGGACTGGATTACAAGGAACTGGAGCGGATCAACCGCCAGGAGGCAGGACTGTTCTTCGACGAGGGTTACATTTTCGGAACCCAGGGAGAAGGCTTTGAGCGCTGGAACCTGGCCTGCCCCACAAGCTATGTGGTGGCGGCGCTTAAGCGGATGAAAGAAGCTTACGGCAAGTATGTGAAATGATGGAGTGAAAGGAAGGCGGACTGTTATGAAATTTGAAGTTGGAAAAAAGCTGGAACCATTTTGCTGCGATACCATCTGTCAGGATGGGGTCAGCGCAGAGGATTTGACGGAGGGAATGCCCACTATGTTTCTCTTCCTGCGGTACTACGGCTGCCGCATCTGCCAGCTGGACCTGCGCGATCTGGATCTGGGATATGAAGCGGTCCGCCAGGCCGGAGGACGTGTGGTGGTGGTTCTCCAGTCCAAACGGGAGATACTGGAGGCGGCGGCAGAGGAGAAGCCGTTTCCCTACACCGTGATCTGTGATCCGGACATGAAACTGTACAGACAGTTCGAAATTCTGCCCGCGGCCGACAAGGATGAGCTAAAGGGCGGCGACGCGCCCAAAAAGGCGGCAAGGGCGGTGGAAATGGGATTGGTGCACGGGGAATACGAGGGAAATGAGCTTCAGCTTCCCGCCGCGGTGCTGGTGGACGGGGAAATGACGGTGCGCTACGCCCATTATGGGACGAACGCGGCGGATACTCCGCCGGTGGAGGAGATTGTGCGGTTGATAAAGGGACTGTAAAAAATTGTAAATATGGTTAGGAAAAAACGGCTCCGCGTGTCTGGGAACAGACTTGCGGGGCCGTTTTTAGCCGGTAGCGGTGCGCGTTTGTCGCTCTATTTTGCGCTGTCTGCTGTGATTCCAGCGTTCAAAAGCCCCATCGCCTCCTCCCGCACCTGCTTGGTGGCCGCCGGGTAAGGCCCGTACTGCAGCAGGTTGTAGGCCGCGGAGATGTTGGCGAGGCGGGCGGTGACCTGGGGCGGGAAGCCTTCGCACCAGCCGAAGAGGGCGGCGGCGGTGGAGACGTTGCCGCAGCCGGTGGCGTCCACGATGGGGCCCACGGTCAGGCTGGGCTCGAAGGTGGCTTTTCCGTCCTGGATCATATAGGAGCCGCGCTTGCCCACGCGGAAGAAACAGGGGGTGCCCAGTTCCAGAATGGCCCGGATGGCCGCCTCCTCGCCGTCAGCCTGAAACAGGCTCATGGCCTCGGGCAGGTTGAGGGAGTAAATGTCCACTTTGCGGATGGTTTCCAGCACCTTGGGGGCTCTGGCCGGGTCCATGGTGGCGGAGGTGGGGATTTCCCACATGAATTTCGCCTGCTTTCCGCCTGCGCGCACCTCGTCCAGGCGGTCCCAGAGGGGATCGGCTTCGGAGGCTTCCACGTAGATCCCGCGGGTGTCCTCCCCGCAGTGGGCCGCAATGTGGGCCGGATCGATGGTGTCCAGGGTTTCCAGCAGGGCTTCCTCCTCAGGGCCGTAGATGGAGACTTCGCTGTGAAGTCCCTGGTCCCCGTAGGTGAGGGTGGTATACCAGGTATGGGGCAGGATATAGCGCAGTCCGGCGGTGCTGCAGCCATTGGCCCGCATCCAGTCGCCGTAAAAGCGGTCGAAATCCTCGCCCACGTTGGAGAGGTACAGGCAGTCGTCGCACCACAGCTTGATGCCCGCCACGCAGAAAATGGAGCCGCCCAGCACCTGATCCTTCCGGCTCTGGTCCGCGAAAATGATGTCGTTGATAATGGTCGGTCCTACTACAAGATATTTCATCGTCGTTTCACCTCGCCTTTCTCTATGCGATGCAGTCCAGCTGCCGTCTCAAATCCTGTTCCAGGTCCGTGCTGTTCTTCAACTCGTGTAAAATGACGCACTCCGGGGAGTGGACGGCCAGGGCGCTGATCATGGCCTTCACGTATTCCGGCTTCAGGGCGCCGGTACCCAGCACCAGATGGTTGTCATACTTGGAGAGCACGATGCCCACGCCGTACTCCTCCCGCTCTTCCCAGGTCTTTAAGGCGGAAATGTTCTGGTAGTATTCCCCGGTGAAAATACCATTTGTAAAATACTGGGTATCCTTCAGGCTGCAGTCGGACAGATGGATGGACCCCACCTTTCCGGCCAGGTCCGGGTGCAGAATGTTGTGTTCCAGCCATTTGACGGCGAAGCGCTCAGGATCGCGGCCGTACTCCGCCTGGAGCAGAGCCATTTCCGGCGTGATCTCGCTGTCCGGAAGGTAGAAACGGGCCGCGCCGCTGCCGGCGTCCGCGCCCAGAGCGTGGAGCAGGTGGTTGATGTCCCAGCCCAGCTTTACCTTGTGGAAGGGATCGCAAATCTGGCGGTAGAGCATCGCGTAATCCTCAGCGGTCTGCATGCCGTGCTCCAGCCCCCACCCCGCATTTTCCAGCTCGATCTGGGGGGAGTCCGGGCCGATCAGACCCCGGTCCAGCAGTTCGTTGAGAAAATGCTGCAGCATGGAGATCATAGCCTGGCGGATGTCCGCCTTGGAAATGGTGAAGTCCCACATGCCGTCGATGGGCGCGTAGTCGATCAGATGGAAGGTGTAGCTCTGCGCGCCCAGGGCCGTTGCCAGCTCGTACTCCTGGCACCAGCGGGCGTACATGTGGGCGCCGGTCAGGTCGCCGTAATATTCGCGCACCGCGGCCAGACCGCCGAACCGCTCTTCCAACTGGGAAAAGCTGTGTTTGGTCAAAAATGAGGTGGGATAGGCCCAGTAGGAACAGTGAATCCGCTTCACGCTGCCTGCCGTGAGACGGTTTACAAGCTCTTCTTTTTCATGTTCCGCTGCAAATAAGACTTCCGTGCGGTTCTTGATGTCGTCCATAAAAACCTCGATGCCCTCCAGGCCGAAACGGCGGCAGAAGCCGGGGACATCCTGTAAAGCCGCCGGAGTGAGGCAGCCCTCTTTCAATGTGGTGTAATCCTTCATAGTCGGTATGCTCCTTTCGCATTCACTTAAATACAATATAACACGTCTTAAAATGGGGTTCAATACCCAAAATCACAATATTATGCACAAAAAGTGGACCTGGAAAATGTGCAAATTGTGGAAAATGGAAGAGAAAATTCCGTTCTTACCTTAATAAACGGAAAAACAGCTGCGAAATAATCGGTTGACTTTTGATACAAGACGTATTATGATGTATTACACAAAACGAAAATGTAAAGGAGCGGGATTTCAATGGATACTAAGTTGCAAAAGAAGATTGGCCTGGGAACGGCCATCGCGCTGTCGGTGGGAACTACGGTTGGCGCAGGCATTTTCACCTCCATCAGCGAGGTGGCGGCGGCTTCGGGCTGCGCGCTGATCACGATTCTGGCGTTTCTCATCGGAGGACTGATCATAATTCCCCAGAACCTGGTCATGGCTGAGATGGCCACGGCTTACCCGGAGGACGGAGGCCATTACGTGTATATCAAGCATGCGGGATGGAAGAAGCTGGCGTTTCTCTGCGGCTGGACCACCTTCTGGGGAAATGACACCACGGCTATCGCGGTGGTGGCCCTGGCGGGAGCCCAGTACATCGCCTACCTGGTGCCCATGAGCGCCATCGCCATTAAGCTTTTGGCCGTGGCCTCGATCCTGGTGTTTATGACCATCCACGTGGTGTCCGTGGAGGGCGGCGGAAAGTTCCAGACCATTATGACCGCCGTCAAGCTGCTGCCCTTCGTACTGCTCATCGGGGTGGGAGCGTTCTACATGAGAGGCGATTACATCAGTACGCCCGCGGTGGCCGGCGCTCCGGTGGGGCTGGCGGCTCTGCTGGCCGGTATCTCCGCCACCAGCTGGTCCTACGACGGCATGGGCGCCTGCTGCTACATGACCGGCGAGATCAAGGATCCCAAAAAGACCATGCCAAGGGCGTTGATCGGCTCGGTGCTGTTCATTATCGTGCTGTACGCGCTGCTGTCTGTCGTGATCACCGGGATTATGCCCTTTGACGCGCTGCAGAGTTCCACGGCTCCTCTGGCCGACGCGGCCGCCATGCTGCCCGGGATCGGCAAGGTTTCCGGTATCTTTGTGGCATTGGCCGGAACCATTGTGACCATGGCGGCCTGCTCGGGAACGATCATGTTCCAGCCCCGTCTGGAGTACCAGATGGCGGTGGACGGACTGTTTTTCAAGAGCTTCGGCAAGGTGCACCCCAAGTACCACACCCCTTATTTCTCCATTATGATCCAGTGCCTGATCGCCTGTATCTTCGTGTTCCTGGGCAGCATCTCCGATCTGCTGGGATACTTTACGCTGGTGCTGCTGTTAAAGAACACCCTGACCTTTGTCACCATGTTCGCGCACCACAAGAATCCGGACTATGATCCCCTGTGGAGATGTCCGGCCTGGATGGTTATGACCCTCATTTCCATCGGCTCCAGCATGATCCTGGTGGTTTCCACCTTCCTCTGGGCGCCCATCCCCGGCCTGGTTGCCGGCGGAATCGCGGTGGCCACCGGAATGCCCGCATACTACATGTGGACCAGGAAAAACCAGTCAAAGTCCGCATAAATAAGCGGCCGCCCGCACTCTTCTGTTTACCCTGCGCCGTTCACGCGGTGGACAGCAACTTTGTTTGACAGCACCGGGGGTTCGTGATATCCTAAACTTATGATGTGATGTTAAGTGATAATACGATTAAATACAAGGTGTAGGGCGGTCAGGCTTATGAAATTATTAAATTCAGATATTGCAATTCCTCTTTATCAGCAGCTTTACGATTTGCTTCTGGATCAGATTCGGAGCGGCGTATATCCGCCGGGAAGCAAGATTCCCTCGGAGGAGGAGCTTTGCAAGACCTACGACCTCAGCCGTGTCACGGTGCGAAACGCCCTGGGGCGGCTGGTGGACGACAATATTCTGGTGAAGAGGCATGGGAAGGGGACATTTGTGGCGACGCCGGTATTTACGGAGAGCGCCTATGCCAACGGCAGTTTTACCAAATCCTGTGAACAGATGGGGGCCACGCCCAGCACCCAGGTGGTTTCCCGCAAGCAGGTGAAGGCGGGGAAGGCCCTGGCAAAGCAGCTGCAGCTGGAGGAGGGCGCGAAGGCGATCTGCATCAAGCGGCTCCGGTGTATCAACGGGGTGGCGGCGATACTGGAAGTGGACTATTTTAACGGGGACATGGATTTTATGATGGAGGCGGACGTGGAGACGCGGCCCATCCTGGACGTGATCCGGGAGAACAGTGGGCTGGCCGGACGGCAGTACATCGATACCTTCGAGGTCCATTTTGCCAACCGGGAGCAGGCGGGCTGCCTGAAATGCCCGGCCAACACCCCTCTTTTGAAGGTGAGCCAGGTGGTGCTCAACGAGATGAGAGGCGTGTTATATTATAATGAACAGTATATCCGCAGCGATATCTATAAGTACGTTATGGGAAGTTAAATTTTAATGTGAAAGAAGGCAGGATATGAATCAGTTTTTATCATGTTTTAAGGTTGCAAAGCCGGTGATCGGCGTGATCCACACGAAGGGCACGGACGATGCCGACATGCTTAGACGGGCCAAGGAGGAGATCCGCATCTATAAGGAAAATGGAGTGGACAGCTTTCTGGTGGAGACGTATTTTGGCACCTATTATCAGGTGGAGAAGGTTTTAGACTATGTGGCGGGGGCGGACCTGGGGATGCCTTACGGCGTCAACTGCCTCAATGTGGACGCCATGGGATTCGAGCTGGCGATGAAGTTCGACTGCGATTATTTACAGCTGGATTCGGTGGTGGGCCATGTAAAGCCCAGGGACGAGGATTCTCTGGACGCCTTTTTCAAGCTTTACCGGGAGCGGTGCAGGGCATATGTGATCGGCGGCGTGCGCTTTAAGTACCAGCCGGTGCTCTCCGATCGTACAGTGGAGGAGGATCTGAAGATCGCCATGACCCGCTGCGACGCCATCTGCGTGACCCAGGACGCCACCGGGCAGGAGACTTCCACGGACAAGATCGTGCAGTTCCGGAACGGCATCGGCGATTTCCCGCTGATCATCGGCGCGGGCCTGACCCCGCAGAACGTGGCGGAGAAGCTGGCTTTGGGCGACGGAGCCATTGTGGGCAGTTTCTTTAAGGACAATTATCAGGACAACGGCGACGTGTGCCCGGCCCATGTGGCGGAGATGATGGACGCAGTGAGAAGGTTCAGGGAGAAGCGGTAGGGCTTCCCCTTTTCCAGAATTTCAATAAGACGTATTAGTACGTTTTGAAAGGAACGAGATAGATGGGAGAGACAAAGACGGTATTTTTTATTGGGGACGTGGCGATGGATGAGTATTACAGCGCGCCCTATTTTCCGAAGATTAAGGAGAAGATTCTGGTGCAGACCCTGCCTGCACAGATGGGCGGCATGATCGCCAACGCGGCCTGCGTGTACGCGGGATACGGCGCGCCGGTTTCATTTCTGACGGCCCTGAACCCGGGGGCGGTTTCAAAGGCGCTTTGCAAGGGGCTGAACGAGGCGGGGATTGACACGGAGTTTATGGTGTGGGATGAGTCGCTGCCGGACGCCAAGACCATTATTATTCTGGCAGAGGGGGAGCACACGGTGTTCATTCCCACCCTGAATCTGCAGCGGATCGAGCTGTCAGGGGAGGCCATGGAGGCGCTGCGGCAGGCGGATTATATTTATTCCACCTTCTGTGAGCTGCGGCCCCTGCGCTTTGGAGAAATGACGGCCTGCCGGGTGTTGGAGGACGTGAAGTCCCGGGGCTGCAGGCTGTGGGTGGATTTGGACGTTGCGGATATTCAGGACGGGGACGAGGCGCTGTTCGGGTATGTGGATACGCTGTTTGTCAATGAGAAGGGGTATGAGAATCTGGAGAAGCGGGCCGGGGGCGACGTGTGCGCCTGGCTTTACGGGAAGGGCGTGCAGCGGCTGATCGTGACTCAGGCGGAAAAGGGATGTACGGTGTATTGCCGGGATGAGGAGACTTTTTCCGTGGATGGACTGAAGGTGCCGGTGGTGGACGTGACCGGGGCCGGGGATACGTTTTGCAGTTCGTTCCTCTATGGGTATACCAGGGGGATGGGGTTGCGGCAATGCGCAAAATTTGCCAACTATGCGGCATCCAGGGCGGTGACGGAGCTGGGCGCCAGGGCGGGAGCCGTGGGCGCGGAGGCTGTGCTGGACTGGGTTGAGAGGCATGGGGGCGACCGGGCGGAATTTGAGAAATTTTTGTAGTGGGAGGTTGGAAGAATGGGAGATTGCGGGAAGAGCTGCATCGTGAAACGGGCGGTGGAGATTACGGAGATTGATTACAGGCGCTATGGGATTCTTTATAATCTGAGCGGGGATGGAGTGGATACGGGAAATACGAATCATTCCGCCGGGGACGGCTGGGAGGATACGGATACCAATGTGTCGCTTCTTGATACGCCGGGAGCGCTGGGGTATACGCTGGGCAGCGGGACGCCTTTTGAGGCGGTGGAGATGGAACGGCATCTGCATACCCAGGAGGCGCAGATTCCGGCGGGGGAGGCCATTGTGTTCTGCCTGGCCCAGGCGTGCGACGGGGCGCCTAAGGCGGAGGATGTGGTGCCGGTGATTTTGAGGCCGGGGTTTGTGTTTGTGATTCATAGAGGGGTGTGGCATTCGGCTTCCCATGGGATTGGCGGGGCGGCGAGGTATTATTGGCAGGCGTTGGCTTATGTGAATGAGCCTACGGTTTGGGAGGAGATTGAGGGGGGAGCGGTGAGGGTGGAGGCGTAAAGGGGGAAGCGGGTGGGGCGTTGGATGCATCCGTTCGTGAGAGCCAGGAAAGCGGGGCCGGAGGTTCCGGTTTCCGCGGTTTGAGGGACTAAGGTCCCAGGTCCCGGAAAAGACGGGCACCGCTCCGAGCTCCAGCGCCGGCCTGATGCCGGCCCCTCCGCCTACGC
>QFCH01002644.1_pt1 | contig 26600 bp, 27 predicted proteins | sample 5346071 | NCBI WGS metagenome assembly QFCH01 (sample SAMN09062255, study PRJNA434731) | Human gut metagenome, whole genome shotgun sequencing project. | isolation source: stool timepoint B chromium assembly | host: Homo sapiens | collected 2015
GAGATTATATAAAGCGGCCGTGAGCGGAAAACTCACGGCCGTTTTTTAGAGTCCTATCAGATAGAACATAAAAGACAAGTTAGTATTGAGCTTTTGACTTTTTTACTGTATACTGTTAAAGGTGAAAGTGATAAAGCACAACTTTTAATAACTATGGCGTTTTGCTATTTAGGGAAGGAAATTTAGAATGTTTATTGTACAGCTTATTGAAGCCACCTACAATTTTCTGTGGGGCGACTTATTTCAAATTCCGTTGCCGGGCGGCGGTTCTATCGGCATTTCACTGCTGATTATATTTCTTGTGCCGGCGGCGGTTTATTTTACGATTCGTACGCGTTTTATGCAGCTTCGCCTGTTCCCGGATATGGTGCGTGCACTGACGGAACAAAAGAGCGGGGAAAATGGTCTGTCACCTTTTCAGACTTTGATTGTATCCACGGCCACCCGTGTCGGTATGGGGAATCTTGTGGGCGTTGTAGCGGCTATTTCTGCCGGTGGTGCGGGCGCCGTTTTCTGGATGTGGATCATGGCGGTTTTGGGTTCTGCCACAGCTTTTATCGAGGCCACACTGGCACAGCTTTATAAAGAAAAAGACCCGCTTTACGGCGGTTATCGGGGTGGACCGGCTTATTATATTCACCGCTTTTTCGAGCGCAAAGAGGGCAGGAAGAAAAGGTATGTTCTGCCGGCGGTATTATTTGCCATTTCGGGTCTGATCTGCTGGTGCGGTATCAGTCAGGTTATCAGTAATTCGGTTTCGGAATCATTTAACAATGCCTTTAACATTCCGCCGCTTTATACAACGATTGCACTGGTAATTTTGGCGGCGGTGATCGTGCTCAGGAAAAATGCGACGGTCAAGGTGTTGGATGTATTGGTACCGGTGATGGCCGTTTTATATTTTGTGATCACATTGATTATCATCGGAATGAATATAACGGCATTGCCGGGGGTTTTTCAGCGTATTTTTGAAGAAGCTTTCGGCATCCGGCAGTTTGCCGGCGGAAGTTTTGGCGCTATTTTGATGAATGGTGTAAAACGCGGCTTGTTTTCCAATGAGGCTGGTTCGGGTTCTGCACCTTGTGCGGCAGCTGCTGCAGAGGGAAAGACACCGGTGACCATGGGACTGGTTCAGTCTCTTGGCGTCTTTATCGATACCATTGTGATTTGCAGCTGCACCGCATTTATTATGCTGCTTGTACCGCAGGAAGTGACAGATGGTCTGTCAGGTATGGCACTTTTGCAGACGGCCATGGAATTTCATCTGGGGCGATTTGGCGTGATTTTTATTGCAGTCACATTAGCTATGTTCAGTTTTTCAACATTTCTCGGTATTCTTTTTTATGCCCGATCTAATGTGGCGTACCTTTTTGGTGATAAATGGTGCTGGCAGACGGCCTATAAAGTATTGGCGCTGGTTATGCTGTTCATCGGCGGTATTGCCGCCTATACATTTGTATGGGATCTGGGTGATGTGGGCATCGGCCTGATGACATTGTTTAATATTTCAATCCTATATCCGTTGTCGAAGGAGGCATTTCAGGCACTGGGCCAGTATGAGAAAGAGAAAACGGAGAAATAGGATTTTTGTAAAGTATTTAAGTCATTTGCATCGGATAATGCCCAGCAAAGTTAATATTTGGTAAAGACGGTAAATTTTGTAAAAAAGTACTTGCCATCTGTTTTAAAGTCTGCTATGATAGTGCCAGACAAAGACGTCAGAAGAATATATCTTTTGGCGTCTTTTTTTTATCCGTAGGAAATGACCTTTCCTATAGAGTTCATTCAGCGCGCGCATATTTTGAACGAACGAATTTTGAATACGAATCGAGAGATGATTGATCTGAGAAAAGATGGATTCGAGAGATGATTGGAGGAATATGTGATGAATGCAGGAGATACTGGTTTTATGATGATTTGTGCCGCCATGGTGTTCTTTATGACACCGGGACTGGCCTTCTTTTATGGCGGACTTGTCCGCAGGAAAAATGTTGTCAATACGATGCTGGCTTGTACAGCCCTGATGGGTCTGTCTGTGGTGATGTGGGTTTTGTTTGGCTATTCGCTGTCATTTGGCGGCAATCATGCCGGTATTATCGGCGATTTCAGATGGTTTGCGTTAAACGGCATTGCTATAAATGAGGCAGGGCCTTATGCAGCCACCATTCCGCATCTTGTATTTGTTGCTTTTCAGATGATGTTTGCCATGATTACCCCTGCATTGGTTACAGGTTCTCTGGTTGGCCGAGTGAGATTTAAAGCGTTATTTATCTTTATTTTGCTGTGGTCGGTTGTTGTTTATTATCCGATGGCCCATATGGTATGGGGAGAAGGCGGATTTCTGGCAGAAATCGGTTCTGTGGATTTTGCCGGCGGCAATGTCGTCCATATCAGTTCCGGTGTCAGTGCCCTTGTATTTGCCATGATTCTTGGCAGAAGAAAAGGCTATGGCAGTACCGCTTACAAGGTTCATAATATTCCATTTGTGGCCCTTGGTGCTTTTATTCTCTGGTTCGGCTGGTTTGGATTCAATGCGGGAAGTGCCCTTGGTGCCAATGGACTGGCAGCCCATGCTTTTATGACAACGGCGCTTGCCAGCGCCAGCGCTATGATGTCCTGGATGCTGATCGATGTGGTCAAAGACGGCAAGCCGACCCTTGTGGGCGCTTCAACCGGTCTGGTGGTTGGTCTGGTAGCCATTACACCCGGGGCAGGATTTGTACCGATCTGGTCAGCGATTATTATCGGTGCAGCGGTCAGCCCAATCTGCTGTTTTACGATTTCATTTTTGAAGGGTAAGCTGAAAATTGATGATGCACTGGACGCTTTTGGCTGTCATGGCATTGGCGGTATCTGGGGCGGTATTGCAACCGGTTTCTTTGCCAAGAGCTCTATCAACAGTGTGGCCCGCTGGGACGGTTTTATCTATGGCGATTATCATCTTCTGTTGGCACAGATCATCGGTATTGTGGTGACTGCGGCGGTTGCAGTTGTCGGTACATTGATTTGTCTGGCGGTCGTCAGAATCTTTACACCGCTTCGTGTGGATGAGAGAGAAGAAAAAATAGGTCTGGATATTTCCCAGCATGGTGAGAGTGCTTATCCGACATTCAATGGTCTGGATTCATAATGACGGAGTGAATGGTGCTTATATTCAGAACTCGTAAGTTAGGACTGAATAGTTACAGAAATAAAAGTATGATTTGCATAATAAAGGAGCGGACAGATTATGATGATAAAAATAGAAGCCATTGTGCGTGAGGAAGTTTTTGAGGATGTCAAGGAAGCACTGAATAAAATAGAAGTCAACGGCATTACCGTTTCACAGGTCATGGGGTGCGGGGCACAGCGTGGTTACAAAAAGCGCGTGCGTGGTACGGAAGTAGATGTGATGATGCTGCCGAAAATTAAGTTTGAAATTGTCGTATCCTCAGAAGAATGGGAGCAGAAAACCATTGCTGCGATTCAGAAAGCCGCTTTCACAGGCGAAGTCGGTGACGGCAAGATTTTCAGTTATGAGATTCGCTCGGCCATGAAAATACGAACAAGAGAATGCGGATATGACGCATTGAATTAAACGATATTTTAATGTCAGGATCGTTATTAGACAATCCTGACATTTTTATTGGTTGATTTTTGAAGAAGGAGGGCTTAATATAAAGAACGGGATTCTTAGCGGCGAAAATAGTGATACAACTTTTTCCATTTTGGGACGAATTGGAGTGCTGTTGACAAAAATGGAATCCTGATGGATAATGATATGCAGAGGGGGAACGACAATAGAAGGAGGAGTGTTATAAAAATGGGAACTGTGGAAAAAAACCGTTTTAGTGAGTTGTTGGAGGAACTGCTAAATACGGCTGAGATTAAGAATGCAAATCTTGCCAAGTCTCTGCAGTATGACGTCAGCTATATCAGCAAATGGATCAGCGGACGTATGCTGCCGGCGGAGAAGACGAAGCGCAAAGTTTTACAGGGGATCAGTCATGAAATTGTTAAACAGGGTTCAAAAGAGGGTTGTGAGATATTAAGTTCCAATTATCAGGTTGTTTCAGAAGAGGAACTTGAAGCTGTTATCTATGATAATCTTGAGGCAGAGTATGATTATGTACAGGAGCTGCAGCGGACATATGGTATGTCCATCGAACCGAAGACACACTTTTTTGCAAGTCTGAGTCCGGCACAATATATAGCGAAAATGCATCATCCGGTGCTTAGAAGAGTCCAGATGTTGAATATTATGGCTGAGATGGATCTTCTGGCACTGGTCCATGAATACAGGCTTCAGATTGTTCAGGGAGATATGCGTAAAGAGGCTTATCGTTATTATCCGGATGTACATTTTTCACTGCTTATCGATCTTGCACCGGAGAAGATAGATTATACATATGATCCGATATTTTTATTGAATATGATTGCAGATATGTCCCGGGTTGACTTTAATTTTTATAAAGGAAGTCAGGCGGCAGGCCGTATGATTTTTGCAGTTAAAGATGATTTTCTGATTAGTGGCATGCTGATGAAAGATGACAGATGTATGGGTGTGACAATCAACACGGATGCAGAAAACTGTAATCCGATTTATTACAGTATTGCGGATGTCTGTACAAGAGAAATGCTTCTTTGCAGAAAGACAACGATGAATGAGATGATTGAATCCAATGATTATGTACATTCTTTACTGGCAATGAACAAGAAGTGTTTGATCGGTCATATGACGGAGCATTTTCTGCCGGATGATCTTTTTGAGGAATTATTGGAGATAGTAAAGACGAAAAGTGATGTCAATTTTGATGAGGCATCCCTCAGATATCTTCATGTATTGACAAAGAAAGCCCTGGAAGAGACAGTGCTTGAGATTATGATCGACAGTGATGCATTTTTTAATCTGGCTGTAGAGAATGAACTGGATTTTTTTGATTATAAAATACGATTGTCATTGGTTCAGAGGACAAAATATATCAGTTATTTACAGCAGTTATGTAATCAAAGGGACAATTTGAAGATTAAGCTGATTTATGGCCAGATTGTGTCGGATTTCCAGTACAATTTGACACAGTGTATATTCCTTTCCGATACGATTTCATATTTGCGTCTGGATACAAAGAGCAGTGAGAATGATCTGATTGTTTTGAATCACCCGGATATGCAGGTGATTTTCACGCAGTTTTTTGATACGGTATGGAATGGGGAATGTGGAGAGGTTCTTTCAAGTAAGGAGGAAATTGATTCCTTTATTGAGCAGATTCTTCATCGTATTTCTATTCTGGAAAGTGTCGAATAGAATTTGCATAGAAAAATGCATGATAAATACCGGTTAAATTCCTGTAAACAAAGTATTTACAGGAATTTAACCAGTATTTTTTTGCGACTATTCAGACGATTTAAAATAGAGATTCCATTTTATTCCATTCGATTCCCAATATTTTATGTTAAACTATGACATGTATCGACAGAAGTGTAAAAATAATTTGTAAAAAAGTCGAATGATTGGAATGAGTGTATAATTGCAGCAACTCAGACAATTTACGATTTCGATAATGATGTAAAGTTTACTTGGAATTCGGAAGTGAAGAAGTAAACAAAGAAGTGTTTAAGAGAAGTCGATACGATCAAGAGAATATGAATTTATGGAGGGAGAACGACATGAGTCAAGTGTTAACAGGAAAACCGAGTGTAGATAAACCATGGATGCAGTACTATCCGGAACAGCTGATTAAAAATTTGAAAGTTCCAAGCAGTACAATTGGAGAATATTTGGCAGCAGCCTGTCCGGGCAAGGATGTTACAGCCATTCATTATTATGGTAAGGATATTACATGGGCACAGATTGAAGTAGAAGTTAATAGAGTAGCGAAGGCGTTAAAGGCCGTTGGATTTGGTGTTGGGGATCAGATTCCGATGTTTTTGCGTTCTGTACCGGAATTTATCTATCTTCTTCTGGCAGCAGAAAGAATTGGTGCATCTCTTCTTTGCAGAGACAACACAATTGAAGAAAATGTTGAAGCAGTAAAGAAAGCCAATGCCAAAGTTATTATTGCGCATGATTTCCTTTCTCAGTGCGATCTGAATGCTTATAGAAATGATGCAGGTGTTCAGCAGATTGTTCTTTTAAAACCACTCCGCAGTGGTGATAGGAGTTCCATGCCGGATTACTGCAAAGACGCTCTCAATGATTTATATACAGATTATCCGGCCTATGGTCCGACGACGATCGGCTGGGAGGAATTCCTTGAATTAGGAGATGCATATACTGGTGAAGTAGATGCACCGCGCGATATTAACCGTCCATTATTCCGTGCTTATACAAGTGGTTCTACAGGCCCTTCCAAGCAGGTTATCCATAGTGCATGTACAATGCTGGGTGCGCTTCAGCAGATGAACTTCTACGGTGATTCCAGTGAATTTCGTCCGACATGGCTGGTAACGATTCTTCCTCCTGTACTGGTTGCAGTCGTTGTCTCCATGCTTCTGCTTCCGTTGTCATCCAACAAACTTCTGATTCTGGATCCGTTTGTGGATGTCAAAGATATTGACCTTGAGATGATGCGTTATCGTCCAAACTGCTGGCCTCTGATTCCGATGTTCATTGAAATCGTTATGAGAAACGGTCGTATCCCGGATGATTATGATATGTCTCATCTGTTCTCAGCAGGGGCAGGATGTGAAGCCTACAACAATAATCAGTTGAAGAGAGCACAGAAGTTCCTGAACGACCATAATTGTAATACTCGTTTCACAATTGGTTACGGATGCAGTGAAGCCGGTTCTAATATCGGTCTTCCGATGTCTGCACAGCCTTTAGGTGATGGTAATGTTGGTATTCCTATGCCGCTTACAACGATTTCTATTTTCAAACCGGGCACAGAAGAAGAACTCACTTATAATGAAATGGGTGAGATCTGTCAGTGCGGACCAGCGACAATGATCGGTTATGACAGCAAGAGTGCCACAGAAGAAGCAATCAAGATCCATTCAGATGGTACAAGATGGCTGCATACAGGTGATATCGGTTATATGTCAGAAGACGGTACGCTCTATGCTTTGACACGTGGAAAGGCACCGCGTTTTAACGGTGGAGATCTTGCAACACTTCCGATGGAGAATCGTCTGGCAGATGCCAATATTGAAGGTATTGACGATGAATTCTTTGTAATCATGCCGGATCCGAATCATCATCGCTGCTTCCTGCCATACCTGTTTGTTGTTTTGAATAAAGGCTATACAGTAGATGATGTTCGTGAACAGATTCTGGATTGTCTTGAAGAATATATGCATCCGGTAAAAATTATTCAGCTTCCGGAGCGACCATTCTTCCATTTCAAGACAAATCGTATTGGTCTTGCACATGACATTGAAGCAGGTAAGTTTGGTGAATTCGAATAAATAAAATAATATAACAGAAAAGTATAATAAAGGCAGTCTGTATTCATTGCGAGTATGGACTGTTTTTTTATGTAATAGGAAATTCCGTTGGAACTCCCTATTACATAAAAAGGCACTGCGTGCCAGAAAGCGCAGTTCGCGGAGAGGAATATATAGCTGTGCTATCCGCTCGCGCGCGAAAGTGTGCGTTAAGCGCACACTTTGTTGTATATTTGGGTAAAAATACTTGACGGAATAAAAAATTAGCTGTATGATATCTAACAGATTAAATAGTTTACATTGTGAACTATTTGCGGCGATGATATGAAATTAGAGCTATCTGACAGGATTTAATGGATAGAAGGCGAATAGGATATACGGAATGAGAAACACAGAAAAGGATCAAAATTGGAGAGAAATGATCAGAAAGCAGGGAGAACTCAGACATTTTGGCAGCATGGCGATTCGTAAAAGCAGTAAAGGCGATATGGTCTCGGCACAGGAGGTTGATCTGTTATTCAGGACCGCTTTGTCAGTGGGTATGATGACTCCAGGCCAATTGGCATTGGATATGGGGGTCAGCAAGACGATCATCAGCCGGCTGATCGAAAGCCTGGAGAAAAAGGGTTTGATCGTGAAAGAGAGAACACAGACGGACCGGAGAAGCTATGGTGTCAGTGTGACAGAAGCTGGCAAAGAAGAAGTGGATCGTATGTATTATTATTATCTGGATCCGCTGTATATATTGAGAGAACAGATGGAGACGGAAGATTTTGAGAAGTTATTCAGTCTTATTGAGAAAGCTAATATTATTTTGAATAAGACCAACTGCAGATAAGCAGCAGAATGCAGATAGCATCTGCGGAATTTGCAGTGAACCGGTCAGAAATAGAAAGGAACAGGTGAAAGTTTAATGACATTTTATCAGGAATTGCAGCTGAGCTCCACAGGCTCCAAGCAATTAATCAGGAACACAACAGATAAGAAAGAAAAGCGCAGACACATTTTAATTTATAATTTTAAAGTTTATCTGGTGATGGCCTTCTGTTTTGCAGTTGTTACTTTATATAGTATGATTTTCGGATCAGACAACAGTGTGGCAGGGGTCGTATTCCTTCTGGCGCTGCTTGTCCTTCGACAGGCAGATTTCGGAATCAGAACCCATCATGGCCTGTTGTGTATCCTGGGTATTTTTACAATTTTGATTGTCGGACCGAGAGTGTCCAATATGGTTTCACCGTGGTCGGCCTTTGCCATTAATCTGTGTTGCATTTTCCTGCTGATGGTTCTTGGCTGTCACAACGTGATTATGTATAACCATTCAACATTTGTATTGGGATATTTATTGCTGCAGGGGTACGATGTCAGTGGCAGATCTTATTATTTGAGAGTGATCGGACTTCTGATCGGAATGTTGATTTGCATGGCTGTATTTTATAAAAATCAGCATAACCGTCCTTATAGAAGACATTTTCTGGACATTTTCAGAGAATTCAATATTCGTTCCGCCAGAAACTGGTGGTATATCAAATTGACTCTGGTTGTATCTACCGCATTGCTGATTTTCTCATTGCTTGAGCTGCCGAGAGCCATGTGGGCCGGAATTGCCTGTATGTCCGTCTGTTTGCCGTTTTCATCAGATATCATCGAACGTGCCAAAAAGAGAGGACCGTATAATATCGCAGGATGTCTGATATTCATCGTGTTGTATTATGCTTTGCCGGCAGAACTGCATCCCTATATCGGTATCATCGGCGGGATCGGCGTAGGCTACTCTGCAGGATATGCATGGCAGACCGTCTTCAATACCTTCGGAGCCCTCTCCATCGCGGCAGGACTCTTTGGCGTAGCAGGTGCTGTTGCACTTCGAATCGGAGCCAATGTCTTTGGATCGATCTATACCGTATTATTCGATAAAGCCATGAATAAAATTGTGCAGTTAGTGGATAGTCGGGAGTGCAGGAAAACAGTGTAAATCCGTATTCTACATAGTTGATAAAAATAAAACCATAAGATATTTCTTACGGATGAAAAATAGAGTCGGTTAGTTTTATTTAAAAGCTGTGACATTTGAATGAAGTTTAAATAAACAGCTGCGAAATTCATAGACTTCACAAAAGGGAAAATAAAGCCAGACGTTGGCAGCGAGAGCGGCCTGCTATGAACTCTGGCTTTATTTTCCCTTTTGACAGAACTAGGAATTTCGCAGCGTTAAATAAAATAGTTCTGTTTTCCCGGACGGAAGAAATAGCGTATATGCACAGCTGCAGAGAGGATCAATGTCAGGAATTCTGCAACAGGGATGGCGATCCAGGCACCATTCAGGTCAAGGAAGGAAGGCAGAATTAATAAGCATAATACAATAAATACCAGTGTCCGGCAGAATGAGATAATTGCAGATACAAGTCCGTTGGACAAAGCGGTAAAGAAACCGGAAGAGGTAATATTTAAGCCGCTGAACAGGAAATTAACTGCAAAAATTCTAAATCCGGGAGCTGCCAGGCGAAAGGTTTCGGCATCATGCGTAAAAATTGTAACAATCGGTGTAGACAAAGTAATGGCAGCGATTGTAAGAAGAATTGAGGAAATACCAACAAAAAGGAATGATATTTTGTGTATATTCTTCAGTTCTTTTTTGTTGCCCGCACCGTACTGGAAGCCGACAATCGGGCTGATACCGATGGAAAATCCCAGATAAAAAGCGTTAAACAGGAACTGACCATACAATAAAATGGTGATAGCAGCCACACCGTGTTCACCAGCCAGGCGCATCATGACAATATTAAAAAGGAAAGTGATGATGGCGTTGGAAAGCTGAGAAATCATTTCTGATGAACCATTATAGCAGGCCTGCATGAACTCTTTCAGATGAAGTGAAAGGCGGGTGAAATGTAGACTTCCTTTGGAAAATGCGAAAAATACGAGGCCGGAAACAGCAGGAACCATCTGTCCGATACCGGTGGCGAGACCGGCACCGCTGATGCCCATCTGACAGACAACAATGAATACATAATCTAAAACTGCATTCAGGATACCTGCGATCATTGTCAGAAAGAGTCCGAGATTCGGACGTCCTGCAGTAACAAAATAGGATTGGAAAAGACATTGGAGCATGGCTGCAGGTGCAAAACTGATGACCATGGCAAGATAGCTGTTGCAGTCCGCCAACAGGAGATCACTGGCTCCGAGAATTCTGGAGATGGAAGACAGATTCAGGCGTGTCAGTACAAGAATAATGACACTGATGATCAGTCCAATGACAACAAACTGGGTCATGCATTCTTTGGCTGTTTTGTTCTTCCCTTCCCCCATATAGCGGCTGATGATGGCATTGCCTCCGGTTCCAAGCATGGTTCCGATAGCAAAGACGATATTAATGATCGGGTAGACAATATTTAAAGAGGAAAGGGCATTGCTGCCGACAAAGCGGGAGATAAAAATTCCGTCAATAATGGTATATAATGACATGAACATCATCATGATAATGGAAGGTGCTGCAAATTTTAAAAGTGATATCGGTGTAAAATGTCCGTTAATAGAGTGACTCATAATCAAAATCCTTTCGAAATATAGTGTAACTTGAATCAACATTTGATAGAATATACTATAGGGTAACCCTATAGTCAAGGGGCAATACAAATATTTACAATTGTATGGGTAAAAAGGACAGATAAAAGCATTTTACAGGAGGGATAAGAATGGACAGGCATGAATATATGACAACGGGAGAATTTGCAGCGGCCAAAGGGGTTTCAAAGGATACATTGTTTCATTATGATGACATTGGATTGTTTTGCCCGGAGAAAGTATCCGAAAATGGCTACAGACTTTATTCTATTTATCAGCTGGAAACCTTTGATACCATACGGATGCTACGGGATCTTGGGATGCCTTTAAAAGAGATCAGAGATATACTTGACAATCGCAGCCCTGAGTGTGTGATGCGTGTTTTTGCGGAGCGCGAGCAGCAGATTGATATTCAGATAGAAAAACTGAGATCAACGAAACAATGGTTATCCAGACGTCGTGAAAAGATAGCCAGTGCAGAAAAAATAGATTTTTCTGAAGTGACAATGCAGAAATTTCCTGAAAGATATTATTTATACGGGCATGTGACAGATGGTTCGGAAAAGTCCCTTTACCGGAAAACCAGTGAGTTAATTGCGGAATTCAAAAACTCAGGCATGCGTAGTGATTATGATGTGGCGTATATCCAATATGAAGATAATGTTGCAAAGGCGAATTTTACGGAGTATGACAATACGATTTTGCTGATGGATGAGCGGCCTTTGAAAGGGAAATACCAGACCTTGCCCGGGGGAAAATATATTGTTGCCTATCATGTCGGCCATTGGATAAATATCGGACAGGCTTACTGGCGGTTGCTTCAATATAAAGAAGAAAATCATTTAAAAACAGAGAAATTTTATATTGAGCGGTGTGTGGTGGACAATTTTATCGCCAAGAAAATAGATGATTATGTCAATGAAGTGGCAGTGCGGATTGTGGATGAGTGAGATGGATAGAAAAGCAGGCGTTGAAAGACAGCTTTAGATTTAAAATTGACTGGGAGAGAACAAATGGAAAATATACACGGCGGCGATATTTATCAATATGAAAAGATTCTGGATTTTTCGGCGAATATTAATCCTCTGGGGGCACCGGATTCAGTGAAAAAAGCATTGACAGAGGCAATCGGACAGATTGGGTGCTATCCTGAAATGTATAGTGAAAGTCTGCGAAAAGCGATTGGGACAAAATACCATATAGAAGATAGTCAGATTATCTGCGGCAATGGGGCGGCGGATGTGATTTATCGGTATGTCTATGCTGTAAGACCGACAAAAATCATGGTGACAGCTCCCTGTTTTGTGGAATACGAGGCAGCCTTTTGCAGCCTTTGGGTGGATCATATCAGCGAAAAGGAAGGTATAGCTAATCAGCTGAAGACGGAGGAAGCAAGCCATAAGATTGCAGTTTATCCATTGAATCATCGGGACTTCTGTATAAAAGAGGACATTTTAGAGCAAATTGAGAAGGAAAAACCGGGAGTTATTTTTTTATGCAATCCAAATAATCCAACAGGGGTTTTGATACCTTCGTTGCTTTTGGAAAAAATACTTCAGTTATGCAGCAGAGAGAATATACGCTTGTTTCTGGATGAATGTTTTCTGGATTTTACAGGGCATGAGGAACAATTAACATTGGTTGGAAAATTGAATCAATATCCTAATCTATTTATCTTGAGGGCTTTTACAAAGATGTATGCCATGGCAGGTGTTCGGCTTGGATTCGGAATAACGGCAGACACGGAAGTGATTGAGCAAATGTATCAGGCAGGGCCGCCCTGGAATGTATCAGTGCTGGCCGGTGCGTCAGGTAAAGCAGCACTGAAGGAAGATTGTTTTGTAAAGGAAACAGTCCGGTACATCCAAAAAGAAAAAGAATATCTGTATGATATATTGGATACACTGAAAATACAGTACCGGAAGAGTACAGCCAATTATATTTTACTGAAAGCGGATACAGATTTAAAGGAGCGGTTGATTTCGGAAGGAATATTGATCAGGGACTGTAGCAATTACAGAAATCTTTCAGAGGGGTATTACAGGATTGCTGTCAAAAGTCATGAGGATAATCGAAAATTGACAGCTGCCTTGACACAGATTTTGGGCAATAAATAAGGTTGGTAGCGATTGATCTCTTTGTAAGATAAAACCAAAAAAATTGAGAAAATGAAAAAAAATGATTGACAAAGTGAGGAGTATGATGTATTATACTAATAACAGTAATTATTACTGTTATTAACGAGAAACAAAACAAAAACAATAAATAAAATCAGATTAGAAAAGGAGATTACGATTATGAAGAAATGGGTTTGTACAGTATGTGGTTATGTTTATGAAGGCGAGAATCCACCGGAATTTTGTCCGGTATGTAAGCAGCCGGCCAGCAAGTTCAAAGAGCAGTCCGCAGATAAGACATGGGCGGCAGAACATGTTGTAGGTGTTGCTCAGGGTGCACCGGAAGATATCATGGCTGATTTAAGAGCAAACTTCGAAGGTGAATGCTCAGAAGTTGGTATGTATCTGGCAATGGCGCGTGTAGCGCACAGAGAAGGTTATCCGGAAATTGGTTTATACTGGGAGAAGGCAGCTTTTGAAGAAGCTGAACATGCAGCTAAGTTTGCAGAACTTCTGGGTGAAGTTGTAACAGACAGCACAAAGAAGAATCTTGAGATGAGAGTAGATGCTGAACACGGTGCAACAGAAGGTAAATTCGATTTAGCTAAACGTGCGAAGGCGCTGAACCTGGATGCTATCCACGACACAGTTCATGAGATGGCCCGCGACGAAGCCCGCCATGGAAAAGCATTCGAAGGTCTGCTGAAGAGATACTTTGGCTAAGATTTAAGGCAATAGAGTTCGCTTGATAAATTGCTCTATACAATTCTGTAAAACGAATAGTATAGAGCAATTTTTTGTGTTACAATATAAAAAGATTACGTATATTTTGAAAATAAAAGGAGAATGAAGTATCGGAGAAACATGTGGGTTCGAAATAGTGGGGACAGGTATACGAAAAAATAAAGTTAGAATAGAGGAAATTGAACTGTGAATAACAAGAAAAACAAACAACTGAGCTATCTGGAAGGTGTAAAGGAAGTGGTGATACTGACAGCGGCAGTGGCAATTATTGCTGCTGCTGTGTATTTCTTCCTTGTCCCGAGTCATACATCTGTCAGCAGTATTTCGGGTCTGGGAATTGTGCTTTCCAATTTTGTGCCGCTGCCGTTATCGGCGATTACCATGATTTTGAATGTGGTGCTGCTGGTGATCGGATTTTTTACCTGCGGCAGGGAATTTGGTATAAAAACGGTTTATACAAGCATTATGCTGCCTGTATTTATCGGTATTTTTGAAAAGATATTTGCGGGTTATGATTCCATGACAGGAAGTCAGGAACTGGATGTGATTTGCTATATTCTGGTTGTCAGCGTGGGATTAAGTATTTTGTTTAACCGCAATGCATCTTCCGGCGGCCTGGATATTGTGGCGAAGATCATGAATAAATATTTACATATGGAACTGGGAAAAGCCATGTCCCTCTCCGGCATGTGTGTGGCATTGTCGGCAGCTCTTGTCTATGACAAGAAGACCGTGGTTCTGAGTATTCTCGGCACTTATTTCAACGGCATTGTGCTGGATCATTTTATTTTCGACCACAATATCAAGCGCAGAGTCTGCATTATTACAGAGAAGGAAGAGGCTCTGAGAAAGTTTATTATTCATGAGCTGCACAGCGGCGCAACGATTTATGAGGCCATTGGCGCTTATAATAAAGAGAAACACAATGAGATTATCACGATTGTTGATAAGAGCGAATATCAGAAACTGATGGCGTATATCAATCATGAGGATCCGAAGGCCTTTATTACGGTTTATAATGTATCGCATATGCAGTATCAGCCGAAGGTGTGGGAATAGATATTGTCGGGTTTTAAGTTTAAAGGGGACCGGCGATTGATTCCGCCGGTAAAATATAAAGAATAGAGATTACAGGAGGTAATGTTTATGGAGTTTAAAGATGTTGTCTACGGACGCAGGTCGGTGAGACAATTCAAGGATACACCGGTGGATGACAAAATTTTGAAAGAAATTGTAGATGCGGCCCTGTGGGCACCATCGGGAGTGAATCTCCAGCCATGGTATTATGTGGTTATCCGTACACCTGAGAAGATGACAAGATTGAAAGAAATGATGAGCGTTGTTTCTGACAGGGATAAACCGCATCTGGAAGAACGTTTTTTGGCTCACCCGGAAGTTGTAAAGACGACACTTTCGTTCATCAGTACACTTGGCGGGGCGCCTGCGGTAGTACTGGCTTTCAGGGACAAGCCGGATTATACATGGGCCCTTCTGGATGAAGGTGTTGTTCAGAGTGTTGCAGCTTCCATGGAGAATCTGGTTCTCAGTGCCTATGACCATGGTGTGTCCAGCTGTTGGATGACAGCAGCAAACCAGGCTCATATGACAAAGGATCTCAGAGATGAATTTGCACCGGGACATGGTGAACTGGTGGGAATTATAGCTTTGGGATACAATGCAGCGGAGGAGGCGCCGAAGGCACCGAAGAGGAAAGCAGATAAGTTTGTGCTGATCTGACAATCACGTTTGTGACAGGGATATTTATTTTGAATTGACAAATTTATTGTAACTATGGGGCATCCATGGCAATTCTACCACGGAGAGGTGTTGATTTTTAGCTGGTCATGTTATGCTGAAAACATAAAAAAGGGAGGATTGCCATGGATACAGTTAAGATTGGAAAATATATTGCCGGAAAGAGAAAAGCCCTTGGAATGACGCAGGCACAGGTGGCAGAGAAACTGGGAATGAGTGACAAGTCCGTTTCCAAGTGGGAGCGGGGCATCTGTCTGCCGGATGTTTCTGTTTATATGGCGTTGTGTGAAATCCTCGGAATATCTCTCAATGAATTTATTGCCGGGGAAGATATTGAACCTGCTGAGGTGGTTCAGAAATCCGAGGAAAATCTGATCCAGGTGACGGAGGATGGAGAACACCGCAAGCACAAATTGAAAAAAATCATTGTGTTGCTGGCAGTTTTCGGAAGCGTGATGGCGGGGATTCTGATTTATCTGTTGACGTTTAAAAATCAGCCGAGAGTGAATTACATAGAACCGCTGGCACAGGATAGTACAGAGATGAATATTGCCGGTATGCTTTCAGATGCGGATGGCGCTTTTTTATATGATTATGCTGTGGATAAGGAAATTAAAGGTATATCATTTGAATTGGCTGTTTACAAAAAAGGTGTGTTGGAATCCGAAAGCTCGCTGGGAACAATAAGCTGGTCCGAGCTTGAGCAGATTTCGTTAAGAAACGGAATGATTGCGGTTATACCGGATTTTCAGAATTTTAAAGTTAAACTGATTGCTGCCGGTGAAGGAACAAAATTTTCTACGGAATTTAATATTTTGGAGGATGTACAGGGTAGAAATTATTACGGACGGTCAGCAAAAAGCATTGATGAAGGGAAAATAACGATTCAGCCCGGAAAAGAAATCGGCATATTGGCTTTGTATTATGCAAAAAACGCGTTGAGCGTGACACCATTCTCAGATATTGAAAATGAAAATGTTGACAGCTGTAATGATGAGGTTTATTATCTGACAGTGAAATTCGAAAAAGACGATGATGCTTGGGATTAAAAAGTCAAATACAGCGTATAATATAGGTGAATGAAATAATAAGGCAATGAAGGTGCAGCGTATTTTGGACGCTGCATTTTCCATTGTAGAAATAAATATTTTCTTTGGAAGATTGGCTGGAGAAAGAATAGAATGTTGCAAAAATGATAGAATCTCAGCTGATATGTTATACTGATTTAAAGGCAGTATTGGAAACATTTATCAGTCTTTTGCGGGCATGGAAGTTTATCCGACATTGGAAGAGAAAGCGGCGCATTTGCTGTATTTTGTGACGAAGAATCATAGCTTTTTCGATGGCAACAAGAGAATTGCAGCAGCGATGTTTTTGTATTTTCTTGATAAGAATGATGCACTGTTTCAAATGGTCAGAAGACAATTGATGACCATACACTGGTAGCGCTGACGATTATGATTGCTGAGTCCAGACCGGATGAGATGGAAATGATGATTACGGTTGTAATGAATTGTATGAAATAAGATAGGCAGAGAAGAAAAAGGAGAATATGCCGGTTGGCTGGTTTAGGAAAATCAGTTGACCGGTTTTTGTTTTATAAAGGAAGAGAATCAAAGATGAGTATTTTAATTTGATCAATAATGATTTCAATTTGATCATTTGCAAGCAAAATGATTAAATTGGAATAAGGCTACCGCAATCCCACTGGCTTTAGACGATGGGGTAAGGTAGCCAAAAGTTAGATAGTATTGTATACTTATAGCATAAGAAGATGGAATATATCGTTCAAAACGGCATGATGAAGGATTTTTCAGTTCTTCAGGAACTGCCTTTTACGGAACAGGGCAGTATTGTGGATGTTTTTACTGATTTATCCGTATGGATGGGTATTAGAAAAGTGAGGAATTATTATGAAACAGGAAACAATAGACAGAATCAGAAAGTTTACAGAAGACAGGGAGTGGGAGCAGTTCCATTCTCCGGCCAATTTGGCAAAATCCATAGTCATTGAAGCGGCAGAATTATTAGAGTGTTTTCAGTGGAATGATAAGGAGTATGATTTGCAGCATGTAAAAGAGGAATTGGCAGATGTGATGGTGTATTCCCAGAATCTGTTAGATGCTCTTGGATTGGACGCGGATGAAATTATCAATATGAAGATGACAATGAATGAGGCAAAATATCCAGTGGAGAAAGCAAAAGGCAGCGCAAAGAAATATAATGAGCTTTAAGAAGGAAGCGGGCTGAAATAGTGTGTTATGGCGGCCACAGTGCCTTATCGGGATGGAGATAATCCGAAAGAGAAAACCGCTTTATAGTATTCAAAAAAGGTGGGGGAGAAAACAATGCAGACTTATACATATGTATCAAAAGGAAAATTTGAATTAAGAGAAAAATCGAAACCGGTAATCATGCATGAAAGGGATGCTATTGTAAAGGTAACGCTTGCGAGTATCTGTTCCAGTGATTTGCATATCAAGCATGGAAGTGTTCCACGTGCAGTTCCGGGAATTACTGTTGGTCACGAGATGGTTGGAATTGTTGAAGAAGTTGGAGGCGCTGTTACGCATGTTAAACCGGGAGACAGAGTAACAGTAAATGTGGAGACATTTTGTGGTGAATGTTATTTCTGTAAAAAAGGTTACGTCAATAACTGTACTGACAAAAATGGCGGTTGGGCTCTTGGTTGTCGCATCGATGGCGGTCAGGCTGAGTATGTGCGTGTACCGTTCGCAGATCAAGGATTAAACAAGATTCCAGACGAAGTTACAGAGAGACAGGCATTATTCGTTGGAGATGTTCTGGCTACCGGCTACTGGGCAACTCGTATTTCTGAAATTACAGAAGATGACACAGTACTGATTATTGGTGCAGGTCCTACAGGAATCTGTACATTGCTTTGCGTTATGCTGAAGAATCCAAAGCACATTATCATGTGTGAGAAAGATGAAGAACGTATCCAATTTATTAATAAGCATTATCCGGATGTACTTACTGTTTCTCCGGAAGAATGTGAGAAGTTTGTTAAGAAAACAGGTGATCATGGTGGAGTAGATGTTGTTCTCGAAGTTGCCGGAGCAGAATCAACGTTTCGTCTTGCATGGGAGTGCGCAAGACCCAATGCAATTGTAACAATCGTTGCACTTTATGATAAAGCACAGAGCTTACCGCTTCCGGATATGTATGGTAAAAATCTTATTTTCAAAATCGGCGGAGTAGATGGATGCGACTGCGATGAGACATTGAAACTGATTGCTGACGGAAAGATTAATACAGAACCACTTATTACGCATACCTATCCTTTAAGTAAGATTGAAGAGGCTTATGATCTCTTCGAGAATAAGAGAGATGGTGTTATAAAAGTAGCTGTTGAGTGTTGGCATTAGTTGTTATCGCAGCACTTCTGACATTTCTTCTACCAAAGGGATTTTACGAGACATAGGATATTTTATTGCACTTGATAATTGGGAGTGATTTATGATGAAATTAATTCAGAATATTGATGTTTATGCCCCACAGCATCTGGGGAAAAAAGATGTACTTACAATCAATGATAAGATTGTTAAGATTAAAGATGCAGGTTCTATATCCGCAGACGGATTTCTTTCTGAGGCAGAAATAATCAATGGAGAGGGGTTACTTTTAACTCCAGGATTCATTGATAGTCATGTTCATGTACTCGGAGGCGGTGGCGAAGGTGGATTCGCCAATCGTACTCCGGAAGCAACTATGGAAGGAATTACGAAGTTTGGAGTAACAACAGTTGTTGGCTGCCTTGGAACAGATGGAATCGGTCGTGATATGTGTGCACTGGTTGCAAAGACAAAAGGATTGAAGTAATTGCAAAAGGAAATACAGTTTATACAAAATAAAGTATATTGATGTGGAATATACTCTGCCTAATGGACAAAAAGTGAAAATCCAGAGCTATTGACTTATAAAAAGAGATAATATAAGCAAAAGAAAAGTATTGACAAATAAACGACCGTTTACTATTATGAAGATGTAAACGGTCGTTTATTTTTTGGATTGGAGGTTTACCAGCGTGGGTAATAGGAAAGAAGAGATATTAATTGTAGCCTTGCATCTGTTCGCCAGAGATGGTTATGAGGCTGTCTCCGTCAGCCAGATAGCAGGAGAGCTTGACATGACAAAAGGTGCATTGTACCGTCATTACAAAAGTAAAAGAGATATTTTTGATTGTATTGTGCACCGTATGGAGCAGCAGGATGGTGAACAGGCAGTAGAATATGATATGCCGGAAGAGGAAAAAGAAAAAATGCCTGAACAGTATGAGAATGTATCTCTGGATGATTTGGTGGAATACAGCAAGTCTATGTTTGAATACTGGACAGAGGATGATTTTGCATCATCGTTTCGAAAAATGCTGACCATAGAGCAGTTTCGCAGTGAAGAAATGCAGAATTTATATCAGCAATATCTCGTGGCTGGACCTGCTTCTTATGTGAAAGATTTATTTGAAAGTATTGGAATTGCAAATGCTAAGGACAAAGCTGCCGGATTTTATGCAATTATGTATTTTTATTACAGCATGTATGATGGAGCAGAAGATAAGCAAAATGTAAAAGATGAATTTGTATCAGCTATAAAAAGTTTGGTACAAGAGTTGAAGTGAAGGAGAATCAGATCATGAAAAATAATATAGTAATCCGTTTAGAAGAAAAAAGTGAATATCGCGAGGTGGAAAATCTGGTAAGAGACAGCTTTTGGAACGTATACCGCTCCGGATGCCTGGAGCATTATGTCATTAACCAGCTGAGAAATGATCCGGCATTTGTACCGGAACTTGATTTTGTGATGTATCTGGACGGAGAACTTGTCGGGCAGAATATCTTTGTGAGAACTGCAATCACAGCAGATGATGGAAGAAGCCTTCCAATTATGACGATGGGACCGATCTGTATCAAGAATGAATATAAGCGGAAAGGATATGGTAAAATCCTGCTTGATTATTCATTGGAGAAAGCTGTAGAGCTTGGCTGTGGTGCAGTCTGCTTTGAAGGAAATATTGATTTTTATGGAAAGAGTGGATTCAGACAGGCAAGCGAGTATGGTATCCGATATCATGGATTGCCAGAGGGGGAAGATGCATCATTCTTTTTGTGTAAAGAACTTGTACCTGGTTATCTTGATGGGATTACCGGAGAGTATGCCACACCGGAAGGCTATCTTGTAGATGAGCGGGAAGCAGAAGAGTTTGATAAGCAGTTTCCATATACAGAATTATTCCAAGAGGCTATCGTGTATGGGCATCTCCAGCAGAACTTTATGATGCGATGATTTATGTTTCGGATGCTCATCCGATAGAAGTGATAGAAGATTAGAAAAAGATTGACAAGTTACCAATTGGTTACTATAATGTAAGTAACCGAATGGTAACTAATAAGAGGCGTGGACAATTTTTGCATTCATATTACTTTTTAACATATGGATTCTATTAAAAAAGGTGAATCCAACGTATACTGCGTCATTTAAGGAAAGATGAAATAAAAGGAGAAAATATGGAATCAGATATAATTAAAATCAGCCACTTGAATAAAAGCTTTGGCGAAGTAAAAGCGGTAAATGATTTAAGCTTTCGTGTGAAAAAAGGAGAATTGTTTGCATTTCTAGGAGTAAACGGTGCAGGGAAAAGTACAACCATTTCTATTCTTTGTGGACTGCTGAAAAAAGACAGTGGAACGGTTCAGGTAAACGGAATAGAAACTGACAAAGCCGGCGCACAGACAAAAAGGATGCTTGGTGTTGTATTTCAGGATAGCGTACTTGATAAACCGCTTACGGTGAAAGAAAACCTAAAGAGCAGAGCTGCTTTGTATGGCATTACAGGAAATGCCTTTGATAAGAGATTACAGGAGCTGGTCGAGATTCTGGATTTTGACGAGTTTTTAAACAGACCTGTAGGTAAGCTGTCGGGAGGTCAGAGAAGAAGGATTGATATTGCCCGTGCATTATTGCACAGACCGGAGATTTTGATTCTTGACGAGCCTACCACAGGGCTTGATCCGCAGACAAGGCAATTAATCTGGAATGTTATCGAGAAGCTTCAGAAAACTGAAAATATGACAGTATTTCTGACTACACATTATATGGAAGAGGCTGCTAATGCCGGTTATGTTGTGATTCTTGACAAAGGAAGTATCGCAGCGGAAGGTACACCGTTTGAACTTAAAAATGATTATGTACAGGATATCGTGTCTATTTATGGTGTTTCCGAAGATGAAATAAAGACATTGAACAGGGAATATAAAAAAATACGTGACGGATATCAGATAAAAGTAAAAAATACGAAAGAAGCTACGGAGCTTATTGTAGAGCATCAGGATCTATTCATGGATTATGAAGTAGTAAAAGGCGGAATGGATGATGTATTTCTTGCAGTCACAGGAAAAAGGCTTGGAGGTGAGCATTGATGAGAACAGTATTGGCATTAATGAACAGGAACAGAAAATTGTTTTTTAAAGATAAAGGTATGTTGTTTACAGCAATGATCACACCAGTTATTCTGATTGTTCTGTATGCTACGTTTCTTGCAAAGGTTTTCAGAGATTCTTTTACAGCTGCGATTCCGGATATGATTACGATTTCGGATAAGCTCATTAATGGAACTGTGGCAGCACAACTGACAGCATCACTTATGGCAGTGAGCTGTATCACTGTAACATTTTGTGTGAATCTGACTATGGTGCAGGACAAGGCAAATGGAACAAGGAAGGATTTTGATGTTTCACCGATCAGCAGGGGGAAAATCTATTTAGGATATTTTCTGTCAACGGTCGTTAATTCTTTGATGGTCAATGGACTTGCATTTGTATTATGTCTGGGATATCTATTTAAAATGGGATGGTATATGAATGCAGCAGATGTATTATGGGTTTTATTTGATATGATATTGCTCGTCCTGTTTGGAAGTACGCTTTCAAGTATCATTAGCTTTCCGTTGACAACACAGGGACAGCTTTCGGCTGTGGGTACAATTGTCAGCGCAGGATATGGTTTTATATGTGGTGCTTATATGCCGATTTCAAATTTTGGTTCAGGTCTTCAGAAGGCACTGTCTTATCTTCCGAGTACATATGCCACTTCATTGATTAAGAATCATATGCTTCACGGAGCATTCATGGAGATGGAGAGAAAACATTATCCGGGTGAAATGGTTGAAGCGATAAGAGATACTCTTGATTGCAATCCGGTATTTCATGGAAATGTAGTAGGTGTAAATCAGATGATCGGCATTATGATGGGAAGTATAGCTGTATTTGGAATTATTTATTATTTTGTTACATTGCTGCCAGAGGGGGAAGGCAGATGATACAATTAAAGTTACCAAAAGGTAACTCGATGGCAGATTTAAATTAGGAGATAGACATGGAAAGCAAAGAAAAGAACACAAAGGAAAAAATATTGGAAGAAGCCTTAAAGTTATTTGCACAGAGTGGATATATGGGAACATCCATGAATGATATTGCTTCAAAACTTGGAGTAACCAAGGCTGCATTGTATAAGCATTATAAAAGCAAGCAGGAGATATTGGACAGTATTATTGAAAAGATGAATGAATTGGATATTGCGAGAGTAAAGCAGTATGAAATGCCGGAGGGTGATCTGGAAAAGGTTACAGCTGAGTATAAAGAAACGGCATTTGATAAGATCAAGCAGTTCACAAAGGTTCAGTTCCTTCATTGGACAGAGGAAGAATTTTCAAGCTGTTTTCGTAAGATGTTGACATTGGAACAGTACAGGGAACCACAGATGGCACAGTTATATCAGTATTATCTTGCGAGCGGACCATTAACTTATATGGAAGCTTTGTTTTCAGGAATGCTGGGAGATGCAGGAAAAGCCAGACAGACAGCACTTGATTTTTATGGACCTATTTTTTTACTTTACAGCATATATGATGGAACAGAAAACAAGAGCTATGTGATAAAGCTACTGGAAGAGCATATGGATTATTTTTTACAGGAAATGCAGATAAGATGAAAGGGTGAAACGATTTGATCGATGATTCAGAACGAGTATCTTTACAGAATTTGAAGGCAGTTACTGAGTGGTACAAAAGCATTAATTAGGCTCAGTTGAATTATGCATAACGTTACAGTATAGAAGAAGTGATACTATGAAAGTAGAAATAGTGGAGAGATTTATGGAATATATTAAAGTGACAAACGAGAATATAGACAAAGAGCACATATGCTGTGCTATTTCCAATAACAACGATATTCAGGTGTCATCCAAAAAAGAATGGTTAAAAGAGCAATTTAGGGAGGGGCTTGTTTTTCTGAAAAGTGTAGAACGGGGGAAGTGCTTTATTGAGTATCTGCCTGCTGAAAATGCATGGAATCCGATTACTGCAGATGGCTATATGTATATTGACTGCCTGTGGGTAGCCGGTTCTTTCAAAGGACATGGTTATGGAGCAGATCTGCTGGATGCCTGTATGGAGGACAGTAAGAACAAGGGGAAAAAAGGGCTGTGTATATTATCTTCCGGAAAGAAAAAACCATTTTTGTCAGATCCAAAATTCCTGTGGTATAAGGGATTCAAGGTTTGCGATGAAGCGGACAACGGGATTCAGTTATGGTATTTGCCATTTGCAGCAGAAGCGACTTTGCCTGAATTTAAGGAATGTGCCAGACATCCCCATATCGAGGAGAAGGGCTATGTTTTATATTATACCAGCCAGTGTCCGTTTAATGCGAAATATGTTCCGATTGTAGAAGAAGTTGCAAGAGAAAATGGCGTATCATTCCAGGCTATTCATTTACAGAGTAAAGAAGAAGCGCAGAATGCACCTACTCCGGTTACAACTTATGCGTTGTTTTATAATGGGGCATATTTAACCAACGAGCAGATGAATGACAGGAAATTTTTGAAATTGTTATCAAAGTAAATGACAAATAGATGGAGGGAAAAAGGTTGAAACTCTATTTTGAAAATATGGTAACAACAGTTACTACACTTATGATTTTATCGCTGGTCGGGTTTGTTGTGTATTCAATCAGTAGCAGAAGCAACATTAATTACTGGGGCAGAAGGAGTCTGTTTGTTTTGGCATATGGTCTTGTTATATGCTGCTTTGCAGCTGCAAGAGACGGACTGGATAAAACAATTCAGTATACGATAGATGGAAGCTGTAATCCTGGAATATTTTCACTTGTGAGCGTTCCAAACATTGTTGGCTGTGTCGGAGCTGCAATCATAATGATTGCAGCAATAGCAACACCAATAGCAAAATCACAGTATATGCGTGAGATATGGTTTTATGTAATGTCCGGCGGAGTGATGCTAAAGATTGTAGTTATGGAGATCGCAAGAATTATACAGATGTTTTAGGAGTGTTTTCATGAGAGTAGAGACTGAAAGAATGTATCTTTATCCTTTAAGTGATGAAGAAATGCGGTTAGTTATTGAAAATGAATCTGATTCTGAGATGAAACAGGCTTACACGGAAATGCTTGAAGGGAGTCTTTCAAATTCTGATAAGAGAATATGGTATGCAATCTGGAATATGGAATTAAAAGATGAATCAGGAATTATAGTAGGTGATTTTTGCTTTAAGGGTCTTAGTGATGATGGAGTGATTGAAATTGGATATGGTCTGAAAGAAGAATACCGGCATCACGGATATATGACGGAAGCAGTAAAAGTAATTACAGAATGGGCATTGTCACAGGACGGTGTAAAGCAGGTGGAGGCGGAAACTGATGCAGAAAATATAGCCTCACAGAAAGTCCTTTTGCAATCAGGATTTATCAGTAATGGAAAGATGGGAGAAGAAGGTCCAAGATTTGTAGTTTCTTTAAGGAGATAAGGTGATTGTAGTAATGGAGCTGATTATGTAGAATTGGAGTAATAATTATGAGAATTGAACATGTTGCACTTTATGTAAAAGATTTGGAAAATACAAAAAAATTCTTTATGAAATATCTGGGAGCAAAATCAAATGATGGATATCATAATCAGAAAACAGGCTTTTGTTCTTATTTTCTCACATTTGAGGATGGTGCACGTATTGAAATCATGAATATACCGGAAATGGCTGATTTACCGAAGAAACTAGCTCGTACTGGATATTCACATATAGCTTTTAGCGTGGGAAGCATAGAAAAAGTGGATGCATTGACAGCAGAATTAAAAGCGGATGGTTATGAGGTTATCAGTGGACCACGGACTACGGGTGATGGATATTACGAAAGCTGTATCGTTGCGGTTGAGGATAATCAAATTGAGATCACAGTATAATTTGAAAATGCAGGCATTTGAAAGGAAAAAAATATGGCTTCAAGCAAAGAATATTTACAATTTATATTTATTGACTTATTGGAACAAAAACCATTTGATCAAAATTTATTGAAAAGATATGGGCTGAAAAATGAGGATGTTGTAAAGATGTAGATGATGTTTGGCATGCAACATGATAGAATGGTTACAAGAAAAATTTGTAGGAATATAAAGATATGGAATTAAGATTATTACGCTATTTTTTAACAGTAGCAAAAGAACAGAGCTTTACAAAAGCAGCAGAACAATTGCATATTACCCAGCCAACACTTTCCAGACAAATGGCGGCATTTGAAGAGGACCTGGGAATAACATTATTTATTCGAAGCGGGAAGAAAATTTCACTTACTGATGAGGGAATTCTATTAAAAAGGCGTGCCTTGGAGATCCTTAATCTTGAGGAAAGGACGCTTGAGGATCTGAAAGGGAAAGAAGATGTTGTGGAGGGGACTATAACCATTGGCTGTGGTGAATTTGCGGCAGTAGAAATATTGGCGAAAATATGCAAAACATATAAAGATAAATATCCACTGGTTCAGATTGCGCTTCATACTGCAACAGCAGATACGGTGTACGAGATGATGAATAAAGGTCTTGTAGATATTGCGTTATTCCTGGAACCGATGGACACTGAAGGGCTGGATTATATCCGGATTTCGGATTGTGATCACTGGTGTGTTGGAATGCGGCCGGATGATTCGCTGGCAGAAAAAGAGTTTATAAGAAAAGAAGATTTAATTGGAA
>QFCH01000874.1_pt1 | contig 26540 bp, 25 predicted proteins | sample 5346071 | NCBI WGS metagenome assembly QFCH01 (sample SAMN09062255, study PRJNA434731) | Human gut metagenome, whole genome shotgun sequencing project. | isolation source: stool timepoint B chromium assembly | host: Homo sapiens | collected 2015
TGTCAGTGCATAACGTACACCAGGAATTGATATAAACGCCTCTGGCAGGCCGCTGACAGGACGGCCGGTGGCCGGTATAACCGTAATGCCTCTTTCAATGGCTTTTTTAATAGCTTCCCGGACAGCCGGTGTAATTTCTTTTGCTTCATTAAAAACCGTTCCATCCAAATCCAGACCCACAAGACGGATATTTTTAATTGTCATGTCTGATCACCTTCTATATATTATCGATTTGCCAGTCTATAGGCTGCACACCATGGGATTTTAGAAAATTATTGGTTTGGCTAAAAGGCCTGCTGCCGAAAAAGCCTCTGAACGCAGACAATGGGCTGGGATGGGGTGCCTTTAAAATCAAATGATTCGGATTGGTCAGCATCCGCTCCTTGGCCTGAGCCGGTCTTCCCCATAGGATAAACACAATAGGACGGTCCTGAGCATTCACAGCTTCAATAACAGCATCTGTAAACTGTTCCCATCCCTGTCCCTGATGTGAGTTGGCCTGATGGGCACGCACAGTTAAAACCGTATTCAAAAGAAGAACGCCCTGGCGTGCCCATTTTTCCAGACAGCCATGATTGGGAATAAAACACCTCAGATCCTCATGAAGCTCCTGATAAATATTAACCAACGATGGAGGAAGTGTTCTGACCTCAGGTTTAACCGAAAAACTCAGTCCATGGGCCTGATTTACATTATGATACGGATCCTGCCCCAGGATCACAACCTTTACCTGACTTAACGGCGTCAGATGAAAGGCATTAAAAATCTCGTCCGCCGGCGGATAAACGATGTGTGTTGTGTACTCCTGTCTGATAAACTTATATAACCGGGCATAATAAGGTTTTTTAAATTCCTCACGGATTGCATCCAGCCAGTCATTTTGAATCATACTCATATTTTTTCTCCTATCCGTTTTTTCTCATCTTACCGGCGCATATGAAGTCCCCGTCTGGCAAGTTCGTCTTTAAGTCTGCCGATTTCCAGCTCCTTGTAATGAAACAGGGAGGCAGCTAGGGCGGCATCGGCACCGCCTTGTGTCAGGGCCTTGTAAAAGTGATCCACAGTTCCCGCCCCTCCGGATGCAATCACCGGAATATCCACACACTGGGAGATGGTTCTGGTCAGCTCAATATCATAACCGGCCTTTGTTCCGTCACAATCCATGCTTGTCAGCAAAATTTCCCCGGCACCAAGAGCACACACTTTTTTTGCCCACATCACAGCATCCAAACCTGTATCAATTCTTCCGCCATTTTTATAAACATTCCAGCCACCATCTTCCCGGCGCTTGGCATCAATGGCCACAACAACGCACTGACTTCCAAACTTTCCGGCGGCATCCTTAATCAATTCCGGTGTATTAATGGCCGAAGAATTAATGGATATTTTATCCGCCCCTTCCCGAAGCAGCATTTTAAAATCTTCAACCGTACGGATACCTCCGCCCACCGTAAAGGGAATAAATACTTTACTGGCCACACGTCGAACAAGATCAACTACCGTGGCCCGTTGGTCGCTGGAAGCCGTAATATCCAAAAAAACCAGTTCATCGGCTCCGGCTTTATCATAAGCAGCCCCAATCTCCACCGGATCTCCTGCATCCTTTAGATCTACAAAATTAACGCCTTTAACAACCCGTCCATTATGAACATCCAGGCATGGAATAATTCTTTTCGTAAACAATGCTCTCTTTTCCTTTCTTGTATTTTCATATTTTCCTAATAAGCACAAGACTTCTATAGTTGGGCAAAGTTTCTTAATATAGACAAGCCTGTGTCACTGCTCTTTTCCGGATGAAACTGACATGCAAACAAATTACCCGTCTCTACAGCTGCATGGATATTCGTACCATAATTGGTTGTCGCCGCCACGACTGACGGATCTTTGGCACTGAGATAATAGGAATGAACAAAATAAACATAAGCGTTATTAATGCCTGCAAACAATCGGCTGTCCGGACGGATTTCCAGAGAATTCCATCCCATATGGGGAATTTTGAGGCCCTGGTGTCCCGGAATCTTCTTAATTTTACCTTGAAGCAGCCCCAGCCCGGAAACACCGGGACTTTCCTCACTGTCCTCAAACATCAGCTGAAGCCCCAGACATATGCCCAAAAAAGGCTTTCCCAGATCCACTGCATCCCCGATGGTCTGAACGAGTCTGTAATTCTTTAAATGGGTCATCGCCTCTCCAAAGGCACCTACCCCCGGCAGGACCACCTTGTCCGCGGCTAAAATTTCATCACGATCTCTTGTTATATGTACATCTTCACCCAGGAAATTAAATGCCTTTTCGACACTTCTTAAATTTCCGGCATCATAATCAATGATTGCTATCATTTTACCAGCTTCCTTTCTATGTCTTATTTTAATGGATAATCCTGTTTTTTTACAGTAGAATTTATAAATTAATAAAGCCTTTCCGCTTTTTTCTATAAATATATGATTTTCATACCATTTCCCCTGAAAAATTATTGAAAATTCACAATATTTTTAGAGACATCCGCGTCCTCCTGCTCCCAAATTCTTTTAAAAACAGAATCTTTTATTTCTTTTTTTAGTAAACTTTTTAAATGTATCCCGCCCACAAGCGGGCTTCCCATTTGCAAAGATTACGGATTTATAATAATATTATAAAAAGTGTTATTGACCGCATTATACAAAAGTTTTAATGAATGGTCTATAGTTTTTAAGGAGGACATTATGAAAACAGCATTATTTGTTGAATATGGCGGAAAACAGGTTGAAGATAAAGAACTTGTTGCAAAAGTCAAGGAAGCCTGGGTGGCTCAGGGCCATAAAATCAAAGACATTAAAACATTGAATCTTTATGTAAAACCGGAAGAAAGCATGGTTTATTATGTGATTAATGACGATCTTTCCGGAAAGTTTGGAATCTGATTTCGGTTTAAAAGACTGCGCTGTTACTGAATCAATGACTAATCCTAAATACATACAAAGGCCAGGGAACTTTTTACACTGCTGAATGTATTAAAAAGTCCCCTGGCCTTTTATGATTTTCATCTACTGTCTGGAAGCATCCAGCTCAAACCAGAATTCTACACCATCCTTATGGTTTAGAACACCGTATTTCTGTCCCAGCAGCCCCATGGTCGCCTTTACAATAGACAGACCGACACCACTGCCGCCGTATTCTCTTGTACGCGCCTTATCCACTTTGTAAAATTTACCCCAAATTTTATCCAGATCATCCTCAGGGATTGGCTGGCCTGTATTAAACACACTGATATGCACTGTATCCGCCTGCTTTTTTACACCAACACTGATGCGATTTTCGTTGCACACATGATTCAGAGCATTGGAAATATAATTTCCAAACACTTCTTCCACCAGATAAACATCGGCCCACACGAAACATTCCGTCTCTCCCTGATAGGTTACTTCTACCTGCTTTTGCTTAAAAAGAATATCCGAACTGGACAGCATATTTTTAATCACACCTACAACATCAAAATGCTCCATATTAATGTTGGGATCGCCAAATTCCAGCTGATTTAAATCCAGAAGCTTTTTCACAATATTATTCATCTTCTTGGCCTCGTCCATAATAACCTCACAGTAAAACTCCCGGCTCTCCGCATCATCATTAATATTTTCCACCAGACCCTCCGCATACCCCTGAATCAGCGCAATCGGCGTCTTAAGTTCATGGGAAACATTGGATAAAAACTCGGTTCTCATGGCATCCATCTGTATCTTTTTTTCCAGATCTTTTTGAAGCTTGGCATTGGCCAGCTTCAGTTCCGCAAGTGTACTTTCCAGCGTCTGAGAAAGATAATTCATACTGTTGCCTAAAACACCGATTTCATCCTGGCGCACCCCCGTGTACTTTGTTTCAAAATCCAGCTCTGACATCCGCCGGGCAATATGGGACAGATTCAAGATGGGCTGAGTAAAGTTCCTTGAAATAAAATACACGATAAACATTCCCGCAATAAGCATGATCAGTGAAATATACATATAAAACCGAACCGTTGTATTTACACTGAGTTCAATATTATCAAGCGATGTTCGAATCAAAATATTGTCGCCATTATCCAGCTGTGCGGACAGATACAAATATTCACTTCCAAGACGCTGAATATACATCTTCTGAATCATATAATTGGGCTTTTGCTGAAGCACATCCGCCTGAGCCTGCCCTTTTTGATAGTCATTAAACATACCTTCATTTTCATTCACCTCTGTATCCCCTACAGATGAATAAATCAGGTAGGCTGTCGGTGTAGGGAGGGAAGGAATCAGCGGATTATCCGAATAAAAATAACCGTTTCTGAAAATCAGAACAGAGACATTGCGTCCCTCACTCATCTTTTCCAGACTGTTCTCAAAATCTTCCCCAAGATAGCGCTGAAGGGCAGAGGTGATCTGATCACTATTTTCATAATTTTCCAAAATACGGCTGCTTACGGCATCGTTAAAGGTATAGATCCGGTTTACATCCTTATAGGTTTCCACAAGGGTTTTCTGCTTTCCATAAAGATAGTAATCCCCAAGAAAAACGCCGCTTAACAGTGTACTGAATATGACAATGCTCAGCACAATAACCGCAAGAATGAATGTCATCTTGACCCGAAGGGATTTTTTCATCATTTACCAACCTCGAATTTGTAGCCCATGCCCCAGATTGTTTTAATATACTCTCCTTTATCTTTCAGCTTGCTGCGAAGCTTTTTGACATGCGTATCAATTGTCCGGGCATCTCCAAAATAATCATAGTTCCATACATTATTTAATATACGCTCTCTGGACAAAGCTACCCCCTGATTAGTCACAAAATAGGTAAGCAGCTCAAATTCCTTAAAGCTTAACTCTACCGGCCGGCCGTCAATCGTCACCTCATGCGCTGCCTTGTTCAGCCGGATTCCGCCAACTTCGATCATATCCTCCGGCCCGATCACATTACTCCGGCGCAGGATCGCCTCAATACGGGCGACAAGAATTTTGGGACTGAAGGGCTTTGTAATATATTCATCAACACCCAGCTCAAAACCTAAAAGTTCATCTTTTTCATCACTTTTGGCAGTGAGCATAATAATAGGAACCTGGGACATCTTACGAATCTCCCGGCAAACTTCCCAGCCGTCCATCTTTGGCATCATCACATCCAGCACAATCAATGCAATATCCTTTGTCTCAAAAAAACGGTCTACAGCTTCCTCACCGTTTTCAGCTTCTATCACATCAAAACCTTTTTTCACAAGAAAGTCCTTAACCAGCTTACGCATACGGCTTTAATCGTCAACAACCATCACTTTTAAATTGTCCATAACCATACCTCGCTTCAATCAAATGAAAACAGCGCCAAATCGACTGTTTTATAGTTATAGTATACAAAATAAATATGTACGGTCTGTGAAAATACGAATAAAAATTTGTTACAGTCCTTAATATTTCCCTTTTATTCGACATTATTTTATGCTATACTTAGAGGAAACAACAATTTGAGGTGAGTTTTTTGAAATTATTAGAAGATAAAATTCTGGCTGAGGGACAGGCCCTGAATTCAACGGTTTTAAAGGTAGACAGTTTCATCAACCACCAGGTTGATCCTGTTCTTATGAATGAAATCGGAAAAGATTTTGCCGACCATTTTAAGACTTACGGAATTACAAAGGTACTGACCATTGAAAGTTCCGGGATTGCTCCGGCTGTATATGCAGCCATGCACCTGAATGTCCCCATGATTATTCTAAAAAAACAGACATCCAAGATTTTAAAAGGTGATGTCATCCAGACCAATATTACATCCTTTACAAAAGGAACAAGCTATGAGCTCACATTATCCAAAAACTATGTGGGCAAGGATGATACTGTTCTTATTATTGACGATTTCTTAGCCAACGGTGAAGCTGCCAGCGGTGCTGTCCGTCTGTCTGAAATGGCCGGTGCAAAAATCGCAGGTATTGGTATTCTGATTGAAAAGTCCTTCCAAAAAGGCCGTCAGAGACTGATTGATTCCGGTCTGGAAGTATATTCTCTGGCCAGAGTTGCCCGTCTCGATGAGGGAACTATTGAATTTGTAAAAGAATAAAATGCGCTTAAGGCTCGACATTTGTAAAACACGACAAAGGCGATTCTGACCAGTCTATTTCCCGGTCAAAATCGCCTTTTCTTTAAGCTTTTATAATCCTTGTTGCCTCCTGCTGACGCTGTACAATCACATACATATTCGTCACACTGCCCACAGCCAGATCATCTGTCTTTCCATAATAGTTCAGACACGTTCCGCAGGAAAGAATCTCAACACCTGCAGCCTCAAGACTTTTAAGATCCTCAAGACACGGCGAATCTTTACATGTCAGATGAACACCCCCATTATAAAAAATAACCGTATCCGGAAGCTTTTCGGCCTCTGTCAGTGTATAAATAAAACTTTTCATAAGGGCTGTTCCCAGCTCATCGCTGCCCGCTCCCATAACATTTGAACTGCATACGACAATATAGCTGTCATCAGGCCGTCCAACCGTCTGCTGCGCCTGCGGTGCATTGGAAGCTTCATCCTGCGCCTGTCCATTTTTTTTCATCACAATACTGTATACATTACCCTCCTGAAAAGTCTCATAGTCCAGCCCCATCACAAGCGCCATTTTTTCAAGATTCTCTCTGGATGTGGGATTATCCACCTTAACCTTGATTTCGTCATATGCTTTTAATGCTTTTTTTGCCATAATGACCGGTTTAGGGCATACCAGTCCCAAAGCGTCTACAATATACATCTTTCACCACTCCGATTCATTTTATATCACTGTAACATCTTTTTGCATTTTTTCCGTAACCTGACCCACAATGGCTGCCCATGGATGATCTACTCTGATTTTTTCCAGAAGGCGGCCGGCACTGGCCGCATCACAGGCAATCAGCAGACCGCCGCTTGTCTGAGGATCATAAAGCAGTTCCTCAAAAGCATAGTCGCTGTCCACAAATTCCACCTTCCCCTCCACATGGCGCCGGTTTCTCTGTGCCGCACAGGTAATAATAAATTCTTTTGCATACGCATATGCAGCCTCAAATACAGGAATCTGCTCTTTATAAGCAAGGGCACTGACACCGGAAGCTGCCATCATTTCACATAAATGGCCGAGAAATCCAAAGCCTGTCACATCCGTACACGCATGAACATTACAGCCGTCCATGGCTTCACAGGCATATTTATTTAAAAGCGTCATGGAAGATACGGCCGCCTCAAAGGCATTTTCCCGGTCAAGATCAACCTTTGAAGCTGCGGTTATGATACCCACCCCCAGCTTTTTTGTAAGAATCAAAAGATCCCCGGGCTTTGCCCCCTGATTGGATAAAATCCGGTCAGGATGAATCGTCCCTGTCACCGATAAACCATATTTGGGTTCATTATCCTTAATCGAATGTCCGCCGCATAAAACACCGCCGGCCTCCTTCACTTTTTCAGCACCGCCCCGAAGAATCTCCCCAAGAATCTCATCATCCAGAAATTCCGGAAAGCCTACAATATTCATGGCTGTCCGCACAGTACCACCCATGGCATAAACGTCGCTGAGCGCATTGGTGGCCGCAATCTGTCCGTAAGTATACGGGTCATCGACAATCGGCGGAAAAAAATCCAGTGTCTGTATAATGGCCAGATCATCAGTAAGGCGATAAACCCCTGCATCATCCGCATAATCAAAGCCAACCAGTAAATTTTCATCCTTTTTAACAGGCAGTGCAGCCACCACATCCGCCAACTTTCCTGCCGGTATTTTTGCGCCGCATCCCCCTGTCGCACACAGCCGGGTCAGATAAATCTTTCCGTCTCCCGGCAAAACCTGTTTCAGCAAAGCAGAAATGTCTGTAAATCCCTCTGCCATCCATATCCTCCCCTTTCAGCGGTCTATATTGCCATACATTAAAATCGCCTGCAGCACACCGCCGCCAATGGTCCTGGCCTTATCAGAAATGGTCACACAGTTTTCCTTTTCCGACAACCTAGGATCAATATCCGCAATCTTAAAGCCTTTGGTCACATAAAGTCCATCTCTTAAAAGTCCCCTTAAAACACCGTCAATCGTGGCATAAACCGGCACATGATCAATCATGGCAATAACCTGCCCCTGACTGACAATATCCCCGATAGCGGCTTTATTAATCATCGTTCCCGCTGACGGCGCATGGATGACCCTCTGGGAACTGTAGCCTGCAATCACCCCGGGAATACCTGTGTTCTCCAGAGCCGCTCCTTGAGTAATCACACGTCCGAGGCGATGCCCCCGCATGGTTTCAATGACCACATGTACATCCTTTCCGGCATAAAAGCCTGGTCCCAGACCTATAACCAAAGGTGCCATATCCATCCGGGTACCCAGGTTTCTTTTTGCAATAATCCCATCCACAACAATATCCGGTTTATATTTTTCAATCCATATTCCTTTTTCATCTTTCACAACCGGAATCTGACCGGCCCTGATACAGTCCATGGCTGCCTCCCAGGATGCCACCCGGACAGCCTGAAGGCCTTCCACTTCCATATGGCCCAGATAGACAGCTTCGCAAAATGCCGCCATTCGTCGAATTGCCGTGGGCTGCTCACATTCCAGTACAATAACTTTAAAACCGCACTGATGCAGCATGGCAATCGTTCCGGTAGCCAGATCACCGCCGCCGCGGACCATAACCCAACATTCACTGATTTTCATAAAACGCTTAGGCACAAAAAGCCCTGCCTGCATTAAAGGCAGCAGAAAGTGTGCCCGCCTCCCTTCACTCGTTATTCTCCCAGTCCTTGAATTTTTCTGTACAAAGGCTGACGCCTTCCTTCAAATCCAGTGGTGAATCCACGTCCATTCCCCACCGGGCCTGCTCAAAAGGAAGGGAAACCATAAGATCCGGGTGTGCATATATCACCGTGCGCCCCCCCTGATCCCCGGTAATCTTAAGCAGTTCATCTTTAAGCCCTCCCGTAAAAAGTACCGGTGCCCCTGGTCTTCCGCCATAGGTTGGCCGGATAATCCGATCTGGCTGCCTGAGGAATCTGTCCACAAGACTATTCATAACTTCAGGATTCAGCCACGGCATATCCCCGGGAACATACATCAGGCCATCCGCCGGTTGTGCTGCCGCTGTCCCCAACACAACCGACCGGCTCTGACCGGCCTCAGGTTCTGGATTAGAAACAACCTGGAAACCATGCGTTCTGGCCATTTCAGCGACCGGTTCAAAGGCTGTGACCACAATAACCCTTGTAATTTCCCTGCGGCTTTTAGCGGCCTGGGCAACAGCATCCATTACCCTGGAAACCATGGGCCGGCCCTCAATATCCATAAGCAGTTTATTGGTGCCCATTCTGCTGGAAAAGCCAGAAGCCATGATAATCACAGCAATCGAAACAGCCCTGGACGGCATATCCACACATCCAATCATAATTTTTTTAATATGATTAAAATTCCCGGCTTTGACAATCGCCCGGGCCGTTTCGGCTGCAGCGTTGTCATAGACCTGACTAAAAAATAATACCTTTTGTCCTTTGGCCTTTGCAAAAAGTCCGTCATCACTTTCAATGAGCCTGGTCATGTGCGCGATGGTCAGGCGGTCACCGGGACGCGCCCCTGTTATTTGGGTGAACAAAGGAAAACGATGAACCAGTGTCTCATCCAAAATCTGTCCTACCGGCCATACAGGGATCACTCCAATGGTCAGCGTCGTTTGAGGGATCACCACCGGCTCATAGGCTGCCCATCCTTTCAGCGGCAGTCTTTTGGAACCGTCTGCCTCAATAAGAATCACATCCGTATGTGCCAGTGCCCAATTCACCATGGGCGAAGAAAAACCGTGGAGCTTTTTTCCTTCCACAATTTCATCGGCTGCATAGTAAATTCCCGGCTGATCCACAGGTTCTTCAAGATACGGACTGCCTGGAAAAAACATACAGCTGTAAGTTCCCGACCGGGGAACACCCATCTTCGTCGATGTGGCTATACATACCCTGTACTTACCCTTCAGCACCTCTGCCAGTCCTTCAACTAAAGTTGTCTTTCCCCCGGAACCGATCACAGACACAACACTGCCTTTGCCGATTTGAAGTTCATTTATCAAATGGTCAAGATTCAGCTTCATTTAAATATGCTCCTCATCCTGTAAAATACTGTAAAGCGACAGCCTTCTCCCATGGAAAAAGCTGCCGCTGCCAGTCATTTATTCACACACCCATGAATTCTTTTTTTCCATCCCCAAAGCTTCAATCGCATCCAGAACCTTTTCCGGTGTCATGGGCAGACTGCGCATATGAATGCCGCATGCATTTCTAAGCGCATCTGCAATGGCCGGGGCCGGTGTATTGACAACAATCTCACCGATGGATTTGGCCCCGTAAGGGCCGCTGGGTTCATAACTGGACTCAAACTCCACACGAATATTGCCGACATCCACACGAGACGGAATCTTATACTGCATAAAGGAGTCTGTCATCATCTTTCCCTTGGCGCTGTACTGAACATCCTCATACATGGCAAAGCCAATTCCCTGGGAAAGGCCGCCCTCTGTCTGAACTCTGGCCAGGTTTGTATTGACAACTGTACCACAGTCTACAACACCTACATAATCAATAACCTCATATTTACCGGTTTCCTTATCCAGTTCGATCTCGGCAAAACCGGCCATCAGCGGCGGCGGCGAGGTAGGGCTTGAATAAAATCCGGTTCCGTTAAGGTAATTTCCCGTATAGTTGCCCGCATTATGAATGGCAATATCATGAATAGAAACCGTTCGTTCCGTTTCCACTTCAATGACGTTTGTACCGTCAAAGTAGAATTTCTTTGGATTAAACTTTTCCAGAGCCATGTCGTATTTTTCCGGATCCAGTATTTTGGCACCTGCATAGATAATCTTCGTTTTCAGATCAACAGCCGCATTGTAAACTGCCATACCCGTCACATAAGTGGTACTGGAGGCGTAAGACCCCGGATCAAACGGCGATATATCCGTATCAACCTGAGCAATAATAAACTGATCCATTTCAGCCAGCAGGGTTTCTGCGGCAATCTGGGTCAAAATCGTATCACAGCCTGTCCCCATATCGGTGGCACCAATTTTTAAGGTATAATAACCGTCATCATTAAGCTTGATTTCGGCCCCCGCCGTATCCACTTTGGATATACCGGAGCCCTGCATAGCGATGGCCATACCTACAGCACGAACCTTTGTATCACTGATTTCCACTCTCGGATACTTTTTATCCCAGCCGATCATTTGCTTGCCTCGGTGAATACACCGATCCAGAGCCGAGCTGGTCAGTGGTTCATTATAATAAGCGGGCATAAGCTCTCCAAAACGAACCATATTTTTCTCACGAAGTAATGTGGGATCCATTCCCAGTTTTAAAGCCAGCTCATTTACCGCAGATTCCAGGGCAAATAAACCCTGCGTCGCACCATAGCCTCTGAATGCGGCTGCCGGCATTGTATTGGTATAAACACCGGTATATTTAAACCGGAATGCCTTCGCCTGATTATATAAAGGAATCGATTTATGTCCAGAAAGTCCAATGGTTGTTGTTCCGTGTTCACCGTAAGCCCCCTGATTGGACAGTGTACACAGCTCGATTGCCCGAATTGTTCCATCCAAATCTGCACCAATCTTAGCCCGGATACACATCTGATGGCGGCTGTTAGATGCTGTAAATGCCTCTTTTCGGGTATAAATCATTTTGGCCGCACGACCGGTTTTTAAAGTCACAATGGCCGGATAAAATTCCGATACAACCGTCTGTTTGGCCCCAAAACCGCCGCCGATTCTAGGCTTAATAACCCGGATTTTGGTCTGGGGAATCTGAAGGGCTCTGGATAAAATTCTCCTGACATGGAAAGGAACCTGAGTAGAAGAAACCACACAAAGCCGACCGTTATGATCCAGGTATGTATATGTACGGAAAGTTTCCATCATACACTGCTCCTGAGCCGGAGTCTCGTATTCATGTTCAACAATCATATCGCTGCGTTCAAATTCACCGTCCACATCGCCGTGTTCTTCCATACCATCCACAACAATATTTCGCTTATTATTCTCCCCCTGGAAATCATAGTGATTAAAATAATCATCATAATTGTGAACAATGATCTCATTGTCAATGGCTTTTTTATAGTCCAGAAGCGGTTCCAGAACCTCATAATCCACTTTAATCATTTTCAGTGCCTGTCTGGCCGCTTTTTCATTGACAGCTGCCACCAAAGCCACCTCATCACCTACATAACGGACATATTCATCCAGAATCAGGCGATCATAGGAAGACATTTCCGGATAAGTCTGACCTGCATTTGTAAAACGCACCTTCGGTACATCCTTATAGGTAAGCACGCAGGCTACACCTTTGACCATCTGAGCTTTTGTCACATCAATATCCCGGATTCTGGCGTAGGCATAGGGGCTGCGCAGAGCCATCACAATCAGACATTCCTTTGGCGCCAGATCATTGGTATATAAGGGCTTTCCTGTAACCAGGGACATTCCATCCACTTTTCGTACGGGTCTGCTTACGTATCTCATTAATCTTCTACCCCCATGTATTTTTTAACAGCACGCAGCTGGCTCATATAGCCTGTGCACCGGCACAGGTTTCCGGCCAGATAATGTTTGATGTCTTCCTCGGTGGGATTGACAAGTTCTCTTTTCATGGCAATAATATTCATAATCAGCCCAGGACTGCAAAAACCGCACTGATCTGCGCCTTCATCCACAAGCAAACTGCCAATGATCCGGGCTTCATCCTGAACACCTTCCAGAGTTGTCACATTTTTATTATTCATTCGGGCAGCAGGAATCGAACAGGCCAGCATAGGAACACCTTCCACAAGCACTGTGCAAAGCCCGCAGTTTGTTGTATCACAGCCGCACTTCACACTTTTAAAACCGTCATCTCTAAGAACATCCATAAGCATGGCATCCGGCGCACAATGGATCTTTCTTTTCTCACCATTGACATTTATATGAATCAGCATGCTCCCACCTCCTTTATGGCACGTTTAAGTAAGACTTTTGCTATTTTTTCACGATATTGGGCACTGGCTCTCATATTCTTGCCAAAGGTAATCTCCGAAACTAAAATTTCCTGAGCCCTATTTATCGTTTCCTGCGGATCTGTAAAATCTGCTGTGGATAAAAATGCCGCCGTTTCAGGAGCCAGCACGGCTCTCTGCGGCCGTGCACCCACAGCGACTTTAAATGTACCGTCGCTGCAGCTTACCGCCAGATTGACAATCGGAAAATCCGATTCTGCATTTCTAAACATCTGATAGCTGGCCTTGCCTGCTTGTTTTTTAATCATAATCTTTTCAAGAATATCCTTTTTATAAGGCATTTCCATGAATTCCTCCAGGGAAACAATTCCCTGCTTATAAAGTTTCACCTTTGTATCCAGCGCAAGCAAAGGGGTAAGAAAATCAGAGAAGCCAAATCTGGCATAAACGGAACCACCCACGGTTACATTATTACGGAACTGCACACCGATAATGGGTGCCACCGCCTTGCTTAAAATTCCCTGGAAATTATCTTTTAAAATGCTGCTGGACTCAACACTGCGGTAGCTGGTCATGGCACCGATTTCAATCGTTTCTCCGTTATCCCGAATAAAATCAAGGCCCACTTCGGATAAATCCACGGCTGTATTGATTCTTTTATTTCCCATACGCAGCCAGGCACAACCGGCCACAATATGATTTGTATTTCTGGCGGTCAATACCTTATAGGCTTCATCAAGCGTCTGCGGCATCGCATAATCTTTTGCAGTAAACATGATTTACCTCCAATTCAGATGTCTTTCAGTGTGGTTTCAATATAATCGATCAGGCCATTCATATATTCATGTGAAAAATCTTCGATGCGGCCCTCATCACAGAGTTTTGCAATCTCCGGCTCAATAGGCAGCTCGGCATAAGCAGGAATATTTAAAGATTTTGCCAGCGCCTGGCCATCGTTTTGGCCATAGATGAAAATTTTCTTTCCACAGTCCGGGCAGAGCAGATAGCTCATATTCTGAACAAGGCCTACCACCGGAATATTCATCTGCTTAGCCATGTTATAAGCCTTTTTAACAATCATTTCAACAAGCTCCTGAGGCGATGTCACAATGACAATTCCGGAAACCGGCAGAGACTGGAATACAGTTAACGGCACATCTCCGGTTCCCGGAGGCATATCCACAAGCAGATAATCCAATTCGCCCCAGATCACTTCATTCCAGAACTGCTTAACTACACCGGCAATCACCGGACCACGCCAGATCACCGGTGTTTCTTCATCATCCAGCATCATATTAATGGAAATAATCTTAATGCCTTCTTTTGTCTCGGCCGGAATAATTCCGTCATCATTGCCCAGAGCCTGCTCGTGAATCCCAAACATTTTTGGAATAGACGGCCCTGTAATGTCTGCATCCAAAATACCAACTTTGTAGCCCTTTCGTGCCAGCAATACAGCTGTCTCACTTGTGACAAGGGATTTTCCCACGCCGCCTTTGCCGCTGACAACACCAATCACATTTTTTACACTGCTGAATTTGTTGGCCTCAACTTTAAAACTTTCTTTTCTTGATGCACAGTCTGACTGTGAACATGATCCGCAATTATTATTACATTCGCTCATGATCTTCTCTCCTATCTTTTTTCATAATTCTGTTTATATAATATCGTGTCATACGTTTATAGTGCCAAAAACGAACGGAGCATCACCAGCCGGTTCTCACTCGCCACAGTCCGTCCCTCAAAGGTTGTCACTTCACCGGTTACAAGGTCATGAAGTGCCGTGAATTCGTGATATTCATATTCTTTCACAAATACAACATCATAATACGTTGTCACCAGCAATTCACCTTCATAAAGCTTTGAAAACATACCATATTTCCCGTCATAAGCGACGGGAGCCATTGGTTTGGTCAAGCAGCGGACCTGCTTTGTATCCCTGTCTGCATCCTGGGTGTAGGCATAAACAGCAGCCTGTGAAAAATCCGGGGATACGTCATAGGCAAGTTCCATATCATCCGGCACCTCATAAACAGCGCCTGGCGTAAGGCAATGACCATCCCAGGAAAAAATCTGCTCCGTCTTTTCGGGAACCAGACGCTGCCTTAAAATCACCCGGCCGTTTCCAGCACCAATAAGACGTACAAAGCTGTCTTCTCCCGCAGCCAGCACAGGTATAAGCTGGGCCCGACCGCAGCCTTTAATATCTTCAATCAGCCGATCCACAGCTATATAAAACAAAGCACTGCCGCCAAAATCCCGAACTTCCTCCTGATCATAATATCCGCAGATCCACACCGGACCGTCATCTGACCGGATCACCGGCCAGTCTTCGCTTCTGGAATAAAATCTTGGGTCTGTCACCGGATATTTTTTTGCAGTGCTGATCTCATAAAGATAAACCACATTCACATAACGGTGTCCCTCATCTGCAAGACCAAAACGGTTCATAACCGCATCCGAAGACTTCACCTCGTCGGTCATCAGCATGTAATCTTTATTCAGCGGATAAATATTAAGAATTTCACCCTCAGGACAGATCACAAAGTCAGTCTCAATCTCCCAAGTTATTTTACTGATTTTACGCAGCCGCACTCTGTAATCAGCCAGAACATTCACCGCATAAAAAAAGTCCGGCATCTGACCATATGTCCGGAACGATTCCCATAGCCTTGTGTAATCCAGAGATAAAAGCCGTTCAATCCTGTGATCCGCAAAATAAATACGTTCCAGAGAACATATGTCCTTCAGCTCATTTTTCTGGTCCAGTGCATAAATCATATACTCATCTGTCAGCTCCAGAACTTCAATCTCTTTTCTGAAGTCAGACAGCAAATCCACACGTTCCATTATACACGCTCCTTATACAAGTTTTGCATACATATTTATTATATAATAAAATTCATTTTATTTCAGCATATTTCTTGAAATTTTTTATTTTTTCATTCAGCCTGCCAAAGAAACATTTTAGAAACATTAGTTAAACATGTTTGATACAAACGGTCTGTATCATACAGTCAAGAGGTGATACCAATGAAAACTGTTCCGGACAAACACTGTGAATCTGCAAAAAACAAATGGCTTCGTCTTGTCGTCATTATGATGACAACCGCTCTGGCGACTGTGATATGGTGTATGGTCAATCACGCACTTGGACCCAAGCTTTCCCTGACCCAATCTCTTGCCCAACCGTCTGAGATCGATGAAAACACCTTGTCTGCCCCAGATTCCCGCATAGCTTCATCCCCGGAAACACCGGACTGGGTCATTAAAGACTATCTTACCCCCAATGAATATTCCCGCCCCCAAACCCCACTGACCAAAGTCAATGGTGTAGTTGTCCATTATACAGGCAATCCGGGAACTACGGCCTTGCAAAATCGAAGCTATTTTGAAAACCTGGGGCTAACCGGTGAAACCAGCGCCAGCAGTCATTTTATTATCGATATTGACGGTACCGTCATTCAATGTATTCCCCTAAACGAAATCGCCTACTGTTCCAATCAGCGAAACAACGATACCATTGCTATCGAGTGCTGCCATCCCGATGAGACCGGGCAGTTTACCGACGAAACCTACAATTCCCTTATTCGCTTACTGGACTGGCTGGTAGAAAATTATGAACTCAACCCGCAAACGGATGTGATCCGCCACTATGATGTGACCCAAAAAATATGTCCCAAATATTATGTAGAAAACCCTGATGCCTGGGAACAGCTATTGGCCGATTTACAGTAAAAACAATTAAAAACACCAAAAAAACAGCGTTTCAGGACATATGATTTTCCTGAAACGCTGTTTTTAATTCTGTCAGAAATACTTCTTATTGCCCCACAGATTGCACTTTTTAAGTTCAAGATACTCATTGTAGGCCTTTTCCAGAATTTGTTTTTCGTTTGTAAATTTCAGCAGATGATAAGCCTCATGATACTTATAATAACCGGAATCTACAAAATACTCTTCACGTTGTGGTTTGCTGAAATAGCTGTCTGCCATCATAAGATACCAGTGAACATCCTTGACAATCAAATCGCTTGCCGTATTAAATGTATACTGACTTTTGCCGACGTATTTTATAATATTCGCGTCGACGCCTGTTTCTTCCTTGACTTCCCGAAGTGCTGTCTGCTTGTATTCTTCGCCTTCTTCAACAGTCCCTTTTGGTAACACCCATCCTTCATATTTATTCTTGTAATTTTTGTATAATAGAAGGATCTTACCTCTGAATATAACCACACCGCCACAGCTCGTTGCCTCTATCATTGCAATTCCTCCTGTTTTATAAGGTGTGTCTCTTATATAAACAGTATACACTCTTTTTTTTATATTTACAATAGCTCACCGCAAATTGTAACGAATTTTCTATACAATTCAACATGATGTTATTTTGTATACATTGTCCTAACGGCCGACGTAAGCCGAAAATAACTGCGACGCAATAGGAACCGCTGCATAAGAACTGCTGGAGGAGGCATTTTCCACCAGAACACATACAGCAATCTCCGGATCATCGGCAGGGGCAAACCCCACAAACCAGGCATTATTGCCGTAATTATCCACTTCGGCTGTACCGGTTTTCCCGGCAATGGCATAACCCATCCCGCTTAGCGAGGTCGCTGTTCCACTGGTGACCACATCCTCCATCATATCGGTCAAAATTTCAGCCTCAGATGAACTCATGATGCTTCCGTATGTCTTCGGCATATATTTTTCCACTGTATTGCCGCTGTAATTCTGGATACGGTCTACCAGATAAGGTTCCATCACAACCCCGTCATTGGCTATGGCACTGACAATGATCGCAGCATGCAACGGTGTCATCGTTGTATTTCCCTGACCAATTGCCGTAGCACCCACCATCCAGTCTGAATCATCACTGTTTAGATGAAAACTGCTCTGATAATGGGGAATCGAGGTGGGAAGCTTCTGGTTAAACAGCATCTGGTCACAAAGCTGATTAAAGCTTGTACGATTCAAAAGGGTTCCCATATGCGCAAAGGACGCATTACAGGAATTGGCAAAAGAAGCGGCAAGATCCTGAGTCCCATGCACCGTCTGATGATAGCAGGCCAGCATCTGCGTCACGCCGCTGCCGCCATCCAGATAAATACTCCCATTACAAATATAGCTGTATGCCGAGTAATCCGGATGCTCTCTCATATATTCCAGTGTTGTAAAAATCTTGAAAATGGAACCAGGTGTAAATAGCCCCAGAGTTGCCTGATTTAAAAGACATTTATTGTTTTCATCAGAAATAATGTCATTATAATTTTCGGCCAGTGTATTGGGATCATAATCCGGTTTGGAAACCATAGCCAGAATCTTTCCTGTGGACGGTTCAATGGCCAACACTACACCCTGATTGTTTCCCAGTGCATTATAAGCTACCTGCTGCAGGGATAAATCCAGGGTTGTTACCACATCATCCCCTTTGTTTTTTTCATTTTTCAGATCATTCACAATTTTCCTGAGAGGATTGTCATTGGATAAAAGCATCTGTGACTCATAGGATGCCTCAAGTCCGGATTTATTAATTTTAGACGTTCCCACCACATGAGCAAAAGCATTGCCATAAGGATAAACCCTTGTTTCCTTTCCGTCGGCACCTACATCTGTTCTGGCCAGTTCAGAACCGTCAGACGCCAGAATACGGCCCCGAAGCGTATGATCCTGCAGTTTTGCAATATGGATATTGCCCGGATGAGTAATGATATCCTTACTTTGCACAGCATCGAAATATACAAAATATCCGATCGTTGCCAGAAAAAGAAATATAAAGGAATACATTACAACAAGAATTTCCTTATTTCTATTTTTTTTCTCAGAACGCCTTCCGCCTCCGGATTCAGACTTTACACGCTCCTGATCCTTCATGCCAAGGCGCTTTTTCTCCTTACGGCTTAGTTTTCCCCCTTTGGGCGCTACCTTTGATTCACCACTTTGTCTGTGTCCACGCATTCTGTCCTCATAAAAGCCATCATCATAGCCGTCATTGTCGTAGTCCTCATATTCATAGCTGTCATAATGATCGCCGTTCACCTCATCATAACCGCCATCCTGAGGATCATAAGCCTCATCCAGAGGAAAGCTCATATGCAAATCACCCATGCCATCCTGAGGATCCTCATGATTCGGGAAGGAAAATCTGTCCCCGTGTGTCCGGGAGGAAAAATTATCTGTATTCTTCCTGTTCCTGCGCATACATCATAGCCTCACTTTCCTTCTGTTTTAATAAATACAAGCCCTGTATCACACCAAAAATAATAATGGTTGATAAAATCGAACTTCCGCCATAGCTGACCAGCGGAAGTGTTACACCTGTATGGGGGATAAATTTAATAACCCCGCCCAGTGTAAGGAAAAGCTGAAAACCATAGGAGACACTGAGGCCAATGGCAAGCAGCTTATAAAACGGCCGTGTCAGCTGAAGAGAAATATTAATAAACATAATAAAACAGCTGATGAATACAAGAATCAGACATATCCCGAATAATCCGCCCAACTCCTCACAGATTGCTGAAAAAATAAAGTCTGATTCCCTGACCGGAATGTCTCTGGGCGCTCCGCCATAAAGCCCCAGCCCAAACCAGCCGCCGGTACCGATGGCAAACAAAGACTGAGCAATCTGATAACCTGTATTTTCATAGTCCTTCCACGGATTCAGCCATACCTGAACACGGACACGGACATGGTAAAAAAGCTTATACCCAATGACCGAAGCGCCAGCCATGGCCCCCATCCCCAGAGCCAGATACCTCGCCTTCTCCGTAGCCACGTAAACCATGACAAGATAAACCATAAAGAAAATCACAGCAGCCCCCAGGTCCTTTTCCACGACAAGCATCAGCACATGAATCGCTGCCACGGCTGAAATTGCCACAAGATATTTAAAATCCGTACGCAAACTAAGCATGGCTGCCACAAAAAATACGAAAACAACCTTTGCCAGTTCCGAAGGCTGAAGGGAAACAGGCCCGATCTTAATCCAGTTCGTGGCACCATTGGCACTGCGCCCGATGACAAATACCGAGGCAATCATTAAAATACTGATCACCCCATACAAAATCCCCAGCTTTTCCAAATATTTGAATTTTTCAATAATCACAGGAATCGCCAGTGCCACAAACACACCGGCCACAGCAATAAAAAACTGCCGCACAGCCAGCCCGAACTCAATTCTGGCCAGCATGACAAAACCTACCATCATCAAAAAACACATATTATTCACTAATAGCCTGGATGCATGCCTGTAAATCGTTGTATTTAAAGCCAGCGTTATTATAAAAAATGCGACCTGCATCCCGTAAAAAACCAGGAACTTAAAGTCCTTTTCATTGATAAAAATCAGCATATAACACACAAAATGAATCAGAAACATCAAAACATTCTGAGTCATATACACCGATCCCCGGTCCCAGGCATGTTTGGGACGGAAGACGGTAAAACATTTAATTGTATATACCGCAGCCAGAATAATAATAATAAACCTTGAACACTGTGTCAGTATATTAACCATAACTCACCTACTTTACTCTACACCCCGGTTAAAATGTCCCCGAGTTAAACTATCCGGTTTTTCTCCGGACAAAACAGCCAAAGCTTCATTAGGCGTTTCCGTTGTAAATATATAACGCCAGCCTCCGGCCTTTAAAGCATCCAGTTCTTTGCAAAGATCATAAAGAACCAATGGCTGACTGTTATAAATCAAATTGTAACACTCACTGCACACTTGACGTACACCAAAGGCTTTCCCTTTTCGATCGGTCATTGTAAGTATCCCCGGACACTTTTTACACCCATAAACTGTTTTTACAACACACTGAGCAGATACCATCAGCGGCAAATAGCCATACACTACCAGCTCCTCGCCCGCACAGCCCCTGCTTTTAAGCTCCCGGTAATTAAGCTCCACCGGTACAGTGGTGTTTTCAATCCCTGACTGACGGTAATAAGCCAGGGCACTGCGATTCATTGTGTACATGGTATAATCGGCAATGACCGGCTTTTGAGCCAAACACCCCATGCGCCTGAGAAAAACCTGCCCCTCCACATTCCGCACAAGGAAGCCCTGAATCCATGGTGCCTGCAAAATATCCCTGAAGCTTTCCCACCTGCGTATACGTTCATCTCTGAAAATATGAGGCAGCGCCAGGTAAACTTCCTTTCCGGCATCCAAAAGTTTTTGACATACAAATTGAAGTTTTGGTTCTTTCACAAGCCACGGCTCCAGATATACCCGGTCAACCCGTGGAACCTGGATCATCGCTGCAGCCTGCTCCAGCGTAGCTGCCTGAGCAATAATATTTTTCGAACCCACATTGGAGCCAGAGCATAAAGACTTTGGACAGGATGTATCCACAGACGGAGCCTGACGTCTCATGGGAGACAACACTGCCTGGGCAAGTGCCTCCAGACCCATTCTGCGCAGGCGGTTCAGCTCTCCCAAAGGCAAATAGGCATCCGCATCCATCTCCATATCCAGCTTCTCGATGACATACGGCGTATTTCCTGTTCTGAACATTTTATCTTCAACAGTCGCCCTTGTCAGGGGCTGGCTGGCTGCTTTTGTCACTACAGCCCCGCAGACACAGGCACTTACATCTGCCCACTTTAAATTCATTTTAGCAGGTAAATCTTTAAAAAATGTTAAAGAAACATAAATCTTTTCTTTTTTTTCTCCGCTTAAGTAAGCCTTATGAATCTGAGCGATCAGCTGTTCATTACGCATCCTGTACACATCCCCGCCAGGACGAATGTCTGCATTTTTAGGGAGCTTTAAAACTGCCGTTTTTCCCACCAAAACACTGTCCTTTAATGTAATAGTTTCCCGATCCGAAAGGCCTTCAAAACTTAGAACATCTCCGCCGTTTAAAGGTATGTCCGGTATAAACACAGCCTGCTGCCCTTTCACCGAAATAATTTTTCCCGCTCGGGTTCCAAAATGATTAGGCTTCATCAAAGACATCATCTGACGGCCGTTTTTCGTCTTATAATAACCTTCCGAAAAACCGCCTCGATTATATAAATCCATAAGCGCCATCTGATCTGCAGGATCCACAAAAAAACGCCCCCGGCCATGCTCCAGATACATATCTGTATATTTTCTGTAAATTGCAGAAACAAAAGCCGCATATTCCGGCTTTTTCATACGTCCCTCAATTTTAAATGAATCAATACCGCAATCCACCAGATCCGGAATTAATGCAAGGGTACAAATATCTTTCGGACTGAGCAGGTATGAATTTTTTCTGTCTGCAAGCCGGTAGGGCAGGCGGCAGGGCTGAGCACATCGTCCCCGGTTACCGCTTCGTCCGCCAAGCATACTGCTGAACAGGCACTGACCGGAATAGCAGTAACACAGGGCACCATGGACAAAACATTCAATTTCTCCGCCAAAAATATCCTTCATATGACCAATCTCTTCCAATTGCAGTTCTCTGGCCGGAACAATCCGGGTAACTCCCAAATCTCGCAGCTCCCCTGCATGTTGTGCGGATGTCACAGTCATCTGGGTACTGGCATGAATATCCATCTCAGGAAACCATGAATGAATCTGGGTCAATGCCCCCATGTCCTGAACAATGACCGCATCCAGGCCAGCCTCATACAAAGGACATAAAAAATCATATAACTGTCCCCAGAGTTCCTGGTCCTTTAAAAGAGTGTTCACCGTCAGATAAAGCCGCTTCCCGTGAATATGCGCATAGTCAATCCCACGAAGCAGACCGTCCTGATCCGGGTTATCGGCATAAGCCCTGGCTCCAAAAAGCTGACCGCCCATATAAACAGCATCAGCTCCGGCATTAAACGCACCGACCATTGTTTCATAAGAGCCAGCCGGTGCAAGTATTTCCACTTTTCTCATGTGATCCTCCCGAAAATTCAAATCCGCTTTATTCAGAAACAGGGGTGCTGCACAGTAAAAGCCCTATACATATGCAGCACCCCATTATTATTTCTGATATCCTTTTGCCGTTATTATTGTTGATATCCTTTTGCTTCCAGCTTGACGATCTGCTTTTGCAGTTCATTAATCTCCGACTTAAGTGTTTCGATCTCTTTTTGAGCATCCTCCAACTTAATCTGAGCTGAAATCAGGTCATGTTTTAAATCATATTCCATGCGGTCTTTTTCTTCAATCTCCTGCTCCAAAGACTCGATCTGACTTTTTGCCTTGTGAAAGTCATCCGCCAGATTCAAGTCCACAAGAATTTTCTGCATATCCGAATTCAGCCGCTTATAATTAGGCATCTCATTTAATTCAGCAATCTTATTATTTATATATAAAGCAATCTTCTGAAGATATTCCTCACCTTCATATCCACTGAGCGTATAGACTTTACCGCCAATGACAACCTGGGTATCTGTTTTTGATGATGACACGAAGTTCCCTCCTAATCCTCTGTATAGTTATTTCTTATTATAAACGAATCCTGTCGAAAGCACAAGACCGATATTTATCGCCCATGGGTTCACACCTGCTCAGGTATTCTCAATCCAAAGTGCCTGTAGGCTGCCGCAGTGACAACCCGACCTCTGGGTGTACGATTGAGCAGTCCATTTTGAATCAAATACGGCTCATAAACATCTTCAAGGGTTCCGGCATCCTCACCGATCGCCGCAGCAAGTGTATCCAGCCCCACCGGCTTTCCCCCGAATTTATCAATCATGGTCATGATAATGGCCCGGTCAATATGATCCAGCCCCAGAGAATCGATTTCCAGCAAATCCAGAGCCTCTGAAGCAATGTCTGCCGTAATGATTCCATCATAACGCACCTGTGCATAATCTCGGACTCTTTTTAAAAGCCGGTTAGCAAGACGCGGGGTTCCCCGGGAACGTCTGGCCAATTCCAGTGCTCCATATTGATTAATTTTTACATGAAGCAAACCGGCTGAACGGCAAATAATCTCGCACAGCTCATCCGGACTGTAAAACTCCAGTCGACTGACAACACCAAAACGATCTCTTAAAGGTGCTGTCAGCATGCCTACTCTGGTCGTGGCACCGACCAGCGTAAATTTAGGCAGATCCAGACGGACCGATCTGGCCGTAGCACCCTTTCCGATCATAATATCAATGGCAAAGTCTTCCATCGCCGGATAAAGGACCTCTTCCACCTGGCGATTCAGACGATGAATTTCATCAATAAATAAAAGATCGCCTTCTGACAGGCTGTTTAAAATCGCAGCAATCTCCCCTGGTTTTTCAATGGCCGGACCGCTCGTCACCTTCAGATTGGTATGCATTTCATTGGCAATAATCCCTGCCAATGTCGTTTTGCCCAACCCCGGCGGTCCGTAAAAAAGGACATGATCTAACGCCTCATCCCTTTGTTTGGCTGCTTCGATATAAATCTTTAACGTCTCCTTTGCCTTTGTCTGTCCAATGTAATCTTCAAGGGTTTTGGGACGCAGATTATTTTCAATTTTTATATCTTCTTCTACAAGTTCTGTTGTTATTATTCTTCGGCTCATAGCTTCCCCTTACCATCTATTCATTACAATGTCAAAACATTTTTCAATGCCAGCTTCAAAATCTCATCACTTGTCATATCTTCTCTGATCTCACACTGACGAACAGCCTTCAGTGCTTCCGCCTGAGAATATCCCAGAGCCACCATGGCAAGTACGGCTTCATTACTGCTGCTTTTTGCCCCCTGAGGCACGGCCTGTATCACCGGATCATCCTCACCAAATACATCCTCCAGCTTAAGTTTATCTTTAAGCTCAATAATCAGCTTCTGCGCCGTCTTGCTTCCGATTCCAGGTGCCTTTGAAATGGTCTTTGTATCCCCGGCCAAGACGGCAAAACGCAGATTATCCGGTGAAATTGTGGATAAAATTCCCAGTGCACCCTTTGGTCCGATCCCGTTGACCGTAATCAGCAGTTTAAACACATGCAGGTCATCTCTTGTCAAAAAACCATAGAGGCAAAGCGCATCTTCTCTTACATAAAGGTAGGTATAAATCTTAACCTCACTGCCTGATGCGGGCATCTGGTCAAGCACCGAAGCCGGCACAAAAATAAGATAACCGATCCCCTGGTTCTCCACCACAATATGATCCGTCCCGGTTTCAACAAGCCTTCCCTTAACAAATGAAATCATTCAAAAATCTGCCTCCTTTAATAAGTTAATCCACAGCAAACATGAGTTCTGCTTACATTAAATCTTATTATAGGAGATTTTCTCTTTGAAATCAACTGATATTTTCTCAGTTTCCTTTTAAGGCGCAAAACCGTCCATGCATCCCAGGTACTGGATGTAAAGTCTGCCATCACTGCCTTTGCGCTCAACATGCGCTCTTACATGAAAAACATCCCCAATCAGTTCCGCCGTCAATACATCTTCCGGCTTTCCACAGGCAACAAGATGCCCCTGATCCATAACCAAAATACGATCACAGTAGGCCGCCGCAAGATTCATATCATGGACGGAAGTAAAAATGGTTGCCGCCTTCTGATGGCGCATGGCATCCATAATCAGCAGCTGATACCCAATATCCAGATGATTGGTCGGCTCATCCAGCACAATCAGTCCGGTCTGCTGGGCAAAAGCCATAGCCAGATAAACCCTTTGTTTTTCGCCACCGGAAAGACTTAAAAAACTGCGTTTTTCAAATCCCTGCATTCCTACGAAAGAAAGCGCATCCCGACAAACCGCCTGATCCATATCACTGATCCCTCCCAAAAACTTCTGATGGGGATAACGGCCCATCATCACCATCTCCATTACCGTGAAATCAAAATCCACCCAATTTTCCTGACTGACCACGGCCATTTCTCTGGCCAGTGCTTTAGGCTTCATTTTCAGAACATCTGCGCCATAAATATAAACACAGCCTGATTTTGGCTCATATTGCCGATAGATATTTTTCAGCAATGTGGATTTACCGCTGCCGTTTGGTCCAATAAGTCCTACAAATTCCTTTTCCTGTACCGAAAAATGAATATCTGAAATCAATTTTGTATGATTAATCTCAAAATCCAGTCCTTTAACTTTAATCACCTGATGATTTTCTGTCATTTGCGCCTCCCTTCTCACTTACCAAAAGCATACCGGCTTCGTTTAAGCATTATAAGAAAAACCGGAGCGCCTACAATCGCCGTTATAACACCTACCGGCAATTCTTCAGGTGCCACACACACCCTGGCAATCACATCGCACCAGATCATAAATATAGCCCCAAGGAATACCGATACAGGAATCAGTCGTCTGTGCGAAGCTCCCACAAGGCTTCTTCCGATATGGGGAATCACAAGACCCACAAAACCAATAATGCCGCTCATGGATACAATAACTGCCGTCATCAGCGTACTGGCTAAAATAAGAACAACCTTTATTTTGGCCGTATCTACCCCTCTTGTTCTTGCCCCCGCCTCACCCAACAGCAGGGCATCCATGGATTGAACCATCACCATGGCACAAATAAGTCCAATCCCCACTGCCACAGCTGCCGGAAGCACATCTCCCCAAACAATGCCGCCAAAGGACCCTGTCATCCAAAACAGGGCACTGTTTACCTTTTTCTTACACCAGAATCTAAAAAGGTAAACA
>QFCH01001621.1_pt1 | contig 26382 bp, 20 predicted proteins | sample 5346071 | NCBI WGS metagenome assembly QFCH01 (sample SAMN09062255, study PRJNA434731) | Human gut metagenome, whole genome shotgun sequencing project. | isolation source: stool timepoint B chromium assembly | host: Homo sapiens | collected 2015
AGTAAATATCTAGTGTTATAAGGGTTTTTACACACACTTTTTGTCCTATAAGCCTCAGTTACGCTTATTTAATTTGGCTACTACATAATGTATCTAGAAGTGTTAATCTACGTAGTAGCCAATTGTTATGTAATAACCTATTCTATTTTTTGTTTATGCGAACGCGTTCAATTGTTGGTTCACCTTGAGCATTTTTCGCTACTGTGTCCACGCGGAACAATGCCATTTCTGGGCTGAATTCAGTAACGAGGCGATCATCTACTGTTACGCCGTCTTGGATTGCACGGTATACAATTTGTGCGAATTCATAACGAGTTAACAAGCGGTCACCACCAAATGTGCCATCTGGATAACCTTCAACGAGACCACGGCGAGATAAATCACTTACTGCTTCATATGCCCAGTGGTTTACAGCCACGTCTGGGAACAATGTAGTATGGTCAGCTTTCATCTTAGTACCAGCTACGCCGTTCAATAATGCAGTCAATTTTTGGATTTGTGCATTTTGTTCAGCTACAGTTTTCTTAAGAGCCAATACCTCTTTGCCGATAGCTACACGAGAACGAGATACACCACTATGAGCGCCTACTTTCACAGACAAGCCAGCATTAAATACTGTTTCATCGCCGCCCACTGTGGAACCGATGCTAAGTTGTACGTCTTCATTAGGACGGTAGAAAGCACCGATAGCTGCCGCATCACCACTGCGGTAGTGACCATAACCTGCAGCAAAGTCCCATTTAGCGTCTGGATCGAAATCAAGTGGATGTAAAGCCGCCAACGCTGCAGCGCCTGCTACAGATTTATCGATACGTTTATCCATCTTGGAAAGGTCGCCTTTGAAGGAGTTCATATTGTTATTGATGTTTGTAATATTGTTTTGAATATCTGTTACATTGCCTTTAATGTTTTTGATATCCTCTGTATTCTTAGCGATGTTTCCTGCATTTTTGTCGATATTCGTAGTATTATTATTAATTTGGTCCGTAATATCTTTAGACAAAGATACTTTGTAATCACGGCTATTACCATTGATTGTTGGTGTTACCGTAATATGGTCACCTGCTGTTACTGTTGTAGTACCTGTAGCAGCAGTGATTTCGTCTTTCACCTTTTTAAGTTGTGCTACGTTTACTGCATCAGTATCAGCTTCACCGTTAGATACGCCATGAATTTGCTGACCTCCTACATCAACTTCACTAACAGAGAATGACATTTCTCTTAGTTCAGTAGTATCATCATTTTTGTGACCCCATACATCAATACCACCAGCATATGCGCTCATACCCTGATCATAATGCAATGTAGAAATACCATCTACATCCACAGAAGTTTTATAGTCACCAGATTTATTAAAACTGATGTGCTTACCGTCGATAGCAGTCAATTGCTCATCTTCACCATTTACTGCTTTATTATGAAGCTCAATAACACTACCATCAATCTTAGTTTCACCACGTTTATCTAAGTGAGACATTGTAGGGATAGATGTTAAGTGATCAAATCCACTATAATTTTTAGAAATGTCTTCAGCTTTTATACCATCCATTCCAGGGGCAATTCTAATACTTTTACTATCCTGAAACATACTAATTAAATCAGCTCTAAATGTGCTAGATGCTGATAGATTTGGATGATTACGGTTATCTGTTCGAAAATATAAATCATGTGCATTGAGATAGGATATACCAGAATTGCTATTATCAACATTTGATTTAGTATAAACGAGAATATCAGAGTTGATATCTAGATTAGATTTTTCACCAAATGGACCAATATTCTCTTTAAATTTTGCAGATCTAATTTCTTTTAGATCCTCATTTAATGATACAATATATTCTAAATCAGTACCGCTTTTTACAAGTGCACCAGTCGACGTATCCCATCGATATGCATCTCTATCACGGAATGCTGTCGCAATATTTTTACCATCCCCTGAAATAATATTTACAGCTCTAGATGCGAATGCTGAGGTAGCAATAGAAGTTAGCACCATAGTAGTTAATAAGATTTTAGTTGCTTTCATAATTATCTTCTCTCCTTACAAAAATACTTCCCTATAGGAGTATTACCAGCTCTCTTACAAATAATATCTAAATAATTCACAATATTTTCATGAGTATTATATGAGCATTGTAGCATGAATATCTAAAAAGTGGGTAGTTAATCAATAGAGATTAACTACCCACTTTTAATTTGGAGATAAGGTGGTTTCTGATACTTGCCGTATGATATAAATTTGTTATTGAGAGAGAGATTTAAAGTTATACTTTAATATAGTTATTAACGTAACTGGAGAGTAACTAGTTATGAACAATAATCATACGACATAATGTAGGGGGGCTACATATTAAGAGAATAGCTTTTAATAAAAGCTATTCTCTTCGAAGAACAGATAATACCAACACTCACCTTCCTCTATTTGAGTATATCATCTAATAAGCTCAGATAATAGATGGTTTTTCATTAAATTTTCATTAAAAAACAATGAGCCGAATGACTCGCAGTCCTATTCGCTTTATGAGTTGTATTATAAAAATTATTACTCAACCCAGATTGTATGATGACGTCTTACAAGGCTTAGCATTTTGGAACGAACACTCATAGCGCCCTCTACTCTATGCTTACCACCATACCAAGCTACAGAAGATCCCGCTAAACGGAATGTAATCTTACCATACGCCCCACCTGAGTTATTCTCAGGCTTGTTATAGCCCATATCGACAGACACACGTGGTGTGAGCTGCAACTCGGAACCAACGCGCAAACCATTCTTATCGGCCTGACGTTCTTGATTCCAATGGTACCCTTCTACATAGACTCTCGCCCAACGAGCATTTTTGAAAGTCTTGCCATATTCGAGGGTATAACCATTTGCTACACGCTCCAAGTTATGAAGGTTCGCATCGAGGACGCGCTCATCAGAGGCAGAACCGTACCAGTTAAAGCGAAACTCGCTTTCACCAGACATATATTCAAGGCCCCCGCTGAGGCGATCGTGATGATGCAAGAAGCGATGGTCATAGAAGAGATGAGCACCATATAGTCGACGATCATCCTTTGAGATACGTCGGTACCCAACGCCTACGTTAAGGGTTGTCCCAATATCGGAAGCCCGAGAAATGCGCTGCTGCGTAAACCATACGTCGCGCGACTTATCATCGTAATGACCTAAGGGCTGAACCGTCTCCACAGAGTACAAAGGCTTCCACCCCTCTTGGAACTGGAAGCTCAGCGTAGTGCGTCGCATCCACGGTTTGCCTTTGGCACCATACATTGCATTGGATACATTGGACATAGCCACCGCATTGATAGCGCGGTTTACTGCATCTACATCGCTGTACTGCACCGTCTTGGTCTCTTGGCGATCCATCACGAGAGGGCCACCTTCACCAATCACATGGTCCGGTGTCGCCGCTGGAGTGATATGGAAATCTTCAGCTGCCGCTTTAACGTGCTCCTCACGAGTATTCGTTGCCACTGTAAGGGTATGCGCCCTTTGGACAGACTGGTCTGCCCCCTTATGTAATTGTTGCTTTTCTGCCTCTGCGGAACCCACACAACACAAAAGGGCACTCAAGGCAACACATACAATACGTTTCATGACTCTCTACAACGTTTTATTACTCTCTACACATAAAATTCATGAACAACAAATGAAATATATATTAGTGTAACGAATAATGGGCACCACTGTCAAGAAATTAGATCCATATATAGCCAAAACCATAAAGAAATTTTTCTATGTAGATTAATCTTTTCCGTTTCGACTTAAACGTTTTTATACCATTGCATAAACATTCTCTAAAATATGCATTTATGGTGTATTTTATACCCATAATATACAAAATATTCATTTACAACATGATTTTCATGTATTATTATGAATCCGTAAGTTATATGAAAGTTTTGTGAAGTCATAATATGCAAAGGAGTGTATTGCGATGAGTAAGAAACATTTTGTATTAACAGGTATTGTGTTTTCTGCATTATCTATGGGGATTGTATCGGCGGCGCCTGTAGCACCTATAAACATTGTAGAAAACAACGGCAACGTAGGAGCTGTAGGAACTACGTTCACTAATGATGGCAATATTACGCTTGGCCGAGGTGCTGGTGCCACAACGAGCACTCACCAGATAGTAAACAGTGCTAACGCCAACGGCAATAATGTAGCCATCGGTGCCTTCGCCGGTAACCAATCTAAAGGGGGCGGCAATATTACCTTAGGTGGTAAAAGCTTCCAAAATGGCACAGGTGATTTAAATGTCATTGCCGGTGCAATGGCAGCAAACAATGCAAAACTATCGACGTCCATTATAATGGGTACCCAATCTGGTGAAAAATCTGAAGGGGAAAAAAATGTATGGCTCGGTCATTACCAAGGGGCCAACAGTAAGGCTACCAATTCCGTTCTAATCGGTTCTGGATCCTCTGTGAAGGGAAACTTCACCCTCGGCATTGGTCACTACACCAATATTAATGCCAATAAGGGGCTAGCTATCGGTTCCTATAACACCTTATCCGATAAGGCCACTGAATCTGGCGTATTTGGTCAAGGCGAATTTAATAAAACGGCCATCGATGCGAGTGGTTCCTATAGCATTGGTAACTATAACCACATCTCTGGGAACAACACCTTTGTCATGGGTAATAATGTAACTACAGCATTAGAGAACGCTGTTATCCTCGGCAACGATTCGACGGATGGCGATGTGGTAAGCACATCGAGCTATACCTTTAAGAATGGTACGACTGTAAACTATGCAGGTACTACACCTGTTTCCACCGTATCTGTAGGCGCTAAAGATAAAGAACGGACTATAACGAATGTAGCAGCAGGTCGCGTAAGCGCTACCTCTACAGATGCTATCAATGGTTCCCAACTATACGGCGTGCATCAAATGATTGACACCCTTAATCAAAGTACAAATGCACAGCTACATGACTCAATCAATCGCGTAGAGCAAAATGTAAATCGAGTTGAGGCGGAATCCAATAAGGGCGATGCTCGCGCCGCTGCACTAGCTGCCCTACATCCTATGGGCTACGATCCAGACAACCGCATTCAATATATGGCAGGCTATGGCCATTATAAAAATGCCAATGCCCTCGCCCTTGGTGTTGGTTACTACCATCGAGACAATCTATTATTAACTACAGGTGTAACACTCAATCGCCACCTTATGGCTAATGTAGGCGTTACCTATAAACCTGGTAAGTCTAACATGACGAGCCGCCCACAAAACCTTGAAGCTCGCGTACAAGCGTTGGAAACACAAAATAAAGAGCTCCAAGAAACAGTACGTCAGCTCATGTCTAAATTAGACAAATAGTACTAGTCAGCTAGATAACAAACAAGCCCCCGTAGGAAAACCTACGGGGGCTATTTGTTTAACAACGACCATATAGCTAAAAGAGAAAGAGAATACGGTATCCAAAAGGATTGTAATTGCTTTGTATCTAGGAGTAATTGCATATATTTGAATACCTGTGTGTAAATTTATCTATAGTACGTAAGGGTTGTCTATATATAAACTGCTATACGGTCATGGGTATAGTATAGACCTAATGATACTACTATTATGTGATTTTCTGCACACTCCTATGTAAAAAATAAAGAGGAAACAGCTAATACCGTTACCTCTTTATATGCTTTTACAATTATATCTACTGATTAGCGAATGCGTTTAACGCGGTTATTGTTGTCACGCATAGCTTGTTTCAAGCTGTAGATTACCATTTCGTTCATGTAGAAACGCAATTCATCGTTATTCATGTTTTCAGTATTCTTTTCAAGAATAGCTAAGATTTGGCGTTCATATTCAGCTTGGTTCATTTTAGATATTGTAGTATTATTCGTGAAGAATTCTTTGTAATCCAAGTACAAGCGATCTAATGCTACACGAGCATAGCTATCTTTTTTATAGCGATGGCTTGTAATGTACCAGCTGCGACGAACATTCATGTAGTACAACGCATTATTAGTATAACGTTGTTGACCAGACATAACGCGATTGTCATCTTTGATCAAGGCATCGCGCATACCCAATTGGAACGCTACGAATTCAGAAACAACTGCTTTTACCTCTTCGCTAGGAACTGCAAGAGAAACCTCTCGTTCGCTCACAGTCATAGGAGCAGATACTTGTTCAGGCATCATCAATGGATCTTGAGCTGCATTAGCTTGACCACAAACACATACGCCGGCAATTGCCATCATAGGTAATAATTTTACTAATTTCATAAGTTCTCCTCTCTTAAAGTGCCCTCCCCAGAGCTACTTCATTTATCATACACTAGATATTATCTCTTTAGGAGCTGTTATCTCCATAGAAATCCTCATACTAAGCATGGTAAATTTATTAATACAGTAATCAGCTATCAATAATAATCCTAGTGTGCTTACTAATTTCATTAGTATACACAATATATCGTACAACGTCTATATAACTTTTCCTTAATGTTAGAAGAAAAGTGCATAGGTGCTATATAGTTAATTCTATAATCGATACTATAAAAGCCTCCTAATAATAAAGTCATGACTCTACTATTAGGAGGCTATATATGTTAGCTATTGTACAAAGGATTATTTAATAAATCTATATTTAGAACTTATGAGTAAAGCCTGCATTTACGCCCCAGTCTGCTTGGTAATCGCCAGACAAACCGGTCGCAACGTCAGCGAATACGCTATTGTTACTATTAAAGCTATAACGGCCACCGAATGCTAATTCAGTCCAAGTACCTTTGAGATCTTGTTCTGTTAATTTCACAACGCTGCCACTAGCAAATGTAGTTTTTACATTGCCTGTGAAAGCATGACCTGCTGCAAAACGTGTATAAAGGTTAGCATTGCCAAATTGTTTACCCAATTCAAGGCCGATTTTACCAGAAGTGCTGTTTACACTAGATTGGTTAACAAATACATTACCGACATTAAAGTTACGGCCACCGAAGTGTGTAAAGTTCAATTGTGCTTGTGGTTCTACATAGAAACCATTAGCATATTTCAATGTTTTGCCATAGCGAACACCGATGCTGTACGCATTAGATTTTGTATCACCAGACATAGCTTCACCGATTTCATTGCGAGCTGTGAAATCATTAGATACGCGACCAACTTGAGTTTCTACATGAACATATTGATCTTTGCCAAGGTCTTTCAAACCATAAGCACCAACAGAGAAGGATTTAACCTTACCGGAACCATCGAATACATAGTCTTCAGAACCGCGAAGATAGGATACTTGACCACCTACAGTCCAACCACGGCTGACTTTAGCATCATAACCGCCTTGGATGCGTGTATAATCTGTAGCTGTGTCGATACCGCTGCCAGAGTAGCTGTATTTACCGCCACCGATGCGAGCCCAAATACCAGTTGGTTCACCTTGTTGCAATACACGAGGACGATACATATCGTCAGCTACTGTACGCCATGCATTGAAATTACCTACTACAGCGGAACGAATACCACGCATATGAGGTGTATCGTACGCACCACGAACAACAGGATTAGGATTTACTGGTGTAGGTGTAGGTGCTGGAATTTGAGGTTTTGGATTCGGAGTTACAGGTGTAACTGGTTTAGGGTCCGGAGTCACAGGTGTAACTGGTTTAGAATCTGGAGTTACAGGTGTAACTGGCTTAGGATCCGGAATTACTGGTGTAACTGGTTTTGGATCTGGAGTTACAGGCGTAACTGGTTTTGGTTCTGGAGTTACTGGTGTAACTGGTTTAGGATCTGGAGTTACTGGTGTAACTGGTTTTGGTTCTGGAGTTACTGGTGTAACTGGTTTTGGTTCTGGTGTTACAGGCGTAACTGGTTTTGGATCTGGTATTACAGGTGTAACTGGTTTTGGTTCTGGCACCACATAGGAGCCTTGACCATTACCGTCTTTCCAAGTAATATCCCCTTCTTTTTTATCTGTAGTCAACGCTTTTTTGTAACTAGACACGATTCCTTTAGAAGCGATGGATACAGTACCAGAAAGGTTTCTTTCACCTTTTACATAGTTTTCATAATAGAACTTGTGGGCCAAATTATCTAAAATCTTGTTTACATTGCTTTCAGAAGATGTATCAAGATTATCACCTGTTACATAACCATGCACGCCAGAGCCAGCTGCAGCAGATTTCACGATGAAGTTACCGCCCTCGATATCAGCCGCATCAAGACCAGTTTTTTGAGAAGCTGGTTTACCGAAATTTAGACCAGTACTTGCGCTCATATCATAAATAACATTGATATGACCATCTAGCTTGTTAACATGAATGTCGCTACGAGAATCTTGGGAAATGCGGCTAAAACCTTCACGTGTACGAGTGCCTGTGAGGGTATTAATGCTACTACGAGCCTCTTTACCATCGATCATGAACGGCTCTAAGCCACCCATATTATCATGGCTCCACATACCTCCATCAAAGGTCATATTGATCTCGCCACCTTTATCCTCTAAAGTATTCACTGCTTTACCAGAGAATTGGTTAGGACTATTATGAGCACGACCTAGACCGATATTGATAACAGATGGTTGCTGTTGTTGGTATGGAGGCATTGTTTTATCAGTTACGAGCACATCACCTTGCATGTTCAACACTTTATGTTTTACAGTACCTTCATCATCAACGCCTATGTTAATTTTACTATTATACGCAAAAGCTAATGGATATGGAGACGTCCATGGCGCAGTAGTCACGTCCATAACACCGCCATCTACTTGGATAGAACTATTATCTAGCATGCCTGTAATGAAAGCTGGTTGACGATAGCGTTTAGGTAATTTATCTGCATTAGGAGTATCCAAGGAACCAATTGTAACTTGACCACCATTAGACGCTACTACACCATTCACAGTCGCATTCCCAGTACTTTTAAATTTACTATCTGCAGTAGTTGCAAAAATGCGTCCCTCAGAATTAAGACCTGCTGCAGCCCATGTACTAGGCATAGCCATCGTAGATGACAATAAAGTCATCATAACAGCAGATAATAAAAATTTATTTCTTGCTCTCATCCTCTTACACCTCAACTATAAATACAATTACAATCACATTTGTGAAAGTTGCTTCATAAAAGAATATACATCTGTAGTTTCATTTATTAGTCTAAATAGACAGAAAAGATAGATATATACTCACTTTATTAAGAACTCACATTCAACACTTTTAAAATATGTTTAAAATATTACACTATTCTTTGTGAATTGTAAATGAATTTCTCAAATTTTATTTAAAATAATTTAAAATATTAATAGATGAGTTATAAAACTAGAGTATAAAATAAATAGGCAGTGACTAGATCACTGCCTGTTATTAGTAAATTCTATATAGTATGTATCCGTATTTGACGATATATGATATAAACCCTATAATATAAACAGATAGCCAAGCGAGTGGTTCCGTCAGGCTCATCTCAAAACTATAGTTAATTGATGAAATGGCCTTTCAGTTATCCAGTTACTGGTAACGAAGGGCTATTTGTCTTTTCCAAGACAAATAAGTGCCACAAGTGCTCCAAAGGCAATGGCGAACATATAAGCGAATCAATAAGAATCTATTAATAGAAATATACGAAATATATTATAAAGACCCCATGTATTAGATCGTTACATCCAATACATGGGACTCTTTTATTTTATGAGTACTATATATTTATATAGTACTTATCACCATATACTTTTATATAGTAACTATTATATTAGAATTTATGTGTAAATCCTGTATTTACAGACCAGCCAGCTTTATAGTCGCCAGATAGACCTGTGCTAATATCAGCGAAGATACTGTTATTTGCGTTGAAGCCATAGCGGCCACCGAATGCTAGATCAGTCCACGTACCTTTCATGTCTTCGGATGTGTATTTAGTAGTAGCACCACTTGTATACGCAGTTTTCACTGTACCAGAGAAGGCATGGTTCACACCAACACGAGTATAGATGTTACCTGCCCCGAAGTTTTTACCAATTTCAAGGCCAAGGCCACCTGCTGTACTACTCACACCAGATTGCTCTACATGCATGCTGCCTGCATTGAAGCTGTCACCACCGAAGTGAGTGTAGCTCAATTGTGCTTGTGGTTCAATGTATGTACCATTTGAAAGTTTCACAGTTTTACCATAGCGTACACCGATAGAGTATACATTCGCTTTAGTTTTACCAGACAGTCTTTCACCAATTTCATTACGAACTGTGAAGTCGTTAGAAGCACGACCTACTTGAGACTCGATGTGGATATATTGGTTATTACCAAGATCTTTCAAGCCGTACGCACCAACAGCAAAGGCTTTTTCTTTGCCAGTACCGTTGAATACGTAGTCATCGTTGCCACGAAGGTAGGACACTTGACCACCTACAGTCCAACCGCTGCTAGTTTTAGCATCGTAACCGCCTTGAATGCGTGTATATGTTGTATCTGTGTCGATACCTTTTGTATTAAAGCTGTATTTACCGCCCCCAACGCGAGCCCAAATACCTGTTGGTTCGCCTTGTTGCAATACGCGTGGACGATACATATTATCTGTCAATGTTCTCCAACCGTTGATATTACTCATGATAGCAGAACGAGCGCCACGCATATGAGGTGTATCAAAATCACCTACCACAACATGAATATGACCGTTGTTCTCAGGTTTAGGAGCTGGAGCTGGCTCTGGTTTTGGAGCTGGCGTCGGTGTTGGTTTCACCTCTGGTTTAGGAGCTGGAGCTGGTGTAGGTTTTACCTCTGGTTTTGGTGTTGGAGCCGGTGCTGGTGCTGGTTTTACCTCTGGTTTTGGTGCCGGCGCCGGTGTAGGTTTTACCTCTGGTTTTGGTGTTGGCTTAGGTTGAGGCTTAGGCTCAGGTTTTGGAGTTGGTTTTACTTCTGGTTTCGGAGCCGGAGCTGGTTTATTTTCACCATATACGTATTTACCTTGACCATTTTTATCTGCTTGCCAAGTAATAGCGCCTTCCTTAGCATACCCTTCAGTCAACACCTTAAAGCGTGCAGACTCAGCACCATTAGAAGCAATACCTACAGTACCTTGAAGGTTTCTTTCACCATTTACATAGTTATGATAGTAAATCTTGTGAGCCAAGTTATCTAAAATTTTATTTACATTATCCTCAGAGGATACATCAAGCCCTTTTTGACTAGAGAATACATGGGCGTACGCATTAGGTGCCGCACTTGTAATATGAATATCTCCACTCCAGAAGGACTCTGGCGTTAAACCATTATAGATTTTTGTTGGTGTTGCATTTGCTGGATCTTCTGGAGTACCATACTCATCATTTATATCGTAAAAGAAATTTACATGACCTTCTAACTTATCGATATGAATTTCATTATACTCATCTTGAATTACTGCATTCGCATAGTTACGATTCTTGGAGCCTACAAGTCTATGTACATGGCTAGGTTGCGTACTACCACTTAAATTTCCTTCATGTAAACCAGCTTGGTAGAAATGATCCCAATAACCATAATCGCCAAGAAATACATTAATATGGCTTGGATGTTTAGCATCTTTATCTGCTAAATTAAATGCTAAACCGTCCCATAGTGACAATTTACCATCAATACCAATATTAATCTCAGACGCATGATTTGGATCACTTTTAACAATAACATCACCTACTAAAGATAAGTCCTTGCCGATAAAATTGCCTGTATTACCATCTACGCCAATATTAACAGTACCACCTTGAGCTACTGCAATAGGAGTACTCATAGTATGAACATCATAAACACCTTCCTTAAGAGTAACAGTACTGCCACCTTTACTGCTAATAAAAGGCTTATTATTATCGCCAATATTAGCCACTGCTCTATCAATAGTAACTGTACTACCAGTATCTGCCTCAATCGTAGATACTTTGTTTGTCATTGCACCAGCCGTGAACTTCCCACCGTTATTTGCAGTAATATGTGCACCAGTAGGTGAAGTAACTAATGTACTCCCCGCCATTGCATACTGACCTACAGAACTAGCAATCGTCAGGGCAATTGCCAAAGATAAGTTCGTTTTACTCACACGTTTCATAAGAACCCTCTCTCTACATGATATAAACTATTATTAAATAATTTAATTATAATTTACAATTATATATTTGTAAATATGAAGTAAATTTTCCACATATCATGTATAACAATATAAAAAGCAGTAACTATAGTTACTGCTAACGTATACGTATATATATTTTTGTATATTTCTATTTATAGATTCTTATTGATTCGATTATATGTTCGCCATATAATGGATTTAAGATAGTCAGGCGAGGTTGGGCCTCTCTTCGTTAATGAAGGGAGGGTTGTCTATGAGTGATTATGAGTTGATCATGATAATTCTAGAGGTAATGACGGTTGTCATTGCCTTTGGTGCACTTGTGGCGCTTATTTGTCTTGGAAAAGACAAATAGCCCTTCGTTATCCCTAGATAATTAGGTAACTGAAAGGCCATTTCATCAATTATTTATTCTCTTGAGATGAGCCCGACGGATCTACTCGCTTGGCTATCTGTTTATATTATAGGGTTTATATTATATATCGTCAAATACAGATAAACAATACTAATATGTTGTATTATAAACCAAGAGGCAGCGACTGAGTCACTGCCTCTTATCTTTTTATCTTTATCTACGTGCCACACGCATAGCGGCCATCATTCCTGGAGATTTCCAGACGGATTGACCATTGTCTGAAACGAGTTTGTTGTTATAGTAGAATACATCTGCATTGTAATAATTACTATCGCTAGATGTTACCTTATAGCTAAGACCAGATGTCGTATATACTGTGAAATTAAGTACATCCCCTACTCTCTTTACAGAGTCTTGGTCTACATACCAGCTATTACCATTATAGGTCGTAGCATATACATCGGTACGAGCTTCTACATCATGTGTATTAATGCCAATCAACACGAGTAAAGCAGCCATTATATATACAAATTTACGCATTGTGATTACCTCCGTTTTATCGTGAGAATTCTTATCTATTATACCAAAAAACGATGAAAATCTCATTACAACTTCAGCTTTTTCTCTATTCTTAATAGAATACGTTCGCTAGATCACGGCTCTCTGGTTCACATTCATAGGCTCACATAAAATAATCATAACGAAGGCCACTACACCAGCCTTGCCACCAAGCCCAAAGACTTGCAAGAATACCTTGTTAAATATGTATTATTATGACATTTTTTACACATATATTCATGGCAGAAAGACTATAGACATATAAAAAAGACAGCTGATTCTCATCAACTGTCTTTTTAGATTGTAAATTAAAATTGGTATGTAAGGTCTACACGATAGTAGTTTGGAAGTTTATCGTTTTCACCAATGCTTTTATTTGTTTTATTATTAAAGCCGTAGTAAGCTGTAACACCTACATTATCTTGCAATGCATAATGCGCTGTTGCTAACCAACCTTTGAAGCCACGATATGTAGTAACAAATGTACCACCACCAAAGTTAGGATCATAGTAACGGTTAGCAGCATCATATGGAACTTCCCATCTGGAAGACTCCATAGCAATATTATCACCAATGCTGAAGTATTGAGCTTTCACATCCCATGTGCCGCGTTTGAAGATAGCATAATTACCATAGCCAAGACCTGCAGACCATGCAGAACCATGAGAAATACCAGATGCTTTTACCCATTCACCACCAATCCAAACTTTATCAAAATTCAAGTCTGTGCTGAAACCATACATATTTCTAACATCTTCATTAGATGTTCTTTGCTTGTTAAGTCTAGCATAGAAACCACCAAGATTTACATGTTTGTTCAATTCGCCTTTCAAACCAGCATAAGCAATTGTGAAGTTATCTTGTCTATCAATTGTATGCTCACCATACATATCCATAGCAAAACCACCTTCAACACCATAGCCATAAGCAACTTGGAATTGAACTTTATCATTGCCTGCCGTAAATTGCGCACCATCAAATGTATCGTCATAAATCAGACCATTACCAATCATTTGATTGAAACGACCTAACTTAGCGGATACACGTTGACCAAATTTATGATTTACATAGGCGCGATCAATTTTAACTTTTGTTGGCTCATAAGCTCGAGCTGCAGCTGGTCCTGTTGCAATAAAAGCATCCCCTAATTCGATATTACCAGTAGTCATACGAACTACTGCCTCTGTACGATCATTCACCTTTGCATTGAATTGTACACGAGCACGGGCATCAAATGTATTATGCTTACTATATTCAAAACCGCGAAGGTTAGTACCATCGTTTACAAATTTACCATCTTTTTCTTGAGAACCAAGGTAGCGAAGACGTACATCACCAGTTACTTTTACATTACCTACACGATCTTCTAAACGAGCTACACGCACACCTAATGTATTTAATTCATTGGAAAATTCATCAGCTAAACGATTAATCAAGGCTTGTTGCTCTGCATTAGCCCGATCTTGGTTCGCCATAGCTTTTGCAATCATTTGTGCCATTTCGAAACGAGTAATGTTATTTTGACCTTTGAAAGTTCCATCGGGATAACCATTCACAATACCAGCTTCGGCTAATTGAGATACTGCTTGGTATGCCCAAGAATCAGAACTCACATCAGAAAATGGATTATTAGCAAATGCTGTTGTTACTCCCAATACAGCAGTTGCAGCAAAAACTGCGGCAAATTGTTTTTTCATAATACTACCTCACTACACTTACATTTAATCTCATGATATCTATTACATATACAACTACATAAGACTATCATGCCATTTAGTTAATTACACACAGTTTAGCATATAAATATAAATAGTGATTAACATAGTTTTAAACTTTCATTTAGTTTTCATAATAATAAAAACACCTTCAAAATTATGACTAACTTTAAAGGTGCAATTTACTATGTTCTATTTTTCTTATTATCTTCTCTCTCTAAAAGTAAATCCTTAATGACAGCACATTCAATCCCTAGCCTTTGTTTTCGTTTATCTAAAAAAGCCACTATTACCATAAGTATATTTAAAAATAATAAAACTATAATAGAATTATTGACAAAGTTTTCTAATGATGGCTTTTTTGCAAACTGTGCTATTATAAAAACTGCCATGAATAAAAAATAGAATATACGTGTTTTTAAAGTAGATATTTTTTTAATTGAAAAATAAAAATATCCAACTAATGGAGCTAATATAACTATGCCTATCACTACACAACCTATAAAGTCAACTATTGCTTGATCTAAATTTATTGGTATATCAGATGATATAAAATTAGTTACATTAATGATATTAGATACAAATGTAGCTAATATAGCACCTATAAATATATTCACTCAGGTATATGACATATTTACATTATAATCAACAGACTTAATACTTTGTAATCTTCTCAACTCTTTTATACTTAAGAACTTATACTCTTCATAATATTTATCATATAGTTTATGCCAGTAGTCTAATTGATTATTACATTCGAAATAGGACTTAATTTTCATTAAACATTTACATATATACTTATATAAAACTATTAATTTAGACATATTTACTCCACTAACATAAAACTATTTATCAAATGATATTTAAAACTGTACTTATATATCATATCAATTATTATACTTTTTAGACTACCCTAAGGGTTTAATATATACATAAAAAAGGTACCAACAAACACGTTGATACCTTCTTTAGTCATTTCATGTATTATTTTGTAGCTAAAAAAAATTCTCTTAATATACTAATTCACCATTAAACACACGATACTCATCTTCAATTTTAGTTAAATCCTTCACAAATAGTTTAGAAGTTTGATTATCTAACTTCATTACCAAAGTATTTCCAATAGATTTGGCTTTATATATCACTTCACCAAGGAAATTAACAATTCTAAAGAATACCTCTTGAGGTGTCAAATCCATATCTGTTACGACCGAATCATCTTCTGTTAAACGAACACTATAAGAAGTTGTTAAATCTTCTTGTAATGTAAATCGTAAGATAACAGAACTGGATTTTACATCATAATCTATACTATAGTTTTTTAGGTAACCATGTACTACCTTAGATTCACTACTCGTATTATTTAAAATTTCAATTTCTATTGGTCTATTTTTATCTACTGATAATACATATTTTGTCATTATTAATGCCCTATCATGCTATATAATAAAACAATAAATTTTATCTCTAATAAAAACTAAATTATCATGAATCAAAATAATTCATGATAATTTCATTTCTTTTATAATTATATAGAGCCTTTAGAAAAAAAAGCAATAAACTAAACAATAAATAAGTAATAAATAAAATGGAAATTATAAAATAGCTATATGTAAAATAAAAAACATTCCACAAATATAACTCTATACCTTACTATTCTCATATTTTATATAGTCAATTAAGTTTCTATATCCTGTTTTCATATTAACTTTAGGAGTCCATCCTAAAGATTTTATTTTTTTATTGTTCAAAAAAAATTTTACATCATGTGCATATCCATATTGATTGGCATTATCTGGTATATCAAATACCACGCCTATTTTACCCCCAGCGACTTCTTTTGCAACTAAATTTGCAATATCTTTAATACTTCTTGTTTCATTACTATTACATATATTGTATGCCTCTCCACATTCTCCCTTAAACAGTAATAGTACCAAGGCGGAAAGTACATCAGTTATATAACAAAAGTTTGATACAGATTGTCCTGCGGTATGTAAAGTAATATTTTTATTATGTATAACACTTTTAGCAAACTGCATAGATACACGATTATCTAAAAGTGAAAGACCTGGACCAAAACATTGTGCAACACGAGCAATACAAACGGGTACATTATATTCATGAAAATACGCACTACAATAACATTCGCAAATGCGTTTACCTTCAGAATACGAACTTCTAACATCTAAATGATCAATATAACCTAAATCATCTTCAGTCATATTCTGATAATCTACTTGCTGAATGCCATATTGCTCCATAGAAGATAAATATACAATTTTTTTAACTTTATTCTTTGTTGTATATTGCAAGACATCTAATGTTGTACTGATACTACCATTTAATGTTTCAACTGGTTGTGTAATAAAAAACTTAGATGTAGTAGGTGCTGCTGTATGAAATATATAATCAACAGAATCATTACATGCAACAAGACCATTAGTAATATAGACTAACTGTTCTGAACTCTTAAGGTTAGAGAACAAAGCCTCTGCCTTTTTTATGTCTCTCACGGAACAAATAATATTAATATCTGTTCCATATTTCATATTACTAACTAAAAACAATCGGGTGAGCATAGATCCTATGAATCCAGTTGCCCCCGTTATCAAAATAGTTTTCTCTGAAAGTTTAGATAGAAAAATATGAATATCTTTAGCAGTGCGTTCCAATTCATAAGATAAAACATCATTCATAAATATTAGCCCTCTACTGTTTTAAAATACTCATATGTTTTCATTAACCCATCGTGTAAATTATATTTTGCTGTAAATAAAAGCTCTTTTTCTGATTTATCAGTTCCCAAAACAGAATCTCTAATATCGCCTAATCTAGGCTTATCATAAACTACCTCTATATCTTTACCGCTAATATTTCTAAACTCATCAACTAACAAATTTACGGAGCTTGCAATACCAGTACTTACATTATAAATACCTGTAACCTGGTGTTGCATACCTAAAATATTAGCTTCAACTACATCATCCACATATATAAAATCCCTTGTTTGTTTTCCATCACCATAAATAATAATAGGAGAATCTTGTACAATCGTTTTTGCAAAAATACTAATAACCCCCCCCTCTCCACCATTACCTTGTCGCGGACCAAACACATTCGAATAACGATAACATATATACGGTAATCCAAAAGATTCATGATAAATACGAAGATAATGTTCTGTAGTTAACTTTGTTAATCCATAAAATGACGATGGATTTCCAATCATTTCCTCATTTAATGGTAATGTATCTAAATTACCATAAACTGCTGCAGAAGATGGCATCAAAAACTTTTTAACCTCTAATTTTACTGCTGCATTAAGTAAATTAATTAACCCCATCAAATTAATATCACAATCTAACATTGGATTACTCATAGATGTAGAAACTTCAGTTTGTGCAGCCTCATGAAATATATATTCTGGACGAAATTCTTCTAATACAGAATACAACTTTGGGTCTCTAATATCCAATTCTACAAATTGTGCTTTCGAATGAACAAATTCTTTATTTCCTGTATATAAATTATCAATAACCTGGACAGTATGCCCATCATGAATTAAACGATCAACTAAATGAGAACCAATAAATCCAGCACCACCAGTTACAGTTATTCTCATTATTATCCCCTTCTTATAAACCTACTTTTAATTAAATCAATATAAAATCTAAATTCTTTACTTCTAATAAACAATAAACCCCATGTCATTATTATAAAAACACTATTACATATAACCCCTAGTAATAATCCAAACCAACTACTATCTATAGCAACAAACTGTGATAACAATTTACTAAAATAAACCAATATAACAGTGACTAGAGTGTAGCGAAAATAAAGTTTAAAATAACTAGCCAAAGACCAACGTAATCCGTATTTAAATAAAACATAAGGTTCAACTATAAAAGGCATACAAATCGTACTAATAAACATAGCCAATAAAACGCCCCAAACATCAAAATATTGGACCAAAATAATGGAAGACACTAAATTTATTAAGGCCTCTATTAAGGACATATATCGATTTTGCCAAAAAAGCCCCATAGCATCTTTAAATACTAAGACGCCTTTACGCATAAACATTAGATAGAAGTTGATGACCATCCAAAGCACTATACTTTCATCAAAACGATAGCTATTTCCTAGCCAGATGGTAATAAACGGATTTAATAAAAGGTATAAGTTACTACAGATAAAACAAGCCAAATAGGCTGTCATAAATTCTAATCTCTTGAAAATAACTAATTTATGAACATCATCATGAGACTCATTCAAATTTCCTACGGATGCCTTAAGTGCATTAAATACTTGATCAGACAACTTATCGATGCCATTAATAATCAAATAATAATTCGTATATAACGCAACCGCACTTAAACCTACAAATTTCGATAAAATAATATTTGATGTTCCAAAAACAGTAACACCACCAATTTTATGAAGTATTAAAGCCTTTATATTTCTAATAATACTTTGGTATATATCTTTACTTAAAGGCTGAATATTCTTTTCATTTAAGAACGAATATAACTGATTCGCTTTTCTAGCTATTAAAAAATTCTCAGAAAAAGTCATGCATATACGTAGAATAATATATACCCAAAAACTATGAGTTAAAATGACTAAAGCAATTTGGAATAAGCTCCCTATCAGTTGAGTAATCCCTCTGTAATAGTTAGCTACATATTGTTTTTGGTCAGCTATAAGCAAGCATTTTTTATAAGAGTAAAAATAACTAATACCAGTATCAATAACAAAGAGTAAAAAGAAAATATTTAAATATGCAATATTAGGAGGTACCTTTATAAGATGTTGAACAAAAGGTGATATACATAATCCTAAGAATAAAATAAGTGTACCAATATAAATATATGCTTTTTTAAATATTCTCATGATTGATTTTGCTGTTTCTAAATCATGATTAGCTAAAGGAGCATATAAACTAAATATAATAGCCGGACCAATGCCCAGTTCAGTAAGAGATAATACAGTCAAAATATTATCAAATAAACCATTTAAGCCTAAATATTCAATAGATAAATAATATAGTAATACAAAACGGATAATGAACTGTAATACCATATTAAATCCATATACAATTAACGTGGAATTTATGTTCTTAATTGCACTAACTGTCCGCATAATATCAGCCTACAATCCCATAATATTGAGGCTATTTTTTACTTCTAAATAAGCCTTAAATGTATAAAAATCAATAGGTGTTGTAATCTTAATATTCTCAGCTGACCCTATAACTATAAATAGTTCGGCCCCATAAAACTGCATCATAGAAGCTGAATCTATGAACTCCAAATTTTCAGATTTTGCTTTTTCATGTGCCTGATAAATATCTTTTAAATAGAAGCATTGTGGCGCTTTGGCAAGTAAGCATTCATTTCGAGAAAGTATTTTTCCTACATGAGAAAGCTCATTATCTTTTAAAAAAATAGTTTCTATAGCTTGTGAAACAGTAATGGCATTGCCATATGTTTTTGTAGACGATATACACGTATTAATTAGCTCATCAGAAATAATAGGTCTAACCCCATCATGTAATAAAACTATACTATCTTGATCATATAATCTTGAAGACTCTTGAATTCCAAGATAAATCGACTCTTGTCCTGTTTTCCCACCGGGAATAATCGATTTTACTTTATCCAAACTATACTTCTGTACTAATTTACTAACCTCACCAATAATTGACTCTAATACTACTAAAACAATTCCATCAATATTATCATTATTTTGAAAGTGTTCTAGAGTATATACTAATATTGGCTTTCCATTAACTTCTAGCAATTGTTTCGGTGTGCCAGTAGAACTCATGCGTTGTCCTGTTCCTCCAGCAAAAATAATACCTATATTCATGCTATACCCCTATATATTAATCTTATATGCTCTAATACTTGATATTTTGCGTTTACCTTCTGGCGGTATTTCCATATAATTACGACCATATAAATTACTTAAATATGTATCGTAACATGAAAAAACATCTAATTTTAAATCTCTAAACTCTATAGGGACACGTTTTTCAAAAGCATCCTTTACCATACATTCAGCTTCACCATAAACGCCACCAGTAATAGCACCTACATAATCAGAAGTATTATAATCATGCTGTTTTGCTAATTGATCTAATTTATGAGCCCAATATTTATATCCTACACATTTAGCAAAAATAATTAATATAGACTTGATCAATGCTCTAGTAAATGATTTACCATGCCCTAATTTAGCATCACATAATTCAAGCATTTTACTATAAATTTTACGTTTTTTATAAATACTAATAACTTCATTTTTATCATTTGGCAATCCATCAACAGGCATAATATCCATAAATAAAAATAGATTAGCATTACTGTACTCATCTTCAATTCTGATATCAAGCTTTTCTAATCGTGCAAAAGGATATTTTGAGTTATTGCGATCCATAGATCTAAGCAGGTAATTACTATTTAAAACCTTTGGAAATATAGTAATTAATTTTTCATAATCTGGCCGACTTAAACAAATGTCTATATCATCATCCCAAGGAATAAAACCTTTATGCCTAATGGCCCCTAATAATGATCCTCCTGATAGTGAATATTTAATATCATTCTCTTTACAAAAGGAATCAAACTCTTTAAGCATTATATATAAATGATCTTGAATTTCAGATATAGTCAACATTATTAAAAATCCCCTAATTTTCATACCATACTAACTTCATTTGTCGTATAAATTCATCTTCTGACCAATCTTCAATGCCGAATCTAGGTATAGAAAATGGATTAGTATTAGAATGAAGCTGTGCTCTTTTAGTACTAACTGAATATGTAAATCCTAAATCTTGAACAATTTGTTCTGTCACTTGATCAAAACTTTCCTTATGACCAAAAGGATACGCAAAAATATCTATATCCGTGTGTAGCAAGTTTTCTAAAAAAAGCTTAGAAGATTGTATTTCATGTATTTGTTCTTCTCTACTAATTTGTTTCAACGCTGGATGATGAATAGTATGTGCTCCTAATGTAACTAACTGACTTTGATATAACGCTCTCAACTCCGATGAGGTCATAGTTCTATTATTAGGATTAACTTTCAATCCATAAGATTCATACCATCTGTCTAACATCATATCTCTTTCATTAGGATGTAGAGAAAAAAGTATATGGTGTAACGTATAAAAACTATGTAATCGCTTTTTATCATCAGATACATCAAATACATGTCTTTGATTTGATATATCTAACTCAATTGATTCTCGTAGATTTTTATTTTCGAATAGAATAGTTTCTAATCGATCCCACCAAAACTCTTTACCCGTATCTACACCACCAGATGTTATAAAAATCGTCGCTGGAACTTGATACTTTTTTAAAATTGGAAAGGCATATTTGTAATTATCATAATATCCATCGTCAAAGGTAATAATAACAGATGGTTCCTTTATATCTTTGCGTTTTAAATCATTGAAAGTTACTACATTGTAGTGATTTTTTAAAATTCGAATATGTCTTTCAAAATTATCAGGAGTTACATTAATATTAAATAAATCACGATTCAAATAATTAACTCTATGATAAAGTAAAACAACTACTGGCTTATCAAAAATATTATGGATTAAATTGATTGGAGCCAACCTTTTTCTATAGATAGATCGAATCCATGGCAGATTTTCTTTTATATAATCTTTAAAACTCATTGTTTTTCCTTGTATATATTTTCAATCTTCTTTATAGCAACAGAGGAATCATAACCTAGTTCTTTAATTTTAGACCTATAATCAATATATTTATTCTTACCAAATTTAGATATAATCTCATAAGCCCATTGCTTAGGATTATCAATTGGTAGAGGCCTACATAAATCAGTTAACACAACCTCTTGTGTAATCGTATCAGATACTAATATTGGTATACCTAATGCTTGAGACTCAATAGCAATTAAGGGTAGCCCTTCAAATAATGAAGGTAATATCATAATATCTATAGCTTGCATAACCTCAACCGTGTTATTTACATATCCCATAAAAATAACCTTGTCAGATATAGCAGCTGATTTTACAAGACTTTCAACCTTATGACGTTCTACACCATCCCCCAGGAGAAATAAATAACTATTAGGATTTTGTTTTAATACCTCTTTAAATATATCGATAATAAAAGGATGATTTTTAACAGGTGTAAAACGACCAATATGTCCTACTACCAATGCATCCTTAGGAATATTGAATTTTTGTCTAACTTCCAACCCTAGATTTATATTTCTATCATATAAATCCAAATCGATAGCATTATGTAATAAATAATATGAATCACTATCTATACAAGTTCTAGGAAACATCCATTCTGATGCCTTAGTAGAGCAGCCTATATACGTATCAACCAAATAAGGCAATAAAAATCTTCCAACCTTATGTAATCCTGTCTTTAGAAAGCGTACGATTTTTCGATTATCATCTATACTAGAGCTATGCGCATGTAAAATAATAGTTTTAAATCCAGCTAATTTAGCAATCAAAATAGGAATAATATTGACATAAGATTGATGAAAATGAATGATATCTTTTCCTTCAGAAAGTAGGCACTTCATTTTTTTATAAAACTGAATAACATGATACGGTCTACTAACCTTCTCTACCTTATAATTTACATCAAAATTTTGAGGATCATCATAACTCAGTAATGTTAATTCAAATTCTTTTTTATCAATCATTCTATACAGTTGAAGAACATAAGATGTTAAACCTCCCATATCTTTATCTATAGGAAGTTCTATTACCTTTATCATAGTCAGTATATTATCTCCCAAATAATTTACGCTTTAAAAATAATCCACCTTTTTTAATCCAATTTTGAGGTTCCATAAAAGATACATTTTGTTCTTTATAGCTAATATTATTAGCTTCAATCCATACATCAAGCAAGATTTCGCTAACAAAGCCATAGATACGCGCTTCATACGTATCATAATCAGAAATATCAACACGTTTTTCGATTTCTTCTAAGATGGAAAACATCCATTCACAGTATTGATCAAATAAATCTCTACGCATAACGAACATGTTAAACATATGAGCCCAAGTACGATTGCAAACCTTTGTAAAAGCAGCACTATATTCGGGATATTTTTCAGAGATGATTTGCTCTGCCGCATCCAGACCTGAGCTGTGGTGGGCATTATTATAGTGAGAACGATTAGACTCAATATAATATTTACGCTTATCTGCTACTACTACAGGATATTGTGAAAGCAGTTTATTCCATTCTGCTCCCGTTAAAATTTGATTCTTTTTATCCTCCACAGAGCGTACCTCTTTACGTGTAAAGTAACGCCTGTAGTGAACGAGACCAATATAATCCGCATCAAGATTTTTCCACGCCCAATAGAGACCCGTCAATTCACAATAATTAGCATTCTTTGAAGATATATTATCTCCTGTATGATCTCCTGTATAACCAATATCAACCTTACCTTCTCGCCCTACATGAATCGGCATATAGACAGAATCTTCAGGCATCCAATATTGTTTATGTGTTGCTACTAAAATTTTAATATTCACTAATTTCATCCACCTTATTATTACATGAATTTTTGACGTATACTAACGCATAACCAAATCCTAATAATATCCAAAAATAATAGAGCTCATTTAAAGTTGTTCCTATCCCTGTTAATAAACACTCTATGTAAGCTATTGTAAAAAATATAACAAATGTATCTTTTGAATTTTGAATTATATATTTTAACAATCTAAATAATAACAATAATATAGGAGCCATAAATAATACAAAGCTCATAATACCTGTTTCCGATAAGCGAGAGGTATATTCTCCTAACATTGGAATAGAAATATTAATAAGGCCCTTATTTTTAATATTTTCAATCCACATTTTTACTTCCGCACCATTTAACGTATCTTCATCTAAATGATTCAAAACATATGGGGTACGTAACCCTTGTCCAATTCCTAATAATGGATTCTCCTTAAATATATCTAAATCAGCTTTCATAACACCATATCGTTGATTATTACTTCTCCTGTCTTTTTTAGATAATGAAGAAATATTATTTTCCCCATAAGACTTAACTTGATTTGCAACTTCCTTAGTTGAGATATTTTCGATTGAAGATTTATTAGTTTTAATACTTTTAGTAGAAATATCTTGAACATAAAGAACATTTGACGTATATACAATATTTCCTGCAAATGATAGTAGACTTATCAAAGTAACAAAAACCACAGATATCATGAATCTTTTATTTTTAAGCTGAATAAACATCATTATAAATAGTAAAATATGATCTACTATTAATAATACTGTTGCAGTTCTACTATTAGCTAATAAGGTAATCATTTCTAAGAAGATTAAAAGAATAGAGGAAACAAACACTAATTTTTTATTCTTAGATGTAAAAATAATATTCCATAAAAAAGGAATTGTAATAACAGTATAAATGCCTAAAAAAGATGGTTCAGGAAAAAGAGAGCGAATTTGCAATTCAGGCCAAAATAATGGTGGCCACCATGTATTATTAATCTCAATAGCATGAACAATAGGTCTTATGTATGTTAGTAATGAAAGTGCCCATTGTTGTTTACCAAAATAAAATAGCTCAATGACACCAAAAATAACAACTAAACTAGCAGAAATTAATGAACCTTTACTTACTATTTTCAAAATTGTTTCAGAACGATTTTTATACCAATAAAAAATCAAATAAGAAAATCCAAATGTAAAAATAAGTTGAGTCAAAGAGTTCTTTAAAGCTCTAAAGCAAAAATGAATGATTGATAATGTATATTCACTCACAGATTCATTAAATATCAATTGAATTATGGCTTCCAATTTATGATTCATATAATTAGTGCCAGGAACTAAATCATAGTAAGGGAAATTAATCAAACCATGAACTAAAGATACAGCAATACTGAAACCTAAAAGAGTTATATATAATAATTCTTTCCAATATAAATGATATTGAAGTAGACTATGTCTTTTTAGCCATACACTATATACTAAACAAATAAATAGTGTATAAAATGATGCTTTTGCTGAAAACTCACCACCTAAAAAGCCTATTCGTAAAGACATGGGGATTACAGGAAAAATTACAAATATAAAACTTAATCCTATTAAACTATCAATATATTTATTACTAGACATATACTCTCATCCTACTACTCTCATCTTATAATTTTAATTTTATTAACTTGGAATTACCAAAAATCCAAGAGGTTATTTTATATCTATCAAAAAACTTAACAATAAAAATAGGCACTATTGTACTAATCAGACAAGATAAAATTAAACACACCATGATATTGTCAATAGACAAGTGCTTAAATATAGTTCTTAATGGCCCAGAAAAATATAAATGTAAAATATAGATTCCCAAAGAGTAACGACCACAAAGATTCCAAATAGTAACCCATTTTATATTCTTGAACTTAAAAAATAAAATAGATAAAAACACAGAACCTGATGTAGCACATATAAACTTTAAAATATTATGCACTTCTATATAAGGAAATGTAATGACTGCCAGAACAATACTAATAAAACCAATACCAATTAACTTATTACAAATAATTGTCCTGAGTTGATCCTGATACATGCATAATACTGATCCTAATGTAAAATACAACAGTCTTTATTATATTTCTATGTTTGTATTTTTTTATGCCGCCCATGTGAACTTCTAGG
>QFCH01000174.1_pt1 | contig 26240 bp, 26 predicted proteins | sample 5346071 | NCBI WGS metagenome assembly QFCH01 (sample SAMN09062255, study PRJNA434731) | Human gut metagenome, whole genome shotgun sequencing project. | isolation source: stool timepoint B chromium assembly | host: Homo sapiens | collected 2015
ACACATCAATTTACTACTTATTTACTACTAACGAATGAGCCTTGATACGCAAGTTTTCCTAGATATGCAAAGATATGGTACAGCACATCAGTATTGAAACAAGAAAAAATTGAATAACTTATAGACTATGGAACGCCTAACATGACGTTCCTTTTCTATTTTCAGCCGTTCTTATTGGACGGCTATTTTATTACCCAAAATGAAAGGAGCATTAGATTTATGAAAAAGATGTTAAAACGATTGTGTACGGGCTTCTTAGCTCTTGCGACTGTCGTTACTGCTTTGCCGACAATACCCGTTCATGCAGAAAGTAAGCAATACTGGACGGAGTCAAAAGAGCGTGTCGGTATCGTCGAAAAAGTAATGAATGACGGTTCGATTGGTTCTACCTTTAATGAGGGACATTTGACCGTTGAGGGCGAGGACGCTTACTGTATCGACATTAACACAGACTTTAAGAATGGTTACAAGACCAGAGCTGACGCAAGCACCCGTATGAGTGCCGACCAGATAAGCGACGTTGCCTTATCTATCGAATATGTAAAACAGTACACAGACAGCCACAGCGGAATAAGTAAAAATCACGCTTACCTTTTAAGACAGCTTGTAGTCTGGCAGAGATTGAGCGTACATCTCGGCTGGCAATGTGATAACGTGCGAGCTTCTTATGATGAAATACCAAAGGCAACGCAGGACGAAGTTTTCGTTGGTGCAAAAGCCTTTGTCAAAGAAAATAAAGGACGCTATGAATGTGGCGGTTATATCTACTCTGGCGAGGGGCAGGAATTGGGGCAATTCTGGGCGAAATTAAATGTTGGAAATGCGAAACTGCAAAAGGTTTCCAGTAATACCAGCATTACAGACGGTAACGGGAATTACTCTATTTCTGGTACAACCTATGGTGTCTTTGCTAATAAGGACTGCACAAAACAGCTTGCCACCCTTACGACTGATGAAAACGGAAATACAGATGTTGTAGAGGTAAAAGCAGGCACAGTCTATATCAAGGAATTATCCGCACCAGCAGGATATAAAGTAGATAAAACTGTATATTCCTTAAAGATTGAAGCTGGAAAGACAGCGACTTTGAACGTATCTGATACGCCAAAAGTAACGGACACTTTGATTGAGCTTTTCAAGATAGATATGGAAACAAAGAAAGACAATCCGCAAGGGAACGCTTCTTTAGCAGGTGCGGAATTTACATGGAAGTATTATGCTGGCTTCTATAACAAAGACAATCTCCCTGCCGAAGCTACTCGAACATGGGTTACAAAGACAATCGCTGAAACAGACAGCTACGGGACAACTCATTACATCACAAAATTAGCGGACGCATACAAGGTGTCTGGCGACAGCTTCTATATACAAGACGGAAAAGCCGTTCTTCCACTTGGGACACTAACCATAGAAGAAACAAAAGCTCCAAACGGCTACTTGTTAGAGGGTGCATATATGCAGGCTGGCGATAAGTCCGAACAGATAAAGGGCTTATATGTAACACAGATTACCGAGGACGACGACCTTGCCGTATTATCTGGAAGAAACCAGTTTTCCGTATCAGACAAGGTTATCCGTGGCGGTGTGAAAATTCAGAAGCGAGATTTAGAAACGGGCGATATGAAGCCACAAGGAAGTGCAACCTTGAAAGATACTGCTTTTGACATCATTTCCTTAAATGATAATTCTGTTTTGGTTGAGGGCAAGCTATACAAGAAAAATGAAGTGGTAAAGACAATTCGTACCGATATTGAGGGTGTCGCTTCTACTTCTGCTGACCTCTTACCTTATGGAAAATTCCGTATTGTTGAGAGTGAAGCTCCCGACGGTTACTTAACTGACGGTGCAAAGCCGATTGATTTTACAATCACAGAAAATGGAAAAATCGTGGACTTAACAGACGAAGCCCATTCTATCTATAATCAGATTAAGCGTGGAGATATTGAGGGCGTAAAAATCGGTGCAGGCACACACAAGCGTCTTGCTGATGTTCCGTTTAGGATCACAAGCAAGACAACGGGCGAAAATCATGTTGTGGTAACTGATGATAACGGGCAATTCTCCACTTCTGCTGAATGGGCTTCTCATAAGCACAATACCAACGCAGGCAAGACCAGCGAGGACGGTGTATGGTTTGGAACTTCTGAACCAGACGACAGCAAGGGTGCATTACCTTATGATACCTACATCATTGAAGAATTACGCTCTGATAGTAACAAAGGCTTTGAACTTATCCCACCTTTTGAAATCGTGGTATCAAGAAATAACCTTGTGATTGATTTGGGAACGCTGACTGATGAATACGAAAAAGAAATCTCTATCCATACCACAGCGACCAGCAAGGACGGCGAAAAGACTATCCTTGCTGGAAAAGAGGTAACAATCGTTGATACGGTCAAATTAGACGGACTTACAAAAGGCACAAAGTATCAGCTCAAAGGCTGGCAGATGTTAAAGGAAGAAAACGCCGAGCTTATCATTGACGGGAAACGTGTGGAAAACGATTATACCTTTGTCGCTGATGATGAAGAAATGAAAGTGGAAATTTCCTATACATTCAATGCGTCTGCTTTAGGTGGCAGAACCTTGTTACCTTTGAAGAATTGTATGATTTAAGCAATCCAGACGAACCGTAAAAGTTGCGGAACATAAAGACATTGAGGACGACGGGCAGACGGTACTTATCACAGAGCGTATCGTCAAGATTCATACGACTGCTACCGATAAGGACGGCAAACAAAGAGCTTGAAGCAGGAAAAGACGTTACAATCATTGATACCGTAACCTTAGAGGGCTTAGAAGTCGGTACACAGTACAAACTTGTGGGCTGGCAGATGTTGAAAGAAGAAAATGCCGAGCTTCTTATCAATGGAAAGCGTGTGGAAAGTGATTATACTGTTTACCGCTGACAGCGAAACTATGAAAGTGGAAGTTGCCTTTACCTTTGACGCTACTTCCTTGACGGCAAACAGCTTGTAACTTTTGAAGAATTGTACGATTTCAGCAATCCAGACGAGCCGAAGAAAGTTACCGAGCATAAGGACATTGAGGACGAGGGACAGACGATTACCTTTAAGGAAAAACCCAAAGTCCCAGAAGAACCAGAGAAACCCGAAACACCGCGACACCGGATACACGCCTAACAGACCTAGCGACAGTCCAAAACGGGCGACAGTACACACGTAATGGCTTTATCGTGACTGCTTGCATTAGTACGTAACTGCTGGTGCTGGACTGGCTGTATCATATCTTCTGCAAACGCCGTAAAATGAAGAAATCATAAGGCGGTAACGGTATGAGGAAAGAAAAATCACGCTCTCCGCCGAAGCTGTCAAACGGCAGACTTCCTGCTTATTCTGGCTTGTCTGCCTACAACCTGCAAGAACACGGATAGTCAAGGGTGCGTAAGCATTGATTTTACCCTTTACTATCTGTGGGATTGCTGGTACTTCCCGAAACCGCCAGAATAAGAAATCACAATTAAACAATCTTATCAAATATAGGAAGAAACGAGGTAAAACAATATGGAAATGAAATATGTCGTGCCAGATATGGCACAGTCTTTTGGAACTCTTGAATTTGCAGGCGAAAGCGAGCCTAGTCTTTGAAAGAGATAAAAATAATCGCAGGGTCTTAGCCAGACGAAGCTATAACCTTTATTCCGACGTACAGAAAGGCGAAAATGTTGTGGTGGAAATTCCCGTGCAGGCTGGCGAAAAGCAGTTCAAGTATGAGCAGAACGTAAAACTTGTCAATCCGAAGTTATACGGCAGAGGTTACGCAATCGGGGATATGGGACATACCGATTATGTGTTGCTTGCTGATGATATTGTAGCAGTTGAAGAAAAGTAAAGGAGTGAAGAATTTATGAGATTATCAAACGGGTTTGTTATTGACAAAGAGAAAACATTTGGAGAATTAAAATTTACAGCGGTGCGTGATGTGTTCTTACAGAATGAGGACGGGACACCGAGTACCCAGCTTAAAAAGCGTATCTATGATTTAAAGTGCAGTCTGCATGGTGGAATTATCCCCGTGTCTGTACCGCCAGAAGTACCGTTAAGGGAATTTCCGTACAATGCAGTCGTGGAGCTTGTCAATCCAGTAGCCGATACGGTATCACGAAAAACCTATACGGGTGCAGATGTGGACTGGTATGTAAAGGCAGAGGATATTATCTTGAAGAATAAGCCGAGCCAGAACGCAGGCAATCCACAGCCCCCTACACCGCAGGGACAACCGAAAAAATAGGCTTGCTGAATAGATTTTCATTGTAGCGGATATGTGGAACTGTTATAATATGGGTATGAAGAAACGGACAAATAAGAATTGAACAAAATCGCTGCGCGATGGCCTGCCAAGGCTGTGGCATAGCGATTTTCTGCTTTCTATAACAAAAAGCAGTGGAAAGCAAGTCCTAAAAGTAGTATTGTTAAGTCACCACAACGAAACAATCAATCAGGATCGACCTTCCCACTGCTTATGAAAAGAATACCATCCTTCCGCTTGGTTGGCAAGCGGTTTTACGACTCAAATGCACCTCCGTGTAAAGCAGTGTTTTGATTACTACTGATTTTACATGGAGGATTTTATTATGTATGAAAAATATTTAGAACAGCTTGAGGAAGCCGGAAAAATCCGTAACCTCAAAGAGCGTTCCATCAACTGCTATAAAAACTATGTTTCTTACTTTCTGAAATATCAAGCGAAGCCCCCTGAAGAACTTACCTGCCAGGATGTCAGAAATTTTTTGCTTGCCAAAAAGGAGGAAGGACTAAAAGCCACAACTCTGAACCTTTATAATTCGGCTATCCGTTTTTTCTATCGGAACGTCCTGCATATCCTTTGGGATGATATCACAGTTCCACGTATGATTCTGGAACACAAGCTTCCAACAATACTGACTGTTGATGAAATAGACCGTCTGTTAGAAGCTGTCGATGAATAAGCCCACCGTTCAGGATATTTTCCGGTGTTTTTATCCGGCATACCTTGAAAAGTATTCTCCTTCTCCGGAACAGGCAAAAGTTGCCCGGAACATCTTGAACTGCAAAACCGGAGCCTATGGTGCAAACGTCAGTGTATGCGAAGACTGTGGTGCTGTTCAGATTCACTATAATTCCTGCTGCAACCGTTGTTGTCCCATGTGTCAGGCTGTTCCAAAGGAAATGTGGATGGATGCCCGCAGAGAGGATGTGCTTGATGCACCCTACTTCCACCTGGTATTTACAGTTCCTGACATCCTGAATCCGATCATTTACAATAATCAGAAACTGTTATATGACACCCTGTATCATGCAGCTTCTGCTACAATCAGGGAACTGACCGCTGATCCAAAGCACCTTGGTGCTGCTGTCGGTTATATCTGCATCCTGCATACATGGGGCTCTGAAATGAACTTTCATCCTCATATCCATACAATACTGCTCGGCGGTGGTCTGACATCCAAAAATGAGTGGAAAGACAACGGTACTGCTTTTTTTCTTCCTATATGGGCTATCTCCAAAGTTTTTCGTGGAAAATATATGGATGAGCTGAAAAATCTCTGGAATACTAATCAGCTTGAGTTTCATGGAACTGCCGAAAAATACCGTAACCATTATGCGTTCAAAGAACTGATTGATTTCTGTTATGATGCGGAATGGATTCCTTATTGTAAGAAAACGTTTAACGGCGCACAGTCTGTGATTGACTACCTTGGAAAGTATACCCATAGGATTGCCATCAGCAATCACCGCATCATCTGCATGGACGATGGAAACGTTACTTTTTCTGTAAAAGATTACCGGAACAAAGGACAATGGAAAGAACTTACCCTTTCCGGCGTTGAATTTATACGACGGTTTCTGATGCATGTACCGCCAAAACGTTTTGTCAGGATTCGGCATTACGGACTTCTTTGTTCTCGCAGCAAACACAAGAAGCTTGCTTTATGCCGGAATCTCCTTGGATGCCAAAAGTATCTTTCGAAGCTTCGAGGTAAGGAGATGCCGGAAATATTAAAACAGCTTTATGAGATAAACATTTGTGTGTGTAAATCCTGTGGTGGGCATCTTGGAAAACCACAGCTTCGAAAACCACAAAGATGTTAAAATCTTATTCTTTCATACGTTTTCTAAAGCCTCAAAGCTTGAGGTTTTGTTGTCGTACCTATTTATCTGAAAACACTTGATTTCTGTAGCTTCTGCACAGGAAATCCTGTATAATCATGGGTAAGCACAAAAGATTGAAAGTCCATAGGTAATAGCTACCCGGACGCTCACTTTGTTCAATTAGGTCAAATCGAAAATGGTGTAAACGAAGGGGCAGTTCACTGGAATGCCAAAACTGCTTTTTCGTTTACCCCATCATCGATTCTAACCTAAAGAATTTTTGAAAGAACAGTATTATTCATATTAAGGGGAGGCGAAATGATGAATGGACAAATGTTTCAAATTGCATCTATTGTAGCGACGAGCAAAAAAGCGTTGCAATTATCAGAACCAATTAGATTTTCACAATTAGAATATGAGAATAAAATTGAATTTGTCTTTTTACCTCAAAAGAAATTTTTAAGGACAGAAAAATATACTGCTTCTAATGTTTCATTGTGGTTTGAACAAATAAAGAAAAATGGGATACAGGATATAAAGTTGCTATGTCCATATTCAGTGAAGGATAGACAATTTTTAGGATTTTCAAATACAACAGAAAGTTCCATTTTGTGTTTTTACAAAAGCGGAAAAGTAACATACTTTACTGCTGATTGGCAATTTGACTCTGTGCAAAAAAAATGGAATATTCTATATTCAGAGCATGAGTGGACTAACCCACCATCAAAAAAACCATATTTTGAGAATAACATTAACTCATTTCGAGATGTATTATTATCGATTAAAGAATTGGCTGAAAAAATAGAGTGTGAAAATTTTGCTAATATTTTTACTTCTGCTATAAACCTTTTAGATGGCTGTAGCGAATATCCAGATGAAAAGTATGGTTTGAGTTTACCACCAATTCCACAGCAAAATCTTCAAATGTTCGAAGCTGCAAGTATTTCGGATGTTTTTGGAGCAATGGGTTCGTGGAATGATAGCCCAGCATATATGGCTCACAAAAAAGGGTTATCTGAAGAATACGAAACTCTATCTTCTGAGTTGTTAAAAAATGTAAGACTTGCTATTTTGTATGCCATAAATGAATGGTAAGATTATAATCCTATATTTCATACATGCAAATAAGAATTTGAAATACTCAAAAATATAAAATTGGAGGAGCAAAAGCATGGGTTTATTCGGACTGTTTGGAAGAAAAAAAGAAGTTGAATTAAATAAAGTAAAAGATGATAATAAAGAAAAGTTCTTAAGAGAACCTAATGATAATGAAGAAGGAATCTTGCAGTTTGAAAATCTGAATTTTAAACTTGCAGTAATTCAAGTTTTGATGTATGACTTGAATTTGTTAAAACCCTGTTTTGATATTTATGATTTTGCTGATGAACATAAAGAACTAGAGATAAATACAGATAGCTATACTGTAATTGAACCTGCACTAAATTTTTTTATAAAATTGTCTATTCCAAGGGAATTTGCACAGTATGTAGAAAAAATCGACATGGATGGTGGGAATGAAGTGTATATGAATATAATTCCACAATGGGATGGAGAAGATGAATGCTTTGATTTAAATAACATAACTTCCTCAGAAATAAGACAATTTCCAAATCTTAAGGAAGCAACAATAATGAGCAGTAATTTTGATAAAGTAAAAGAAATTTTTGAGGCTGAAAATATTGATGTAGAATTGCTTTAAATTAGTTCTTCTATCAAACCTCCAGTTTGTTTAACTAGAAAGAAATAGAAAAATTCCAGTTTGTGTAACAGGAAAATTAGAATTTTAGAGGAAAATAAATATGGAATTATTTGGTAAATTAAAGAATAAAAATGAACCTTTAAAAGAAAAAATGTTTGAGGATTATTTTACAGAGATACAGTCAGATATGGTCTCTATTTGTTTAGAATATGTTGAAAATAAAGCAGATGAAATATATATCTATACATCATTTGAATCTAATGTTGCGACATCTAATTATTTCTATAATATCGGTGGAAATATACTAAAAAAGCATAATTTAAACAATGCCAATAATGGCTTTAACTATGATGTTTCACTAGAACGCCAAAGGGATTGCTTGCAAATTTTAATTGATGATATAAAGCAGTTGGTTGAAGTGTGTAAAAAGTACGGTAGACCAATGCCAACAGAAATAAAAATGGTGTATGATGTTAAGACAAAACAATTTAACGCAGACTATAAGTATAATCTAGTATAGAATAAATTAAATTTCTACTATATATTTTGAGGATAATGTATGGTAAAATAGTGTTATCTAAGAAAGGATGAACACTATGAGAAAAACATATCTTCCTCTGTCAGATGAAGACAGAGATTACCTTAAAGCATTATCCAAAAAGAGAACCATTCAGGCACAAGTTGTGGACCGTGCCAGAATCCTTTTATATAAAGCCGATGGAATGACATTCCAGCAAATTGCTGATAAACTTGCCATTAGTACCGCAACGGTACGCCTTTGTATTTCGAAGTTTCAGAAAGGCGGTTTAGATGCTGCACTGTTTGATGTTCAGCGTCCTGGACGTCCATCGGAAATCACTGATGATGCAAAAGCATGGATGATTCATATTGCGTGTCAGAGACCGACAGAACTCGGTTATGCACAGGAATTGTGGACGTTGACCTCTCTCCACAAATACATTCAGAAACATGCAGAAGAAGCGGGATATCCAAGGCTTTCAACCGTTACCAAACCGTATATCCAGAAATTTCTTAAGGAACAGGATATGAAACCCTTTAAAATCAAATATTACTGTGAAAAACGGGATCCTGATTTTGAATCAAAAATGCATGAGGTTCTGTTGGTTTATAAGCAGATTGAAATGCAGTTTGATGAAAATGGTGATCTCATTGTTCCAGACGATTATAAACTGACGATTACGGTATCGTATGATGAGAAGCCGGGCATTCAGGCAATCTCCAATACGGTACCGGATTTACGCCCGACATCAGAACATGGGGAAGTATATCGTGATGCAGAATACAAACGTCTGGGAACGCTCTCTTTACTGGCTGGCATTGATTTACTCACTGGAGAAGCAATTCCGTTAGTAAGTGAGACCCATAAGAGTTCTGATTTTATTGAGTTTTTAAAGATACTGGACAAAAAATATCCATCACAGGATACCATTCGGATCATCCTGGATAATCATTCTGCACATACTTCCAAAGAAACACGGCGCTTTCTGGATACTATGCCAAAGGGACGTTTTAAATTTGTGTTTACACCAAAACATGGCTCATGGTTAAACATGATTGAAAGCTTCTTCAGCAAGATGACCAGACAGATGCTTCGAGGAATTCGTGTCAATACCAAACAGGAGTTGGAAGAACGAATTTACAAGTACTTTGACGAAGTGAACCGTGAACCCGTGGTTTATCACTGGAAGTATAAAATGGATGAAATCAGTGAAGAGGAAGCAGTATCAATTTAATATAGCAATTATTTAATATTCGTTATACTAGATTTTATGTACCGTCAGCTACCAGCCGATATGCAGGAAGAATATACAGCACTTCTTACGGTGTATGAAAATTTAGAAGCACTTTATATTTGCAGAAACATGATTACAGTTTATCCTGACTGCAAAAGCATGATAGATGTTGCAAGGCAAAAGCTGATGAACGACCCGACGTTCAAACATTTATCTGAGGACTGTCAAGAATACTATTTCGATTTTGAAGCCTACGCTTCTCACTTGCAGGAACACGGGAAATTTTTAGTAACAGAACACGGTATCTTTGAACTGCCAGAGTAGGAAATGAGGTGGTGCTTATGATTGATGATATGGCGGTTTACATTGCTAATCTTGGTAAATACAATGAGGGTTATTTAGTCGGTGCTTGGTTCACGTTCCCCATTGACGAAGAAGATGTGAAAGAAAAAATCGGCTTGAATGAACAGTATGAGGAATACGCAATCCATGATACCGACAACTTCCCGATTGCGATTGGCGAGTATGTTTCCATTGAAGAACTCAATGAGATGTATGAAATGATAGAGGAACTTCCCGACTATATCGTAGAGTGTCTGGACGAATTTATCAGCCACTACGGGACGCTGGAAGAAGTCGAGGAACACAAGGACGATATTTATTATTATCCCGACTGTGAAACCATGACAGACGTTGCCTACTACTACATAGACGAATTGCAGGCACTTGGCGACATTCCACCCAGCTTACAGAACTACATTGACTATGAAGCCTACGGGCGAGATTTGGATATGGGCGGTTGCTTTATTGAAACAAGCCGAGGTATGTGCGAGATACCATACTAACGCTGGAAGATCAGCAACAAGCATTGTTGCTACTGACAGCGTATTTCTCTTTTAAGGGACAGTCTGAAAATGGCTGTCCTTTTCTATTTTGAAAGGAGCTGAAAGAACTTGAAAAAGATTAAATCTTATACAGGTATCTGGAACGTGGAAAAAGTCTTGTATGCAATCAATGACTTTAACTTACCCTTTCCCGTTACTTTTACACAGATTACATGGTTTGTGATTACGGAATTTATCATCATTCTGTTTGGGGATATTCCTCCACTTTCCATGATTGAGGGAGCATTTCTCAAATACTTCGGTATTCCTGTTGCTCTCACTTGGTTTATGTCGCAGAAAACCTTTGACGGAAAGAAGCCGTACAGCTTTTTGAAATCACAGATAACCTATGCCCTGCGACCTAAAATCACTTATGCAGGAAAAGCCGTAAAACTGCATAAGCAGACCTTGAATGAAACAATCACGGCAGTAAGGAGTGTGAACTATGTTCCCGATAAAATATATTGACAACAACCTTGTCTGGAACAAGAACAATGAGGTGTTCGCTTACTATGAGCTGATACCGTACAACTATTCTTTTCTATCCGCAGAGCAGAAATTTATCGTGCATGACAGCTTTCGCCAGCTTATCGCACAGTCCCGTGAGGGTAAAATTCATGCGTTGCAGATTGCCACAGAAAGCTCAATCCGAAGTATGCAGGAGCAGTCAAAAAAGCTGGTAACTGGAAAATTAAAGGAAGTTGCCTATCAGAAGATAGACGAACAGACCGAAGCGTTAGTATCTATGATTGGGGATAATCAAGTGGACTACCGCTTTTTTCTTGGCTTTAAGCTCATGGTTACGGAAGAACAGCTCAATCTGAAGAACATCAAAAAATCAGCGTGGCTGACGTTCACGGAATTTCTCCATGAAGTGAACCACACGCTGATGAACGACTTTGTTTCCATGCCGAATGATGAAATCAACCGCTACATGAAAATGGAAAAGTTACTGGAAAATAAAATCTCCCGTCGCTTTAAGGTGCGTCGCTTGGAAATCAATGATTTTGGGTATCTCATGGAACATCTTTACGGCAGGGACGGTATTGCCTATGAAGATTATGAGTACCAGCTACCAAAGAAGAAATTGAACAAAGAAACGCTGATAAAATACTACGACCTTATCCGTCCGACAAGGTGTGTGATTGAGGAAAGCCAGCGGTATTTAAGATTGGAACATGAGGACAAGGAAAGTTATGTGTCCTATTTTACCGTCAATGCGATTGTAGGCGAGCTTGATTTTCCGTCAAGTGAAATCTTCTATTTCCAGCAACAGCAATTCACATTCCCCGTTGATACTTCTATGAATGTAGAAATCGTGGAGAACCGAAAAGCATTAACAACCGTCCGCAATAAGAAAAAGGAATTGAAAGACCTTGACAATCACGCTTATCAAGCAGGAAGTGAAACCAGCTCAAATGTGGTGGACGCATTAGACAGCGTGGACGAGCTGGAAACCGATTTAGACCAGAGCAAAGAAAGTATGTATAAGTTAAGCTACGTGATACGGGTGTCTGCACCCGATCTTGACGAGCTGAAACGCCGTTGTGATGAAGTCAAGGACTTTTACGATGACCTCAATGTAAAGCTGGTGCGTCCTGCTGGGGATATGCTGGGGCTTCATTCTGAATTTCTTCCAGCCAGCAAGCGATATATCAATGACTATGTGCAGTATGTAAAATCAGACTTCTTGGCAGGGCTTGGCTTTGGAGCGACCCAGCAGTTAGGGGAAACTACGGGTATCTATATGGGCTATTCCGTTGATACGGGAAGAAATGTGTACCTGCAACCGTCTTTAGCTTCGCAGGGCGTAAAAGGCACAGTTACAAATGCCCTTGCTTCTGCTTTTGTCGGTTCGCTTGGCGGTGGAAAGTCGTTCTGCAACAATCTTCTTGTGTATTATTCGGTGTTGTTTGGGGGACAAGCGGTTATCTTAGACCCAAAATCAGAGCGTGGCAACTGGAAAGAAACACTTCCAGAAATCGCCCATGAAATCAATATCGTAAATCTTACCAGCGACAAGGACAATGCAGGACTTCTTGACCCATTCGTGATTATGAAGAATGTTAAGGACGCTGAAAGTCTGGCAATCGACATCTTGACATTTTTAACGGGTATTTCTTCAAGGGACGGCGAAAAATTCCCCGTACTTCGTAAGGCGGTGCGTTCCGTTACCCAAAGCGACAGTCGGGGCTTGCTCCATGTGATAGACGAGCTACGCCGTGAAGATACACCCATATCAAGAAATATCGCAGACCATATCGACAGCTTCACAGACTACGACTTTGCACACCTGCTGTTTTCAGACGGTACGGTGGAAAATGCAATCAGCCTTGATAACCAGCTCAATATCATTCAAGTAGCGGACTTAGTATTGCCAGATAAAGATACCACCTTTGAGGAATACACGACCATTGGATTGTTGTCGGTGTCTATGCTGATTGTGATTAGTACCTTTGCTTTAGATTTTATTCACAGCGACCGTTCTATCTTCAAAATCGTAGACCTTGAAAAATATGTTTAAGAAGAATAAGAAACAGACAGAAACTATCAAAGAACCAAAAGAAAAAAAGGTGCGTACTGTCAAGGTAGGCACACATAAGAAAACCGTGATTGCGTTGTGGGTGGTGCTTATCGCAAGCGTGAGCTTTGGGGTGTATAAGAATTTTACGGCTATCGACCAGCACACCACCCATGAAAAAGAAATCATTGAACTTCGCTTGCAGGACACCAACGGGATAGAAAATTTCGTGAAGAATTTTGCGAAGTCCTATTACACATGGAATAACAGCAAAGAAGCGATTGAAGCAAGGACGCAGGCAATCAACGGTTATCTGACAAAGGAATTGCAGGGCTTGAATGTGGATACCATTAGAACCGATATACCAACCAGCTCCACGGTTACAGATGTGATTGTATGGAGTATCGAACAGTCGGGAACGGACACTTTTTCTGCTACCTACGAAGTAGATCAGCAGATAAAAGAGGGAGAACAGACAAGTAATGTCAAGGCAACCTATACGGTAAAAGTCCATGTAGACGCTGACGGGGATATGGTAATCGTTCAGAACCCTACCCTTGCACCAGCAATCGAAAAATCAGACTATGAGCCAAAGACACCAGAAGCAGACAGAAATCTGGACGCTGATACTGTCAATGACGCTACTGCATTTCTGGAAACATTCTTTAAACTATACCCGACAGCCACAGAAAAAGAGCTTGCTTATTATGTATCGGGAAATGTGCTTGAACCTATTGGCAGGGAATATCTCTTTTCCGAATTAATCAATCCAGTGTTTACGGCTGACGGGGACAATGTGAAAGTTAAGGTTGCCGTGAAATTCATTGACAATCAGACAAAGGCAACACAGGTATCACAGTTTGAACTTGTGCTACATAAGGACGGCAACTGGACGATTGTAAGATAGATTTATAAGGCGTACAAACATCATAATTGTACGCCTTATTTTTATAGTTTGTCATAATACTGGCACAGTTCTTTAGTCCGTTCCAATACAAGGGTTTTCAATTGCTCTGGGTAGATAGAATTAATCAATTTTCCATATGAAAGAAAATAATCAGCAATAAATCTTTCTTCCCCCACATTGTAGAATCCTTTTATTTTGTATTGTCCATTACATTTAACTAATTCCATCGAGGGATAATTTTCTTTATAAAATAAATCAGCTCCTTTATCTGATATTTGAACTTCAAAATCCGTAGCATTTTCAGACTTAAATATGTTTGTTGAATAATTTAGAAGCTCTTGTCTTGGCTTTGGTATATAGCACTCACTTTCTGAAATATCGATAATTCTATCACAACGGAAAACTTGAACTCTTTGCCTGTCATGATTAAAACCTGTAACGTACCATTGTCCAAAAGATGAAGATACATCAAAAAACTGCACTTGTACTTCTGATACAGATTCGCCTTTTTTATAAGAGATACAGCACACCGCATCTTTTACTGCCATTTCCAAAATATCTTTTAGTAATGGGCTACTGTTATAATGCTTAGTCCCCTCAAGACTTAATGTACGTTCCATTTTATGAATATTACTAATAAGTTCATCAGACAAGCAAGTTTCAAACTTTTTCTTTAACTTTCCAATACTTAAATGAAAAGGGGTTGATTCATAGGCGTTTAAAGTGAGCATAGCAAAATACAAAGCATACATTTCATCAACAGTAAAAATAATTGGTGAAAGAAGTCTATTTTTCAAAATACCGTATCGTCCATTTCTTCCTGTTTCTGAAAATATGGGCATACCGATTTCTTCTAAAGATTGTATATCTCGAATTGCTGTACTTTTAGATATTCCGTACTCTTGCATAATATCTTTCAAGTTAAAAAACTTTTATCGTTTAAAAAAATCATCATGTCATTCAATCGTGTGGATTTACGCATTCGTTTAAACCTCCTTATTCTGTTTAAATGGTGTCATATTCTGATACCTTTTTATATTATACTATTCATGTATCAATAATAAAAGGAGGATTTCTATGGATACACTAAAAGAATTTCAAAAAATGATGGCAGAACAGACTGACCTTGCTTTGGCAACTGTTGGAACAGACGGCATTCCGAATGTTAGAATCGTCAATTATTATTTCAATCCCGAAAATAATATTGTGTACTTTGCAACGTTTAAAAATAACGAAAAAGTAAAGGAAATGAAACAAAATCAGAATGTTGCTTTTACAACAATTCCAAAAAAAGAGAACGAACATATAAAAGCAAGAGGAACTGCTATCAAGAGCAAACAAACTATTTTTGATTTGGCGGATTGTTTTTGCGAGAAGATACCTGATTATCGAGAAACGATAGAATATGGTGGAAAATCACTGATAGTATATGAAATACACTTTGAAACAGCAACCGTTACTTTAGATTTATCTAATAGTAAAACTCTCAAGTTGTAAACAATCAAAACTAATCAAGATTTTAGATATTTAACGCACTGCTTTAAGGGGGCTTGCATTATGGAATATTTTAAGAAATCTACAAAAACATCAAACTCAATTTAGCAGTACAACACTTACAATTACAACTGAATATGCCAGAGCTTTAGCTCGTACAAACACTATGTTTTGTGCGGGCTTTTTTTGTACCCAAAAATTTTTTTCAATTTTTTTCGATTTTTAGAAGCAAATCACACCTTTCATTCCCTATATGGTGCGGAAAGAGGGAGAAACACTTTTCAAAGAATACTAAAGAGCAGAGGAAAAGCACAACAGCTGATTGTAGGTGGTTACAGCAATTTCCTATTCTTAAACCGTGAGGGCTTGCCTAAAGTTGCAGGAAACTATGAGGGCATGGTGCGAGGATTGATTAAGAAGTATAACAAATATCACACGGACAAGTTACCGAACATCACACCACATTCATTCAGACATACTTATTGTACGAATATGGCAAACAGAGGAATGAACCCTAACACTCTGCAATATCTCATGGGACACGCTAACATAACCATGACACTTGGTTATTACGCACACGGTACATTTCAATCTGCAAAAGCGGAGCTGGAAAGGCTGGCTTGTTAATATCGGAGCTTATATTTACTACTCATTTACTACTTTTGGTTGCATTTTCATGCTGGTAAATGCCAGCTTATGCAAGGTATCTTCTAAAAAGAAAATACCGATAAAGTCCTAAAATACGGGATATATCGGCATTTACCAACTTATGAAAAGATAATCAGAAATTTAGTAAGTTTTTATATAAAATATTTGCCGAAGAATTAACATCTAAAAACTTTTTCAATGCCCCTCCGTGATCGAAATGCCCATGAGAAATAATAACCGTATCTACCTTTGAAATATCTATATTTCTTTTAACGGCATTTTCAAACAATGTATTATCTGAACCTAAATCAAATAAAATTTTATGTAACTTTGTTTCTATATAAAGGGAAAGTCCATGTTTTGCTTTAAGCTCTGACTTGGTTGTATTTTCTACCAATGGTACAATTCTCATAAATCCTCCGCTACAACATCTAATCTATTTTCTTGTATGTGGTGTTAGTATATCTACATTCTATTCCAAAGCCATTCTATATCTGGAAAAGCTAAATGAACTAAGAATGTAACAACAAACAATGCAATCAAAGCAATTACTACATAACTAATCCTAAATTATTCACGGAACAGTATCTGAAGCGATAACTGTGCCATGAATCTAAAAATTGATCCATGCAGCCATAACATCACTCAATTAACCCGTCAAAAGGGTATAAAATCCCTGTGGCAGAGTTCAGAGTGCAATTGTTAAGCTATCAAGGTTCGTTAATAGTTGCTATTCCAGCTGTACATTCAGCTTACCGATATTTGAAAGTGTCTCATAGAATTCATTCTTATAAGGGCAGCTACTGCACAGCTTGAATGTGATATATCTTGCTGAACGAATTATTTTTGCAGCAATCTTCAGCAGTTTTAAACGGACGGTATCTATGCGTTGTTTTCGCATGTTTGCTGATAACGCCAATCGTCTAAACCAATTAAATATGTTATACGCAAGAGCGTGTACCTGAAGTCTGTTGGCATTTACGATTCTAGCATGGCTACTTACAGAAGCGAAATCAAAACCAGATTTGCTTTCTTTGATGAAGTTTTCCATCCGTCCTCTTTTGCAGTAAAATTTTATGAGATACTCTGGTGAGGAATCCATGTTTGTGACAACAAATGTGTACATGTAAACCATCTGGTTTTCCGGCTTTTCAACCTTGCAAACCACACGCCTTTCATAAGGCCATGGACCTGCTTTGTACATGAATTCACCATAAACTACCGCATAATCAACTTTGTTATTCCTGGTGATTTCATCAAGCTCATCCACAAGATGGGATGCTTTTTCACGGAGAATACCATTCTCCTTCAGCCGGATGACATAGCTTGTGCCATTTTCCTCGCACTGCTTGTAAAGGTCAGGCGTAGCAAAACCGCTGTCACCCCGAAGCAGAATTTGGATTGTTGGATAATCATTCAGATATTCATCAAGTATCAGTTGCAGGAAGTCAACCACTCCAGTGCAGGAATACTGTGTTCCATCACGAAGTTGGATTTTTATCAGATCCCCAGTCATTCCATCATAACAGACAAGTGGATGGTATCCATTGCTCCGATAATGAAAGTTAAAGGCTCTGCCTTCCTGTTTACCGTATGCATCAAGAAGAGTGGAATCCAGATCCAGAATAACAGCCTGTGGCATCTGAATACTGTAAACTCTTTTTCGAAGTATTCTGCCAATCGTAAGGAATTGGTTTAAAGTATCTTCATCCATACGGTTAAAGAATCTTGATACCGTAGGTTGTGATGCTAAAGCATCTTTATTTAGTACTGCTTTAAATACTGGGTCATTTGTAAGTTCATCTGAAGCATCATCTTCAAAATAACCTGCAATAATCATATAGATTATCTGAAGGAGATTCTCCTTGTCAGTGTGATATCTAAATGATGCAGAATCATTAGTCTTAAATGAGCGACTGAAAAGTTTATCAATGTCAAGTTTACTTACGAATTCTTTGATAAGAAGCAGGCCTGCATCGGAGGATAAATCTCCTCCATCAAAATTTATTTTAATCTGTCTATTGCTTTCTAGTGATAAGGTGTTTACAATACTCATGAAGGGCTCCTTTGTTTGTATTATTAATGGCTTTGAACACCTTAATTTTACCACAAACGGATGCTCTTTTTTTATTCACTTGATAAGTGAAAAGCAATATTCAATTAAAATATAGTAACTATGTGGCTTTCAGCCACTTTCACGGCTACGCCGTGAATAATCCAGGCTAATTATTGTAAGAATTTTTTTCAATGTTGCTTTTCCGCTTTCAACGTCCATATAAATAGAAGCGACTTTCTCATCAGTCATATTTTTCTCTCTCACGTCTTGAACATCAATTCCTTTCACCAATTCATCTAAAGTCATATTAAAATAATCGCTTAGCATAACCAGCCGTTGAAAATCGGGATATGATTGTCCGTTCTCCCTTAATTAAAGATATTGTTGGGTAAAAAAGAAAGGTCAGTCGATTTTGCCGATGAAGCGGTAGTAGATTTCTACTTCCTGCTCACGGCTTCCGTCCTCGCCCTTGACAGCTTCGTGGACGGTTATTTTTTCAATTAGAGTGTTCAGAAGTTCGGCGGTCAGCTCCACAGGGTTGACATACTGTTTCATCAGGGCAATCCACTTTTCAGCATCCGCTGCGGTCTGTACGGCGGCTTCCATCGTTTCGTGAAGCTGTCTTATTTTTGTTTCAAGCTCCTTTTGCTCGTTCTGGTACTTCTCGGACAGCATATTGAAGTTATACTCGGTTATGCGTCCGGCAGACCAGTCCTCATACATTTTAGCAAACAGCCCGTCAACCTCGGCTTTACGCTTCTCTGCCTTTTTCAGCTCCGCAGCCTGCTTTTTCTTCGCAGAGTTTCTTTCCCTGTCGCTGGCATTGAGCAGGCGTTTCAGCAGCTTGTCCTCGTCTTTCTGTGCCAGCATAGACCAGTATTGCAGTCTTGCAAGCACATAGGCATACAGTACATCATAGCGGATATAGTGCATGGAACACTGGCGTAATCCCTGCCCGTTCTTGCTGCAATGGTAGTACCCGTATGGGTTCTTATTCTGCTTGTTTTCCCCATAGGCTAAAGACCATCCGCAGTCTGCACATTTTATCAATCCTGCGAAAATCTGTGTCGTACCGTTTCTGCGTTTCCTGCGTCTGCTTGCAATCAGCTCCTGAACTTTTTGGAACACTTCTTCAGAAATGATGGCTTCGTGGGTATTTTCCACACGATACCATTCTTCCTGCGGCTTCCGCACCTTTTTCTTGTTCTTGAATGAAATGTTGCTCTGCTTGTTGTGAATGCTGTGACCGATGTAGGTTTCCTCTTTCAAAATGCTCTTGACCTGTGCTATCGTCCACGCATAGGCTTTTTCTGCGGGCGCACCGGCGTAGATATTGGCGAAAGTCCCGTATCTTTCATAGTTCAGCCAGCCGGGGGTAGGTACTTTTTCCTCCACCAGAATCCGTGTAATGCTGGCGGCTCCACGCCCGTGTACAGCAAGGTCAAAAATCTTCTCTACAATCCAGCGTGTTTCCGGGTCGATCAGAAGATGACCTTTTTTGTCCGGGTCTTTTACATAGCCCAGCGGTGCATAGGCTCCATAGTGTGCGCCATTGGCAAATCTTGTGTGCATGGCAGCCTTGACCTTTTTGCTGGTCTGTCGGGCGTGCATTTCATTCAGGATGTTTAAGAACGGTGCAAGCTCGCTTTCTCCGTTGATGGTGTCCACATTGTCATTGATGGCAATGTAGCGTACTCCCTTGCTGGGGAAATAGATTTCCGTGTACTGACCGGTCAGGATATAGTTTCTTCCCAGACGGGATAAGTCCTTTGTGACAACGCAGTTGATTTTCCCGTCTTCGATGTCATCAATCATCCTTTGGAAACTTGGACGCTCGAAATTTGTCCCACTCCATCCGTCGTCAATGTACTCGTCTACAACGGTCAGCCCATGCTCTGCGGCATACTGTCTAAGCATCATGCGCTGGGTCTGGATACTGCCGCTTTCCCCCTGTAATTCATCGTCACGGCTCAATCTCAAATATAGTGCAGTGTTATAAATCGTTGTATTGTATGGTTGTTTCACGGTTAAAAATCCTCCTTCTAAAAGAAACAACCCACGCTTATACAATACTCGCTGGTACAAGTATATCATAAGCGTGGGCTGATTGACAGTCGTTATTCCGTATTTTTTCAGGAAGCGGCGGCAGCGTGCTGGATCACATCTTCCAGCAGGCTGTCAAGCGGCTTCCCATCCTGTGCGAAATGCTCCGATACCTTGATACGGACTTTCCCCATGACAAAATACTGGGTGCCGTCTTTTTCGGTAAGCAGGGTGCCGCTGTTTTTGTTATTGCTCTCGTTTTTGCTTTTTGCCATAGGCAGTTACCTCCATAAATGAAATATGCCCGACAAGGGAATGTCAGACAGGTGTACAGCCGCAGACTGTCTCCGTGTCAACCAAACCGTGTCAACCGGCAGAAAAGACTTTGAAAACAATCCATAGGCGCTCTATTATTACTTTTTACTTTTTCTTTGATTTCTTGGTTGACATGGTTGACAAAGGAGAGAAATGCCCCAAATATCAGGCTTTTCCCCGTCAACCGGCTGTCAACCAAAGCGTCAACCAAACTGTCAACCGGTGGCTTTTCAGAATGGAAGTTCCATTTGCCGGGCTTCTTCTTCCGTGATTTCCTGAAAACCGTCCCCCTCCGGCGGAGCTTGGTTGACACGCTCCCAGCCTTTTTGAGAACCGTATTTCTTATACCGCTTCGGGCTTTTGTAGGCTACCCAGCCCTGTATGATGCCGCCCGCAATGCCGGTATTCATAATCTCGCAGATTGCCCGTGTCTCCCAGTCTGCCGGGGAATTTAAGTTCCCCAGCGCTTCCTCATAAAGCTGCTTGGAACATACCCTGTCGCCGGTGTAGTCCTCCAAATAGGCGTAGATCATGCCGGCCTGTGTGTCTTCCTGCATAAAGTCCTGCTGGTGGGCGTTCAGGTATCGGTTCATTTCCATGCTGAATGACAGCTTATACTTCCCACTGCGATAAACCGTCATGGCTTCCGCCCACATCTGTTCGATATACGCCCTCGCCGCCGCTTCATCGTCCAGTATGTGAACCTCCGCCCGTTCCGGGTACACCGTCACGGGGAGAAAGCGCCGGTTGCCGGTGCGGTCACGGGGCAAAAAGTCCTGCCGGTTGGTCGTCCCTCCAAATACACATTGCCGCAGCCGGTCTGCCGGATGTGTCTCATACGGCACTTTGTAGGTTTCTTTCTGGCGGCTTAAGAATGACTTGATTTCCTCAATACTCTTGGCGTTGGCTGTGGCAATCATCTCCGACATCTCGATAATCCAATGCCCTTGCAGCTTGCGGTACACATTTTCATCGTCCAGCTTTTTCAAATCGTCTGAAAACCATTCGTCCCTGCCTGCCAGCAGCCGGAAAAAGGTAGATTTCCCGGCTCCCTGACCACCAACCAGACAGAGCATGACCTCAAACTTGCTCCCCGGTCTGAATACCCGCCGGATGGCTCCCATCAGGAACAGTTTCAAGGCTTCATAGGTGTATTCGTCCGTATCGGCTCCCAGAAAGTGATGCAGGGCGTAACGGATGCGCTCTGTGCCGTCCCATTGCAGGCTGTTCAGGTAATCCCTGACTGGATGGTAGCGGTTTTCATTGGCAACAATCTTGATGGCGCTCTGCACCTTTTTCTCGCTGGTAAGCCCGTAATTTTCTTCCAGATACAAAAGCAGGTAGTTCATGTCCATGTCGGTCAGCGTGGTACTGGTGCGCTCCCAGCCCAGCGGCTTCACAATGTCAATCTGCTCCGTCAAAAGGTTCAGGCGCAGCGCCCCGCGAAACAGAGGGTCACGCTGGAACACCGTCAGGCAGTTTCGGATGCTGTTCTTCACGCCGCCTTTCTGCGTCCCCTCTAATGTTTCCCGGATTTCTGCCGGTGTCTGCGCCGGTTCCATTGTGTCCATCGTCCTTTTGACCGCTTCCTGCGTTTCCGGCGGCAAGCTCTGAAATTCGCTGTTCAAGCCGCAACACCTCCTTTCCCTGTGCGGCGATCAATGCCGCTTTTTCTTCTATTTCTCCGTATAACAAAATATCCAAAAGGTATTCTGTGTAGCTTATCCTCTGCAACGCTTCCACAAAAAGAGGATGCCAGATGGCATCCTGCGGCTGTGGGGCGTGTGCTGTTTTCCAATGCTCCAGCAGGCGCAGATAATCGCATAGCACCCGGAAACAATACCGTTCCGTTTCCTGAAATCTCTGCTCCGCTGATTTTTGTCGGGGCTGTGACCTGTTGTGACGCTTCCTATCTGGCGGCGCATTGCCGGATTTCTCATAGGAAACGCCGAAGTCCTCCGCAAGCCTGACCGCAGCTTCCCGTTTCCCCAATCCATGCAGCAAAGCGGCAAAGTCGATCACATCCCCGGAAGCCCCGCAGCCGAAGCAGTAAAAGCGGCTGTCCACTTTCATGCTGGGCGTGCGGTCATTGTGGAATGGACAGCAGACCATGCCGTTTCTCCCCACCCGGATTCCATAGAATGAAGCAGCCTGCCGGGTGGTAACAGACTGTTTCACCGCTTCAAATACATTCAAATGCTCCCTCCATAAAAATACTGGTAGCGGTAAAGCTGCCGGTTATATCATAGCTCCATCTCATGTTTCTTTCTCTGTACTGCCTGTGGCTGCTCCCTCCGGCGCAGTGCGGTATCTACGGCGTTCTGCACCTGCCGTAGCCGTATGACTTCCTCCCGGAGTGGCTTGTGCTGCGGAGACAGTTCGGCATACTCTGTTTTTAACTGTGCGTATTCCTGTTTCCATGCTTTCAGGGCAATGGGTTTTCCGTCCAGTTTTTCTTTCAAAATACGGCGGGCGGCATAAAACAGCCGTAACTCCGCATCGTGGGATGTTTCAAATTTCTCCCTCTGTTTCTTAAACTTGATATTGTTCAATTCCGTATGAACAGGTTTTAGCCGCTGGTAATTCTCGCCCTCCCGTATCAATTCCTGCAATTCCTTTATCCGGGCAGATTTCTTTTTCATGGAGTCGCTTAACGCTTCAAATTCTTCGTTGACAGAGGAAAGACGCTCCTGCAAATCCTCTAATGTGAGCAGCTTGTTTTCCGTCAGATAATTGACGGCTTCGGCAAACTGCTTTAAGTTTCCGGTTCTGGCTTTATTGCTCCATGCCCCTGCGTTGCGCTGGTTGTAATAAGCGATCAACAGGTCGGCAAGGCTCGGTGTCTGCGGTTTGGAAAGTTCTTCTTTTACCTCTGCCATCCAGACAAACAGGGCTTTGATCTTCTTCCTCACATCCTGCATGAGCCGGTTGGTGGCTTTAATCCAGCGGTTCAGTTCCCCTTTCTCGGTGCGGATGCCCTTTGCTTCCATCTGCCGGACATTAGCTCCCTCGTGGACAGTAGGTATCAGGTCAAGCCCCTGCCGCACATAGGAACGGTGGTCGATACGCACATCCAGCCCTTTTTCCTCAAATTTTGTATTAACGGCAGCCGCCCACTGCTCCCGCCAGTGTTCCAGCGTTTCCGGCTCATGCCAGTCTGTTGTATGGACAGCGTTAAACATATAATCGCCGTTTTTATCCCGGATTCGGTTTCCATCTTCATCAAGAAGATATTCCCGACGCTGTTTTTGTCCCCATGTGCCATCCGGGTTCAAAGGCCGCATGGTTGTCATCACATGAAAATGCGGGTTAGGGATGCCGCCGTCCTCTTTCTCCGGGCTGTGAAAAGCAAGGTCGGCAATCATGCCTTTTGTCACAAACTGCTCCTGTACGAACTTCCTCGCCAGCTCCATGTTTTCTTCCAGCGTCAATTCATTCTGCATGGCAATATCAAAGGAATAGGCAAGCTGTGCTTTTGGATGTTTCTCGCAGTTCTCCACAGCATTCCAGAGGGTCGCCCGGTCAAGATATATTTCCGGCGCATGGGGCGGCAGCATGATTTCCGAAGCGATCACGCCGCCCTTTTTGGTGTAGTCGCTGACTTCTCCATAGTAGCTGCTGTAAAGACGCTCCCCGGCTCGATAGGCTGCGCTGGCAATGGCGCTCTGACCGGCGCTGCGCTTGATCTGTGCGATTGAAAAATGATAAAGTGCTATCCTTAGTCACCGCCTTTCTCCTGCCCGGAAATACGGGCGTGGTTCTCTGTGGCAGACCGGATGAAATGCTCCGCCTGCGGCAGATTCAAAATGCTTTCCATGAGGGAATAAAATTCCGCTTCGGATAGCTCCTTTGTCTGTGGTGCAATGCTCTCAATAGCTGCCCCACGGGTAATCAGCCGGTGCGTCCTCTGTTTCCGGGAACCGCTTTCCAGATACGCCTGCCGGTTTTTCAAACGCTGCATTTTCCGTTTTTCCTGTTCCAGCAGGACAGTGGTTTTTTCATATTCCTGCTTCAACTGTTCCAAAGATTTTTCCATGTTCTCACATCCTTTGCTGATAAGATAAAGAAAGACCATCCGCAGACAGTCCGTGTGTCAGTGCTTCTATAAAACCCGATGAAAAGGGAAAACCGCAGAGCGGATTTCTCTTTGCGGCGGGTACACAGGGGATAGCCGCTTTAGCGGCGCAAGGGGGTGTAGCCACCTTGTCGGAGCGAAGCGAACGCAGACCTCGGATTGCTGATTTTATCAGCGGCAGAGGTAAGCTCCGCAGGACGCACGATACATGGTCTTTAGACTATGTATAGAAGTGCGCCCTTAGTTCCTAAGGGATTTTGCCGTTTCCGGCAGTCTTGTCCTTTTTCTTGGAACGCTTGGAAAGATACTTCGGGCAGTCAACCACAACCGCCCGGAAGCTCTGTTTACATTCGTGCTGGCATTTCCGGCACAGTTCGTTGTAAGTGATACGGCTGCGGTCATTTAAGAAGAAAGACCATTCCAACCGCCGCTTGTTACTCATTCTTGCCATAACCGGCTCCTTTCTCCGTTTCTATCTGATGTACGCAGATAGGCTGTTTTGATGTAGCGTCTCGGTATCATTTTTAAGTTTTTTTCCCTCTGTATGCCCCTTTGGAAAGTGCGGCAGTATTGCAAGTCAGGGAATGATACCTCACGCTTATTTGTCGCTTCCCGGTACGGTTTCGGAGCCTTTTGCCATCCATTCAAAGAAAGCAATTTTGCTGACCTTGATAAGTCTGCCCCTGCGGAACGCTGGAAAGCCGGGTGTGTGTACCAGCTCATAGGCGCTCGCTCTTGAAATTCCCATAATCCGCTGAATGTCCGCCACATCCAGAACCAGCGGTAAATCCTCGTAGCTGTTCAATCTCTTTTTATCGTTCATTCTGTTCCTCCCATAAATCAAATAGGTTAAAATGCTTCCTGTTGCCGTTCTCCCCAAAAGCCGTTTTCCTGCCCCATTCCTGCGGTGTTTCCCTGCATTGGTGCGCCGAATGCGTCACTTCTCCTGCCGGTCATATCCCTTTTGGACGGTCATTCACTTGTCAAGGTACTGTGCGGTACGAAATTACCAACCGCAATCATCATAGCGTACTATCCTTGACAAAACAATGATTCTGCGATACCATGAGTGTAACGGATATAACTGAATTATATAATTACCATAAACAAAGGCAGGGGATAGGGATGGAGAATCAGTTTATACGGCATGAGCCATGTTTTGAGAGGATTTTGTTTGTCCTGACGCTGGACAGGAAGAAAATGAAAGAGCGGATTTTGATTGGGGAAGAACAGCAGATCCGCTTCCGTCTGAACGGGAGCCAAAACGCAGAGGTGCTTTGTGATATGACACGCCCACTGGGAACTTTTTTGATAAACTTTGAGCGTGACACGGACAGAGACTGGAACTTATACGGGCTTTCTCCGCTGCGGCAAGCTCTCCACTCCAACCGATGGAAACAGCCGGAGCTGGAGCAGGCGGCAAGCGAATTTCTTTGGGAGAAATATCTTAGCAACGACCCTCTGAAAATGTATGTGGCGTTCCGTATCTGGAACAGCTATCTGCTTGCCAGAGAACCCCGTGACCGTAACGCTGCCTGTGACCGCTTCATGGATAAAATGAGCAGACTGACCGGGGTATTCCAAAACGAAACCATGAGCTTTGACAGGGAGACAGGAAAACCGAAACAATTTCAAGCTGGCAGCCTTTATTTCAAAGGCGCACCGTCAGAAGATACCCGGCTTGACCTCTGGTTCCCGGACAACCGGCGCACAGAAGAATGTGTGTCTGCCTATGCGTCCCTCTACCCGTTG
>QFCH01001215.1_pt1 | contig 26178 bp, 20 predicted proteins | sample 5346071 | NCBI WGS metagenome assembly QFCH01 (sample SAMN09062255, study PRJNA434731) | Human gut metagenome, whole genome shotgun sequencing project. | isolation source: stool timepoint B chromium assembly | host: Homo sapiens | collected 2015
CGCCCATGCATCTTTGCATCGGTATCACAGCCCCTGAAATTAACGTATAACCGCTTTTTAATTATTGATCCAGCCAGGCCTTTGCCGGTGTCCATGTTGCTGCATGATAATATGTAAAATGATCATCCTGAACATAAGGCGCTTTAATTGCATACATGGCATTTACATATAAAGGTTTGCCAAACAATGCATATTCATCATATATTTTCTTCTGAAGATCCATTTCATACTGAACCTTTGTCTCATCATCCTTGGCTGTGCGTATATCTGCCAGTAAATCCAGACAGTCCTGCGGATGAGAAATTCCCTTGGCATAATAAGCTCCGGACGGATCCAGATGACGTCCCATATAAAGTCCCAGATCAGGGCTTACTGAAGCAAAATGCCAGTAAATACCCTCCCATCCGTTACTCATCAGATCATTGCCTTTCGTAGCATCGACCATCTCCACCTGAGTTCGAATTCCCACCTGAGTCAGCTGATCTGCAATAGCTGTCGCCCAGTTTTGCATTCCATTGGGCGTCCACAATGTTGTGTCAAAACCATCGGCATATCCGGCTTCTGCCAGAAGTTCTTTTGCCTTTTCCGGATTATAAGGGTATCCGTCCACATCCTCATTGTAAGTTATCGCCCCGGGCGCTGCCCACTGATTTGTTGTTGTATAATAGCCATATCCCAGTGCCTGAGTGATGGTTTCAGTATCAATGGCATAACACATGGCCTGACGTACCTTTGCATCATAAAATGGATCGTTTTCATCAGCACTGCTTGGAATAATACCCGTTGTTTCCACGCCTACACCATTGGTGTTAATTTCAAATACATAATCACTGCTGCCGTCCAGGTTCTTGACAGTATCAATACTTGCATAGGAAATCATATCAATTTCACCTGCAGTCAGTGCATTTTCCAATGTGGTCGGCTCTGCAATAATGGAGAACTCCACACCGTCCAGATAAGGGGCGCCATCCCAATAGTCGGCATTCTTTTCATACTTCACGGAAACCCCCTGGGTAAACGCTTTCTCAATAAACGGACCTGTACCTACCGCATTGCCTCTGGCCCAATCTTCTCCGCCGTTTTCTTCAAAAGCTGTAGGAGACATATAATACACAAAAAATCCAATAGACTCTAACGCAGAAGAACGCCATGCATCCAGAGTAATAACAACCGTATACGCATCAGGACATTCGATGGATGCCACATCCGCCACCTCGGTCCGTCCCTTTTCCTTATATTTTTCAATATTCCATTTTACCGCCTCTGCATTAAAATCTGTGCCGTCATGAAATTTTACGCCTTCACGAAGATGGAAGGTAATGGTGGCCGCATCTGCATCCGTTTCCCAGCTTGTTGCCAGCTCTGGGGCCAGATTTCCTTTTTCATCATAAAAGGTCAATGAATTAAAGGATGTACGTAAAAACTGCTGGAAAGAGTTATTTGTTATTTCCGGTGTAAAACCGATCACCGTTGGACTCTGTCCGGTACCTACCTTTAATACACCTCCGGACTTTGCGGTTTTTTCCTCTTTTGCACCATCCGACTCCCCGGATTTTCCCCCGGCTGTATTCACAGTTTCCCCGATTGACGAAGCCGCAGCGGACGACTCCTGAGACGCAGATGCATTTTGTGAACTTCCCCCATCACCGCCGCAGGCCGTCAAAAGCATGGTCAGACAAAGCATGGACGCTGCCGCTGCAGATAAACGGTTTCTCATTTTCATAGTGTTTTACCTCCTAACATTTTTCCAGCGATTTCCCTTAACCCATCAGAATACCCGATCGCTGTTCACGTTTTGTTGATGTTGATGTTCATATTATATCTATATCTAAAAAGGTAAACTAATAATCCACCTCACATTTTTTGTTCTTTTACCGTCTTTTTTTCATCAAAAAGGCAGAACAAAAATCAAAGCTTCGATTTTTGTTCTGCCTTCATAAAAAAAGTTGTAATAATCCGTTATTTTTGCATTTTTCCGTTTCTCCAAACTCTGGGAGAAACCCCAGTATACTTTTTAAACAGCTTGGAAAAATAAGAGAAATTATCACAGCCAACCTCCTGCGCAATACGACTGATATTAAAATCCGTGGTCTCCATAAGAAACACTGCCTTTTCCATCCGTTGATTGGCAATAAACTGAGACAGATTTTCCCCGGTTTCATTTTTAAATACTCTGGATACATAATCCGGACTTAAATTGACCGTTTCTGACAAAATATCCCGATCCAGCGGTTCACTCAGATGGGTACACACATAGCTTTTAATCCGTTCTACCACAGCCTGATTCGATGTATCACATTTAAAACCTGTTTTCAAAAAAGGGGCCAGCCCTTTTTCTACCCAGCGTTTTAATGCTTCAACAGTTTCCACGGCATTGACCCCGCTGACCCAGGAAACTTCCGGATTGCGTATATGGTTCTTTTCCATAGCCACAATAAACATACGCATCAGTTCATTTTGAATATCCTTCAGCCGCTGGTAATTAAGCATATGATTAAATTCCAGCTTTTTCATAAATATACCAAATTCTTTCAAAAACCCGTCCACATTTCCATAGTTTAAAATATCCTGCCACTGAGCCGGTACAGTAATTTTCCCACCGTCAAGCCCTGGATCGCAGTCTCTTTCCAGCATAATTTCCTCAGCGCCGGCCACATCATTTTTTTCTATTCTTTGGAGCCGACACAACCCATCATACAGTTCCTCGCAAAACAAAGGGTTACTGACATAACAAAACACAGATGTACCTACATATTTACGGCAGACTTCCAAAAACTTTTGAATTTTTAAAATCCAGTCTTTTTCATCTCCGCCTTCACAGATCAGCACAAATCTATCCCCGTCTTCCACAACCCGACAGGAATAAAGATCCTCAAGAACGATCTCCCGGGCCAGATTAGACAGGGAAAATATAAGTAATTCATCATTCCATTTTTCCATGCGGGTTCGAATCTTTTTTGTGCTGATTAAAATCAATATCCATGTACTGTCCTTGTTAAAATCAATTTCCTGCTTGCCTGCCCGCTCTTCCATAGTTTCCGGCGAACGGCCGGATTTAGCCAGTACCCAGTGCCAAAACAGTGCTTCCGCTTCCCGTTTATTTTCCAGCCAGTATTCACCTACTTTTGTTTTTGTCCGATCCGCCCTGGCTGCCAAAATCCGTTCCACTGCTTTGGAAATGGTTTTTTCCATCTCCTCAAAATTAACCGGCTTCACGACATAATCAAAAACCTTCAGCTGCAAAGCCCGTCTGGCATAGTCAAACTCTGAATGACAGGTCAAAAAAATCACCTCTGTATCCATTCCCTTCTGTCGCAGCCATTCCACCAATGAAAGCCCGTCCTCCCTGGGCATCTCAATATCACAGATCATCAAATCAATCGTTTCATTCATCAGAATTTCCCGGGCCTTTGCTGCATTATAAGCCGAAAAGGTCTGATCTACTCCGGTTTTTGCCCAGTCAATGGTCGTCTGTATTGCCCGCACAGTAAATATTTCATCGTCTACAATCAGCAGCTTCATTCAGTCCCCTCCCCATCAAGTTGTATAAAAATTTCGATTTTAGCTCCATGGTCATTAGAAGCCTGAATACAAGCCCTGTCCCTGTACTGAAGCTTAAGGCGTTTTTTTATATTTACAATGCCCACGTGCTTACCCTCTTTACTTATTTCTCCGTAATCATCCATAATAAATGCTAAAGCCTCATCAGAAAAACCCCGTCCGTTATCCCTGACCACAATATAAAGCGTATGATCTTTGACCCCTATATCAATATCAATTTTTGTATATGCATACATATCAAAGGCATGTTTAATAATATTTTCTACAAACGTAAGAATCGTCATCACTGGAATCGGTATATTCATAGCCCGTGTTTCAACATTCATATTACATTCCAGGCAATCCGGAAAACGCAGAAGCTGCATCCCCACATAATTTTTTACGTTTTCCAGTTCTTCCCTGATGGGAACCATGGAAGATCCCTGACTTCGAAATGTATATCGAATATAACCGGACAAATACTGAGTCATTTTTTGGATCATAGAAATTTCCCGAATCTGAGCAAGGTTATTGATTGTATTAATCACATTCAGGAAAAAATGAGGTTTAATCTGATAATGGAGGTATTCAAGCTCCACCTTTTGCCGATGAATTTCTTCCTCGTAAATATCTATTTTCAAATTCTTAATCTCTGAAGCCATCTCATTAAAATTTTTGAAAATTGCATCAAATTCCTGGCTGCTTCCCGGAGACGTCAGACGAAAGTCCAGATTTCCGGTCTCAACACTTTCAATTGCACTGCGTATTCGATTCAACGGAGTAAATATATAGTGTTTATAAATGAATGTAAAACAGATGACCGCTGCCACCACCAGAATACTGGCCAGAATAATAATTTTCTGAAAATCACTGAGAAGCTGATAAACCGGAACCTTCACCATATGCATGGAAACATAAAGTCCGGCAGCCGACAAAAAACTTTCCACCACAAAGGTATCTCTGACACGGCTTTGATCCTCTTTATTATACATATATCTGGATGCTTTCATTGTATCCATAATATTGATTCGGGAAATCCGGCCAATATCCAGGGCTTCGATCTGCCGGATCATCTCGTCCATATTCAGCCATGCCCCAATATAGGTGTCCTGATTATTAATCAAATAAACAAAATAATGGCTGCCTTCGATATTCATTGTACGCCATGTATGCACATCCCTGGCCAGGGCCATGGGAATATGATCACATATGTAAGTACTCACCGTCTCTCCCTGCTCATAAGAAGTATCGCCCCTTGTATACTGAGAAAATTCACCGTACTTTCCCTGCCATGTAAACATACCGTCAACCAGCTCATAAAGCCCGAGAGCTTTTTTCATCTCTTTATGAAGTTCCTCTCTGGCCATAAACCGTTGATTATCATTATCCGTATTCAGCTGATCTGCTTCGTCTGCACAAAGCTGTAAAAGAAAATCGCACACACTGCTCATTTTCGTATTCATCTCTGTGACATAAGAATCCAGCAGTTTTTTTGCCGAATCATGGATCTGCTGATCAGCCAGCTTCACGGAATAGTAATTATTCAAATATAAAATAATAATGAGCGGAACAACAATAAGCATTAAAAACCCGATCAGCTTAAATTTCAATGACCGAAATATTTTCTCACCTGCCATTTTGCAACCTCCCGATCCGACACATTCTAATGGTTACTATATATGAAATTGCAAAATTGGGCAAGTAAAAACTTAAAGAAAATACCCCGGATCACCGCTCATCCACTTCAGGTCTCCATAAGATCTTTTCCCGATTTCCGTAAGGATATGTGTCGGCCCTACCTCCACAAAGGTTTCCACCCCCAACTCTTTCATAAGCGTTATACCATCATACCAGCGAACCGGCCGACATACGCCTTCTTCCAGATCCCTTCTTATCTGATCGGCATTTCCTGCACTTCGAGCCGTACTGTTCATAATGTAAATCTTATTGGGCCGTGCCCAGGATATCCCTCCGCAGAGAATTTTAAGTTTTTCTGCAACAGAATTCATAAGCAGACAGTGGGAAGGAACCTTGACATTCAGCCAGACAACTTTGGCCGGATACTTTTTATGGATAAAAAATGCAATCCTTTCCAGATCCTGCCTGGATCCGGAAAGGACGCACTGCCTGTCCTCATTAATTGTTGCAAGATAAACACAGACTTCCGGGATTTCTGCCCTAAACGCTTCAAGTATATCTTCCATCAGGCCTGCACTAATTCCAGAAACAGCCATCATTCCATAGCCGGAAGAAAACATCTGCTCCATCATAGCGCCCCTGGCTTCAACTAACCTTAAGCCATCTTCATACTTTAAAACCCCACCGGTCACTGCAGCCGCAAAACTGCCGACAGAGTGCCCGGATACAAACTCAAAACTGCAATACTGTTTCAGAAAATCGCTCCAGACACACTGAAAAATATAAATACAAAGCTGAGTGTACCTGTTAGATTGCAAAGCCCTGGCTGTATCCATCTGCTCCCAGGATTCCCCTAAAACCTGAGATGCCTGACGCAGCTTTTTACCAGCCGCCTCTGTATTTGGCAGCTGATGCAGCATCCCACATTTTTCAAACCCCTGACCTGTAAAAATAAATGCCGTTTTTCTCATTTAAATTTCCTCATTAAAATGTAACCCGTTTAAATTGTATCTGACAACCGGCAGCCATCCATAGTTTTCAGCAAAAATTGCTTTGGAGAACCCACATATTCTTCTAGTGAAACCCACCCATGGGGACCTTCCACCACAGCATCCGCCCGACGTTTTGAATGCTTTAATACTTTATCAATCTGTCTGCAGACTTCCCTTAGATCCTGTGCCGAACCAGTTTCCTCTATTCTGCATTTCTTCAGTTTAATCAGCACATCGATGTCACTGGCCGGGCCACACACTTTCATCCCTGTCGCCAATGCAAAGCCAACACTTCCGCCAATGCCAATCGATGCAATATACGTATCATATAGCCTCATTGCTCCGATCTGTCCATCCAGCATCCGCAACGGCTCATATACTGACCGCCAAAAATCCGACTGTTTATCATCATCAGACGAAAATCCGGCTAAAAATGACCTGAGAATTTGTTCCGGAGTTTTGATTTCAGAAACAGCATCTGTAGCCACCATACATGCAAATCGATGGCAGCGATCATATCCCCGGATGCCAACAGGTATCCAATCATAGCATTCATCACACACCCCACGGCGAACCACAACCCACGGACATTTCCTCAGCATATCCCGCGCCCACGGAGGAAGGGGACGGTCAAATAGGGGCTGTTTTAGTTTCAGCAAATCATGTACCCATGGTTTTTCATTCATTTTCCCATGCTCCGGCCATCAGACTGCGAATTTCAATGGATAAACGGCGCCATACTTGTGCATTTTGTGTACAAAGACGGTAGGACAAATCATGTCCGTTGGTTTCTGATCTATGAATACCCTTTAAAATCTCATTTTTTAATCGATTGATATCATCCTCATCCGGACAATCATGATTTTTCAGCTTTAATAATGTATTAACAGCGCCCAGACAATGAAATGAATGAATATCATAAGCAATCGCCGCCACATGATCAGCTGCCTTATCCATATCTGCAATAGATCGTTTCGTAATTCTTGCAGCCGATTTTTTTGACATGGCATGGACCATGATCGTCTCATCATCCAGCGCAATCATATAACTGCCCTGCAGCCCATGAGCCAAAAAAGCACCGGAAATGGCATTACCTACGATAACCGTAATAACAGCATGACCCATATGTCTGGCCGTTGCGTAGGCGTCTACCGCAGCCGCACATGACAAAAAGATACCTTGTTGTTCCTCAATATAGCCGTAAGCCTGACTGGGCACATCCACAATAGCGACGATTGGCCGTTTCTGGATTTTTTCCCGGTCTTCTTCCACTGCCTGACGAACAAGACGAGCAATTTCCCAGCCCTGCTGCAGCCCCACTTCCCCCTTCATTGCTCTGGGATACACACTATTTTCATCCGGCACCACACAAATTGCACGGGCAGTCTTATCTCCCATACTTATATCCCGGCATAAAACTGAATCAATATGTTCCTGGCATTGGTCATTTCTTTTTCCCGTCAGCCCATCAAACCAGATACGTCCCCGGCTAAGGATGCCTGCGGGCTTTAAATTGCAGTCTTCATTTTTCCTTTCAGGTGCTGCTTCATCAATTTTTCTCCGAAAATAATCCACCATTGTACTGCGATGTACAGGAATACCCTTTACCATACAGCTGCGGATGGCTTCCTTAACTGAGGTGATATGATCCATCACAAGAACATCAGCCAGTCCCTGACAAACACGTTGATTTCCCCCGATTGTGCGATACGTCAATTCTTTATCTGACGCATCCCATTCCAAAATCCCGGCTTCCTGCTCAATAACCTCCGGACCATTCAGTGTAAGCCGGCCTTCCTTTGTCATTATAAGGTAAGAAAAAAGGGCGCTGGTCATAGACATTCCGCCAAAGCATCCCACTTTTCCCGGAATAACCCCAATAACCGGAACAAAGACTCTAAGCTGCACAAGCAGATCCTGAATTTCTGCAATCGCCAGAAGCCCATAATTAGCTTCCTGAAGACGCACGCCACCGGTATCCATAACAATCAACGGCCAGATCAGATGCCCGTTCTGATTATCCCGCAGCGCCTGAGTCAGGGCCGCCGCAAATTTTGCACCAGATATTTCTCCGATGCCGCCGCCCTGAAACCGGCCTTCCATCGCAATAACCAATGCATCCTGTCCTTCAAACTGACCTTTCATCACAACCATTCCGTCATCGTTTTGAGCAACAATCCCCTGCTTCAACAGGTGCGGAGATTTTAAATGTTCAAATGGGCCCAAAAGCTCTCTGGCTGTCCCCTGATCCAAAAGTGCATATGCCCTTTCTCTGGCTCCAAGTTCCGTAAAACTCTCATTCACATTAAAATTCATCTGATCCCACCGCCTTTTTTGCCAAAATCACTCTATCCTGATCCTGAATTTTTTCCAGAACCTGCAAAAGCCTTAAATTCACAACACCAGGGGTCGCACCGCAATCATTGATTTCCACATGTACACTTACTGGATTTTCCTGAAAAAAACGTTCCAGAACACATTGCCAGATAGGACCGTTGCCTTCCAGACTTGTCGTAACTTCCACACATGCAGTTTCAGATGTCGATGGTTCCATAAGAACCTCCAAATTCCCCGAACCTGCAACTCCGGCCCAGGCTTTACTGTGAATCTGCTGTTTTGTTCCAAATACATAATTTAAAACTTCCATAAATGCGCTCCCTTTCACCAACTTTTAAATTGCCGCGGCGGTTCATACAATCCGCCGGACCACTGGACCAGCTGATCCATGTTCTGTGCAGCCAGAAGACTCCGTTTGGCATCGGTCACCCGAATCCCCAGATCCTGAGGCCATGCCACAATACCCTCGCGTCTCAGACTGTCGATTTCTTCCTTTGTGATTCCCCGGCCAAAAGGTGTAACACCGGCAATCGCCTGAAGCGCTTTTCTCCGTTTTTCCATATCATCGGTCATATAAAGATAAGCAATTCCCTGCTCTGTCACAACATGGGTCACATCATCTCCATAGATCATCACAGGCGCATTGGGCAGCTTTGCCTTTTTCCCAATTTTAACAGCATCCAGCTTTTCCACAAAAACAGGGGTCACTCCGGTTCCAAAGGTTTCAACAACCTGAACAACCAGTTTGCGTCCCATGGCCAGTTCATCCTTTCCTGTCTTCATATCCTGCCATGCCTTTGTAGAATGTCTGCGTCCCCCAGGATTATTGCCCATATTCGGCGCACCGCCAAAACCGGAAAGCCGGCCATTTGTCACAGTAGAAGAATTTCCGTATTCATCAATCTGAAGGGTAGAACCGATAAACAAATCGATTCCGTATAAACCGGCCAGCTGGGTCAGTGTCCGGTTCGATCTTAAATTTCCATCCCGGCCTGTGGCAAAAATATCCGGTCTGTTCCGAATATACTTTTCCATTCCCAGTTCTCCTCCAAAAGCCGAAACACTTTTTACCCATCCGGATTCAATGGCCGGAATAAGCGTGGGGTGAGGATTCAGAGCCCAATGACTGCATATTTTCCCCTTCAGTCCCAACTGCTGCCCATAAGTCGGCAGCAACAATTCAATAGCTGCGGTATTAAAACCAATACCATGATTCAGAGACTGTACACCATGACGTGCATAAATTCCTTTGATACACATCATCGCAATAAGGATCTGAAGTTCCGTAATATTTCTAGGATCTCTTGTAAAAAGAGGTTTGATTTCATAAGGCACAGGTGCTTCCACAATAAAATCCACCCAGTCTCCCGGAATATCCACACGGCTGACCCGCTTTGTTATGCGATTGACCTGAGCCACCACCAATCCATCTTTAAAAGCCGCAGCCTCTGCCAGCGTAGGGGTTTCCTCCGTATTTGGCCCTGTATACAAATTTCCACAATCATCTGCCTCATCTGCGGCAATCAGACACACATCCGGAATCAGATCAATAAACAAACGTGCATATAATTCGACATATGTATGGATTGCACCTACATTCAAAATCCCATCCTCGATCATATGCGCAATACGCATACTCTGGCTGCCTGCATAAGAAAAATCCAGTACAGACCCAATACCCTTTTCAAACAAATTCAAGTGCTCAGCTCTGGATACACTGGGAATAACCATATGCAGATCATGAACCACTTCCGGATCAGCCGCCGCCAACGCTTCAGATAAAAAAGAAGCCTGTTTTTGATTATCACCTTCCAATATCACCGTATCTGAAGGGTTCAAAACCCGTTCCAGAAACGCCGTCATCCTGTCTGCAGGAATGATTTTTCCTGAAACCAAATCCTCAACCCGCTTCATCCGCGCCTGCTTCGCATTTCTCCGAGTCATCCACTGTCTTTGTGACATATCTTTTACCATCACCTTTCCCATATTGACACTGTTTGTATATTCAGGATATAATATTTCTATCATTCTGTATAATTATAATTTTCTATATATTTATATATAAATAGTTATATATTTTTTTCTAACAGGCATACCGCAGCAGCGGTAACAACACTAAAGAGGAGGCTTCCATATGGAACTTTATCAACTGGAACAATTTAGGGTAGCTGCCCAGCTGTCTCATATTACAAAAGCATCCCAGGTTCTGTCCATCTCTCAGCCCGCACTAAGCAAAAATATTCGTAATCTGGAAAAAGAGCTTGGATATCCTTTATTTGATCATGTGGGAAAAAATATTGAACTCAATAATAACGGCCGGATTTTGCTTGACTGTGTCAACGAAATTTTCTGCAGCATTGATAATGTCCGTCGGCGTCTGGAAACAGAGAATGGCAGCCCAAACGCCACAGTCTCCATCTGTGTTAAAGCAGCATCCAAACTAATCCCCGAAATTCTTCAGGATTACAGCAAAAAACATCCGGGAACCCGTTTTTCAATTTTTCAGACGCAAAATCCCCAATCTGACAACCATCAATACGATTTCACTATTGATGCAGCCCTGGGACCGGCATCAGACAGTCACAGTCTTACACTGCTTAAAGAAGAAATCCGGTTAGCGCTGCCTGTAGATCATCGATTGGCTAAAGCCAGTCATATCAGTCTTTCAGAATTAAAAAATGAACCCTTTATCAGTCTTCAAAAAGGTATGGGACTGGCCAATATTACAGATTATTATTGTCAGCTTTCAGGATTTATCCCCAATATTGTTTTTGAAAGTGACAATCCATCCACACTGCGCAGCCTTATTCAACTTGGAATGGGCGTTGCATTTATTCCTTTACGGACCTGGCCCGGACTTGCAGACAACAGTATACGCCTGCTCCCCATACACCCAATCCAATGTTCAAGATATATCAATCTTCATTGGCTGCCGAAACGTTATTTATCCCCGACAGCCCTGGATTTTAAAAAATATCTTATTCAATATTTTTCTGAAATGGAGCACTGAAATGAATCCTATCCAGCAAAAACAAACTGCCCGTTACATCGGATATCAGGCTTGTCAAAGCCTGATCGAAGAGGCCATGACAACACCAAAGCCTGGCCTGGTGGATCAAAATAATAATGGTGCCCATACGGATATGTGTCTTCAGACTTTCCTGGACAGCGCCTGCGCCCTGCAGCCATATTTTACCCGCTGTGCTCATATGGGAATGACGTTTTATACTTCCGAAAAAACCAGAGGAAAAGATTTTCTGCCTATACTTTTTAATCGGCTGCGCCCGCTGGGTCTTGAGGCCGAAGCAATCATGTATGACGTCACCAAAGGCGTGAATACCCATAAAGGCGCCATCTTCTCCCTGGGTCTCTTTTGCTGTGCTCTGGGCGTTTTAATCACAGAACAGAATTGCCCTCCAAACAAACAGGGCATCCGGCTGCCTTCTCATTGGATAGAACTGTCCCGATTATGCCGTGAAATGACAATTCATCTATTGGATGATTTTAAACGTACAGATCTTCAAAACACTCACGGACTGGGGCTTCATAGAACCCAGCAAATACACGGAATCCGCGGTGAAGCCTGTGCCGGATATCCATCGATATTTCAAATCGGCTATCCGGTTTTTAGAGCATACAAAAAACAGGGGCTGCACCGGCAGTCCGCCGGCGCATGCACCCTGCTTCATTTAATATGTATCACAGAAGACACCAATATCATCAGCCGTTCCGGATATGACCAGCTGCTTCGCATCCAGGCACAGCTGCACACTTTTTTATGTCAGGCTTCCCCGGATGACATTCTTGCAGTGCTGCCCCAAATGGATACACAATTCATCCAAATGAATATCAGTCCAGGCGGCTGTGCAGACTTACTGGCACTGATTTATTTTCTGGATGCCATCTTCCAATGATAAAATCTCAAGCTTTAGATAAAATCTCAAGCTTTACATTTTCCGGTCCTTTGGCCTCCACATTCATGGATGTACCATCCCAGTGCCAGCATACATGAACCATGCCTTTGGGGGTCACTACATCACCTTCGGCCTGGGTCAGATAGCCTCTGACCGGTGAAATTCTTATTGTTTCAAACCCTGGCTTTCCTGGTCTTACACCAAGGATAACTGCCGGGAGTTCATAAAGCGCCAGCGCTCCCCAGGCATGACAGTCACTGCGGCCGTTCACCGAATCCTCCACACAGGTTGTCATATGGTTCTCAACCATTTGACGCCATGGATCCCACAGCTGCTGAGTATAATCGTATAGGCCTGCCTTTTCCACGGCTCTGAACATATAAAATGCCATAGCAACCGAACACCGTGCATAATCTTTTTGAGGGTCTAAAACTTCAAGCATCATCCGTCTGGCTTCATCTCCTGTCACCATCTCCGTCAGCACTGCAAACACCTGACAATGTTGGCTGTATGCCTCAATTCCCGGTCCATCCTGGTAAAGTCCGCATTCACCCATACAGTGGGCATTCACGGCCGCCTTCACTTCATCTGCTTCCTTCATGTACAGGGCAGCATCCGACTGACGGCCAATGGCCGCCATCATTTCAGAAGCATGCATAAGACCATAAATATAAAGCAGGCTCTCCATGGTCACCGGCCCTTCCAGAGTAGCCGCAGGCACACCGGTTGTGGCATCCCACTGGGTTGTCCAGTCAATAAAAGACCAGTAACGGTCACGGCCATTTAAACCGCCGATTTTTCCCACCAGTCCCCGTTCATCCCGGTTTCTCCTGAAGAAATCAAGAATCCCTTCAACGGTTGGCATATAACGGCGTACAAGTTCCATATCTCCAAAATACATCATATGATCATAAATCATAAGAATATAGTAAATGGAAAATCCGGGAATCACGTTAGGACCATAGCTGGGATAACTGCAGTTAATCAGACCGTCATATCTTTGAGAGCGATGGAAGTCATCGATACACTGCCGGGCCAGCCGGTCATCCCCTGAAACCATATACGTATACAAAATCTGAGAACGGGTATCCATAGCATACTGAAGCTGCTCATAAAACGGACAGTCTTCATAAGTTTCGTGCATACAGCGGCGCAGTGTTCTCAGGCTGATATCCCATATGGCCTCATGGCTTTCATCGGAGGTATGCACTTTAGTCACAGCTTCAAGCGGATAGCCGGTCATTGCATAATCCATCCGGTCAATCACAAGTGGTTCTTCCCTGGTGCATATATCCAGGCGAATATAGCGGAATGTTCTGAACCAGTACGGCTCATAAATCTCCGGATTCTTTTCATCCCCGTAGCCGTCCACTGTATATGTATCCGTAAATCCGTACAGCTGTCCGCCCACACTGTCCGTTCTGTCACCTTTGATCGGCATGTGCATCATTGTTTTGCGCTCTCCCTCTGGTTCATAGGCATAGCATTCAGATGTAAGCAGCTGAATGTTCGCCCCATGACCGCCAAGAAAATGCATTGTAAGATAGCCGGTCATCAATTCACCGGCACCGATTTCCACAATTTCATGGCTGCCTGCCGGAACAGTCACAGACGCCTTTCCCTGAATCAGCCCATCCCATACAGATTTAGACAGCTTACCCTCGCGAACACATACGGTTTCCGTAAAATTATGTTTCTCATGAAGCAGCAGCGGAATCGGACGTTTTAAAAGATTTCCCGGGCTTACGGCACCGGCAATAGCCATTGCAGGATAAGCCGAAACCTGTGACCACTGACTGTCATCATAATCTGCCGCCTTGGCACCTTTCATCACCGGATCCCCCGAAGCCTGCTCAAGAATCTGCAAAGGTGCAAAAAATGGATTTTCAGAAACAATGGTCACATGCTCCATGATCATGGACTTAAAAGCTTCATCTGCGTTAAGAGATACCTTTTCTTTACCGCACACAGCACATCCCTGCATATAAAAGCCAGGAAATTCCGTACGCCATATACCGTGATTTCCCTTTCTGTGAGCCAATGGATAGCGAAGAACCTGGGCATAAATCACATTTTCTCCGGCTCTGAGAACATCTTTAAGTTCCAGTTCATCATAAAACCATACCTTATTATCCCCTTTTCTCGGGCCCGCATTGACAAACACCCCGTTGACATACAGCTTATACCTGGAATCTGCAGACACCTTTACAAGCGCCTGCTCCGGTTTCTGACTGAGTACAATTTTTTTCCTGAAAACCACAATATGTGGTTCTTCATTGTGGGACCAGGTCCAGGCCTTGGACCAGATCCAATTTGATAACGGCATTTTAGATTCCATGTTAAAAAATCCCCCCCAAAATAATCTTCTTTAATCAGCCCTTGACAGCGCCGATGGTAATGCCTTTCACAAAGTATTTCTGAAAAAACGGATAAAGGACAAGAATCGGCACAACGCCAATAACTGAAATTGCCATTCTCACACCCACTGTAGGCATTTCCACAATAGCACCGCTTTGAGCGACTGTTGAATTGGATGCAAGAAATTGAACATCCTGCAAAATACGGTTTAACAGATTTTGTAAACTGTACAGCTTTGTGTTTGTAATATAGTATAAACCATTTGTCCAGTCATTCCAATAAGCAATGCCCACAAACAGGCCAATCGTGGCCATAATCGGCAGGGACAGCTGAAGCACAATTTTAAAGAAAATTTTAAATTCCCCGGCACCGTCCATTCTGGCAGCCTCAATCAGCTCCATAGGAATATTCTGAGCAAAATAATTTTTCACAAGAATAACATTAAACGCATTCATTAAAAGACCTGGTATAATTAAGGCCAAAATATTATTTTTCAGATGAAAAATCTGTGTCCACATAATATAGCTGGGAACAATTCCGCCGTTAAACAGCATTGTAAAAAATACAAAAAATGCAAAACCATTTCTTGCTTTAAAATCCCGTCTTGAAATCGGATATGCAAGAAGGGGGGTAATAATCAGGCTGACAATGGTTCCCACAACCGTAATCAGCAATGTAATTCCATAGGCCCTGAAAATATCTTCTCCTTTATGCATCAGATACTCATAAGCGCCAAGACTGAACTTTTTCGGAAAAAACGAATACCCTTCCAGCACCAGTGTAGATTCGTCTGTAATTGAACTTGTAAAAAGCAGTATAATCGGAAGTACCGCAGCTAACGACATGATGATCATAATCACATTGATTAATATCTGGAATCGTTTTCCGCTTTTACTTTTAATGCCCATTTTTTCTCCCTCCCTTTTTCAGAATAATGCATTTTCCGAACTTACCTTACGGACAACACCGTTGGCAATCATAACGAGAATAAAGCCTACGATGGACTGATAAAAACCTGATGCACTGGCCATACTGATATCATTAAGCTGCATCAGTCCCCGATAAACATAGGTATCTATGGTCTGTGTCGTACTGTAAAGCGCCCCTGCATTCATAGGTACCTGATAGAAAAGCCCAAAATCCGAATAAAACATACGTCCAATACTCATAATGGTCATCATGATCACTGTAGGTTTTAAAAGGGGCAGCGTAATACTTTTAATCTGCTGCCACTTTGTCGCTCCGTCAACCATAGCGGATTCATAAAGGGTTTTATCGATTCCGATAATGGTTGCCAGATAAATAATCGCCGAATACCCAATACCTTTCCATATATGCACAAAGGTGAGAATAAACGGCCAGGCCATCGGCTCTGCATACCAGGAAACAGGCTGACCGCCCAGACTTTTAATCAGACTGTTAATCAGTCCGGTATCTGAACTTAAAAATGCATAGCCGATATAGGCAACAATAACCCATGATAAAAGGTAGGGCAGCAAAATCAGTGTCTGATACAGTCTTGATCTGATTTTTCCATTTAATTCACTTAACAAAATACCCACAGCTACACCACAGATCGTCCCAAGAACAATAAATACAAGATTATAAAGAATCGTATTTCTTGTCATGATAAACGCAGCATCCGTCTTAAATAAATACTTGAAGTTTTCCAGTCCGACCCAGTCACTGCCCCAGATTCCCTTACTGTAATCAATGTTTTTAAACGCAATAAACAGGCCGCACATAGGCATATAATTATTAATAATCAGGTAAATCACACCTGGAATTGTCATAATATAAAGCGGAATCTGTCTTTTAAACAGACTTTTTTTCTTCGTCTTTTCCTTTTCCATCATCTTCATCCCTTCCTGTCAGGAATAAAAAAGGGACTGTAAACCTTTTCCATGGACTTATTCCAGACCATCTTTATTTTTACAGTCCCTTTGCATGTCTTTGCGAACTAAAAATACTTACTGATTTTTTTCCATCCAGGCATCAAGCTGTTCCTGTTTTGCCTGAATAATATCATTCAATCCTGCAGATTCCAGAGCTGCATTAAAGTTTTCGATTTCAGACGGTGCCAGTGTACCGGTTGTCAGCCCCGGAAAATACTCACTCTTAACATTTTCAACTGCGGTTATTGCACTTCTGACTGTTGTACTGTCATAAGTAAAACCATTGGCAACAGAAAACTCAGCGCTCTTATTGTTAGCATCCAGACGTTCATAAATAGTTGTATCTCTGCCCTTGCCCCAGACGTAGCTTAAAAACTGATTACCAAAGAACCAGTCCATATTCAGGCCATAGGAAGTATTATCCGCCGTCACACCTTCAGGGAAATCAACGGTGCCGTCATCCTGTACCTCATAATGAACACCCTCAACACCCCAGTCAAGGAGGTTGATAATATCTGCATTTGTATATAATTCATTGATAAACTTCATGGCAGCCTCCGGATGTTCAGATGTAGAAGACACGCCAAAACCAATACCGTTAATGACACCGGTTGTCAAATACGGGGTAGACAGTTTAACGGCCTCTACAGGAACTCCTGTAGCCGTTGTAATCTGTTCAGCCTGTCCTTCCTCACCGGTAATAAAATATCCGGCTGTTCGTCCGCTCTGTATAAAGGTATTGGGCGCTTCCTGAGTCGTAGCCGCATCCTGAAGCACATAGCCTTTTTCATACCAGTCATAGGTATATTCGCAAAGTTTCTTAAATTCATCTGTTTCAAAGAAATTGATAACCTCTGTGGAGCCGTCATTTTTAAGTACACCGTAATTATCCGTCAGATTGTCGATAAATGGGAAACCTGTCCACAGGCTGTTTCCTGCTCCCGGCACCAGACATACCATTTCCGGATGCGCCTCATGAATCTTTTCAAACCAGCCGGAGAGCACATCCATATTTTCAAAGTATTCATCCCAATTTGTAGCCTGCTTTAATTCGCCAAGGTCTAATCCAAGTTCCTCCACAAGATCCGAACGGATCACGATGTTGGGCACTGCTGCCTTGCCGTTTAATGTGGGAATCGCATAAACACGTCCGTCGACACTTGTAGCTTTAAGAAAATCTTTTCCCACGACTTCTTTTGTCTCACTGGCTACGGTATCCATATATTCCGTAATATCCATCAGCTGATTTTTCGCGATCATCTGACTGAATGTACCGAGAAAGGATACAACATCCACCTGCTCACCGCCGGACATCATCAGGCCCAGATTCTGTACATACTGAGCCTGACCGAAAGTTTCAAAATCTACATGAACGCCGATTTTAGGCTCAATAATCTTATTAATTTCATCTTCCACCATCTGAATGCCATCCGGTGCTGTTTTTGTTGTCAGAAAGGTAAATACAATGTTTTCTACATCTCCGCTGGATGCTGCCTCCGATGAACCTTGGACTGTACTTTCGTTACCAGATGTCCCCGCAGAGTCACCTGCCGCCGGTGTTGTACCGTTATTATCCGATCCCGAGCAGGCTGCCAGAGATGACACCACCATACCTGCTGCCAGTAATGCTGCCGCTGCTTTTTTCATTTTCAATGACCTCCTCAACTTTTTTATTCATTATAATCTATACAAAATAACTTTTCTCCCGGAAAACCAACCGTTTAATACCATTATTTATACCATAAAAACAATATAAGGCCGGCATTTTTTATTCAAAACGCCAGCCTGCACAAAATACAAACAATCCATTAACGATTTAATGCACAATTACGGTTTTTGTGACATTTTTCTTTTATACTCACTTGGAGAACACCCCACATGTCTTTTAAACAATTCCGAAAAATGTGAGAAATTTTCATACCCCAGGGTCGAAGAAACATCGCCAACGGAAATATTCCCCTGTTCCAAAAGCATTTTGGCATGTTTTATTTTCCTGGAGATTATATAATCAAGCAGTGTCATACCGGTTTCTTTTTTAAACAGCCGGGTCATATACCCAGGAGACAAATAAACCGCCTCTGCAATATCTTCCCTGCTCAGCTTTGTTTCAATATGATCCTGAATATATACCTTAATCTGCCTGATCACCTCGTTTTCCTTTTCGGCAGACTCAAAAAGCCGCCCCAAATCTTCTGCCGCCAGGCGAAGCCATGTACACGCATCTTCTACGGAGCACGAAGCCTTTTGATTGTATGCAGCCTGACGCATACCATCCATACGGGTAACAGGAATACGGTGCGCAAACAAAAATGCCTTAATCACCTGATCAATATTCTGAATCAGCTTCTCAAGTTCCTTTTTTTCTACGGATCCTGCATTTAAAAGATAAGATGTGATAAAATCCGTAAAACCGCCAAAATCGCCTTGTTCAAGAAATCGATATATTTTTTCATTAAATTCCTCAAAAGTCAGGGATACAGCGATCGTTTTTGCTTCATGGGAACTTCCGTCTACCCTGATTATCCCCTCCTGACATGTAATATTTTGGCCATCAGCCTCACAGGCCTCATCCCAGGCTGTCCCTAAAGATTCTCCGAAAACGTCACTGCTTATGTAAACCGCCAGACCGGCGCCAACTGTGTGATGGCAGGTATGAATAAATTCCGACAATTCATTTGTTGTTTCCGTCAAAGGAACATTCCCGTCTAAAATTACCCAAAAATATTTCTGATTCCAGCCGGACCGCCCTTTATTTTTCTGATGCATCAGCATTTCCCATGCAATATTGGAAATAATATACTGCATTAATGTCCTGTTATCTTCCCACATCTGCGCCCGATCATAAATTTTTCTCACATCACAGACAAGGAGTCTGTACGGCATTTCAAAATCATATTCAATTTTATTTTTTGAGGCAAGTGCCCAGATTTCCTCAGGACGACCTTTTAGGTCTCCCCAAAGCACCTGTTCCCAAAAATGACGTACAATAATCTCCCTGTTATTTTCCCAAAGTTCTCCCCTGCTTTTTAACAGAGCAGCCTCCTGCTCCTGGGCAATCTCCTTCACAATACGGGCAATCACTTTCGAAAAGGCCGCAAAATCAATGGGTTTGACACAGTATTCTGCAACCCCCAGATGCATGGCTTCTAAGGCATAATCAAACTCTGCATGACAGGTAAGGCAGACTGCCTTTACAGGATAGCCCTGATCTCTCACCCATTGCATCAGTTCCAGGCCGTTTTCCTGAGGCATTTCTATATCCGTCACAATGATATCAATTTTATTTTCACGAAGCACATCTTTGGCCTTACGGGCATTAAAAGCCACAAAAACCTCATCAATCCCCAGACTGTTCCAGTCAATCCGGGACCTGATCGCTCTTACCACATAAACCTCATCATCTACAATTAATAAATTCACTGTTTTACCTCCCCGTCTTCCGGAAACCATATGGCCGTACAGGCACCGCCATCAGGATGATTGGAAATGTCAAATCTAACCTGGCTGCCATACATATAAATAAGACGCATTCTGGCATTCCACAGTCCGGTCTGACTACCCTGCCAGCTGACCGCAGACTCAAAACGTCTGATAAACGCCTCAGGATAACCCCGGCCGTTATCCTGACCGCAAATCTCAATTCCTTTCTTTCCATCCCTGATCTTTCTTTGGACCGAAATCTGGATTTTTGTTTCCCTGTAAATATCAAAAGCATATTTCATCGTATTTTCCACAATCGTCTGAATCACCAGCGGCGGGATCCCAACCTGCTCCGTATCCGGTTCAATAAACTCCTGATAAACAAACGTATCTCCAAACCGTATCCGCATAATTTCAATATAATTATGAATATGCCATATCTCCTCTTTCACGGTGACCATTCCATTTTTTGTCCGGGCAATATATCTTAAGTATTCAGATAAATATTCCACAAGCTGATGAATCAGCTGGGTATCCCCCATCTGAGCCATGGTATTAATAATATTCAGGGAATTCAAATAAAAATGAGGCTCAATCTGAAACTGATAATACGCCATCATAATCCGATTTTTATCCAGCTCCTCCTCATAGGCTTTGATTTTCAAATTCTGAATCTGCTGTGTCATCTGATTAAAGGCCTTCATCAGCCTTGTAAACTCCCGGTTATTATGACTCTCATCCACTCTGTATTCCAGATGGCCATGTTCGATTTGGGTGATTGCATTCTCCATTTGATTCATTGGTGCAAAAATATTTCTGCGAAGTACCCACAGCACCCACGGCATAGCCAAAATAAAAATAAGAATAATCCCTGCAGTAATCTTCCGTATAAACACATAGGGGGCCAATACTGCCGATCTGTCCACGGCTGCCATAAGACGCACATCCGACTGAGTTGAGGCTACACCGACCATAAGGTACCTGTTATCTTCTCCGCTGAAATAATATTCCGACAAATCTCCGCTCGCATCCAGCTGAACAATACTGGCATGTTTTGGCTGCGTTAATATATGGTTATCTGCACTAGCAAAAAATACATCACTGTTAGAGGTAATTTTCCAGTTATCCGATGCAGACAGCAAAATATCCATCTGCGTCCAGGCACAAAAATATGTATTTTTCAGCCTGAAAACATAAACCAGACAGTTTTCTCCTTCCACGTTACAGGCCTGCCATTGATTGCTGCAGGCAGCCAGCGTCTCACAATGACTTTTAATATAGTTAATAATATTTAAACGAATCCTGTAGTTATCTTCCGCCTCAGGATCAAAAGCATACACCTCAGCTCCGTTTTCAGGGGCATAAATCAGCAGCCCCTGAACAAAATCATAAGCATTAATATTGGAAGAAAGCTCTGTCTTATAATAATTGGAAGCAAAATAACATTCTTTTCTGTTATGACTCTCAAAATCCGTAATATAGTTTTCCACACTGTCCAAAAGCTGCAGCCAGGAACTGGCTTTTTTCAGCTCCGCATCAATCTGTTCCATATTTAAAGAAAGTAAATCATGCTTTGTTTCAAAAATCTCCTGCTGAATCTTTTGCATCGTAAGAAAATTCACAGCCGCCAAAGTCACAACTGAAGGAATGAGCACAACGAACAAAACCGTGAGAATTCGCCCTCTGATTGACGAAAAAAAACGCCGTCCACCTGTAGATTCTGTTTTTCTTTTCTCACCCCTGTATACCTTCATTTGATACAGCCTCCTTTTCATGTGCACTCCCCCAAAAATATAACTTTTCATTATTTATGATAATCAAAATCCTCGATTCTGTAAAGTCAAAAACGCCCCCGGGTGTTTTTTAAACACCAAACCGGGGGCGTACAAAATCAGTATTTTTATATGGCTGTTCTGGCGGTTTTACCTTCCCAGCGTCTGTTTGACAGCCTTGTGCCAGCCTTCAATTTTTTCATTGCGCTGTACAGCATCCATTTGCGGTGTATATGCATTATAATGCATTGTATCAAACACCGTGGCATCATAAAATCCCAGCCCCAGGCCGGCAGCATAAGCGGCACCAATACCGGAAAGCTCTTCAAACTGAGGGATGCGCACCGGTATTTCCAGAATATCACTTTCAAACTGCATCAGATACGGATTTTTTGTAGGACCGCCATCCACCCGCAGTTCTTTAATTTCAAGCCCTGCATCTTTTCTCATGGCATCCACAATATCATAAATCTGATAGGCAATACAATCCAGTGCGGCTTTAACAAGCTCCGGCTTTCCTGTTGTACGGCTCATGCCAACAATGGCACCTCTGGCATCACTGTCCCAATAAGGCGCACCGATTCCGGAAAATGCAGGCACAAGATAAGTGGTGTCATCCGGATTGGCATCCATCACAAGATGATTGGCATCCGAAGACCGGTCCATAAGGTGTACATCATCCACCAGCCACTTGATCACAGCACCGGCATAATTAATATTGCCCTCAAGCACATAATTGACCTTTCCGTTCATAGACCAGGCCAGACTGGTCACAAGACCATGCCCGGACTTGACCGGTTTTTCTCCGATATTCATCATGACCGAGGAGCCTGTGCCCAGGGTTGCTTTAATCATGCCCTTATTCAGACAGCCCTGGCCAAACAGGGCGCCATGAGAATCCCCCAGGACCCCGTGGATCGGAATAGGCGTATCGAAATAGCCTTCAAAATCCGTATATCCAAACAGACTGTCCGAATCACACACCTGAGCCAGCATCTTTGTGCTGATTCCAAAATATCCGCACACCGTTTCACTCCACTTCAGTTCATGAATATCAAACATCTGGGTTCTTGAAGCATTGGAATAATCGGTTTTAAACGCTTTTCCACCGGTCAGCTTAAAAACAAGCCAGCTATCCACAGTTCCTGCACATAAATCCACAGACTGTGAAAGATTTTTGCACGCTTCCACATTTTCCAGCACCCAGGCAATCTTGGCCGCACTAAAATACGGGGAAAGATTCAGGCCTGTGATATCACCGATTTCTTCTGCATGGCCTTCATCTTCAATTCTTTTGCAGATAGCCGCACCACGGGCACACTGCCACACAACCGCATTATATACCGGCTCCCCTGTGTGACGGTTCCACACAAGCGCCGTTTCTCTCTGATTGCTGATCCCCAGGCCGGCCACCTGATTTTTATCAATGCCGGCCTTATGGATCACATCCTTCACAACCTGAACCGTATTATGGTAAATTTCCATTGGGCGATGCTCGACCCAGCCATTTTCAGAAATCAGCTGTTCATGAGGCAAATCCGCCCGTTCCAGAAGCACACCCTTTGCATCAAATAAAAGCGCCTTTGTCCCGGATGTGCTCTGATCCACCGAAATCAAATATTTACTGGACATCCTTCATCAACTCCACTGCTGTTTTTACAAGATTTTCAGTATTTAATCCATAATAATCAAATACTTCCTGAGATTTTCCGGTAATCACCGGTGCATCCGGCAGCGAAAGATTGATCACCTTTTTCGGCTGAGTTTTGCATACAATCTGAGCAACCATGGAGCCCAGTCCGCCGATCCATGTATGTTCCTCAATGGTGATGATTGCCTTTGTTTCACTGGCAGCCTTAATCACGGCAGCTTCATCCATCGGTTTGATGCAGTACATATCCAGCACCCTGCAGGAAATACCCATTGCCTTTAAAGCGGCAGCGGCATCTTTTGCCGGTTTAACCATCTCGCCACAGGCGATGATTGTCAGATCTGTGCCCTCGCATACGGTTGTCGCTTTGTCCATCTCAAATGGACAGTTTTCTTCTGTATAAACATCATCCACCGCATTTCTTCCCACACGGATATAGGCCGGTTTCTCATCCTTTAACAATGCCTGAGTCAGACATTTCGTCTGGAAACGGTCACTCGGGAAATAAACACGCATATTTGGTGTGGATGCCATGGTTGCGATATCCTGGTTGGAGTGATGGGTCATCCCCAGAGCGCCATAGCTGACGCCGCCGCTGATACCGATTAATTTAACGTTTGTATTGGAGTAAGCCACATCCACCTTTGCCTGTTCCATACTTCTTGTGGAGAGGAAGCAGGCCGGTGATACGGCATAAGCCTTTTTGCCGCATCTTGCAAGGCCGGCCGCCGTAGATACAAGGCTTTGTTCTGCGATTCCCATTTCCACAAACTGCTTTGGAAATTCATTGGCAAATGCCGTAAATGAACCCGAACCTCTGGAATCACTGCAAAGGGCCACAATGTCCTTGTCTTCCTTTGCCTGCTCCATCAACACTTCGCAAATGACCTGTTTGTTTGGTATTTTATTCATTTGCCATGGCCTCCTTTTTTGTTAATTCTTCCATTGCCTGTGCATATTCTGCATCGGTAGGCACTCTGTGATGCCAGCCGACCTGATTTTCGATAAACGATACACCATAACCCTTGGTTGTGTCTGCGATAATAACCGTTGGTTTTCCTTTGCAAGCCTTTGCCGCTGTAAATGCCTCATCCAGAGCATCGATATCATTGCCTGCCGCATGAATCACATTCCATCCAAAGCCCGCCCAGCGCTCATCCTGGCTGTCCTGAGTCATCACCTGTTCGGTTGTTCCGGAAATTTGAAGACGGTTTCTGTCTACAACAGCGGTCAGGTTATCCAGTTTATAGTGTCCGGCAGCCATGGCACCTTCCCAGACAGAGCCTTCAGCCAGCTCACCGTCACCCATAACCACATATACACGGTTTTCGCTTTCATTCATTCTCTGTGCCAGCGCCATGCCTACACCGACAGACAGTCCATGTCCCAGAGAACCGGAATTCATCTCGATTCCCTTGATTTTATTATTGGGATGCCCGATGTATTTGGACATATACTGGGAAAATGTTTCAATATCTTCTGCCGGGAAAAAGCCTTTGTCAGCCAGCACAGAATAAAGTGCCTCAACGGAATGGCCCTTGCTCAGTATAAAATGATCATGGTCATTGGAATCAAAATTTTCCGGAGTAATGTTCATATGCTTATTGTACAAAACATTTAAAATATCACATACACTGAAATCCCCGCCGATATGACCGGTTTTTGCCTTATAAATCATGGTGATGATGGTTTTTCTCAGCGTGTACTGTTTTGCCTTTAATGCTTCATTCATACATTTTCACCTCTTAAATATGCTTTAACCTGTTCCTCGTTGTTATCATATAAATCCGGTTTCACACCAATATATTTGCATGCTTCATAAAGTACAGGCACAACATCTTTATGGATACCTACACAGTGATGGATATATGGGCCTTCCACAATCTTGGCTTCAAGGCGTTTCAGGTTTTCAACCTCTACCCACACATAGGTTCCCTTTGTATACGGTCCTTCCACACCCCGGGCATTGCCCAGAAGCAAAGAGTATTCACCGTTATCACCATCAAAACGGGCCAGTGTCATCAGACCATGTTTAGCCTCTGCTTCCACAGCACCAGGATGATCAAAGGCCAGAGGATAACCGATGGTCGGCTTTTCCTTTGCCACGGAAATAGGCCATGGACCGCAGTGCTGAAGAAGCTCTCCGTTTTCATTATCCGGATGACGAACCGTCCAGTCCGCGAAGAAGCTTCTTGTATCATCCAGAGAAGCAGCCTCAACCATAAGGGCTGTAATCGCACCGTGGATATCTGTCTCACATACAACAGGGATACCTTCCTCATTCAGCAGGGAGTTAGCCGCACATGGCATAATGCCCAGTTCCCCCTGAAGAGCATTCCAGCACTGAATAGCAATCGCCTTACAGCCATACTTGTCAGCCAGATTTTTCATGGCAACCTTAAGTGCGGCTACATTTTCCAGTTCAGCCGGTTTAATGGCCACATTCATATTTTCATTCACATAATTGATGACTTCAGCAACTTTAGTTCCTTCTGCTTTGGCAGCCTTCACAGCTTCTGTAAGTTCAGGCATGGGAATGGGTGCCAGCTGAACATTAAATTTTTCCAGAAGTTCTCCTTCATTACACATGGTTGACCAGAAATCGAAAGGACGGGGTGCGATCGGAGAATCCGGATATTTCTAAATGTTTTTACAACATTA
>QFCH01002356.1_pt1 | contig 26162 bp, 23 predicted proteins | sample 5346071 | NCBI WGS metagenome assembly QFCH01 (sample SAMN09062255, study PRJNA434731) | Human gut metagenome, whole genome shotgun sequencing project. | isolation source: stool timepoint B chromium assembly | host: Homo sapiens | collected 2015
TCATTTCTTCGATTGCTAAAACAAGCATAGGAAACTAGTAATTATACAAAATCTTCCTAATTTACCATTAAAGAAATGACGTATATTTAAACATTCTTAATTTTTTCAAGGGATTCATACCAATCTTCAATTGAAAAATGTTTTTTTACAGTCAAAATAGCATTATTAGATCTAGATTGCCAGTTAGATATATTTAGCGCATCTACTATTGCATTCGTAAAACAATCAATATCAAGCTTTGAAACATATCCATTTGCAGCGTTAACTATCCAATAAGAACCTTCCCCATCAGCAACTATTGGTACACATCCGAAAGACATAGCCTCAAGCAAGGAGTAATTACAAAATACAACATTTGCCGGAAAAATAAAAACCTTGGATTGCATAAAAAGCTCTTTGCCATTGTTGACAAATCCTAAAATTCGGATATTACTATCCAAACCCAAATCTTGAATTTTATCTAAAACTTTATTTTGATAAGAAGTTTCAATTTTATAGCCGTTATCATCTAAAACATTAAAACCAGCCATAACGATATTAAGTTTCAACTTATGGATTTTTAGTAATTTAAACAAAACATCGACTAAAAAGATAACATTTCTTTCTTTTCTTGGAGAATTGAAGAATAAAATATCAATCTTTCTTTCTAAATAGTCGGGAATTCTTGAATCATTAATTGGAATACAATTATGCAAAAATCTCAGTTTTGGCAAAAAACCCATTTGGCATGCATTCATAATTAAATTCATTTCTTTTGCAATTATGATATCTAAAGAAGGATATAAAACTTTTAATCTATTCCTCCTATACCGCGACCTGAACTCTTGTCCTCTTAAAAAAAAGTATCAATCTAATTCTAAGAATCTTAGATAATGGAGCCAAAAGTCTATCCCAAAACTTAGGTAAGTTTGATAAATAAATTTCTATTGCTGTGGGTCTATATAAAAAAATCTCCCAAAGAGTTTGAATAAACCTTAAAACAACATTGCGTTTCAAAATAACCACGTCAGCATTGTATTTATTAGCGTAATAAAGCGAACTCCCCGACGTATCTTCTATCAAATATCTTATCTTTTCACCGTTCTTCTTATAGACATCCGATTGGTAGCCAATTTTATCAATAAAATGTTCTAATCCAACACATAACGTTCTTTTTTTCTCACTCTTATTCATAAAATAAAATTAAAATAATAATCATGCTTGAATTAAAATAGATTCTATATAACTACAGGAGGAATTAATCACTACAACAACCCAAAAATAAAACAGATAGTTTAATAATACCAAGTATTATCACTTTTATAACTCTTGGATAGCACGGAAAACTCTTTCACAGTTTTTACCATCCCGATATTGAAAAGTTCTGTTCATTCTGTCAACGTAAATTAAATCAGGCTCACAATTCTTACCTAAAACTTCTCTTAGAACCCTAATCAAGTCCCCTTCATTTTGAACAACCGGTCCGAACCCGTGTGCCTCATAATCAAAATATCCTTTTTCGTAGGTATGAGAGTGATTATTAAAGACTGCTTCTTTCTAAAACTGATAGTAAATAACAGTTTTAGAAAGAAGAGCAAAATCAAAGGCTATACTTGAAAAATCTGTAATCATCAGAGCAGATTGTTGCAACAGGTCTTGAACCTTATGTGAATGATAAGAACAGACACATATTTGTTTAGGGAAATAAAAACCATCTAAGTAAGGCTCAATTTCCGGGTGAGGAAAGAAAACGATACTATATCCTTTCTCTGTTAAAAGCTCTAAAAGGTAGGGATTATTAAGAAACGAAGTCCATGCCTTTGCATAAGAGGATTCAAAAAATTTTTCATTAAACCTACGCTCAGAGAGTTTGTTATAGCCTCCCACTATAGATTTCCTCCAGGTAGGAGCGACTAGAATCACGTTTTCTTTTACTCCACTATATTCGAGTAATTTGTCATGACGGGGGAGACCTGTTAAACGGATTTCCTTTTTAGTTAACTTGTATCTACTATTCTCGTTCAAAAGGGATTCTCTCTCGGCAACAGTCGTTGTGACCACTATAGCTGGATCAATTGAGTTGAACCAACTAGAAAGATCATCTTTAATGACTCCGTGTTGCAAAAAAACAAATGGTATTTTTTTATCTATCCGCTCTCCTGACGGAGATTTTGCACAAACAGCGTGCGAAGAAATCAATTTTGAACAATACCTTAATGCAGTTTGATGCTTCAATGAACCATAGTTGATCAACTTAAAGCCTTCTTTTTCTAATCTTGACCAATCTTTTGATTGATTATCAAGAACAAACCAAGCATTAATTTCGGGCTCATTATTCATTATATATCTATATAAATGTTCTCCATTATCATCCGCAAAAGAAATTCTATCTGATATTAACCAACAATTATCAAAACAAGAAGAAGGAAGGAGAGTATTTTTTATTTGTTCAAAATCATTTATAACATCAGAAATCCAAATAATAGGTTTCTTTTTTCCCTTTAACAATAAATCAGCAAATTCGTTACCAATTTCACACTGTAATTTTCCATCTTTAAAATTACCCAATGAGACCCAGCAAATTTTGACATAAGAAAACACCCTTCCACAAAAAGAATTAACAATAATCTTATCAGCAACAGAAAATACTTCACTACCGTCAATTAAAAATTTAATTTTTTCTTCTTTATTTCTTAAAATAACTTCCAACCTTATTTCATTCTTATTTTTATCATATTTTGTTATATTTATAAATCTTTGAAATTTTTCATTTTTCTTTACAAAATGGAAGATTTCTGTTCTAAGAAATCTATTCATCCCTTTTATGTTGAAGTTCATCAACAAATCAGAATTTATTTTTTCATAACTTCTAAGAAGGAGATTTATAAATTCACCTTCCACTTCTTGGGCACATAAATTAGAACTATAAGATTTGTTTATTAGCTTATGGAAAAACCAGTAATTATAAAATATTATCAAATTCTGAATATATGTAGGAATTCTTCCAGAGGTTTTTTCTGATAAATTTAAGAGATTTAATACTCCATGGCGTAGGGAGTTAATAGATTGTTCAATTTTCTCTGAATTTATAAATAATAAATCTAATTTTATACTAGAAACCCTAAGGTAATACCTTGCATCTTTTAAAAAGCAAATATTCTTTTGATCATTTATCATAAATAAATAATTAATGAATAATGCCTCCTCAAATCTTGATTTTATTAACAAAGTTGAAAATCTTATTTCTCCAATCAGATCTCTTCTTATAAAAACAGAAGTCACTGATAATTGGATATAATCATTCAAATTTTTTATATTTCTTACTGTTACTTGATAATAATATTTATACCGCAATGGGTGAATATCAAAACATCCACCTCCATTTCCGTCATACAAAATTTGGTTTAATGAAATAAAACCTATCTTTCTTTGTTGAGAATACTCTGCAATCTGATCCACTTTCTCAATGGCATGATTAGAAAAAAAATCCTTAGGGTCAGCAAAGCAGACCCACTCATTCTTTACATAATCCATACCAAAATTTCGAGCTGCTGCAACCCCTTCATGCTCTTTAGTAAAGACTAATATATTCTTCGGATATCTTTTGCCCCATTTTTTAAGCTTTTCCAAGGTGTCATCTCTAGAGCCATCATCAACAAGTATTATTTGAATATGTTCTTTAAATCCCAAGCTCTGATAAACGATTGACTCTATAAAATCATCAATATAATTTTCTACGTTATAGCATGCTGATATTATGCTATAAGTTGAATGGCCTTTTATTTTTTTACCAAAAATTATTGAACATCTATCCTTTATTTTTTTTACAGTTAAGAACCTCGACGAACAAGACATCAGATTAGACAATAATTGTTTTTTTATTATTTTTCCTACTTGGCCTATCATATTTTCTTTATTCACTTTTCAATATCTTCAATATGTTATAGATTCTTTCACAACATCTTCCATCCTTTAGTGGAAAAACATGCTGCATTCGATCTAAATATTGCTCTTCTGGGCTACAGTTCCTTATTATGGAGGCCTCAAGATAGTTCAGTAACTCATCTTCTTTTGCTATTACAGGCCCGAAACCATCACGCGAATATTCAAAGTAACCTTTTTGATAAGTATGGGCGTTATTTTTAAATATATCGCCTTTATCAAATTGATAGTAAATCACCTCTTTTTCTAAATAAACCATATCAAAAGCAGCACTTGAATAGTCTGTAATCATTATTGCAGCAGAACCAATCACCTCTTGAAAACGGTGTGTTCTGTGTGTGCAAATCTCAATATATTTAGGTAAGTTGAAATACTTAATGTAGGGTTGAATATAAGCGTGAGGGAAAAACTGCAAACGATAACCGTACACTCGTAGTAATTTCAGTAAATTTTGAGAGGCTAAAAAATGAGACCATTTCTTTGCATAATCTGAATTCATAAAATTTTTATTAAGGCTTCGAGTCGTTCCTTTTATCAAGTTTCCAACTAAAGAATTTCTCCAGGTCGGCATTACAACTATGATCTTTTGTGGCGATCTTTGGCTGTTAAGAGCATCATATCTCGGCAAACCAGTTAAGATCACCTCCCGTTCCGTATATTGATATTTGCTTTGTGAGTCAATGATGGATTTTCGCTCTTCCTTTGTTGACGTCACCATCAATCTTATTTTTTTAGGATTAAGCCATAGCGATAAATCGTCTTTTATGACTCCATGCTGGAGAAAAACAAATGGTACTTTTCGGTTTGTCTGATCTCCGAATGCATTAATCACATATTCATCCGCATGAGAAGAAATTAGAAGTGAGCAACTCTTCAATGCCTCTTTATGCTGTCGTGAGCCATAACTAATTAATTTAAAACCCTCCTCTTCAAGTCTTTTCCAATCATGAGAGTTTTTGCTTAATAGAAACCAAGCATTAACTCCAACACCATTGTTTTTCAAATATCGATAGAAATGCTCTCCATTGTCATCTGCCTGACAGTCTCTATCTGAAATCAGCCAGCAATTAGCGTATCTCGAATTTTTCTCAGCATTACAATTTTGATCCGGACTAAAAGAAGCAATAGCTTCAGGAAGTTCCACCTTCTTGACATAGCTATTCCCTATCAAAAATGGGCAAATTTGCCCATTGACAGTAACCGATAACTTTTTATTTTGTTGGTCAGCCAAGGCCAGCCACGCAATACACCAATATGATAATGACGCTCCACAAAAAGTATTTTTTGCATACCCCACGGAGATGGGATTAACCTCTCTTTCCCCTAAGTAGAACCTGATAGCATCGGCCTCTTCCCTTACGAGCAATATCAGGCGTATTTCCTTTGGATGGGCTAAATTATCTGCATAACTTATAAGACCAACCGAAGAATTCTTAGATGAATTCAGCAAAAATAAAGATATTTCTGTTAACCCTACTTTGCCTAGACCTGGACAAGTAAATTCAAAAAAAACATTAGGATCAATATAGTTAAAACATTTTTTAAGAAGATCTATAAAATTTTTACGTTCTCTTTCAGAGAGGAACAAAATTCGATCTTCTCTGTTTTTTAATTGTCGAAAGTACCATTGGATATGGTAAATAACCACGTTTTGAATAAAAACCGGAACCCGTCCCAACTTAACTTCACTTCGCCTCAAAAGCTCTAAAACGCCAAACTTTAAGACATCATCAAATTGCCTTTTATCTGTCCAGGATAAATCTTGAGTACTAGAACAATTTTTTCTCTTCCTGAAGTAATAACGGGCTTTCTTTGAAAAGCAAACCTTTTGTTCCATATTCTCTAAAAATAAACAATTAACAAAGAAAGCATCTTCAAAAGTTGGTCTAACTGAAGTCGGAAAAATATTCTTCCCAAGAACCGACTTTTTGATAAATAGAGAATTAGAAGAAAGTTAAATAAAGCTATTTAAAAATTTCACCTTCTTTATGGTTCTTTCATTATTAAATCTAAAACTTAACGGATGATCTTCAACAAAGCCCTTTTTATTTTCATAGAATGGGATGTAATTTAAACTAACAAACGAAAGTTTCTCATTTTGGTATTTTCCTATGATCTTATCAACCTCTTCCAAGGCGAAAGGATCATAGAAATCGTCGGGATCTGCAAACGTAACCCAGTCTGCTTGAACATAAGGTAAACCAAAATTTCTAGCGCTACCCTGACCTCCATTTTGTTTATGAAGTGCGAGAATATTTTTAGGGTATTTTCTTTGCCAGTAGAGAAGTTTTTCCCATGTACTATCGTTTGATCCATCATCTACCAAAACTACTTGGATGTTATTTTTAAAGTCTAATGTCTGACAAAGCAAAGACTTTATAAAGCAATCGATGTACTCTTCAACATTGAAGCAGGCTGAAACTACAGCGTAGGAGGCATTTGCGTTTTTTTTCTTTAGCAATGCACTCGCAAAATAAGCCCTCAACTGGTACCACTTCAAACTCAAACTAACGTAATGTCCAAGCAATGGCACGATAAGACCCTTGTACGGAGCGAGTTTTTTTCTAAGGACAATGAAAGTGTTATTTTTCAATTTCTTTCATCCCGAAATAGTAGTCACAACCTGTTTTAACATCAGCATCCATCACCACAGTACCAGCATCCAAAACAATGACTCTGTTACAAAGCCTCTCAATAAGTCTTCGGGAATGACTTGCAATCACCAGTATTTTTGCCTCTTTTATTAACATCTGTAGTCTTTCTTCAGCCTTTTTCTTAAAAAATTTATCTCCAACTGATAACCATTCATCTAATAACACTACATTACTTACAGATTGAGTCGAAGCTGCAAACGCGATTCTCATTTTCATTCCACTCGAATATGTTTTCATTGGATAATCAAGAAAATGACCTAAACCTGTGAGTTCCGCTAGTTTTGGAAGATTTTCCTCAATTGTTTTTCTATTTATTCCAAACAAAAGGCTTCTCAAATAAAGATTGTCCCATCCTGTGGCTTCTCCGTCAGTTCCCAATGAAATATTTAACATCGAACCGATCGATCCTTCGACTTTAATTTCTCCTTCACTCGGGTAATAAATACCTGCGATTAAACGCAGCAAAGTCGATTTCCCTGCACCATTTGCCCCTATTAGTCCGACTCTTTCTCCTTCTTGAATCTTCAATGTTATATTTCTCAGTGCAACATTTTCTCGTTGAGTCTTTAAACCAGAATCCACCATCCCAAATGTCACTAGGCTTAACAATCGGCGCTTTAAAGATCTATGTTCTAGTGCATACAATGGAAACGTTAATGTCACATGATTGATATTGACAGAAACCATTTTTATAACCAATAAGAAAGGAATCTACGGTATTTCCCAAATACGCATAGTGCAAATACCATTCCCAGACAACCCATCACTAGGCTTATCAACCAGCTCGCAGGCGAAGGATACATTCCTAACAGAGGGGATCTGACGATGCTAATTAAATGATAAGCAGGATTAGGAGCCAAGATGAATACAGAACTTTTAGGCGATAAGGCAGTGGGCATCCAAATTACGGGAGAAACATAAAATAAGATGAGCACGAAAGCATCTACTAATTGCTTGCAATCTCTATACCTTGCACACAAGAAAGATATAACAATTGAGAGCCAAAAAAGATTAACACAAAGGATGATAAATCCTGGAATTATCAACAGGGAGACAATTTCGATCGGACAGGAAACTACAACGCAGACTAAAGGAAAAATCAGTAGATTATGAAAAAATATAACAAGGTTTCTCCAAAACAGTCTCAGCAAATAGAAAAAAGGCGATAGAGAGAGTTGTTTAATAATGCCTTCGGATGTTGCAAATACACTGCAACTTTCCTTAAGGACAGAAGCGATAAACCCCCATACAATACATCCTAACGTAAGAAAAGGCAGATATTCTCTAAGCGGAAGATGAAGAACCTGACCAAAAATTGCTCCTAGCGTAGCAATCACGATTCCCATATAAAGCGTGATCCAAAATGGACCAAGCACTGAACGATTATATTTTTTTTTAATATCCAACCAGCCAAATGCAAGGATCAAAGGATAATCACGAAGTGCCTTACACAATTCCTGCAATGATGTAGCAAAGGCTTCAAAATAAGTAACCGATCCGCTCTTGTAATAAAATCCCATTCTTCTCTCAACTTTTTTTGATTATCCTGTACCCTGCACGCATTGCCTTGATAGATAGAGCTCTTCTCCGGCTCTGTGGAGGAAAAATCTTATTTAGAAGATTTACAAAACGGAGAAAACGTATGTACTCCATAGAGTAGTCTCTAGCCCCGAACAGTTTTTCTATTCTTCCACTTAAAACTCTCTGAAACAGCTCATTATTTTCTACTTGAATTTGATTGGTTTTCAAAATTCTTGCTGTTAACGTACAAACGAAAGGTTTCTCATAATCCGGAACATATTGAAAGGCCAACCAGAAATAATGTTCCAATAACCTCATAAGAACACTGTCTTTGCAGAGGTTCTTGCGTCGTGACAAATTATACAGTTCCGCTATCACAAGCAAATGATCAGATGCCTGCGCCAACTTTTTCTCACACGTGCAAGACATTATGCTGTTTTCTCTTCGAAAATAGTGATAAACAGGCTGATTCAAGAAAAAAACTTTTCGGCAACTCCAAAAGTACGCCCAATGCCAATAAGCATCCTCATATAGCAGCGAAGGAGGAAATCTTAACTTTTCACGCTCGATGATCGATTTCCGATACAAGATGCCCCAACAAGTAAAAGGAAAATCATAAATAACACTGTCATTAACTTCGACTTCTCCCGAATAATGTAATGCAAAATAGTGTCTATCCTGGGCTTCTAGCTCTTTGTGTACATCGTACGCAACAGCTGCTTCGCCAATAACGGCGTCAACAGAGTCAAGCATTTTCTTAATCAACATTTGCAGAGCATCTGGAAAAATTTCATCATCTGCGTCTAGGAAGAAAATGAATTCACCTCGTGCCACGGCAAGCCCCGCATTTCTAGCGGAGGAAACTCCTTCATGTTTTCTTTGTACAACTTGTATCCGCGCGTCCCTTTTCCTAAATTTCTGAAGTATCTCCAAACTCCGATCTGTTGAACCATCATTGATACAGATAACCTCGAAACTTTGGAATGTTTGGGCAAGAACACTAGAAAGGCAGGCAACCAAGTAGTTGCTGGCGTTATAAACAGGAATGATCACGGACACGTAGGGGTCTGCGATGTTTTTCTTAGTCATTACCTCAGGCTCTCGGGTTTTTATCGCTGCTTTTAATACTCTGTCCAAAAGTCAGAGACTGTTCTGAGTAGTATAACGAGAATGGGTATTCTTGAGAAATATTGAATCTTTTTTGAATCTTTTTAGTACAAGACAAGGTGCCAAAAATTTGTCAGAATATTAAGGTAAAGGATTTATCTTTTAGAAAATGATTTAGCTATCGATAAAGCTCTAGCCACAGCCTGATCCATATCGTAATACTTATAATCTCCCAATCTTCCTAAGAAGGTAGCGTTCTTTAAGGCCTTCGCTTCTTGAAGATACTTTTCATACAGGCGCTTATTTTCTTCATTGATGATAGGATAGTATCTTTCATTCTTTCCTAAAACAAAAGCTTCCGGATACTCATAAGAAACGACTGTGTTATGAGATTGGGTATCTAAAAAGTACTTATATTCTCCGATTCTTGTGAAGTCGTAATTATTAGGATAATTAACCACGGAATTGGATTGGAAATAAGGCCGATTGAAGGTCAAGAAATCAAATCTCAAGCTGCGGTACGGTAACTGACCAAATTTATAGTCGAAGAATTCATCGATGGCGCCGGAGAAGAAACAGTGGTCATATTCATCCAACATGCTTTTATCGAATTCGGTATTCAGGCGAACCTCGATATTGGGATGGTCCACCATCTTCTCGAACATACGGGTATAACCTTCTAAAGGAATCCCTTGGTACTTTGCTTGAAAGTAACGATTGTCTCTGCCCACGAAGATAGGAACTCTTCCCGTCACGAGAGGATCCAAATCTTCCGGACGAACATCCCACTGCTTTTCTGTGTAGTGGAGAAAGATTTTTTCATAGACATATTCTGCAAGAAACTGAAGATCAGGATTTTTACTTTCACGGAGTTTGAGAATTGGGACTTTTTTATTGAGCTCGAACTCTGCTAAAAGAGCCGTGATCATCCGCTCAGCCATTTGTTTAGGGAATAGCTGCTCAATCGAATTGAAGTTGAAAGGAACTGGAACGAGCTGGCCGTCCACTAATGCTTTTACTTCGTGTTGATACGGATACCACTGAGTAAATTGAGAGAGGAATCTCCAAACTTCGGCGTCATCAGTATGAAAAATATGAGTGCCGTAGGCATGAATGTCGATGGAGTTTTCGTCGAAGTAGTCGAAACAGTTTCCTCCGATATGAGCTGTTAGATCAATGATTGTAATCTTAGTTTCCGGGCTTGAAAGTAACCGAGCCAAAGATAGATTTGAAATTCCAGCCCCAATAAACAATAACTTCAATTTAAAGCCCTTTCAGAAAAAGAACCTGCTATATTTAACTTCGAACATTACCAAGAATTTTTAACTATCTGAAGTAAATCAAAATACGGTTATAGCAATTTCCTTGCGAGCAATTTACCCAATTCGACTCCTGGTTGATCGAAAGTGTTTATCCCCAAAAGAGCCCCAAGAATAGCCGTTTTATTTTCATACATTGCCATTAGAGAACCTAACGTTTCAGGGGACAATTCATCTAAAACGATGGTATTGACGACATTGAAACAACCATCATCATTCTCTCTTTTCAGTAATGCTTCCGCCTGTGCTTTTGCATTTGCCAATAGAACACGATGAAGGTCATTATGAGCATGACCAGGTTTTTCACACCAACAAATGTCTAATGCTGTCCTTGCTGTGCCTTCTCGGAGGAATTGATAAAACGAGTGTTGTGACTCATTACCATGACCTCCCCACACAGGAACACAAGTTTTTTCCGAAACCTTATTCCCCTTAACGGTCTTACTTTTTCCGAGACTTTCCATCTCCAATTGTTGAAGCCACGGGACTAAAGTAGTTAAACGTTCATCGTACGGTAAGAAACAAAAAGAAGAAATTCCTAGGTTTTCTACATTCCAATAAGAAAAAGCTGCAAGCAGCGCGGGGAGATTTTTTTGAATCGGAGCCGACGCTGTGTGGGCATCCATTAGGTGCGCCCCAATTAAAAAACGCCGAAATACATTTTCACCAAGCGAAATAGCGACCGGAAGACCAATCGCACCCCAAACAGAGAAACGTCCCCCAACCCAGTCCCAGATTGGAAAAAAATTCTCATCCGGCAGACCTAGAAAGCTTGCAGCTTTCGGATTTGCCGAAACAGCGACCACATGATGTTTAAAGTCATCGTCCCTAAAGCCAAAATTTTTCAGCCAGCGAAAAATTTCCTTACAGTTGGAAAGGGTCTCGAGCGTACTAAAAGATTTAGAGGAAATAATTATCAAAGTTTTGTAAGGGTCTAGTTCCGCAGTTAATCTATCTACAGCGACACCATCTGCAGATGCCAAAAAATGGACCTTGATTTCTGGTCGAGTGGTCCTTAAGGCATTGTATACGGCTCTCGGGCCCATATCTGAGCCACCAATCCCAACATTAATTACGTCTGTAATACGGTCCCCTCTGCAACCAAGCCATTTCCAATTTCTAACTCTTTCAGCAAATTGGCATATCTTGTCTAAAGTTTTGTGGACTTCTCCAGAATAAGGAGCTTCTGGGGAGGGATCTCTCAAGGAGGTGTGAAGAGCTTGACGCTTTTCGCTTAAATTCACGATTGCGCCTTGGCGCATTTCTATAAAGGAATTTATTACTTTTTTCTTGTTTAATAAATTTATTAAGTTCTCGAAGTCAATTTTAGAAATTCTTTGTTTCCCCGCGTTAAGGGTGATTCCTAGTGAACTTACTTTATGTTCTGGCATAGAAACTTCGAAGAAAGGTGACACTAATAAATCAGGCATTGCTATTAAACCAGTATTACAAGATGGATCATTAAATCAAGATATTAGGAAAGCGCATATTGAGGGACGAATTGAAGAGGAAAACGCAACCAACGAAAGAAATAAAAGTGATGGGGTACAAGGCTGGAGTTTCTCTTAAAATCATTCTAATTCATAAACCAAAATAAAGAGGACAAACTTGCTCAGGAGAACCGTCCATTTTTAGCCGTCCGTGCTCTAGCCAGAGCACTCTAGTGCAGCAGCGTTCAATCAATCTGCGAGAATGAGTAGCAATGACAAGAATATTAGTTCTCTCGATCAATCTATTAAGCCTGTTCTCGGCTTTTTCTTGGAAAGACTGATCCCCAACTGACAACCACTCATCCATTAAAAGAATATCTGGACTGATCATAGTAGAAACAGCGAAGGCCAATCTCATATGCATTCCTGTCGAATAAGTGCGGACAGGCATATTAATGAAATCGCCTAATTCTGTAAATTCCACGAGACTGTTAAGCTCCTTATCAACGTTCTTCTTCGGAATCCCCAACAGGGCAGACCGAAGATATATATTTTCCAAGCCGGTAGCCTCGAGATCAATACCCAAAGAAATATCAATAAGAGAGCCTATAGAGCCTGTTATCTTCGCAACCCCTTCAGTCGGCTCGTATACAGAACTTAGAACTCTCAATAATGTGCTTTTTCCAGCTCCGTTATGTCCAATTAATCCCACCCTCTCATGAGATTTAATTTCTAAATTGAGATGGTCAAGAGAGCGCACAACAGTTCTTCCCGACTCAGTCAGACCGATTCTTCCTCCTGTTGCCATTCCCATTATTGTTTTTTTTAGAGAGCGTCCCTGAGAGTTAAATATCGGGATGTCAACGCTAACGTTATTTAATAATATGTGCCCCATCTTTATAGCCAGTAAGCGATCTTTGAACGATATCTGTTAAAAATAAAAATTGTAAAAAGCCAGCCAAGTATTGCAAAAACAATAGTAAAAACCCAGTTCAATGAAGTAGGAACTTGGTTCAAAAGTGGAGCTCTTACAACTTCAATCAAATGAAAAAATGGGTTTCCCGTCAGAACCATCATGCTTGTTTTTTCTGGCAGAAGTGAGGGCAACCAGATGATTGGGGTCAAATAAAAAAATATTTGTAAAAGGCTCGCAACAATTTGCGTGAGATCTCTAAAGCGTGAACAAACGATCCCTAAGAAAAGTGACAACCAACTTAAATTCAATATTAAGAGAATCAATCCCAAAATAGAAAGAAGGCTGACTAATCCTAAACCTTCATGAAAAAACAAAAGTACAAGAAAAAATATAACTACATTATGCAGAAATATATAAAAATTTTTGGCAAGTAGTCGTACAACATGCACAAACAACGGTATAGGCAACTGCCTGATTATGGCTTGTGCACCAACAAAAACCTCAGTCGCCTCTGTCAAAGTTGAAGAAATAAAAGACCAAATCACCAACCCTGCTGCCAGGAAAGGGAGTAATTCAGCCATCGGGGCCTTGAACACTTGGCCAAAAATAATCCCCATCGTGGCCACCATAATACCAGTTGATATAGTGATCCAAAAAGGCCCTAAAGTAGATCTGCGATACCTCTGCCTAATATCCGCTCGGGCCAAATATAGGGGAAGATATAGTTGCCTAAGTGTTCTGTAAACGTCCAGACAACCTTTTCCTGGGTTATTAAAGCTCATCTAAATGTCAGAAAGTTTGAATAAGGAGCAAAAAGGATGCTTTTTTAGAAGCCACCGTAAACACTCATGAATTCCTGAAAAGTTTGAAGTTTTTTATCCTTATCAGAAAGAATCACATTCTCTTTTCCCCCGACCTTCTCAAGCGGCCAGGGAATCTGGAGATCCGGATCGTCCCAAAGGATTCCATCATCGAATTCTCCATGAAATTTTTCTGAACATTTGTAACTAACAATAGAGGGTTCTAAAACCAAGTACCCATGTGCACAACCTGCAGGAACTAAAATTTCAGTTTTTCCGTCTCCCTTCAACATAAAAGAAACAAATTTCTTAAAGGTCGGACTGTCTTTTCTCAGATCGACGACAACATCATAGACACATCCTGAGATGCATCGGACAAGTTTTGGTTGCTGAAATTCTCTTTGAAAGTGAAGAGCCCTAACAACTCCTTTGTGGCTTACTGTGTAAAAAACCTCAGCAAGGTTGTGGTCCACTCCATTTGCTTCAAAAACTTCTTTTGAATAATCTTTAATAAACGAGCCTCTAACGTCGTCGGCTTTAAAAGGAGTAATTTCTAGAAGACCTTCAATTATTGTCGGCTTGAATTCAAATTTTTGGATCATTTCTTATTCCTGTTCTTTCAACCAATCTCTTGTTAAATTAACACCCTGTGTGAAATCAAACTTCGGCTTAAAACCAGTGTCCTTATTTAACTTTTCAGTAGAAAAGCTCTCAAGAGGAAGATTTACACCTGTAAAAGGAATGTCCCCATATAAGAACGGTAGACCATTTCCAACGGCCATTCGAAGTTCCTCCAAGAACGAGCGTAAAGGTTTTGCACCACCGCTACCAACTATATATTCTGAATAAGGCACACCTTTTTCAGCTAAAAGCCTAAATGCTTCAGCTACGTCAGAGATGTAAATAAAGTCGTAATTTTGAGTTGCTGCGGTAAATGTAGGTGCTTCAAGATTGATACACTTTTTTATTGTGGTGTTAAGCATTCTTGGGCTGAGTTCTCCCACCCCATAGGCATTTGTAATTTTTCCCCACACTAGATCAATTCCGGAGGCAACAGCCAACGGTTTTGCCATCATATGCGCAGAATATTTCGCAGCGCCGTAGATATAAGCCTTAGAAGGAAGTGAGCCGTTTGTATCCGTAACCGCTTTAACTTCATCTTCCATGATTGAACCGGTGACAATCAGTCTTTTTGCGCCAAGCTCCTTTGCAACACTAACGAGAGAGCATGTTGATACAACATTAGTCAACTGCAATTGAACATTGCATCTATCTTGCCCGGCAGAGCCTGTCCAAGCGCAATGAAAAATATACTCCGGTTTCTCCTTAATGAGTTCGGGCAACTTTTCAAATTTATCCATTGGACAATGAACAGGCACACAGTCAGGCATAGAATCTAAACGGCTTTTGCTTCGGTTGTAGAGTGCGAAAACCTTATAACCATTCATAACTAAATTACAAACTATTTCAGAACCTACAAAACCGTTCGCACCTGTAACAATCACAGACTTCATTTTGCCTCTCATAACGTGTCTTTTAATCTTTTAACTAACGACAAAGCATTTGCTAAAGTTTGGTCCATATTGTAGTAACGAAAATCCGCCAATCTACCACATTTAGAAACGTTCTTAAATTTAGCGAATAGCTTGGAATATTCTTCGTATAAAGCTCTGCTTTCAGCTGTTAGAACTGGATAGTAAGGCTCCAATTTGTTCTTATAGCTCGCAGCTAACGGATATTCAACTGCGTACACAGTGCCTCGAATGTTTTGATATGGCAACTTTTTATATTCTGTTACCCGAGTAAAACCTTTTTCTTGAGGATATGCAAGTACCGCTACAGGCTGCTTACTTTCAATATCTTCATAAAACCATTCAAACTTCAAAGATCTGTAAGGTAATTCGCCGTAACAATACTCAAACAAAGTATCAAGTGCCCCTGTGTAGACCACGTGCTGTTTGATTTCTTTGCCGTCGAAAAGAAATCGATCCGTCCCTAATGTCAGAAGTTCCAAAGCATCTGTTCCCAACCGAACCTCTATATTGGGATGGTTAAGTAAATTTTCAAAGAAGGTTGTAAAAGAATCCTTTGGCATCACTTCGTAAGGATCATCAAAATAGCCTTCCTTATACGACAAACGGACGGGAACTCGTTTCAAAATGGAAACGTCTATAGTTTCTGGTGAAACTCCCCATTGTTTTGAGGTGTAAGGAGCATAATCTTCTTTGAACAGGAATGAGGCGTAGTTTCTGACATTAGAAGATTTAGCCTCGAGTAGTTCAACGACAGTAACAAATTCCCGGTTAGGGAATTCCGAAAGAAGTTCGGATTTTAAAATCTTGGCCTCTTTTTCCGGATAAAAAGTATCTATCGTTTGGAAATTAAAGGGTGTTGGGGAATATTTACCTCCCCAAGAAGCTCCGCATTTTAGCTTATAGGGCTCCCATTCCCCATATTTTTTCATGTACTCATAAAGACTCTCATCTTTAGTATGAAAAGTGTGAGGGCCGTATTTTTGAACTAAAAAACCCCTTTCGTCGTGATAATCGAACATATTCCCCGCAATATGGTTCCTACGTTCAATTATCAGAACTTTTTTCCCGGTCTCTGCAAGTTCTCTGGCGACAACTCCGCCAGAGAGACCAGCCCCTACAATAATAAAATCAAAAGGATCAAAAAGCATTTAGAACCCAAAATACTTCTTTATTTGACGGTCCATCACGTCGGATACACTTTCTCCTGCTAACCAGGCTTTAGACCATTCAACAGTATTAGAAACTGCATTGTCAATGTTCCAAATCGGATACCAACCCAATCGAGACTTGATTTTGGAACAGTCAAGCTTTAAAAAATTAGCCTCATGGACAGCATTTTTTTCTGCCTTTGTCTCCCACTTGGCCCCTTCGCCCCAAGCCTCGCAGAATAAAGAAACCAACTTGCCCGTTGTTACGCAATCATCTTCGTTTGGCCCGACGTTGTAACAGTCTGCCAAAGAATGATCAGAAGCTTGCCTAAAAATTATCCATAAATATGCGGATAGAGGCTCTAACACATGTTGATAAGGTCTTATCGAGTAAGGGTTTCTTACATGGATCACCTTATTTTTGGAACAGGCTTCAACCGAATCCGGAATAATTCGATCTTTAGAAAAATCTCCTCCTCCAATCACATTACCAGCTCTGGCTATAGAAATAGCCGGTGAGGTTTCTCGAGAGAAAAAACTTTTTATGTAAGATTGAGTGGCAATATCGGAACAAGATTTAGAATTTGAATATGGGTCAAATCCGTTTAATGCTTCAATTTCTCTATAACCCCATTCCCACTCTTTGTTCTCATAGACTTTATCAGTAGTTATGTTGAGAACGCTAGAAGCTGAGGGATGCAATCTTATGCACTCAAGCAAATTGACTGTTCCCATAACATTCGTTTCGTATGTATAACGGGGGTCTGCGTAACTCTCGCGAACCAGCGGTTGAGCAGCAAGATGAATAACAATGTCCGGGAGGAAAGACTTATAAGTCTTGCTTAGGTGTTCAAAATCTCGAATATCACCTATTTCTGATCTGACAAGTTTTTCTGTACCAGAAAGTTCGAAAAGACTAGGTTCTGTAGGTAAACCATTAGAGTAACCCAAAACATCGGCACCCCAAGAGGAAAGAATATGACAGAGCCAAGAACCTTTAAAGCCTGTGTGCCCTGTTATAAAAACCTTCTTTCCCTTATAGTATGAGACCATATTTTTCATTTACCAAACCTTCCAAGGTGCTTTGCCGCTATTCCAAAGTCCTTCAAGAACCTGCTTTTCTCTAAGTGTATCCATGCACTGCCAATAGCCGTCATGCTTAAAAGCCATTAATTGATTTTCGGCAGCTGCTCTCTCAAGGGGTTCCTTCTCTAAAACCGTTTGGTCATCCTTTATATAATCTAAAAATTCTGGCTGGCAGACCATATAGCCGATATTTACCAGATTACCGTCCCCCTTGGTTTTTTCTCTGAACTCCTTAATATGGCCATTTTGATCAATGTCAAGAACACCAAAACGCTGGCCCGCGTTATAGGCAGATAACGTAACCATCTTGCCGTGAGATTTGTGGAATTTTACAAGGTCTGAAATATTTATATCTGCCACACCATCTCCATAGGTGAGCAAGAAAGGTTCATTACCAATATAATCCTTAACCCTCTTGACTCTGCCACCAGTCATCGTATTCAGTCCAGTATCTACAACTGTCACCTTCCAAGGTTCAGATGTTGATCGATGAACAATCATGTCATTTTTACCACCGGAAAAATCAAAGGTTATGTCCGAAGTATGAAGAAAATAATCGGCAAAATATTCTTTTATAACGTGTTGTTTATACCCTGCAAGAATAACAAAGTCATTGAAACCGTAATGTCTATAGATTTTCATTATGTGCCACAGTATTGGCATACCACCAAGTTCAACCATTGGCTTTGGTTTGGTTTGACTTTCTTCAGAAATTCTGGTTCCTAAGCCGCCAGCTAGAATAAGTACTTTCATTCCATACCTCTCATAAATTTTAAAATTATACAATTTTAAACTCTTCAACGTTTCAAAGAAGTCAATAAGGAGAAATAGATTTTTTTTAAGACATTGCGTCGAAACGAATCTTTAGGAAAAAGTTTAAAGCCTACTGTCTCTTTCTCAATTTTAAGGCTTAAGAGCATATTGATTAAAAAACTTCTTACACCTTTTTTTGGTAGCTTTTCTGTGAATTCGAAGTAAATAAGTGGCAATTCTTTAATTAGAACTTGATCGTTTTTGTTTTTATGATGGATAAAAATTCCGTACATAATTTCACCCAAGTAACCCAATGTTCTCGGATACCCATCTAAAAGCCCTTCTTTTTCTAATTTTGTTTCCAGATCGAAAAGAATACCAAATTGAAATTCACATAACTCGTCAAAGATACCCTTCTCTAAAATAAAACAGTTATAACCTCTATGCTTGTTTCCTCTTAAATAACTAATTGTCGATGCATAATATTCCGGTTTATAAAGCCGTATGCTCTCTATCAAAGAATCCAAGGATTCTTTTCTCAAGAAAACTTGCCTATGCGCTACCCAATGGTCGTAGACATTTATAGTAAAACCCTCAGGTGTGGGTATTTTTGAGACTTCTGCTGCTTCGTTAACTATGATTTTGAACTTAGAGGTTAGTTTTTGGACACATTCAACATCCAACAAATTATACTTTTTTATCGAATCATCATTAAGCACTTTCTCTATGATCAGATTTTGGCAATTTTTATTAAAATTACATTTGGAAAATGCCAAAAATCTTCTATAATGGCAGAGACCGTAATAATCTAAGTTAAAGTTTTTCCACGCCCAGTATTGAACGGTCAATTCTCCCAATGATTGTCTTTTTTCGGAAATATTAATCCCATCACAATCTTTTAATATTTGATTGGATCCAACCTTTTTTTTTCGATAAATCGAACCACATTCTACTTGGCAATATAAATTGCTATTCAGTTCAAAAGAATCAAGATCAATTCTTCTTGATACAAAAATTTTAACGTTATTTAGGAACATCTCTGCCTTTTTAATAAAGTGATAAAACCTTTCGATAAATTCCTCGTGTTAACTTATAAAATCTTGACCCCTTATTCCTGAAGACTCTTTTAAGACACTCCCTGCGATAAGAGCCCCGAGGAAAAGTCAAATCTAAAATATGCCTGACCTTTTCCCTGTTTCTAATCATAGTTTGCTCTTTGGCTGTTGATATCAAAAACATTTTTGATGATAGGTCATTAACTGCAGGTTGAAATTGCCTCATCATGAGTCTTTGAAGAAGTATTTCATAAAAATAAGTTTTTCTTGCCATCAGCCAAAACTCATCAGAAAATTGTACTTCTAAGCAGTCCCAAGGTTTTGGTTGAGAAGCATAATGCAATATTACTGGGTCCTTGCAACTTTGATATGTATTATATGAAGCTTCTGGTGAACTCTCTAAAAAGCGAGCAATAGCTCCGTTAACTTCTAAATAGTAATTCCATTTAATATCTAGAAAAATCACCTTCTTTTGTAAAAGAAAGTTTAATATATCTTGCTCTTGTATCCTAAATTTCTTTGTAGTCGCTAGCTCTACGAGATAATTCAAGGAGAATTGATTTCGCAATTCCTTCAAATTTAATAGCAAGACACCCGTATTAACATAATCATAGGGATTTTCTAATCCAATGGTCTCGGTAGCATATTCAATGTCATTATTCAAATTTTCGTTTAAAAAACCTTGATAAACGAAATCTTTGACAGCAGCTGCAAGTTTACCCTCCAATGAGATATCGTACAAATCCGACAAATCTCCGTTAATGATGATATCACTGTCCATGACGATAGCTTTATCATAGTCAGGCAAAAGCCATGGTGAGAACATACGGTAATACGCTTCTACAGCGTACACAGTATTTGAGACAAAGAATTTTGAATCATCAAATAAGAAAGTTGGGTTATAAAACCGAAGAGATATTCCTTTTAAATTCTGGCACTGTTGTTCTAATCTCCTTTTATTTTCTGGAGAAACCCACTTATTCAAAATTATTACGTCATACTTAGTTCCAACAGCTTTGCTTTCAAACAAAGATTGCAGCAAAGTTGAAACATAGGGAATATAATAATCTGAAGACATCAAAACGATAGGGATTGAAGTTTTTTCCTCTCTCTTAATATATTTTTTTTCCTCAGTATTTTCAAAAAAAACTACATTAGTTGTATAAATTTTATTTTTATTCCTCTCCAGTCTATTTAAGAGGAAAGATCCTATTAATATTTCACCGACATATCCTAAAGACCTTATGGTTCTGCAATGGTTATTTCTATAATCTAATTCGCCGTCTAATTTAAATAGAATGGGAAAAATAAAATTACACAATTCATCAAGAACTTCCCTTCGGAGAATAAAACAATTAAAACCAATATACTTATCCCCATTCAAATATTTTTCGACAATTTTTAATTTGTCTGGAAATAAATCATTTATTGTTGATAATAATTTAGAAATAGTTTCTGGTTTAAGTAAGTAGTTATCATAATTCCTCCAATGTTCCCGCACAGTGGTCTCAAATTTACCATTGTTGCAACATTGCACCTTCTTAATGTCAATTGGATTTGCTATAACGGCGTCGTAAGAATCAAGTATTTTTTCTATTTTCTCATCGTCACCAATGTGAAATTTATCAATTGAATTTTGAGATAAGTTCTCCATTACATATTGGTCAAATTCATTTTTCCGTATTTCTTTAAGAAACTTGGGATCTTCGAAAGAAAGAAATCTTCTATAATGGCACAAACCTATGAAATCAGAGGTGCTGTTCTTCCAGGCCCAATAGAGAACTGAAAGCTCGGTTAGCTTGCCGGCCATAAAGGACACATTTTCCCCTGCATCGTCTCTTAAATAGCCTTCAAATCGCCCTTCATCGTTACAAATAGCGCTTCCACAGACCACGTTCTTAAAAACCTTACTTTCTGGCTTAAAAGTCTTTTTGTCTCTTCTGTGTGAGACGTAAATTTCTACACTTGGCATATCATATAAAGAAAAGTAGATTCAGCTGTATTTTATCCAATTATTACCTTTTAAGATTTTTAGTATCCAAAACGATTAAGGAACCTCTGCACAAAAGGTGGGTGATGTGGTATAATTAGCACGCTACCGAAAAGTGTGACTATGAAGATTAAAGCCCCCTCATTCGCTGATTTATTCGCAGAAACTTCACCGCAGCTGGGCGGTGCCAGAAGAACGAAGTTCCTTGAGACTTTGGAACGTATCATTCCTTGGCAGGATTTGAAATCGCTGATCGGACCTTACTACAGTGAAGGCAAACGCGGCGCGCAGCCTTATCCGCTGGAACTCATGATCCGCATTCATTATCTTCAGCTGGTCTATAACCTGTCCGCCCCAATGTGTGAAGAGACGCTTCACGACTCCTTCGCATGTCGTCGCTTTGTCGGTCTGACGATGGATTCAAAATGTCCGGACGAAACTACGATCCTGCGTTTCCGACATCTCCTTGACAAAAACGGCTTGGATAAACAGGTCTTTGAATTGTTCAAGAAGCAGCTTACCGACAGAGGTCTTCTCTTCAGCAAAGGCACGATAGTTGACGGCTCTTTCATTGAAGCGTCGAGTTCGACGAAAAACGCTGACAAAAAGCGAGATCCTGAGATGCGCTCGTCCATGAAAGGAAATAATTGGCATTTCGGAATGAAAATGCACATTGGTGTGGATAAAGCTACCGGAATCATCCACACAGTGGCAACGACTCCGGCTAATGTTCACGATGTGACAAAGGCTGATGAATTACGCCGCCCCGATGACTGGGAAGTAATCGGCGACTCGGCGTATCTCGGCATGGAAAAACGCGATAGTGCAGATCCTGAACGAGTAACTTATACGGCCGCGAAACGTTACAGTCAGAGAAAGAAGCTCTCGGCAGAGAGAATTGCCGACGAAAAGCTGCTGAGTTCGATTAGATGCAAGGTCGAACACGCCTTTCATCGAATTAAGGTTCAGTTCGGATATAAGAAAGTCAGATACAGAGGGCTGGCCAAAAATACGGCGCGCTTAACAATGCTGGCCTCGATTGCCAACATGTTCATCGGAAATTGCTTCGAAAATCGAACCAAGGTTAGCTTCGCCTAGGATAATTGTATCTATGAGGGAGGAAATTGATTGATTAGGCTCTAATCAGTTCCTCCCTGATGGGTAATTCCTGCCAGATCCTTCGAAAATTAACTCTCTGAAGGGCGATTGGAAAAAATTACGTATTTTGCAGAGCTTCCTTAAGAATATATGCCTAAGACTATTTGGTCTGTACCCGTCTTATAGATTTGAGTCTTAATTTAACTATATGATCAATACTGTCTCCAAGAAACACGAATGGAGACATATTATGGATTTCAACTGGTCCAGATACATTGAGACCCCCCGAACACAGGACTTGGAAAGCGCCAACGTAACGCGACTGATTCGAACCGTGACCCGCCACAAAATCAGCCTCTCCGAAGTTGAGCGGCATCTGTCCGTTTCGGAGCCAGTGTCAGCTCAAATTCGACAGCCTAATTCTTTGGACGTTATTAATAAAATCGACGCTAAGCATTTCAATCGAGAGTACGTCCTTCAAATTCAATAAGCAACGTCCGGAAAGATCTGTCATCTTCATTCTATCTCGCAAGAGAGGAGAGTCATATGGATATCCGCTTCAGCGGTTTGAACGTGATACAGGTAATTTCCATTTTAGAGGAGGCTCTCATCGTCCCTGTTCCCTCGCCCAGGATCAGCTCGGCTTCAACCTGAATAGCGGTAAGGAAACCGTCGTCTTTCTCTCAAAGATAAGGAAGATCTGCAAGATCGTCACAACGGACGTGAAAGGAACGATGCTCCTAACGCGCAGTTTACACAACCAACGCTTTGAGAAAGTCATGCTAGAGTCGGTCAGCAAGCAAGCTACATGCTCCTTGACTTTATCCGATTTAGAGCGATTTCTTAACGGGGTGCGGCTTTATATCAAAGGCTATACTTTTGTAGTCCGACTCTCCAAAAACGCGATATAGGCTCTTCTAAGGGCTCGCGCAGCTTTATTTTTATGTCTGCTAGCATTGTTTGTTTTAAATAATTGTTTGTTTTAAAAGATAAAATAAGGTACATTTAACCCTTCAGTAACAAGTGGGTGTGATAAAAGGGACTGGCCTCAACTCATTTCCCAAAGAAGAACTGATTAAGCTGGTTACCCAACAACAGGAACAAATTCGAACTGCCAAAGTTCCGGTTGAGAATTGAAAGCTTGCCAATTTTAAGTTCTCCGGCAGCTTTATTGTCCTGTCCTAACACCTCAAAGACTTCGAGGGAAACCATCTTGCCCAAGTAGAAGATTACTTGGGTTACGCCGAAGATGAAGAAGCAAAAAAAGGCGATAAAAATTCTCTATGATCTGATCTCCTACAGTTTTAAGACCACAGGTCTTACCAACCGGCAGATCGCAGGATTCTTTGCTCATGGTAATGAAAGCATGAATCTGAAGGAACTTCTGAGCAAGCCTTCGCTAAAGCCGCCGGCAGTTTGGAGCAGTTGAAGCAAGTTCGATCTTTTATGAATAACGTCAAAGAAATAGTGAAGCTGAGCAACGCTATTGCCCAAGCGTCGAAAACATTGGATGCTTCGACAAATGCAACGGTTAAGGCTCTGCAAGAAAACTCTAATATAAGTAAGGTATCTGAACCATCTCCGGTTAAGGAAAAACAGACTCACCATGGTCGTGTCAATAATATCGAGAGCCTTCCGAAAGCCAGGCCAACTAAGGCGACAAAGATATCGGCAACTTGACGAGAATGCGGAGAAACCTTGGCCGGATTTGCGGACTTGATGGCTAATCTCAAAACCGCGATGACGGACTTCGAAGCAAACTGCCGACAGCAGAACATTTATACGATAGGGCTCTGTCAGAAAAGCTGTCGGGCAGATGTCCTCATGGATCCCGGACAAGATCATCCCTCTTCCCAGACAGACACATAAGTACTAAAACCATCCTTTCTTGGAATTGGGCTATGTGCATCGGCATTCCTTTAGAGCGTGCCCTGAAGCGGTTCAAGCAAGAAGCCGGGCTCCAATACCGGTTCCTACTCGTTGTTTGACTATCAAAATTTTATTTAAAGCCGCTCCTTAAAGCACTGGGAAAGGTTCTGCAGTAGCACGCTGTGCTCGTATGTGACGAAACGCCGTTTAGCTGTCTTCAAGTTCAGGGTCGCGGGAAGTTCCCTGCTTCAGGCGCCGAGCCAAAGGGCAAGACCAACTATATAGTCGCGCAGACCACGGCCGATCATGCACCAAAGCTTATATCTATCTATTACTACAGTCCGAGTTGGAGCGCAGAGAACATAGACCGAATCTTGGAAGATTACGACTTTGAAACTCTGGTGACCGACGGTTACAGCGGCTACAGGACGATACTTAAAAACAAAAATCAAGATAAACAGATACTCGATCAGGTTCGCCACCAATCCTGCTTGTTCATCTGCGGCTGAAGATCCTGAAGGTCGTTCTGGCCTCGGATCTCTTTAAGAAGCTCCTCGATAAACCGGAAGAGTTTCTTATGTAGCAGCTCGAATTGCTCAAAGCCAATACCGAGGTCATGAAGCTACACACCGCATTAAGAGCAATCAACTCGATCTTCCTATGTGTAGACCAGAAAAATGAAAGGCTTATAAGCCTGGGAAAAGCCAGACAAGCTCAAGCAAAGCTGATGAAATGCCTTGACTAGATGATGAAGGCGAGAGAAGGGCTTGTCAGACAAATAAGATCTGTATGGGAAAAAGCAAAGAACCATCCCGCGTACAAGACGTGTGCCTATTAACTTAATGCTGGAAGGAATTTAAGGCCTTCTTAGATAATCCTGTGATCCGGCCTTGTACAAATAAAGTTGGACAGGCAATACGCGACGCTACCATTCTGCGTAAAAACAGCCAGCATGTCGCGGGATACGGTCTTAGTACAACATTCTCAGTTCCGCGGAACAGGTTCTGATTTTTTAAATTTGGTCTCCCGAACCAGCGTCTTAGTTCGAGAGACCGTCTATCCTTACGAACTAATCGCTTCCTTAGCTCGTTTCCGTGCTAATGCCCTACGGGATTCTCCATTCAACTCTATTAAATAATAGAAGTTAATAATTCTGTCGGCGAATCCATCAACGGTGTATTTTCCACCCAGCCACTCATACCAGTCAGCGCATGGTCTTTTGACTAACTATGATAGTGGACAAGTTATCAGCACGACTTTTAATAATTTCATGGACGAGGCTTTGCCCCTGAGCAGTTAGAGTTCCCGGACCGAAGGTGAGCAAGTCCACTTCATTGATCTTCTTTAGCGCCTCAGATTTTTTCTCAGCCTTTGAGAGCCTTTCCACAAGTTCACTCAGGCTCCTGTATCTGATGTCAAATCCCCTTCGCTCGCTTCAGTACTAATAACTATTGAAAGGAAGCTTTTTCCGCTGTCTACGGCTCCAGTAATCGCAATTGTGTGACCGTCGCGAGAACTGTCTCTTCTTTGATGGAGCACTCTCTCAACGATCCATCGACATTCAACTATCCCTTTCTAAGATTTGACGGCAGATTCCTCGGCCCGGCTCAAAATAAAACTGCTTCAGACCATATGCCCCTCAGGGTAAGCCGACGATCTTAAATCTTTTTTTTGCCCCGAGTTCTTTTTGAACGGTGAGTTCTGCTTCTATGCAGACAAGAAGAAGTCTTAAGAAGGGTTGTAGATCCCATGACGGATTAATGAGCTACTCGTGCAACTGCCGAGTAAAGGCGTCCATTCTGTACTCCTTAAGGAGATACATTATCGTTTCTTCTAACTTGTCTACCGCAGACCACTTACATTATCCGCTTCTCTTTTCATCTGATCCTGAATGTGCGCAACTTTATTAGAGCGTGAACCGGACAAGACGGCTTTTTCTTTTAGCTTTTCCATAGCATTA
>QFCH01000274.1_pt1 | contig 26150 bp, 19 predicted proteins | sample 5346071 | NCBI WGS metagenome assembly QFCH01 (sample SAMN09062255, study PRJNA434731) | Human gut metagenome, whole genome shotgun sequencing project. | isolation source: stool timepoint B chromium assembly | host: Homo sapiens | collected 2015
ACGGCAGTATCAAGGACAATATCCGTTACGGAAGATTGGATGCAACGGATGAAGAAGTAGTCGAGGCGGCAAAAGCAGCCTATGTACACCGCTTTGTGCAGACCCTTCCGGAAGGATATGACATGGAACTCAATGAAGAGGCTAATAATGTTTCTCAGGGACAAAAGCAGCTTCTTACAATCGCGAGAGCAATTCTTGCAGATCCGCTAATCTTGATTCTGGATGAAGCGACAAGTTCTGTAGATACGAGAACAGAAGAACGTATTCAAAAAGCGATGGATAACCTGATGAGAGGAAGAACAAGTTTTGTCATTGCACACAGACTATCTACGATTCGCGATGCAGATTTGATTCTCGTTATGAAAGATGGAGATATCATTGAGCAGGGAAATCATGAGGAACTTCTTAAGAAAAACGGATTCTATGCAGAACTATATAATTCGCAGTTTGAGAAGATGGTGGCATAATACGAAAATAATAGTTAGATAGGCGAAAGCTCACAGAGAGCGAACCGGAAGCGGTTCCATACTCTCTGTGAGCTTTCTTATTTGTAAGCAGTCTTAACGAGGAATTGATGTTTTCTGAATATGACGTTAACATTTCTGCTGTATTCTCTTGAAAGAACAAAAAGAAAGAGGATAACACAATGAAAAAGTTTTTTAAAAATTACTTCAAAGAAAGTTTCGTGATAGTTTTAGTAAGTGCATTTACACTGGGGATGTGTATATGGGGGAGTCGGGTACAGAGTGGGTATCAGCATTATAATAATGAAAGTATTACTTATGTAAAAGGGATGATAACAGAAATATCCAATGAGGAACTGACAAAAGATCCGGGGAATGCCAAACGCTATGTTGGCCGACAGAAAGTAAAGGCAAAAGTGTTAGAGGGAACGTATAAAGGTGAGACTGTAGAGATTGACAATTATCTGACTTCGGCGAGCAATGTGTATGTAGAGCCCGGAATGAAGGTTATACTTTCACAGGATCAGCCAGAGAATACAGCTCCGTATTTTCTTGTATACAATTATTATCGATCTCCGATCATTTATGGGATGGTAGGAATGTTTGTTCTTCTTATGATTCTGATCGGAGGGAAAAAGGGGATTCGTGCCACACTGGGTCTGGCATTTACATTGCTTACGATTGTGATGCTGATGCTGCCGATGATTTCATCCGGCATCTCACCGGTGTTGGCATCTATAGTCACGGTGGTAATTACAACAGCGGTAACATTATTGCTGTTGAACGGATTTAGTAAGAAGACTTTGACTGCGGTTTTGGGAACAGCACTTGGAACGATGATTGTGGGTGTATTATTTGGAATGGTGTCTTATTTTCTTCATATTTCAGGATATAACACGGATGAAGCGGAATTTATGGTTCTGATTTCTTCTAATACGGAATTGAAAGTAGCGGAAGTGCTATTTGCGGGAGTACTGATATCCTCACTGGGAGCTGTGATGGATGTAGGAATGTCAATTGCATCTGCAATTTGGGAAATCCTTGAGGTAAATCCGGCACTTACGGCCAAACAGCTATTTTTCTCGGGGCTGAATGTGGGGAAAGACATGATTGGGACCATGAGTAATACACTGATTTTGGCATTTACCGGAAGCGGGTTAAGTACATTACTTGTGTTGACTGCATACGGAATTCGATATCATCAATTCCTGAGTTCGGATTTCCTTGCGATTGAGGTGGGGCAGGGACTTTCTGGAACAATGGTAGTGATTTTGACTGTTCCGATTACATCTGCCGTATCTGCTTATGTATATAAAAGGAAAAATCTATTTCATAAAACGAGCTAAAACTTAACTTATGTTTTACGATATACTCATCTTAGGTTTATATTGACAGATTAAAATAACCAGAGTCGATACCAGAGTCCATATTTTGAGAAGTAAAGACACTGGTTATTTTTTCAAAACACACAAGGAGGAAAAACAGAATGAAAAACAAGGCAGCAAGGAGGCTGTTTGCAATTGCGCTTGCGTCACTGAGCATATTGAGTATGCCGGGGATTGCGAGTGTCCGGGCGACTGACATGGAGGTGACAGATGAAAGAACGGAGCAGACAGTAAATAGCGGTGTGAAGGAAGACGGAAATAGTCAATCGAAAACTGAAGTTCAATCGAAAACGAATGTTCAATCGGAAACGAATGTTCAACCGGAAGAAGGGGCGGGAACAAGTGAGCCTTTGGAGGCAAACGGTTTTGTAGAAGAAAATGAACCAACCGAAGATATTGTAAATGAAGCGACGGAAGTAAGTTTTGGAGTCATCTCAGATACACATGTGACGGCGGCAAAGGAAACGGAGCAGGCAAGACTGAAAAAGGCATTTCAGTTTTACAGCAATTCAGGGGTGGATTCGCTTGTGGTGGATGGTGATTTGACAGACAGTGGAGCAGAGTCAGAATATGATACATGGGGACAGATTAAGGAAGATAATCTCACGATTCCACTTATTGCAGCAATGGGAAATCACGAGGGAAACAGTGGAGACCGGTTCATTGAAACTACAGGAAGTAAACCAAATGACCATAAAATTATCAATGGATATCATTTTATTACAATTAGCCCAGGAACAGGGACAGTAGATGAAACAACCGGAAAAGCCACGAGCCATGGGGGCACCACATATGCCTATGCAACTTCGTGGTTAAAAGAACAGATGGACGAAGCATATGCAGATGATCCGGAGAAACCGATTTTTGTATTTTTTCATGCGCCGATTAAGGATACTTTTTATGTGTCAAATGAATGGTACGGAAGTGGGTTAGATGAGTTTTTCAAAGACTATCCAACAGCGGTAACATTTTCAGGTCATATTCATAGTCCGAATAATATGCCGACAAGCATCTGGCAGGATGGCGGCTATACTGCAGTCAATACAGTTACTCTTTCTTATATGGAAATGGAGACGGGAATGATCTATGGTTCTGTGCCGCCAAATGCAAGTCAGATTGCACAGGGACTTGTTGTAGAAGCCGAAGGAAGCAGAGTTACTATTAAAAATTATGATTTTCTTGCAGAACAATGGATTCCGCAGACATGGACTTTCGATGTAAAAGATGTATTACCATATACAAATGAAAGAAAAGAACATGCACAGGCGCCATATTTTGCAGAGGATGCACAGATCAGTGTTAACAATGTAACAGAAGAGAGTGCCGAGATTACATTTACACAGGCCAAGGTGGCAGAAAATAATGTAGGTGATATTGTGCATTCTTATCGATATGACCTGATTGATAAAAAAACAGGAGAAACAGTAAAAACATTTAAGACCTGGTCGGATTACTATTTACAACCGATGCCGGATACCATGACCCAGGAGGCGGAAGATTTATTGCCGGGAACGGAATACGAAGTACAGATTCATGCTATAAATGCGTACCAACAGGTAAGTGAAAACTATTTATTAGCCAACTTTAAAACCGAAGGAGAAGCAGAGGGAGATCTTACATTTGAAGATATGACTGCAAAACTTCCAAAAGCAGATCTGTTGGATGTGGATTTTGCGGACGGGGAAGCAAAAGACAAGTCTGAACGAGGACATGAACTCGGTAACAGCAATGGAAGCAATGTTACACAGGACGATACACTTGGTAAATACACAGCGACTTTTACCGGCAAAAATCAGGAGGCCTTTACGGTGCCGTGGAGCCAGGAAGATTACAAGAAAGCAAATGATAGTTTTACGTTGGAAACTGTATTTAAAGTAGATGAATTTTCAGACAGTTTCGTAGATTTATTTGGAAATATGGAATCTGCGGGCATTGGACTTGAAATATCAAAAGGAAGTGAAGGAAAAGCAAATTTAGAGGCTTGGGTACACTTAAATGATGCATATAAAAAGCCGATAGCAGGTGATGCATTGACCTATGGAGAATGGTGCCATGCAGCAATTACATACGATGGAAAAAAAGTGACATTGTATGTCAATGGGCAAAAGGCTGCAAGTATGAAAGCAAACGGAAATGTAAAAACCCCTCCTGTATCTTCACAATATTTTGTGATTGGCGGAGATAGTGGATCAGAGGGAGGAATCCAGTCACCTATGAACGGAGCAGTTTCCACAGCACGAATATATAGTGAGGCACTCTCGGAAAAGCAGATTCAGATGATTGCGAATAGAGATCTGTCTCTTATTGATGAAGAAAAACCGCTGATTCAATTGGCATCGAAACCGGCGGTGGAATCAATGGAGGGAGAGACGTATGTGATTCCGGCAGCACAATCTGCAGACAACAGCACAGTTGTTACAATGAAAGCAGTAATCGAAGATGCGGATGGGAATGTTGTGAAAACAATCGGAGGAGAGACTGCACAGTTAGAAGAGAGTACTTTTCTCCCGAAAGCAGGGAAGTATACACTTCAATATATTGCAACAGATAAAGCAGGAAATGAAAGTGCGGAGTCGTATACAATTACGGTGTTGGAAAAAGAAGGGAATAACCAGGGTGAAAACAATAACCAGGGTGGTACTGGTAATCAAGGAGAAAACAATAACCCGGGCGGCGCCGGTAATCAAGGAGAAAACAACAACCAGGGAAATGCAGGAAATCAAGGAGGAAATGAAACATCACAATCAGCCGGAAATGAAACGATAAAAACAGGCGATTCAACACCGGTCATGTTATGGATAGCAGGTGCGGTAATCGGTCTTGCAGGTATCGTGGCAGCAGGGTATAAAAAGAGCAGAAGACACTAAGTCTCCTGTGATAGGAGAGGATTCTGAAGAATTTCCTATGATATAGGAAATTCCTTCGGAATCCTATATCATAAAAAACACTTCGTGTGGGGATGCGCAGCTCGCGGCAAGGAGTTTATTACTTCGTAACCGCTCGCGCGCAGATTGCACAGTTGTGCAATCTTTTTTATATCATAAAAAATGGGGAAGCAGCGACTGATAGCAGTTACTGACTTCCCCATATTAAAATTGATAGTAATTATTTGCGAAAGAACGTTAAATCTCTATATTACTGATAAATCTTTGTGTTTTCTTTCTTTGATTCTGATGTCAATTGAATTCCCAATTTCTTAAACATTTTTGTATCTACGGAAGAAAGCATAACCGAAGTGTGCACCTGACAGCCTTTCAGTTTTGGAATCTGTTCCAATGCAAGACGGGCAACCGGGTCATTGGCAGCACTGATAGAAAGTGCAATGAGAACTTCGTCCGTATGCAGTCTTGGGTTTTTGCTTCCCAAATATCTTGTCTTTAATGTCTGAATCGGTTCAATGGCTTCCGGTGAAATCATATGGATATCATCTGCCAGATTTGCAAGGTGTTTCAATGCATTTAAAAGCAGTGCAGCGGAAGCTCCTAAGAGGTTTGAAGTCTTTCCGGTAATGATTTCTCCATTATCCAATTCAATCGCAGCGGCAGGCCCATTCGTTTCTTCTGCACGCTTCAATGCCGCAGCAACAACGAGACGGTCATCGGTTGTAATATGTGCCTGTTTCATCAGAAGCTCAATCTTGAAAACTTCATCTTCGCTGATATCACCGGAGGACATACGGTTGAGGGCAGAGTAATATCTGCGGATAATTTCCTGTTTTGATGCTTCCTGGCATACTTCGTCATCACAGATGCAGTTTCCAACCATATTTACGCCCATATCCGTAGGAGATTTATAAGGATTTTCGCCATAGATTTTCTCGAAAATTGCATCGAGAACCGGGAAGATCTCAACATCACGGTTATAGTTTACTGTTGTGATTCCGTAAGTTTCCAGGTGGAATGGATCGATCATATTGATATCATTCAAGTCTGCAGTTGCGGCTTCATAGGCGAGATTTACCGGATGCTTCAATGGAAGATTCCATACCGGGAATGTTTCAAACTTGGCATATCCGGCACGTACACCACGTTTTAACTCGTGATAAAGCTGTGAAAGGCAAGTTGCCATTTTCCCGCTTCCCGGTCCCGGTGCCGTAATGATAACAAGGGGTCTTGTTGTTTCTATATATTCATTTTTACCGTATCCTTCATCGCTTACAATGAGAGGGATATTAGACGGATATCCTTCAATGCAGTAATGCACGTAAACTTTGATGCCGAGTTTTTCCAGCTTAGTTTTGAATAAATTCGCGCTGCTTTGGCCAGCATATTGTGTGATGACAACACTGCCTACATATAACCCGTTTTGACGGAAAGAATCCATCAGGCGAAGAACATCTGTATCGTAGGTAATGCCAAGGTCGCCACGAATTTTATTTTTTTCAATATCTCCGGCACTGATTACGATTACAATCTCTGCCTGATCTGATAACTGCATTAGCAGGCGCAGCTTACTGTCCGGTGCAAACCCCGGAAGAACTCTGGAAGCGTGGTAATCATCGAAGAGTTTGCCGCCAAACTCAAGATAAAGTTTGTTGTCAAATTGATTGATACGTTCCAGTATGTGTGCTGATTGCATTTTTAAGTATTTGTCATTATCAAATCCAACTTTCATAATCTTATCTCCTTGCCTGTTTTGTATACTCGTTTATTCTTAAAAAAACAGTATACTACAAAATGTAAAATTTGTCTAAGATAAATTTATAGAAGTTTAAGATTTAGATAAACAGTTTTCACAATCTTTTTATTGATTTATAGATAGCTGATACTTATAATAGAAGAGACAAGAAACAGGAGGAGGATTATGGATAATCAGAATAATAGAAACAGGAATAACAATCCTAGAAATAATAAGAATAATAAGCAAGGATTTGGGATTATTCTTATTACAACAATTATCACATTATTTCTGGTCTTAGGATTATATCAGTTGATGCCGGGCAAGGATCCGGAAGAGATTTCATATAGTAAATTTTTGGATATGGTAGAAGCAGGCCAGGTGGAAAAGGTTGTAATCGGTTCAGACAGTATTGAGATTACACCGAAGAAAAAGGAGAATACAAATTCACTCATTTCATCTATTACACCGCATTACTATACGGGTGTGATGAATGACGACAAGCTGGTTGACCGTCTGCGAGAAGCAGATGTAGATGTCACACAGGAGATTCCAAAGACAGGAACCATGATGTTCTGGAACGTTATGCTGACATTGGTTCTTCCGACAGCGCTTCTCGTAGGTGCACTTGTGTTTCTCACAAGGAAGATGTCGAAGGGCGGAGGCATGATGGGCATTGGAAAGAGCAATGCCAAAATATATGTGGAGAAGTCAACTGGTGTTACGTTTAAAGACGTAGCAGGTCAGGATGAAGCGAAGGAATCTTTGCAGGAGGTCGTAGATTTCCTTCACAATCCGGGGAAATATACAAGTATTGGTGCAAAACTTCCGAAGGGAGCACTTCTTGTAGGACCTCCGGGTACTGGTAAGACACTTTTAGCAAAAGCTGTGGCAGGAGAAGCAAAAGTTCCGTTCTTCTCTCTTTCAGGTTCAGCCTTTGTTGAGATGTATGTCGGTGTCGGCGCGTCCAGAGTGCGTGATCTTTTTAAACAGGCACAGGCTATGGCGCCTTGTATCATTTTTATTGATGAGATTGATGCCATCGGTAAGAGTCGTGATAATGCAATGGGAAGCAATGATGAACGTGAGCAGACATTGAACCAGCTGCTCGCTGAGATGGATGGTTTTGACACAGACAAGGGATTATTACTTCTTGCAGCGACGAACAGACCAGAGATTCTGGATCCGGCTCTTTTAAGACCGGGACGTTTTGACCGTCGGATTATCGTAGATGCACCGGACTTAAAAGGACGTGTTGATGTTCTGAAGGTACACGCAAAAGACGTGAAGATGGATGAGACGGTAGATTTGGAAGCCATTGCGCTTGCGACAAGTGGTGCGGTTGGTTCCGATCTTGCCAATATGATCAATGAAGCCGCTATCAATGCGGTTAAGAATGGAAGACAGGTTGTTTCACAGGCTGATTTATTTGAAGCAGTGGAAGTGGTACTTGTCGGTAAAGAGAAGAAAGACCGTATTATGAATGTGGAGGAACGAAGAATTGTTTCTTACCACGAGGTAGGGCATGCTCTTGTAAGCGCTCTGCAGAAAGATTCAGAACCAGTACAGAAGATTACAATCGTTCCGAGAACCATGGGAGCGCTTGGATATGTCATGCAGACTCCGGAAGAGGAAAAGTTCCTGAATACAAAGAAAGAACTGGAAGCAATGCTTGTTGGTCTTCTTGCAGGACGTGCAGCGGAGGAAATTGTATTCGACACAGTTACAACCGGAGCTTCTAACGATATTGAGAAGGCAACAAAAGTTGCAAGAGCCATGATCACACAGTATGGTATGTCTCAGAAATTCGGATTGATCGGTTTGGAATCTGTACAACATAAGTATCTGGACGGACGTCCGGTTGCCAACTGCGGAGAAGAAACGGCAGGAGAGATTGATAAAGAAGTCATGAAGATGCTGAAAGATGCATATGATGAAGCAAAACGTCTCTTAAGTGAGAACAGAGATGCACTTGATAAGATTGCTGCGTTCCTGATTGAGAAAGAGACAATTACAGGCAAAGAATTCATGCGGATTTTCCATGAAGTGAAAGGAATTCCGGAGAATGAAGAGAAAACGCAGCCATCCCGTATCGGAATGAAGGAAGAAACTTCTCAAGATGTGATCGTATTACCGGATATGTCAGAAGAGAACAAAGATGAATCAATAAATGAATAGCAATTTATAGGAAAATCTCCACACTTTTATGGTGTGGAGATTTTTCGTTGTGAAAAATGCATGAAAATTTGACATTGGTACATATAAATTTGTCATTTTTCCATTTTAAGAGAATGGAACAATCTATATAATAACTTTATCAAAAACAAAGAGCAAAAAACTGGGAGGAATTAACATGGAAGTCAGATGCAATGTAGAAGGGGATTTACAGCTTCAGACATTAGCGTTGCCGGATGGACGTCAAGTATCCGAAATACGATTAGAACATATTCCTGAAAATGTGAAGGATGCCGTAATTACTGTAGAATGGAACTTCCCGATTTTGGATATTGCGGGAAGATGGCACAATGAAGTGTGTGATCGATATTTTGACAGGAGCGCTTGAAAAAGATAATTATACGGTATGCATTTTGTGGAGATTGGAAGCCGGCAATGAAAAAGATTCGTGATATGAAGGTACATGTCTCAAAAGTATGTGACATGGGAATGAAATATTTATTATAGTACAGTGTGCCATATGTGGATCCATTCGGAAATGTGGGAAAAATTCCACGACAAAGTGATTACGGTGGATAAGAAGCAGAAGACAGAAGAATGGGGAAAGCGAAAAATCAGTTTGGGATGCTCTTTTTTTGTTTTGAAAAACATGGTAAGATAAAATGAGTAAAAAATAAAAAGGAAGAAAAGAATGTTTGATATAGAAGAAGAATTGAAAAAGCTTCCGGCAAAACCGGGAGTCTATCTGATGCATGACGAGAAGGATGATATTATATATGTAGGGAAAGCAATCAGCCTGAAGAACCGTGTACGGCAATATTTCCAGGCAAGCCGAAACAAGGGGGCAAAGATTGATCAGATGGTGACACATATCGCCAGGTTTGAGTATATTGTGACGGATTCTGAGCTAGAGGCGCTTGTGTTGGAATGTAACCTGATCAAAGAGCACAGACCGAAATATAACACTATGCTTATGGACGACAAGACCTACCCGTTTATTAAAGTAACAGTAGAAGAAGAGTATCCAAGGATTCTTTTTGCAAGGCAGATGAAGAAGGACAAAGCGAAGTATTTCGGACCGTATACAAGTGCAGGAGCAGTAAAAGATACCATAGATCTGATTCGGAAATTATACCATGTGCGAACATGTAACCGGAATCTGCCGAAAGATATAGGGAAGGAACGTCCTTGCCTGAATTATCATATTAAGCAGTGCTACGGGCCGTGTCAGGGATATATTTCCAGGGAAGAGTACCGGGAGAATATCCAACAGGCGCTCCATTTCTTAAATGGAAATTATGATACGATTTTAAAGTCTTTGGAAGAGAAGATGCAGGCTGCTTCGGATAATCTGGAGTTTGAGAAAGCCATCGAGTATCGGGAACTTTTAAATAGTGTAAAGCAGATTGCCCAGAAGCAGAAGATTACAAACAGCGATGGAGAGGATAAAGACATTCTTGCGGTTGCGACAGAGGAAGAGGATGCGGTTGTACAGGTGTTTTTCATACGTGGCGGCCGATTGATCGGAAGAGATCATTTTTACCTCAGGATTGCAAAAGAAGAGGAAGAAAGTACTGTTTTGGAGAGCTTTATTAAGCAGTTCTATGCAGGAACACCATATATTCCGAGAGAGCTGATGCTACAGGAAGAAATAGAAGGAATTGAAGTGCTGGAACAGTGGCTTACAAAGAAAAGAGGACATCGAGTCTATATCCGTGTTCCGCAAAAGGGGCAGAAAGAAAAGCTTGTAGAGCTTGCTAAAAAGAATGCGGAGCTTGTATTGAGTAAGGATAAAGAGCGCTTAAAGCGTGAGGAAGGGCGTACGATCGGTGCGGTGAAGGAGATCGAGAAACTTCTGGGTCTTACCAATATTTCCAGAATGGAAGCATTTGATATTTCGAATACAAATGGGTTTGCATCTGTTGGTTCTATGATTGTGTATGAACGGGGAAAACCGAAACGGAATGACTACCGTAAGTTCAAGATCAAAGGAGTTCAGGGAGCAGATGATTATGCGAGTATGGAAGAAGTTCTTACGAGACGGTTTGAACATGGATTAAAAGAAAAAGAAGAAGGAAAGGAACTTGGAAGTTTTACTACGTTTCCGGATCTGATCATGATGGATGGAGGAAAAGGGCAGGTCAATGTGGCGCTGCAGGTTTTGGATAAACTTCGCCTGCACATCCCGGTATGCGGTATGGTAAAAGATGATAATCACCGAACAAGAGGTTTGTACTATAATAATGTAGAGATCCCCATCGATCGGAATTCCGAGGGATTTCGCTTGATTACAAGAATTCAGGATGAGGCACATAGATTTGCCATTGAATTTCATCGAAAATTAAGAAGTCAGGGGCAGGTACATTCTATTTTAGATGATATTCCGGGGGTAGGTCCGGCAAGACGAAAAGCACTTATGAAACATTATATGAACCTGGATGGGATACGCAATGCCAGTGTTGAGGAGTTGAAAGAGCTTCCGTCTATGAACGAAAAATCTGCAAAGGAAGTGTACAACTTTTTTCATTAATGATATAATCATGTAAGTGAAGATGAAAATAAAGGAGACAGGCTATGAGATGTACAGATAGTGTGGAGTTAAAAAATCTGGTAGAAAAGATGCAGCTTAAGAATCTGACACCGGATATTGACATGGAAGAACGAAGAATTACAGTGCCGGATGTGAACAGACCGGCATTACAGCTTACAGGCTTTTTTGATCATTTTGATTCGGAGCGTGTGCAGGTGATCGGGTATGTAGAATACACATATTTGCAGACCTTGACGGAAGAGAGAAAGGAGGAGCTGTATGAGAAGCTTTTTTCATATGGGATTCCTTGCCTTATTTTTAGTACGAGTCTTAGCCCGGATGAGCAGTTATTACGGATTGCCAATGAGAAAGGTGTTCCGGTATTTTCTACGACAAGAAAGACTTCGGCTTTGATGGCAGAAGTGATTCGTTGGCTGAATGTAGAGTTGGCACCATGTATCTCCATTCATGGAGTACTGGTAGATGTCTATGGAGTCGGTGTTTTAATTATGGGAGAGAGCGGAATCGGCAAAAGTGAAGCGGCTTTGGAACTGATTAAGAGAGGACACCGTCTTGTGACAGATGATGTGGTAGAGATTAGAAAAGTAAGCGATGATACCTTGGTAGGTACAGCTCCGGATATTACTAGACATTTGATTGAGCTTCGGGGTATCGGAATTATCGACGTGAAGATGCTATTCGGTGTACAGAGTGTACGACAGACACAGAACATAGACCTTGTAATTACTTTAGAAGACTGGAATAAAGACAAAGAATATGCAGAATTTCTTGGAAATAAAGTTGTGTGTCATTCTATTCCGATTAGACCGGGACGTAATCTTGCCATTATCGTGGAGTCTGCAGCGGCTAACTTCAGACAGAAACGTATGGGATATAATGCTGCACAGGAACTTTACAGAAGGGTGCAGGAAAATTTGACAAACAAGAGATAGGAGAGAAGTGCGATGAGATATTGTTTTGGCGTTGATATCGGAGGAACAACCGTGAAGCTTGGACTTTTTAAGTTCGATGGAGAAGTGTTGGAGAAGTGGGAGATCAAGACAAGAACGGAGAATGAAGGAGCGAATATCCTTCCGGATGTGGCGGCAGCCATCAAAGAGCGTATGGCACAGCACGAATTGCCAAAGGAAGACGTGCTTGGTGTTGGAGTTGGAATTCCGGCCCCTGTTATGGAAACAGGAATCGTAAAGGCAACTGCAAATCTTGGATGGGGTTATAAAGAAGTAAAACACGAGTTGGAAGAACTGCTTGAAATCGAAGTGAAAGTTGGGAATGATGCGAATGTAGCCGCCCTCGGAGAAATGTGGAAAGGCGGTGGTCTTGGACATAGAAATATGATTATGGTTACACTTGGAACAGGTGTAGGCGGTGGTGTGATCACCAACGGTCATATTATGGTGGGAGGCCATGGTGCCGGAGGAGAAATCGGACATATCTGCGTGAATTATGATGAAACAGAAAAGTGTGGATGTGGCAGCAGAGGATGTTTGGAACAGTATGCTTCAGCAACAGGAATTGCACGTCTTGCAAGAAAGCGTCTTGCAAAGAATGAGGACGCTACTGTACTCAGAGAAAAAAATATAAATGCAATCAGCGCAAAGACTGTATTTGATGCAGTAAAAGAAGGTGATAAGGTTGCCTGTGAGATTGCAGAAGAATTTGGACAGTATTTAGGATATGCTCTTGCTAACCTTGCAGTCATTGTGGATCCGGAAATTATTGTAATCGGCGGTGGCGTATCGCGTGCAGGGGAGATCCTTCTGGATTATGTGACAAAGCCATTTATGGAAAGAGTGTTTTTTGCAAATAAAGAGTGTGGTTTTGCTTTGGCAACGCTTGGAAATGATGCGGGAATTTTTGGTGCAGCCAAGCTGGTATTGAAATAAAACAGAATAAGAAAATAATGAAAAAGTCTGGTGGAAATAGAATTCCATCAGACTTTTTCTAATTGCTATAATGTGGAAGATATAAGCAATATGGGAATTACGGGGTTGGTGACGTTCCGCCGTTGTTGCCGCTATTGCCTCCATTGCTTCCTCCATTGTTGCCGCCGTTATTGCCGCTATTATCGCCGCCGTTGTTGCCGCTATTGCCTCCATTATTATCACCGTTGCTGCCACCATTATTGCCGCTATTATCGCCGCCGCTGTTGCCGCCGCTGTTGCCGCCGTTATTGCCGCTGTTATTATCACCGCTATTATTACCATTATTATTACCGTTGTTATTATCGGTGTTGTTGTCGGTATTATCATCCGAGTTCGTATTATTATCGGTGTTGGTGTTTTCGTTGTCGGTGTTGGTATCGGTAGTATCTTCATCATCGTCATCATCGGTTTTAGGTGAAGTGCCTCCTACAGAACCTTCATAACCGGAATGGCTTGTGCATACTTTATCTCCACCGCCATCTGTTGCCATGTACTCCATATGATAAGGACATGTGCTGGAAGCTACTTTACCGGAGATGGAGCATACTTTCATTTTCTTTACGGTATCCGGCATTTCAAAATCTTTATACGGAAGATCCTCGTGGATCCTTGACATTACAGCTTTCCACAAAATCTGGTTATAATTTCCGAGCGGAAGCTCTTTATTATCATCATAGCCAACCCAAACGGTACATGTGTAATACGGGGTATATCCGCAGAACCAGATATCCCATCTGTCTGTAGTTGTTCCGGTTTTACCGGCTGCGGCCATGTTGGATAATTTTGCCTGATATCCGGTACCCTTTGTGATAACGTCCTCCATAGCGCTTGTCAGAAGATAAGCAGTGGATTCGCGGAGAACGGTTTTGGATTCTCCGGAGTTATCGATTAAAACATTGCCATCATGATCTTCAATCTTTGTATAATATACAGGCCTGTTGTAAACACCGCCGTTTGCGATCGCCGCATAGGCGCCGGCCATTTCTATGTTATGAACACCATCGGTAAGACCGCCAAGTGCAGTAGAAAGATTTAAGTCATTTTTCTTATCGCTGCGCTGTTTTCCTTCTTCCGCAGTTACAATAGAGTCAATGCCAAGTTTTTGAATGTACTCCATACAAAGTTGTGGAGTGACATTCTGCCATGTTTTCAAAGCACTGATATTTACAGAGTCTTCAATGGCAGTACGCATCGTAACATTTCCTTTGTAACCACTATAAGCATTTTTGAATGTCTTGCCGCCAACAGTCATTGGTTCGTCCTTTGTGACGGTACCAAGGGACTCTCCGCCTGCATCAAGTGCAGCGGCGTAAACACCTACAATTTTGAAAGAAGAACCAGGCTGCTCTTTTGTATCTGTTGCACGGTTTAAGCTGCGGCTGGATTTTTTGTCTCCGCGTCCACCGGAAATGGCTTTCACCTGACCTGTTTTTTGGTCCATAACAACAATGGATGCCTGTGGCTGCGGAGTAAATTCTTTGTTTTCATCATAACGGACATCGCCTTCTTCTGCAACAGATGCTTTGAATTCATCAATACGCTTCTGTGCGGCTTCTTCTGTTTTAAACAGACGTCCTTGTTTATCGCCATATTTTTCTTTACCAAATTTTTTAAGATCCCAGGAACTGTAGTTATCCTGAGTACCATCTGCTCTTGTGATAGTAAGAGCGTAACTTACACCGACTTCTACCCTGGACGGATAGTTGTCATCGTCATTGATCTCTTCGTCTACGATTTTTTGGATTTTGGCATCCTGCGTCGCATAAATCTTGAGACCACCACTGTAAAGCGCGTTATGTGCCTGTGCTTCTGTATAGTTCAGTGGTTCTTTCTGCAGATCCTCAATCACTTGTTCAGCAAGAGCATCAATAAAATAGGTAGTCGGATTAGATTCCTGTTCTTGGTTTACTGTTTGAATACGGGCATATACATCATCTGCCATTGCCTGATCATATTCATCCTGATTGATAAATCCCAGTTCAAGCATATTGTCGAGAACTTTTGTCCGGCGTTCTTTGTTCTTATCCGGATTGGTGATAGGATTATATGTTCCCGGATTCTGTGTGATTCCGGCAATTGTAGCACATTCAGATAAAGTAAGTTCAGAAACATCTTTTCCAAAATATCTCATGGAAGCAGCTTGTACGCCAAGAGTACTCTGCCCAAGGTTGATGGTATTCATGTAATTTTCGAGAATCTGTTCTTTGGTCATCTGTTTTTCTATTTCAAGCGCAAGATATTGTTCTTGAAATTTTCGCTCGAATTTTTCCAAAAGTCCGTCTTCGTGGACGAAATCAGGGAAAACAGTGTTCTTGATCAATTGCTGAGTGATGGTACTGGCACCTTCTGTACGTTTGCCAAGAGATGTTACAGTAACTACACCGGCACGGATAATACCTTTGATATCGATTCCGTTGTGGCTGTAGAAACGCTCATCCTCAATGGCGACAAATGCGTCCCGCAGATATTGTGGTATTTCTTCGTTTGTCTTGTAGATACGATTGGAACCGGATTGTACAAAACGATCAAGTTCGTTTCCATCCTGATCTACAACGAAGGTTGTATATTCTGTTGGTTTTACACTTTCAGGAGTGATATTCGGTGCATTGTCGATTACACTTTTAATGAGGTAGCTGACGCCAGCTATTCCAGCAATTCCAATGAGTAGTATACAGATTACGAATGACTTGAAAAGACGAGAACCGATTTTCTTCTTCTGCATAGTAGATTTGGAAGTGATTTCCTTCTGTCTTTTCGAAGCGTTCTTTTTTCCATAATTCATGACATTGCCTCCTTTTACCATGCTATTATAGCAAATAACTAATTTTAAATAAAGCAAAAATTGAAAAGTTCACAAATACTAGGAAAAAATTAAGAAAATGTTGTGAACTCCTTTAAAATCTTTTATAGTATAAGTAATGTGCCAGAGTCAAAAGGTCATAACCACGTTGGGCTTGCATATAGTGGTTTTACGCCAAGACCCGGGAGAGTTTTGAATAGAAAAGGTGAAAGTATGTTAAAAGAGTATCGCACAGTATACATAGGAAGAGAAGCGGAAACCGTGGAGAAGAAATCAAAGTTTATTGCAACAGTTCAGCCGGTAAAAACGGAAGAGGAAGCATTGGAATTTATTGAAAAAATGAAGAAACAATATTGGAATGCCACCCATAATTGTTATGCCTATGTGCTTGGGGAACGTTTCCAGACACAGAGGTGCAGTGATGATGGAGAACCGCAGGGAACGGCGGGGAAACCGATGCTGGATGTACTTCTGGGAGAGGAAATACATGATGTTGCTGTGGTAGTAACGCGTTATTTCGGAGGGACACTTCTTGGTACAGGAGGGTTGGTGAGAGCTTACTCAAAATCGGTGCAAGAAGGACTATTGGCTAGTAAGATTATTACCAAAATATACGGTTGTAAACTGAGGATCGAGACAGATTATACCGGACTTGGAAAGATTCAGTATATTCTTGGACAAAGAGGAATTACGATTTTAGATTCGGAATATATAGATAAGGTGAAGATAGAAGTATTACTTCCATCGGAAGAAGCAGATCCGGTGATCGGGGAAATCACGGAAGGAACGAATGGTCAGGCGGAAATGGAAATAGGGGAAACGTGCTGGTTTGCAAAAATTGATGGTGAGATGAAAGTCTTTGACAACTAAAAAGGGACAGGGCAAAGAAATGTTTGCCCTGTCCCTTGTTTGCACGATATTATTGAAATTCCGGTTCGATGAGTCCGAAAGAACCGTCTTTACGTTTATAAACGACATTGACTTCTTCAGTCTCTGCGTTCCTGAAACGAACAAGTTATGTCCTAAAAGATCCATTTGCATACATGCATCTTCAGGAAACATTGGTTTGATACCGAAACGTTTCGTACGAACAATACGGATCTCGTTACTGTCAGCGACTTCATCTTCTGATTCAACAAATGTCTGATTGAAGCTTCCGCCTGCCTGATGTTTTGCCACCAGTTTGTTTTTATACTTGCGAAGCTGTCTCTCGATCACCTCTTCTACCAGATCGATGGATACGTACATGTCGGTGCTTTCCTGTTCGGAACGGATAATGTCCCCTTTTACCGGGATAGTAACCTCAATTTTCTGACGATCTTTCTCAACGCTTAAGGTTACAATGATTTCTGTGTCAGGAGTGAAATACCTTTCCAGCTTTCCAAGCTTACGCTCTATTGTGTCTTTAGACCTTGTGTTATTTCGATGTTTTTTCCGCTAATGATAAAATTCATGATGTCAACTCCTTTTCAACGTATTGTACAAAATAGAATTTGTACTATGCTTGTATTATACACAAAACGAAAACGCAATGCAATAAAAAGAATGACAAAATTATAAAATAAAAATTAAAAGACTGACAATTATTTCTTGATTATATGCTATTTTCATAGAAAATATCTATAAATAATTTTGGAAAAAGCAATTGGACTTCAAAAAAAGCAGTTGCTATAATAAAGTACAAAAGTAATTAGATACAGCTTGGAAGGGATAGATTTATGAGTTTAAAGATGGATACAAAACGAATTCTAGCAGACTCATTTTGCAATTTGTTAGAAAAGAAATCTTTAGAAGATATTTCTGTTCAAAATATTGTAAATGACTGTGGAGCATCAAGGACTACTTTTTATAATCATTTTTTGGATAAATACGACTTGATGCTTTGGATATATAAAGAAGATATGAAAAATATCTGGGAAAATTTTTCGGAAAATTGGGATGAAACTAATTTAGAGGTATTGAATTATTTTAAGAAAAAGCGGGTTTTTTATCTGAATATTTCACAATATGCGGGGCAAAATTCTATCCAGGAAGAAATGAGAGAACGTTTAATTGGGAATGCAGAAGAGTATTTCAAAGAGCGGTTAAATACAATTGTTTTGTCGGAAGAGATAGAACATGCGATTGCAGTATATAGCAGGAATGTCATCGAAGAAATTTTTTGCTGGTTAAAAGCACCATGTCCATGTTCAAGTAAAAAATTGTTAAAGAATATATCAGTGTGTATGCCATTTATTCTAGTACAATGTTTGGATGAATTGAAATTAAAGCGGAAAGCAGTATAGGCTTTCCGCTTTTTTTAACCTTTTATTATAATATATTCTGACACAAATGTATCTTTACAGAATGCAAAAAATGTAAAGAAGATTTACATATAAGTTTTTCTGTCAATTCCAATGAAAACGAAATTTCAGTACAATAAATTTGTTTTAAAGAAATCAGTTTTAACACAAGATTAGGAGGAAAAGGATGAAAAGAAAAATTTTGGCATTATTTCTTGCTTCTACCATGTTGGTAAGCGTGTTTGCTGGATGCGGAAGTAGTGAAGACAAGAAAGAAAATTCTGTAAAAACAGAAGAAGGTGCAAAGAAAACAAATAAAGCAGAAAGTGGTGTTTTTAGAATCGCAATGACATATAAGCCAAACTCACTTCAGCCAAGTGCACAGAGCAGCGATGATTTGGTTCAGGCAATTCGGCCGATTTATGAGCCGTTGTTTGCAGAAACAAAAGATGGTTTAGAATATTATCTTGCAGATAAATTAGATATTTCTGAGGATGGATTGACTTATACACTTCATATTAATGATAAAGCAACATGGAGTGATGGAGAACCGATAACAGTAAAAGATGTGATGTTTACGATTAATTATGGAGTAGAAACTTACGGTGGTCCGACATCATTTACTCAGATCAATGGACAGGAAGTAAAATTTAATGAAAAAGATGATAAGACATTAGAAATTATTTTACCAATGGTATATGACAATTATACAAGAACATTAGCACAATTTTATCCAATGCCAGCACATACTTTTGATAATGATCCAAAAAAAGTAGATAACAGTGACTATTTCAAAAAGGCAGAAATGGCAACATCAGGAGCTTATACAGTAAGTGAGATAAATGAAGACAGTTTTGTATTCAAAGCACGTACAGATTACTATAGAGGGACACCAAGTGTGGAAACGGTAATTATGAAAACAATCGGAAGTGGCAGTACGAAACAGATTGAATTTGAAAATGGTGATATTGACTATATGCGGGTAACTTCTGCAGAGGAATTGAAAAAATACGAAGATGCAAAAGATAAATACAATATGTATAGTGTTTCAGAAGCCCGTTTGAACTATATTCAGTTAAATCCAAATGGATCTGTAATGTCAAAATTATCTCCAGATGCGAGAAAAGCTATTTTCCTTGCATTAAATAAAGAAGAGATTATTCAGTTTGCATGGGGGTCTGACAAACTTGCAGAGCCGGCAAACAGCCTCTTGACACCGGATCAATCTCTTTATAATAAAGATTGCAAAGGATATGAATATAATCTGGAAGAAGCAAAAAAACTTGCAGAATCTTCCGGGCTTGCGGGAAAGACATTGACTTATATTTACAATGCGGATCGGGCAAATATGGAAGCGGTTGCAACAGTTGTGCAGCAGCAGTTGGCAGCAATCGGGGTAAATGTGAAGATTGAAAGTTGTGACACTTCTACATTTTTCCCACGTTTCTTCTCGAAAGCAGGTGACGAACAGGCTGCAACATGGGATCTTGGAACAAATGGATGGGATTCACAGCGTGGAACAAACTGTGGACAGGCAATTAGTTATTTTACAAATCGACTTGCAGATTGTGGATACAGTGAAGAACTTTCTAATCTCGCAACAAAAGCATTGGGAACAGTAAACGAAGAAGAAAGACAAAAATTATGGAATGAGATCCAAGACAAATCATTGGAAGAATGTTGGGAATATCCATTAACATACACAAATTATGTGATGGTTTCGCAGAAGAATGTAACGGGTCTGGATAGTTCCTCTGTAATTCCGGAATTTATAGATTATTTAGGAATTAAGGTAGAATAGTAAAAAGAAGTCTGAATCAAGGTGAGAAGCAGAATGTGATATCGTGAAAAAACGTATCACATTCTTTCTCAATCTATAGAACTCTTTGTTCTGTTGATTTGAATGGAGAAAAAGTGAAATGTGGAAATATTGCTTAAAAAAATTGGTGCGAATGATAGTGGTTATGTTCTTGATTTCGTTTTTGTCTTTTGCAGTCATTTATTTTGCTCCCGGAGACATTTCAGATATGTATGTTACTGCTGATATGAGTGAGGAACAAAAAGAGAATTTGATTGCAGAATTAGGATTGGATAAAAGTATGGTTGAACAATACGGAGCATGGGCAAACAAAATGCTGCATGGAGATATGGGAGTGTCCTTGTCTAATAAATCAGCGGTTTGGCCTCAGATTCAACAGAGATTACCAGCCACGATTTTATTAATGGGAAGTTCTATTATTTTATCCTTGGTTCTGGCGATTCCTTTGGGGCTTTGGTCTGGATATAAAAAGAATACATGGGTAGATAATATGATCAGTTCGATTTCTTACATGGGAATGTCGTTACCGTCTTTTTGGTTTGGAATGTTATTGATTATTTTATTTTCTTCTATTTTCCATATACTTCCTTCATCGGGGATGCATACGGTAGGAAACACATCGACATGGGATACGTTTCAACATATGATTTTGCCTTGCATTACATTAAGCATTGGGCATATAGCAATTTATATTCGTTACATACGAGCCAATACCATTGGTCAGCTAAGTGAGGAATACGTATTGACCGCAGAAGCAAAAGGAAATTCTGAAAGAAAAACATTGTTTCGCCATGTTTTGAAAAATACGTTGCTTCCAATTATTACTTTATTAGGAATGAATCTTGCATCGCTTGTATGTGGTTCTTTTATCGTTGAGACTGTATTTGGATGGCCTGGTGTTGGTACACTTGCAATGTCAGCAATTGGATCGCGAGATTATCCGGTCATTATGGCATATGTAATGCTCTCTGGATTTTTGCTTGTCACAGGGAATTTTCTCGCAGATTTATTGTACGCGTTTGTAGATCCGAGAATTAAGCGTGGAGGTGCGGGAAATGGTAAATAAGCAGGAAATCAAAGATGAACTTTTTGAAAGGCTAGAAAAAGAGGGGCCGAAACAATGTGCGGCCAAAAGTCAAAGTGTATGGATAAGTATTTGGAAAGAATTGCGTTCTAATAAAGTTGCGATGTTGAGCCTTAGTTTATTGATCATTCTAATTATAGCAGCTCTATTGGCTCCATTAAGTCCATATGATCCATATGCTTTGGATTCAACACAGAGGCTGCAGGGAATCTCCAAAACCCACTGGTTTGGGACGGATGAATATGGACGAGATTACTTCACAAGAACATTGTATGGGGGACGCGTTTCTCTTTTGGTTGGATTTATGTCTATGATTATGACTGTAGTCATCGGAACGTTGATTGGTGTATTTTCGGGATATGTAGGCGGACGAGTGGATACTTTTTTGATGAGTTTTACAGATATTTTTTTGGCACTTCCGAGTATGCTTTTGATGGTAATATTGAATACATTTTTGAAACCGGGACTTCCGACATTGATCATTGTTCTAAGTTTATTTTCCTGGGCTTCGGTAGCCAGGATCACAAGGGCAGAAACGATGTCTTTGAAAGAAAGAGATTTTGTCATTGCATCAAAAAATTTAGGAGCGTCGAATTCCCGAATTATAATGCGGCATATTATTCCAAACATTATCGGACCTGTGATTGTGGCAGCGAGTCTTAGCGTTGCCAGTGCAATTTTAACCGAATCTTCTTTGAGTTTTCTTGGATTGGGAGTGCAGATTCCACGAGCATCTTGGGGCAGTATGCTGCAAGGTGCGCAAGTACATATTTTAGATTATCCGTTGTTAGCTGTTTTCCCTGGAATTATGATTTTGATTACGGTATTAAGCTTTAACTTATTGGGAGATGTACTTAGAAATGCGTTGGAACCGAAAGTGGCAGATTAGTCAGAGAGGAAAAGATAGAATGAATGATTTATTAAAGATGAGACATGTTTCGGTGGCATATCATACTTATAATGGTGTTGTGCAATCAGTGAGAGAGGTTTCTTTTTCTATAAAAGAAGGGCAGACAGTTGCGTTGGTCGGAGAATCTGGCTGTGGGAAATCTGTAACAGCGAAAAGTATCATGGGTTTAATAAAAAAGCCAGGGCAAGTTTCAAAAGAAAGTGAAATCATATTTGCAGGGACAGATATTACGAAACTATCTCCTGCTAAACTGAGAAAATTTCGAGGAAAAGAATGTTCTATGATTTTTCAGGATGCTTTGGTATCGTTAAATCCGACCATGAAGATTGGAAAACAAATTATAGAAAGTTTGGATAATCATATGCCTGAATTAAGTAAAGATGTGAAAAGGAAAAGAGCGATCGAGATGTTACAAATGACAGGCATTGCAGATGCGGAGCAGTGTCTTGGAAAATATCCGCACGAGTTATCCGGCGGAATGCGGCAAAGAGTGATGATTGCGATTGCATTGATTACACATCCGAAACTTTTGATTGCAGATGAACCTACTACTTCTTTAGATGTAACGATACAGGCTCAGATTTTGAAACAGATGAAAATATTACAAAAACAAATGGGAATGGCAATTTTCGTGATTACACATGATCTTGGTATTGTTGCAGATGTAGCAGATAAAGTAATTGTGATGTATGCAGGGAAAATTGTGGAAGAGGGAGAGTGCAGAGAAATTTTTTATCAGCCGATACATCCATACACAAAAGCATTGTTAAATTCTGTACCGAAATTAAATGTTACAGGAAAACAGATGCTTCAAGCAATTGACGGAAGTATTCCGGACATGACAAATCCGCCAAAGAGGTGTGCCTTTTGTGACCGTTGTCCTTATGCAATGAAAGTGTGTGCCAAATACATTCCGGAAGAAAGATCGGCATCGGATACTCATAAAGCATCCTGTTGGCTGATGGATGAGCGTGCGGGAAGGAGACGTGCTGAGAATGGAAAAGCGTAGAAAAATTTTTGAAGTGAAACATTTACAAAAATATTATTTCACACAACAAAAACAACAGTTAAAAGCGGTTGATGATGTTTCGTTTGATATTTATGAAGGAGAAACATTGGGGATTGTTGGAGAATCTGGCTGTGGAAAAACAACTTGTGGAAAAACCTGTTTGGGAATGGTGGATAAAACAGGTGGAGAAGTCTTGTTTTTGGGGAAAGATGTACATGCGATGAATCGAAAGGAACATTTTGAATTTACAAAAAAAGTACAAATGGTTTTTCAGGATCCGTATGCATCTTTAGATCCACATCAAAAAGTTTATCAAATTATTGCTGAAGGAATTCAAATTCATAAAATTGCGAAAAACAAGAAGGAAGAAGAAAAATTAGTCTTTGAATTATTAGAGATGGTTGGGTTAAATGTGGAGCATGCAGCAAGAAACGTCCATGAGTTTTCAGGCGGGCAAAGGCAAAGAATCGGAATTGCCAGAGCATTGTCGGTGAATCCGGAATTTCTTTTTTGTGATGAACCTATTTCGGCATTGGATGTTTCTATTCAGGCACAAATTATCAATTTACTGATGAAACTTCAAAAAGAGAGAAATCTGACAATGTTATTTATTGCCCATGATTTGTCGATTGTGAAACACATTTCTGACAGAATCGGTGTGATGTATCTTGGAAAGATGGTGGAATTAACAAGGTCGGATATGCTGTATGCGAATCCAAAGCATCCGTACACACAAGCGCTTTTGTCAGCAATACCGATTGCTGATCCGGATGAGAGTAAAAAGAAAGAAAAAGTGATGCTTGCGGGTGATGTTCCCAGTCCACTGAATCCACCAAAAGGCTGCCGGTTCGCGGGAAGATGTCAGCATTGTATGGAGATTTGCAAAACTGCAGATCCTAATATGGTGGAAGTTGAAGAGGGACATTTTGTTGCTTGTCATTTATATTAAGAAAAGAAAGAAGGAAAATAATTATGAAGTATGATTTTACATCAGTAATCGATCGTCGTGGCAAAGATGCAATGGCAGTGGATGCAGTTGGTAAGTTTCCAGGTCTTATGGCACCGGAAGATGGGTTTGATTTTATTCCAATGTGGGTGGCAGATATGAATTTTGCAACAGTTCCTACTGTGCAATCAGCAGTCGCAGAGCGATTGGCACATCCAACTTTTGGTTATTTTATAACAAGGAATGAGTATTATCAGGCAATTATGGATTGGCAAGAAAAAAGAAATGCAGTAAAAGGGCTTAGAAAGGAATGTATTGGATATGAAAATGGTGTATTAGGTGGCGTTGTTTCTGCTCTAAATGCATTTGCAACTCCGGGAGATGCTATCCTTGTTCATAGTCCTACATATATTGGATTTACAGGAAGTATTCAAAATGCAGGGTATAAAATTGTGCACAGCCCTTTGAAACAAGATGAAGATGGTGTATGGAGAATGAATTATGAGGACATGGATGTAAAAATCAAAAAGAATAAAATTCATGTTGCGGTATTCTGTAATCCGCACAATCCAACAGGAAGAGTATGGGAAAAGGAGGAACTGGAAAAGGCGCTGGAAGTGTATCGTAATAATGATTGCATTGTGATTAGTGATGAAATCTGGTCAGACATTGTTCTGAATGGACATCATCATATTCCGTTACAGTCGGTGAATGAAGATGCAAGAAATAGAGTGATCGCGCTTTACGCACCAAGCAAGACATTCAATCTTGCCGGATTGATTGGAAGCTACCATATTATTTATAATTCCTATTTGCGTGATCGTGTAAGGGCATGCAGCAGTAAATCGCATTATAATTCCATAAATATGTTATCTATGTATGCATTAATAGGGGCATATAGTTCGGAAGGTATGGAATGGGTAGATGAATTGCAAGATGTTTTATCGGAAAATGTAAATTATGCATATGACTTTATTATGAAAAATTTTGATGGGGTTACGTTAAGTAAACCAGAGGGAACATATATGTTGTTTTTGGATTGTAGAAAATGGTGTGAAGCGCATCATGCTGAGGTGGGAGATTTACTAAAAGCAGGACAAAAAGTAGGAGTCGGCTGGCAGGATGGAAGACCATTCCATGGAGAGCATTCTATCCGTATGAACCTTGCGTTACCATTTACAAGAGTACAGGAAGCGTTGGAGCGATTGAATAAGCATGTATTCCAAAATACATAATTTTCCGGTAAAATACGGGAACGTTTTTATAAAATATTAGGAAAAATAGAGTATGTTTGGATATGGAAAATCAAACATACTCTATTTATATTACTCATCGTATGGATGAAGGGCACAGTGCAGCACAGATCATACTAAGGATGTTGAATGATAGATTTGATCACTTCTACACGGGAAATTTCACCCTTATTCATTTTTGCAACCCGAAGTCCAAAAGTACCAAAGTATGCACATGCACCGACGCCGATCTCTTCGTGATATTCGTTGAGCTGACGGATGATGACATCTTTTAAAGTGTCACCGTCCTGATAAGGAATATGGATACGAATTAATTTGTTGACAAGAAATACTTTCTGGTTGGCGCGGAAGATAATCTTCTCGGCCTCATCAAACTCTACAAACAGATACTTTCTTGTGGCAAACAGTACGGCGATTGCAATTACACCAATCAAACTGTTTATTGGTGAACTGTGGTCGATGATGACCTGCCTTGCAATTGCAAAGAGAAGAACTTCAAACACAGTTTCCGGTGTATGGATATAAACCATACGGATCAGTTCCACACCGATAATCAGGTTGAAACATGTCTCCAGTAAATCTTCGTAATTCGGATATACATCCAGGTTCGGAATATGGATCAGACCTCCTGCAAGACGGGCTGACAATAAAATAATTCCGATGGCGAGCATGAAAGCAATGACTACTTCCATGATGGCTGCAAGTTTTTTCAAAGTGGCGGTAGCGTATCTTAGCATAAATTCTCCTTCTGTTCTTTTTCTATTATTGTACATAAAAGAAAGAACAGTGTAAAGAAATATCTGCTATTTTGCGTTTCTTTTGCGCATCTTTGAATCCAGTATTTTCTTGCGGATACGCAGGGAAGTCGGTGGGATTTGGAAAAATTGATCAGTATGAAGGAAATCGAATGATTCTAAAAGACATAATGTG
>QFCH01002099.1_pt1 | contig 26134 bp, 22 predicted proteins | sample 5346071 | NCBI WGS metagenome assembly QFCH01 (sample SAMN09062255, study PRJNA434731) | Human gut metagenome, whole genome shotgun sequencing project. | isolation source: stool timepoint B chromium assembly | host: Homo sapiens | collected 2015
ATGGACAAATACACCGAAGGTGCTGGATTCCAGAAGAAAAACGCTGCAGCTGCTGCTTTCCGTACACAGGCGAGAGTGTCTTTCCTGCGTCAGAAGCGGAAACTGTGAACTTCAGCAGCTGTGCCGTGAGCTCAAGGTGGAGGATGAAGGCCGTTATGACGGAGAAATGCCGCCTGCCCTTGTGGATACATCGGCAGCCCATATGATTCGTGATAATAGTAAATGTATTTTATGCCGCCGCTGCAGCGCTGTCTGTGAAAATGTTCAGGGAATCGGTGTGATCGGTGCCAATGAGAGAGGCTTTAAGACCTTCATCGGTCAGGCCTTTAATATGGGACTGGCCCAGACAAGCTGTGTATCCTGCGGTCAGTGTATTGCCGTGTGTCCTACAGGGGCACTGACAGAAAAGGATCAGACAGATCTTGTGTTTGAGGCTCTTGCGGACCCTGCAAAACATGTCTTTGTACAGACGGCACCTTCTGTGCGTGCTGCGCTTGGTGAGGAATTTGGTATGCCGATCGGAACCAATGTGGAAGGCAAAATGGTGGCCGCTCTTCGCAGACTGGGATTTGAGAAAGTCTTTGACACCGATTTTGCAGCGGACCTCACGATTATGGAGGAAGCCAATGAGTTCCTTCAGCGCGTTAAAAATAATGGTGTGCTGCCTTTAATCACTTCCTGCTCACCAGGCTGGGTGAAATACTGTGAACACTATTTTCCGGATATGACAGATAACTTATCATCCTGTAAGTCTCCACAGCAGATGTTCGGTGCCGTTTTAAAAACCTATTATGCGCAGAAAGCCGGTATTGATCCAAAGGATATTGTCAGTGTCAGTGTAATGCCGTGTACAGCCAAGAAGTTTGAAATCGGACGGGATGATCAGGCTGCTGCCGGTGTGGCGGATGTGGATATTTCCATTACAACAAGAGAGCTGGCCCGGATGATTAAAAGAGTGGGGCTGGAATTTACAGAGCTTCCTGATGAGAAATTTGATGATCCTCTTGGAGAATCCACCGGTGCCGGTGTGATTTTTGGCGCCACCGGAGGCGTTATGGAAGCGGCCCTTCGTACGGCTGTAGAAAAGCTTACCGGAGAAACTCTGGAAAAGCTGGATTTTACTGAAGTGAGAGGTACTCAGGGCATTAAAGAAGCAACTTACCATGTGGCTGGCATGGATATTCGGGTTGCCGTTGCTTCTGGATTGGGAAATGCCAGAGCCCTTCTTGAAAAGGTGAAGTCCGGTGAAGTTAATTATCATTTTATTGAGATTATGGGCTGCCCTGGGGGCTGCGTCAACGGCGGCGGACAGCCTCAGCAGCCAGGCAGTGTGCGTAACTTTACCGATATCCGGGCACTTCGTGCCAAAGCATTGTATGATCAGGATGCATCCATGCCTTTGCGTAAATCTCACGAAAATCCTTCTATTATTCGTCTGTATGAGGAATATCTGGGAGAACCAGGCAGCCATAAGGCCCATCAGCTGCTTCATACAACCTATGTCAAACGTAAAGTTAATTCATAATTGTGTTTTTTAGCACAGGCTGGATTCTGTTTAGACCTGCGCCAAACGCGTGTTTTTGTCACCCGTTTGGCGCAGGTTTTTTCTTGAAATTGATCGTTTGAGTTTTAAGGGATCTATAAATCTTTTAAATTTTTTGTTATATCAGCTTTTGGGATGTGTAGAAAAGTGCAAATAACAGCGTAGAAATGTGCTATTTTTCCATTCTCCGAATTTATATAATATTGTTAAAGAAAAGGGGGAGGGCGCATGGGAAATGAAAAAAGAAAAAATGATTCAAATCAGAAAAGTCTGAGGGTAAGATTTTTAAAAAGTGTTCCGATTTATCTGATGATGCTTCCAGGGCTGATTTATCTGATCTGCAATAACTATCTGCCGATGTTTGGCATCGTTATTGCTTTTAAAAAGGTAAACTGGCAGAAAGGACTTTGGGGAAGTGAATGGTGTGGACTGGATAATTTTAAATATTTGTTTCAGTCTGAGGATTCATTTATTATGATTCGCAACACCGTACTCTACAATATTTTATTTATTGTCCTGGGTACTGTGTGTGCAATTGCGGTGGCTGTTTTGCTCAATGAGGTTGTGGCCAGAAAGTTTAAATCGATGTATCAAAGCCTTATTCTTTTACCTTATCTTATGAGCTGGGTTGTGGTTAGTTATCTGGTTTATGCTTTTCTCAGCAACGATACCGGATTTATTAATAATTCTCTGCTTCCGTTTTTTAATGCCCAGCCAATTAACTGGTATCAGGAATCCGAGTATTGGCCGTTTATTCTTACCTTTGTGAATTTGTGGAAAAGTATTGGTTTTTCGATGATTATTTATTATGCCAGTATTGTGGGGATTAATGGGGAGTATTATGAGGCAGCCAGGCTGGACGGTGCGGGAAAATGGCAGCAGATTATTCATATTACAGTTCCACTGCTAAAACCTACGATTATTACATTGTTTATTATGAATGTGGGACGTATTTTTGCATCAGACTTTGGCTTGTTTTATCAGGTACCAAGAAATCAGGGCGCTATTTATTCAACGACACAGACGATTGACACTTATGTATATAATGCCCTGATGAAATTAGGCAATACCTCGATGTCTTCTGCGGCGTCGGTGCTTCAGTCGATTGTGGGCTTTGTTCTTGTGATAACTGCAAATAAAATTGTACGAAGATATGAGCAGGACAGTGCGCTGTTTTGACAGGGGGGATATTGATGAAGCTGTATAAAAGTGATTATATAATGCAGGCCGTGGCTCATGGTGTTTTGGCCGTTTTGACAATAATGTCACTTCTGCCCTTTATTTTGCTGGTGATTGCTTCGGTGACAGATGAAAATGTAGCTATTAAAAATGGTTTTTCTTTTTTTCCGGAAAAGTGGAGCAGTGGGGCCTATGAATATCTTATTGGAGAGTGGTCTCAGATTGGACATGCTTATTTGATGACGATTATTGTCACCGTCATCGGTACTCTTTTGGGGCTTGTGTTGAGCACACTTTTGGCTTATGGACTTACAAGAGATATTCTGGGAAAAAAGCTTCTGAATTTTCTTGTTATTTTTACGATGCTTTTTAACGGTGGAATTGTTGCCTCCTATTTTGTATGGACACAATATTTTCATATCAAAAATACTGTATGGGCTTTGATTTTTCCGGGACTGATGATGAATGCATTTAATATTATACTGATTAAAAATTATTTTAAAACATCCATTCCTGAATCTCTCCTGGAGAGCGCCCGCATGGATGGGGCAGGAGATCTGAAAACATTTCTAAAAATCGTTATCCCTCTGTCAAAGCCCATTCTGGCCACCATTGGCCTGATGAGTGCCATCACCTATTGGAATGACTGGACAAACGGGCTTTATTATGTGGATGATTCCAGATTTTATACATTGCAGCTGGTTTTAAATAAAATTAATGAAAGTGCTTCATTCCTTGCCAGCAACAGCACTCAGATGTCTTCTATGCTTAACGGGACAGCGTCTATTCCGACAACGACCATGCGGATGGCGATTGCGGTTGTGGGAATTATTCCAATTATTGTTGCTTATCCTTTTTTTCAAAAATATTTTATTAAGGGAATTACCCTTGGTGCGGTCAAAGGCTAAAATAAAAAAAGTCCGAAAATTAACATTTAAGGAGGTTTATAAGATGAAAAAAATGATGAAAATGGGTATGGGTACATTATGTATGACTGCTGCCTGTGGGATACTTCTGACAGGGTGTGGCAGTGGTCAGACTCCGGCAGCATCATCGGATGGGGGTGGCAGACAAAACGAAGACAGTGCTTTGGAACAGAGTCCCAACAAGGCCTCAGATGAGGAAAACTATGAAATTGTTATGGCCTATGTGACGGCTGGCACAGAGCCTACTGATTTGAGGAAAGTGGAGGCCAAATTAAGTGAACTGACTAAAGAAAAGATCCATTGTACCGTCAAGTTTAAACCGGTTGCGATTAATGATCTGCGGGCACAGTACAATCTGTGGGCATCTTCCGGGGAACCGGTTGATCTGTTGATGATGTTTAATATGAATCTGGGAACATTTGTGGATGAAGGAAAAATCATCAGTATGGAAGACTATAAAGAATATGCCCCCAATATTATGGCATTGTCCGAGGAAAGTCCATTTTTATCTGGTGGTTATTATGATAATCAGCTGTATGCCATCCCGATTATTAACCCGTCCACAGGTCAGGGAAAAGCCTTGTATGCAAGAAAAGATCTTGTGGAGGCTACAGGAATAGAACAGAAGGATATGTACAGCTATGAGGACCTGGATCAGATTTTTGCCAAAATTCATGAACAGAATCCGGAGCTTGTGACCATCGGATGGACCGGCGTTCGTCAAAATACCTACGGAACCTATTTTATAGACTGTGATACCCTGGGGGTTCCAGAAGCCTATGCCGGTGTATTAATGGATGTGGGCAGCGGATCCACAGAAGTTGTCAATTTCTTTGAGACAGAGGCATATAAGGAATTTCTTCAATGGATGCACCAATGGCAGCAGGACGGATATTTTTCAAAGGATGCATCTACGACAAGTGATATTGCCAGTGATTGGGTGAAAGCCGGAAGATGTGCCGGATTTACGATTGGTGATGACACACCGGGAAATATTGAAAATCAGACGGCAGTAACGGGATATGAAACCGTACAGCTTAATATTAAAGAAACCTATGTGACAACGGAAACATATAATCAGCTGAGATGGTGTATCAGTACAAGCAGTAAACATCCTGAAAAGGCTATGCAGTTTTTGGACATGCTTTATGATGGGGAAGAAGTGGTGAATCTGATTATGAACGGAATCGAGGGCGAGCACTATATTAAGCATGACGGCTCCAAGATTATCAGTTATCCTGATGGTATCAATGGTACAAATACACCGTACAATAATACATTGGGGATTTATGGCGATAAGCGAAATCTCTATATGTTTGAGCCTAATGAGGATTCCTTTTATGAACGCAGCGAGGCCTATACGGCCAATGCTTTGAAACATAAATCCGTGGCTTTGGGATATTCTTTTATTTCGGATTCCTGTACCAATGAAATTGCGGCGATCAGTTCTGTTTTAAGTAAATATCTGACGTCTTTAGAATATGGTATGGTGGATGATTTGGATGCAACCTATAATGAATTTATTCAGGCCTTAAAAGATGCAGGAATCGATAAGGTTATTGAAGAAAATCAGAGACAGCTGGATGAATGGCTGGCTAAACAAGACGCGCAAAAGCAGGAATAAAAAGTTCTGATATACGGCAAACAGGCCGCTGTCAATATATGTTTGGCGGCGGCCTGTTTGCACTGAATTTGCATAGGGCGTATAATATTTTATGGGTAAAAAGGGGGGATTGGTATATATAAAAGGCAAAAAAATTCCGGAAACAAGGTGAGGGGAATGAGGGCAGGAAAATTTTCAGTTGGAAAAATAATTGTGATTGTGGTGACATGCATATGGATTCCCATGAATTTGCTTTTGTTTGGTGTTTATGTTCAGCTTTTTGGTTCTATGAAAAGTATGGTGACAGATAACCAAATTGGGGCGCTTTCGGTTTATGTAAAACAACTGGAAGCCAGACTGGGGATGGTAGAGAATTATGCCCTTAGCCTTCTGTCTGATGATGCTTATGCAGGTATTCGAAATGTTCGGGGAAGCAAAAATTATGAACTGACAAAAACAGAAATGCAGCTTCGTATGTCCAGGCTGGATGATTCAGGTCTGTGGGATAATGTGGACGGAAATTATGTTTATATTAAGCATACTCAGGATGTTTTGGAGTCCAGAAATGCCTCTGTGATTGATACAGATACAAACAGAGAAATTGTCGATTTAATGCGAAGTGGAGAAACAATGCTCTGGTGTGTAAAAACGATCAGGGGAGAGGACTTTGTCTGTGCTGTCTGGGGAAATGGTATTTATAATATTGGCGTTTTTGTACGTACAGATACACTTTACAGTTTTTGGGGAGAAAATCCGTGGGAAATTCGGATTCTGCCTTCAGATGAGGCAAAGGTCCCGGGAGATTACATTGTGTTTAAACAGTATCCAGAAGGTATGGATCTGACGGTGAGCTGTCGGATGCCTGTCAAAGTTTTCAACAGTAGTTTTCCTATGATTTATACGTTTATGTTCATCAGTCTTATTGCCAGTGCTGTTGTGATCGGGGCTTTGATTTTTATTTTTCAGAAGAAAATCGTAGGTCCACTGGTCGATATGGAACAGACAATACGGCTGATTCAGGGCGGAGATGGGAAGGCCCGTATGGAAAGTGGAAGTTTGGTTCTGGAGCTTGATGCAATATGTCTGGCTTTTAATGAAATGATGGATCAAATATATGAAATGAAAATTCAGGCCTATGAGCTGAAGCTGGATCATGAAAAAACAAAACTGATGAATCTTCAGCTTCAAATTAATCCGCATCTTCTTTTAAATGCATTAAATACCATCTACGGACTGGCCGAAATTCGCGAATATGAAAATATTCAGAAATTTACAGAAAATTTAGTATCCTACTTTCGGTATGCCCTGAAAAATACCAGTATTCCGGTAAGGCTGAGACAGGAACTGGATTTTGTGAAAAGCTATGTGGAAATTCAGAAAATTCGTTACCCGGATTCTTTTTATGTCTTATATGATGTGGAGGATGAATTGATGGATTTGCCTGTGCTGCCGCTAATTATAGAAAATTTTGTGGAAAACAGCACAAAGTATGCCGCGGAGCGGGGGCATATGACAGAAATCCTTGTTATTGTCCGCAAACGGAATGATTATCTGAATATTTCAATTTGTGATGATGGCAAAGGCATAGAAGCGGATGTACTTCAGGTTTTAAGGTCTGGACAGCCATTGGAGAAAAACGATGAGGTTCATGTGGGAATTTGGAACTGTGAGCGAAGACTGAAATTATTTTACGGAGAAAAGGCACAGTTTTCCATAACATCGGTACCGGGAGAAGGCACTCAGGTTTGGATGGAATTTCCGTGGAGGGAGGCTGGCGATGACACTTTTAATTGTTGACGATGAGATTATTACGGTAAAGGGAATATTAAAGGGTGTAGATTGGGTACAGCTGCCCTTTGAAGATGTATCCTGGGCGCTTTCTGCCCAGGAGGCTAAAGCTGTTTTTGAAAAACAGCCGGTAGATATGATGCTTTGTGATATTGAGATGAAGGGGGACAACGGGATAGAACTTCTGGAATGGGTAAGAGGACAGGGATTTGATACAGAATGTATTTTTTTGACCTGCCATGATGAATTTAAATTTGCGCAACAGGCCCTTCGGCTTCAGGGAATGGATTATTTGCTTAAACCGGTACCCTATGATAGGCTTCAGAAAATTCTTTCCGATGGGGCCGTGAAAATTCAGGAGAAAAAGCTGGACAGTACATGGAAGCGCTATGCAAGAGATTGTGTACTTAAAATTAAAAGTAATTATCAGGATGATTCGGATTGTGCTAAAAATGGGGCACAAATTGTAAGACAGGTAAAGGCCTATATTAATGATCATTTGTCAGAAGAATTTGGCACTGAGGAATTGGCCAGACATGTTTTTGTATCCACGTCCTGGCTGTATAATGTGTTTCGTCAGGAGGAGCACTGTACACTTAATGAATATATTACAGATACACGGCTGTTTTTTGCCAAGGAACTATTAAAGGAGCCGGGGATGTCTGTGACAAAAACTGCGGTCAGTGTAGGGTACAGCAATTACAGTTATTTTACAAAGGTATTTAAAAAGAAGTATGGCATGACACCCAGTCAGTATCAGCATGTGTGTCAAAAAAACTAAGTTTTGGAGGTTTAATCAATGATGGAGGTTCAATTTGAAAAAGCGGTACCGGTGTGGATATCGGAGGCAAAAAACAGATGGAATCAGTTTATGGGATTTACGGTTAGCCTGGAAGTTGAAAAGAAAACAGCTATTAAAATTAAACTGGCAGCTCGGTCTTATTATCGTCTGTATATGAACGGAAAAATGATTGCTCACGGTCCGGCCAGAACCGCAGCCGGATATGTGCGGGTCGATGAGATTCATACGGTCCTGGATCAAAAAACGGTCATTGCCGTTGAGGTGGCCGCTTACAACAAACCAGACCGGTACAGTAACACCATTCCTCTGGAACCAGGGCTTTTGATATGTGAAATTCAGGATGAAAACGGGATTATTGCGGCTACCGGATGGGAGAAACCATCTGTTTCATGGTCTGTTCGGGAGCTTTTCTATCGCATGGAGATGGTAGAACTGATGTCTCACAGCCGGGAAATCATGGAAGTTTATGATCTGACGCCGGACTGGATGGGGTGGATGACCGGGGATGGGAAACCGGGAAAAGGATTTGGCAGAGCATGCAGCCCCAGCCAATTGCCGGAGGGAAAGGTGCCTCATTACCTAAAGCGTCGGGCCCCTTATCCGGATTACGATAAAATAAAAGCAAACGCTGTGATCAGTGTGGGAGACCTTATACCTAAACAAGCCGATACATCCGGGATTGAACTTTTGAAATTCGTCCAGCCTTCATGGTATGCACAGCTGGATGCGCTTATTGTTCCTGGGATAGAGGCTGAGGTATCCGCCCGGTTTAGCGGACAGATCTATATGGGAGATCCTATGGAAATTCAAAGTGGTAAAAGCCATGACTGTTATGTTCTGTGGGATCTAAAGGAAGCGGTAACAGGTTTTATTCATATCAAGCTTCAGGTGGAAAAAGACTGTATTGTGGATGTGCTGAATTCAGATCGGCTGGATTGTTGCGGAATGCCAAATCAGAATATGATTGTCCGCTATCAGCTGAAGGCAGGGATCTATGATCTGACCACCTTTGAACCTTACTTTTTTAAGTATATTCAATGCGTTCTTCGGGGGGCGGGCCGGACCGTGATTTTTTGTGTGGAAGCAGTCACCTGGTGGTATCCAGATCGATACAGAGGCACTTTTGCCTGCAGCGACGGACAGTTGAATCAGATTTTTGAGGCAGCCAGGCGGACCCTTCAGGCGAATACACTGGATATTTTTATGGATTGTCCTCAGCGGGAGCGAGGGGGCTGGCTTTGCGATTCCCTGTGGACCAGCCGGGCAGCGCGGATGCTTTTTGGAGATTTAACAGTGGAGACGGATTTTATTGAGAACTTCATGCTTACGGATCCGGATTTTTATACAAATGGGATTTTCCCTGAGGTGTACCCGGGAAACAGCAGAAATGATTCCGGTGATCCGGGAATTATTAACTGGTCTTTCTGGCTTGCACTGGAAATATGTGAGTATTATTATAGAAGCGGTCATCGGGCAGCGCTTGACGCATGGTACCCTAGAATATGCCGGTTCGTGGAAGGCACAAGAGCGCTGATCGGGGAAAGTGGGCTGCTGGAAAATGTAAGTGCTGTTTTTGTGGACTGGTCACAGTCCAATTTATCGGTCAATACCCAGCCGATTTCTTTGCCTGTGAACTGTTTGTATGCCAGGATGCTTGATGAACTGGCTGATGTATATAAAAATCCGGAATGGAAGACTATGGCAGATGCACACTGGGAAATTTTAAAAAATATTGGGGGTGCCGCCTCTTTCGGCCCTTCCGGTGCAGTTCCTGCCAATTACGGAGACTCACTGACATGGGAAAACGGCAGGCTTAAAACAGGATCGGCGCTCAGTGAAGCTGCCATGTTTTTGGAGGTATGGAGCGGCTTGGCGGAAAAGACGGGAAACAAGACCTTCGTCAGTAACGTGATTCATACGATGGGGACTTGCCCGGATGCGGCGCCCAATATTATGATCGGACGGTCCGACTTATTTATCGGACTGACCATTCGATTTGATCTGTTATCAAGAATAGGTGCTATTGATACCCTGGTCAGAGAATTAAAGGATGTGTATTTAAAGCAGCTGGATATGGGGCCTGGAACCTTGTTTGAAAATATAACCGGGTATGCCAGCCGCTGTCATGGTTTTAACGGCCATGCCGGTGTGCTTTTAATGCGGGATATCCTGGGGATTCATGAGCCGGATGCGGTGAATAAAACCGTTAAAATTGCACCAAATCTGTGTGGATTAAAATGGGCTATGGGAAAAAACCGCCTGCGGCAGCAGTCAGGTGATGGTTCAATGGCGGGCGGATGCTGATGAAAAAGTATTTGAGATGGATGTGTACCATCCTAAAGATTATAAGGCTCAGATCGTTTTACCTTCCCATCTCAGCGGTTGGACCATTAAAATCAATGAAGACGGAGAAATTAAAAATTATACTTTTTAACAAAAAAAGATGAAATTTTGCGCCGGAAATGGTAAAATTTACGATGAAGGTTCCTGATGGAAAATTAGAATCGGAGGTTTACACGGATGAAGGTTATTGATTTTAAAAATGCCAGCTGCAAACATTGTTATAAATGCGTACGTTCCTGTTCTGTGAAGGCTATACGGGTCATTCATGCGCAGGCCCAGATTATGAATGAATACTGTGTATTGTGCGGACACTGCCTGGAGGTTTGTCCTCAAAATGCCAAGACATTTGCCAGTGATATGGAGGCTGTGAAAAACTACCTGAAACGGGGGGAAACGGTGATTGCATCTATTGCGCCCTCGTATCTGGGGATTTTAGAGTATGACCACCCAGGACAGGTTGTTGGGGCACTTAAAAAACTGGGGTTTGCTCAGGTCAGGGAGACGGCTGAGGGGGCAGCCTATGTTACTGCAGCTTATACGGGGCTTTTGCAGGAGGGGAAGATGGACAACATGATTACCACCTGCTGCCCCAGTGTCAACGATCTAATTGAAAAATATTATCCTTCACTGGTGACCATGATGGCTCCGGTTGTGTCACCGATGGTGGCTCATGGAATGCTGATTCGCCGGTTGTACGGTGACCGGGTCCGGGTTGTGTTTATAGGTCCTTGTATTGCTAAAAAAGAAGAAGCCGAATTTGATGTGCGCACCAGAGGTTATGTGGACGCAGTCATTAATTTTGACGAGCTGGAGCAGTGGCTGGGAGAGGAAAATATTGATATCCGTCAGTGCGCCGTGGAAAAAATGGATAACCCGGATCCAAAGATTAACCGGCTTTATCCGGTACAAAACGGTGTGATCAGTTCTGTACTGGCTAATTATGAAAAAAAAGAGGGGGTTTTAGGTGATGGTCCTGGGGGCTACCGCCGAATTTTTGTGGACGGTATCCAGTCTTGCAGAGAATTGTTTGAAGGACTGGAAAATGGGGAATTTCATCATTGTTTTATAGAGGCTAATATGTGTGAGGGCGGCTGTATCAAAGGTCCTGCCATCAATAAATTGAAAATTTCCCGCTTTAAGGCAAAGATGAATATTGAACAGCAGGTTGAGTATAAGGATCCGGATTATGAAAAACTGCCATTGGACATGAATCTGGAAAAACTGTTTTATTCCAGGGCGACAAGGGACAAAATGCCTACAGAGGAAGAAATTCAGGTGATTTTGAAAGCAACAGGAAAATATAACAAAGATCAGGAATTAAACTGTGGTGCCTGTGGTTATCCGACATGCCGGGAAAAAGCGGTAGCTGTATATCAGGGCAAGGCAGAGCTTTCGATGTGTTTGCCCCATGCCTATGAGCAGGCGCATTCCATGGCCAATGTGGTTATGGAGACAACGCCCAACATGATTATGATTATTGATTCTGATATGAGGATTCTGGAATTTAATAAAAAGGCCCAGCAGATCTTTAAAATAAGTAAAGAAGATGCTTTGAATACATATTTATTTGAAATCCTGGATACAAAGGATTTTGAAGATGTGTTTCTTACGCATCAGTCGATTCATCGCCGAAAGACGGAGCTGCCTAAATACAATCTGAGTATTTTGGAGACAATTGTCTATATCGAGGATCAGGATGCGATCCTTACGATTTTGCAGGATGTGACAGAGGATGAAAAAAATCTGGAAAAGGAATATGATCTGAAAATGCAGATGGTGGCCAGTGCCCAGGAAGTGATTGACAAACAGATGATGGTTGCTCAGGAAATTGCAGGCCTGCTTGGGGAGACTACAGCTGAAACAAAAATTATTCTGTCAAGGCTTGGGGATTTGATTCTGGCAGAAGATGGGAAAAAAGGGTGATCAGGAGGGTACATCATGAAATTAAGTACACAGATGTCCTGGAGAAGTTTAAATAAGTACAGGGAAGAACTGTGCGGTGATAAGGTGGAAGTTTTAAAAACTAAAGATTCAGATGTGCTGATTTTGGCAGACGGTATGGGCAGCGGTGTTAAGGCCAATATTTTAGCCACCCTGACATCCAAGATTTTGCGGACCATGTTTGCTTATGGGGAACCGATTGAAAAAGCGGTTTCTACAATCGCCAAAACACTGCCTATTTGTAAGGTTCGCCAGATTGCCTACTCAACGTTTAGTATTCTTCAGGTTTTTCATTCCGGAGAAGCTTACCTTGTAGAGTTTGATAATCCGGCCTGTATTTTTATCCGAAACAGAAAGCTGGAGAAAATTCCCTTTACTACCCGTATTTTGGAGGGGAAAAACATACGGGAATGTCGGTTTAAGGTAAAGCCGGGGGACTGTTTTGTTCTGATGAGCGACGGAACGATTTTTGCCGGTGTGGGAGAAATTCTTAATTTTGGCTGGACTTGGGACAGCATGGCTGACTATGCCATTAAATGTGCGTCCAAAAGATTGTCTGCTTCCAGGCTGGCAGCCATGCTTAGTCAGGCTTGTGATGATTTGTATATGCAGCGCCCTGGTGATGATACAACGGTTGCGGTTGCGCATGTGGTGGAGGAGAAGATTGTTCGTATTCTTACTGGTCCACCAAAGGATATGGACGATGATGAAAGGATAATGGAAGCCTTTCTGGCCGGTGAGGGGCGCAGCGTGATCTGCGGCGGAACAACGGCAAAGATTGCAGCCAGATATTTACACACATCTATTCATCCCAATGCTGACGGGACACCGGCGGTTCCCCCCACATCCAGTATCGAAGGTATTGACCTTGTAACAGAAGGTGTCCTGACCATGAATAAAGCAGTTTCTATGCTCAGGCGCTATGCCGGAGATGATATTGATGCTGATTTTTTTGTGGCTTTGGACGAGAATAATGGCGCCGCCCGTCTGGCTAAAATGATTATCGAAGAGTGTACCCGGATTCGGTTTTTCGTGGGAACTGCCGTCAACAGCGCCCAGAATAATCTGCTGCCGGAAATCAGTATACGAAAAAATATTGTGGAGCAGTTTAAGGATGTTGCTCAGGCCATTGAAAAAACTGTGGAAATAGAATATTTTTAACAGGATTTTGCTGAAATAGGAAATTAACGGCGACATTTAGTTATTGTAGGACAGGGGGCTAAATGTTATAGTGGTATCAGACTTAATTTTAACCGGACACGTTATGGAAAGTTCACTGACAGATGGAATAAAATACAGGTGAATTTCAGACCAGGCTGCCGAAACCTGGAAGCAATTCATACAGCTGTTCTTGCTGTGCGGTACCGAGATGAAAAAACAACCGATAAATGTCAAAGGAGCATCACATCTTTCAAAGGATGTCATGCTCCTGAATTTTTTTGCAGGGTAGAGATGCCTGTTTTCGAATAAGAGAAAAAGGGATATTTCCGGATTTTTTCAGGGCAGTGGCATGACTGCAATAAATTTATACATCATGATAAAATGACAAAGACTGCCGCCCATAACAAAAAGATGAAAAATCTCATGGGAGCCGAAATACTTATGCCGACCGTTAAAGAGCGGGAGCTTTAAGGCATAAATGACACCGCCGATGGTATAGATGACGCCGCCGGCTAAAAGCCAGTAAAAGGCTTCACGATCCAGGGCATTTAAAATCTGAGTGAAAGCAAGGACACAGGTCCAGCCCATTCCGATATATAAAACCGATGAAACCCATTTGGGGCAGGTAACCCAGAATGCTTTGAAAATAATCCCCACAATGGCAATCCCCCACACAAGTGCCAAAAGGCCGATACCGGTGGATCCGCCGATGGCAATCAGGCAGACGGGGGTATACGTCCCGGCAATTAAAATAAAGATCATCATATGGTCCAGTTTTTTTAAACGCCGGTTCACTGTTTCATTAATATTTAAGGAATGATAAATGGTACTTGCAGCGTATAAAAGAATCATGCTTCCAATAAAAATAGCCAGTGAAACGACATGAACCGGATCAGGAGCCTTACAGGCTCGAATGATCAGAGGAAAAGCCGCAAATACGGCCATGAGCCATCCGATGAAATGAGTGATTGCGCTGCCTGGGTCTTTAAGTTTGAACTTCATTTTAAACACCTTCCTGAATTCATCTGTGTTTTTCACAGTTTATAGTATATGCGGGTTAATTGGTAAAATGCACATATATTAATATATAGTTTTAAAAACTACATATAACCTTCCTATATACTAGCACCCAAATGAAAATATTGCAACCATTTTTTGTTTGACAGTGATTACACCATCTGGTATGCTTTAACCTATGGCTTTGAATGATGGAGGTAAATAATTTGAAATTTGAAGAATTACAGATCAGTGACAAGATTATCCGTGCTGTAACCGACATGGGTTTTGAGGAGACAACGCCGATTCAGGCGGAGGCGATCCCTGCGGTTATGGACGGTGAAGATATTATTGGACAGGCGCAGACCGGCACCGGAAAAACAGCTGCTTTTGGTATCCCGATGTTGGAGCGGATTGATCCTAAGGTTAAAAATATTCAGTCTTTAGTGCTTTGTCCGACAAGAGAACTGGCCATTCAGGTTGCAGATGAGGTACGTAAGCTGGCCAAGTTTATGCACGGGATCAAGGTGGTTCCCATTTATGGCGGTCAGGATATTGTCAAACAGATCCGCTCCTTAAAGTCCGGTGTCCAGATTGTGATCGGAACACCGGGACGTGTGATGGATCATATGCGGAGAAAAACCGTGAAATTTGAACATGTATCCATGGTAGTGCTGGATGAAGCCGATGAAATGCTGAATATGGGATTTCGTGATGATATTGAGACTATTCTTCAGGGGATACCGGATGAACGTCAGACCGTTCTTTTTTCTGCAACCATGCCACGTCCGATTATGGAAATAGCAGGTAAATATCAGAAAAATGCCAGGGTGATTAAGGTTGTCCGCAAAGAGCTGACGGTAAGAAATATTGAGCAGTATTATTTTGATGTGCGCCCTAAAAGCAAGGAAGAGGTTTTATCCAGGCTGTTGGATATTTATAATCCTAATCTTTCCATCGTTTTTTGTAATACAAAAAAGCAGGTCGATGAGCTGGTTACCGGCCTTGTAGGCCGCGGTTATTTTGCGGAAGGACTTCACGGCGATATGAAGCAGCAGCAGCGTGACCGGGTAATGAATGGCTTCAGAAAAGGACGTACAGATATTTTGGTTGCGACGGATGTGGCAGCCAGAGGGATTGACGTGGATGATGTGGATGTGGTGTTTAACTACGATCTGCCTCAGGATGAGGAGTACTATGTGCACCGGATCGGACGAACCGGACGTGCCGGACGAAACGGCCTGGCATTTTCCTTTGTGGTGGGCAGGGAAGTCTATAAGCTTAAAGATATTCAAAGATACTGTAAGACAAAAATCAAAGCCCTTCCGATTCCGTCCCTGAATGATGTGGCCAGTACAAAGGCGGATATGATCTTTAAAAAACTGGGACAGATGATTGAGGCAGAGGATCTTTCTTCATATATTACAATGATTGAAAAAAGGGTCAATGAAGAAGACTATTCGGCCATGGATATTGCAGCCGCATTTTTGCGTATGGCGATGAAAGACGGGACAGATGTGGAAGAGGCCGTGGAGACCGATGAATTTGGCGATACCGGTGCCGAGGAAGGCATGGTCCGTCTGTTTATTAATGTGGGACGTCAGCAAAGAGTCCGTCCAGGGGATATTCTGGGCGCCATTGCCGGAGAAACCGGTATTCCGGGAAAACTGATCGGCACCATTGACATGTATGATAAATATACGTTTGTGGAAGTTCCGTCTGAGCATGCGAAGGATGTGCTTCGCGCCATGAAGCGCGCAAAGATTAAGGGAAAAAGCATTAATATTGAGCCTGCAAATGGGGGACGATAAAAGGATTTACTGAAAGAATATTAATATCAAGACAAAAACAATAGAAATAAGGTAAAAAGTATGTGTCTCGAACTGCATTATTTTATGGGGTTCGGGACACATGTTTTTTTGAACCGTTATTTTCGGTGATCTTGCCGCAGTATCATTTAAGATCGCAATACTCTTTAATAGGTTGATTCCCTGTATATAAAAGCTTATAATAAAAGCAGTCTTTAAAGTCAGTGAGCAGACATGGCCAGGGTGTCTGCTTTTGAATAAAATCCGGGAAAGTGTCGAATGGGGGTGTGAATTTTGAGTGCGCAGATGTCAATTTCCGATCAGGGGGGCAAAAAATCAGACAGTGCCAGGGTTCGGATGACGAAAAAAATGTTAAGGAACGCCTTTACGGCACTGCTGCTGGAAAAACCGATTCAAAACATATCGGTCAGAGAACTGTGTCAGCGTGCCGGTGTGAACCGAGGCACATTTTACATTCATTATAGAGATATTTTTCATTTAATGGAAAGTATTGAAAACGAGATTGTGGCAGCGCTTGGGGATATTTTGGGCCACCTGGATATGCGTCCCGGCAACGATCGTGCTTTTATCGAAGTATGTCTGAAAATTTTTGAATATTTAAAACAAAATTCTGATATGTGCATTATTCTTTTAAGTGAAAACGGAGATGTGAATTTTGTAAACCGGCTGCTGGATTTGGCCAAGGCACAGTGTATGGTTCAGTATGTGGAAAAATATCCGAATGCTTCCCACAGCCAGTTGGACTACTTTTATAGTTTCGTCTCTTCTGGCTGTATCGGTATGCTTCGTCAGTGGGAGGCCCATAATTTTTCCGATTCTCCGGCACATGTGGCGATTGTGGCCGAGTATATGATTACGGGTGCCACGAAAATACTGGAGATTTCTATGGAAATTCCTGGAGAAAATGGAGGTAAAAAATATGGATCAGAAAAAAAGAAAATTGGTGGAGGCAGCACTGGAGGCAAGAAAAATGTCGTACAGTCCATATTCAGGGTTTAGCGTGGGGGCGGCTCTGCTTTGTGGGGATGGAACCGTCTATACAGGCTGCAATATTGAAAATGCATCCTATACACCAACCAACTGTGCCGAGCGTACCGCATTTTTTAAAGCTGTCAGTGAGGGAAAACGGGATTTTAAGGCCATTGCTGTGGTGGGCGGGCCGACCGGGAAAGCGCCCGGGATGCCTGAAAATTTTTGTACACCCTGCGGTGTGTGCAGACAGGTTATGGCAGAGTTTTGTCACCCGGAAGATTTTGAAATCATTATGGCCTGCTCAGACGGTGCGGGGGGTTTTTGTATGACCGTAAGGACGCTGAATCAACTGCTTCCGGATCGATTTGGATTGGCAGATCAGGTAAAATGAGCATACGATAATCAGAGAAAGAAAATTTTTTTTCGTGCATTGATCGAGAAAATGTGCTATATTACCTTTAGCGTTTTGTAATATGATGGAAATGGAGTTTTAATTATGGGTAAATATTTTGGTACAGACGGTTTCCGCGGTGAAGCGAACGTGACACTGACCGTGGAGCATGCGTTTAAAGTTGGAAGATTTCTGGGCTGGTATTTTGGACGGGAACACAAGGCAAGGATTGTCATCGGTAAAGACACAAGACGGTCCAGCTATATGTTTGAGTATGCACTGTCTGCCGGTGTGACAGCCAGCGGTGCCGATGCCTATCTTTTGCATGTGACAACGACACCCAGTGTGTCTTATGTGGTAAGAACAGAGAATTTTGACTGTGGCATCATGATTTCTGCCAGCCACAACCCCTATTATGATAATGGTATTAAGATTATAAATGCTCAGGGGCATAAGCTGGAAGCAGAGGTGGAAGACCAGATTGAGGCCTATATTGATGGCCAGATGCAGGAACTGCCGCTGGCCCGTCAGGACATGATTGGGCGTACCGTGGATTATGCCATGGGCAGAAACCGTTATATCGGCCATTTGATTTCGATTGCTACCCGTTCTTTTAAAAATAAGAAAATCGGTCTGGACTGTGCCAACGGCTCGGCTTCAGCCATTGCAAAAAGTGTATTTGATGCCCTGGGCGCGCGAACCTTTGTCATTAATGCGCAGCCGGACGGTACGAATATTAATCGCGAATGTGGTTCCACCCATATTGAACATCTGCAGAAGTTTGTAGTGGATAACGGCCTGGATGTGGGTTTTGCCTATGACGGTGACGCGGATCGCTGTCTGGCTGTAGATGAAAACGGTCATCTGGTGGACGGAGATATGATCATGTATGTGTGCGGACGTTATCTCAGCGAATGTCACAGACTGGAAAACAATACGATTGTGGCCACCATAATGTCCAATATCGGGCTGTTTAAAGCATTGGATGAAGTGGGTATTTCCTATGAGAAAACATCAGTGGGCGATAAATATGTTTATGAAAACATGATGGCGAATGGCCATTCCCTGGGCGGCGAACAGTCCGGGCATATTATTTTCAGTCAGTATGCCAGAACCGGAGACGGTATTTTGACGTCGATTCAGCTGATGGAGGTTATGCTTGAAAAGAAAATGAGTCTGGGAGAACTGGTAAAACCGATGCGGGTTTACCCTCAGCTTTTGGTGAATGTGCGTGTTGCCGATAAAGCCGCTGTGAGAAATGATGAAGAAATCTGGCAGGCTGTGTCTGAGGCCAATGCAAAATTGGGCACCGACGGACGGCTCCTTGTCCGTGAAAGTGGAACAGAGCCGGTGATTCGTGTTATGGCGGAAGCAGAAACCGACCAACTTTGTTCGGAATATGTGGGCCGTATTACAGAACTTTTGAAGAAACGGGGTCATATGAACGCCTGATTGGGCTGCCGGAGTCCGGCGTATAAGGACTCCGGCGTTTTCTTTATATAAACTGGTTGCTTTGAGGATTGTAGCTGTAATCAATATCGGCCAGACGCTGTTCCAGCTCCGGTCTGGAAATATCCAGACTCTGGCACAGTTGGTCCAAATTATGGTATTGATCACGAAGCTTGGTGTTGATAAAGCTTAACAGCATGACTGGATCCTTAGGCAGCTGATGATACATAGAAGAACCTCCTTCTTCTCTTTTTTCGGGTTTAAAAGTATGCCTCATTCAAAATGAAAAGCAGATGGAAACCCGGTATCATATATTATAGTACACATGATCAGGAGGTGGCAATGATGATTTTAGTGACCGGCGGGTGCAGAAGCGGTAAAAGTGCCTTTGGGGAAAAGCTGGTGACGGATATGGGCAGCCGTTTTCTTTACCTGGCAACGGCGCAGATTACAGATGCACAGATGGCCCTTAGGGTAAAAAAACATCAAAAACGCAGGGGGAGTGAATGGACAACCTGGGAAGGCTGGAAAAATCTGTCGCATACATTGGAGAAAGCCCGGGGCTGGGACGGTATTCTTCTGGACAGTGTGACAACAATGGCAACCAATCTGCTTTTTGATGCCATCGGTGATGTGGATTGGGACCGCTTTGATTATGCAAGTGTAGACTATACGGCTGTGGCAGATCAGATTGTAGGGCAGTTTTGTCAGCTCTGTGATACTGCAGAAAAATATGATCTTCCCCTTGTTATGGTCACCGATGAAATCGGGCTGGGCGTTGTGCCGGATACATGGCTGGGACGGGGATTTAGGGATATCCTGGGAACCGTTAATCAATATCTGGCCAGTCGATGCAGTCATGTTTATATGGTTGTCAGCGGAATCCCTGTGCATATTAAAGGCGGTGAATCATGAATACTTTAATTCTTGCCTTTCAGCTTATGACCCGTATTCCCATTCCCAAAGCGGTGGATGTGACCACGCAGCGGCTTTGCCGGGGGGTTTTGTTCTGGCCTTTGATCGGGCTGGTGACCGGCGCCATAGATGCTCTGGTTTTCGCCGGCGCATCCTGGCTGTTTTCCTTTCCGGTGGGCGTGATGGCCGCACTTTTTTGTCAGCTTTGTGTGACCGGCGGTTTCCATCTGGATGGTTTGTGCGATACGGCGGATGCCATATATTCTTCCAGATCCAGGCAGAGAATGCTGGAAATCATGAAAGACAGCCGAATCGGAACCAACGGGGTTATTGCTGCCATATTTGACATTGGCCTGAAGTTTTTGTGTGTATGCCAGGCAAAAAATCCTGTCCTTGTTCTTGTTCTGGCACCTGTGGCAGGCAAATGTGTTCAGGGAATTTTAATGTATAAGGCGATTTACCCCAGAACTTCAGGGCTTGGGATGAGCTACATCGGAAAAATCAGTCAGTGGATTATGGTCGGCTGTGCTCTGGGGGGACTTGGAATCATGGCTGTGACCGGAATCATTTCCGGTTTACTGTGGGTTGTGCCTTTAGCGGTGTTTGTGATGGCGGCTGCCATTTTATACAGAAAATATATTGAGAGAAAAATTGGCGGCATGACAGGGGATACTCTTGGGGCAGGTTCTGAACTGATGGAGATTGTTTTTATGCTGGGAATTTTAGCTGTGCAAAGGAGAATTTTGTGAAAATATATCTGGTTCGTCACGGTGAGACGGAGATGAATATAAAAAAAGCATACTACGGAGCGATAGATGCAGATCTGACGCCAAAAGGGCGGGCAGATGCCCTGAAAGTGTCCCGGGCATTAAAAGATATTTGCTGGAACCGGGTATATGCCAGTACAAAATCCCGGACGATTGAGACGGCAAGATTGATTTGTCAGGACCGGATGCCAATGAAGGGGATTTTTTGCCTCCCCCAGCTAAGTGAGCTAAACTTCGGGGTTTTTGAGGGCCTGACAAATCGCCAGGTGTCTCAAATCTATCCGCAGGCGTATAAGGACTGGTGCGAAGACTGGCTTGAATTTGCACCGCCGGGGGGAGAGTGCTTTTTCCAATTTTTTAACCGGGTTGTCCAGGGATTTCAACAGATTCTTTCGGAGTGTGAGGATCTGGAAAATAATAAGGCGTCCATTCTTATTTGCGGTCATAACGGGACGCTCAGGGTGATTATGGCTTATATTTTAGGTCTGGGCTGTGATGGAAGCTGGCATTTTGATTTTGTGCAGGATGGATGGAGTATGATCGAGTATGCCTGCGGCAATTTTACGGTTAGAAACATCAATCATCGGTAAAGGATTAAATGGGACTGGAGGCTTGAAAAATGAACAGGATTTTTAATCAGACAAATGGGCCCATCGGACCTTTGGATGAGACGGTAATGGAGACTATACGCCGGCTCTGGGATCGGAAGGCCAAACCCCTTGGAAGCCTGGGACGGCTTGAAGATATGGTCGTACAGCTGGGGGGGATTTTTGGAACCGAGCACATTGACATTTCCAAAAAAGCTGTTATTGTGATGGCAGCGGATAACGGGGTGATCAGGGAAGGTGTGGCTCAGTCGGATGCCCACGTGACCTCGACTGTGGTAGGCAATATGGCCCGGGGCGCTTCCACGGTATCCATACTGGCCCAGATGGCCGGGGCCGATGTATTTCCTGTTGATATTGGTATGGCCGATGATCTGTTTTGCCCAGGCGTCTTAAACCGGAAGGTTAGAAGGGGAACAGATAATATCGCCATGGGACCGGCCATGAGCCGGGCAGAGGCCGTCAGAGCCATGGAAATTGGCATTGAAATCGTGGGTATGTTGTACAAAAGGGGATATCGATTAATTGCCACCGGAGAAATGGGTATCGGAAATACAACCACAAGCAGCGCCATGGCTGCTGTGTATTTAAGCCTGGATGCGGCAAAGGTCACCGGCAGGGGGGCAGGGCTGGATCGCCAGGGCTATGAAAAAAAGATTCGGGTCATTCGTCAGGCGATTAAAAAAAATCATCCTGATGCCAATGACGGTCTGGATGTACTTCATAAGGTGGGAGGCCTGGATATTGCAGGCCTGACCGGCTGCTTTATCGGTGGAGCCATTTACCGGGTTCCGGTGGTGGTGGATGGATTGATTTCTGCGGTAGCAGCCCTGACTGCTGTGCGCCTGGCACCGGGCTGCCGGGAATATATGTTTCCGTCTCACTGTTCGGCCGAGCCGGCGGGGCGGCGGCTTTTGAATGCCTTAAATATGACGCCCTATATCGATGCCGGTATGTGTCTGGGGGAAGGTACTGGTGCGGTGACCGCCTTTCATTTGTTTGATACCGCTGTGACGGCATTTTACAGAATTCCCGAATTTGAGGCTGCGCACATTCCGGCTTATAAAAGACATAGCTGAAAAAGACATTATTGATGATAAGGAAAAAATTGAAAGGAAGAATACGCGATGATTAAAGTATGTATTTTTGACCTGGACGGAACACTGGCGGATACGCTGGAGTCCATTGCCGTGGCTTCCAATGAGGCGCTGGCGACTTCTGGGCTGGGGCCTCTGCCTGTGGAAAATTTCAGATACTATGCAGGCGACGGGGCAAAGGAACTGATTGTCCGTGCTCTTAAAGGGGCAGGTGATGAAAATCTGGTTCATTTTAATCAGGTTTTTGCGCGTTATTGTGATATTTTCAGAAAAGACTGTACATATAAGGTGACTGTGTTTGACGGAATGGCTCAGACACTGGAGCTGCTGAAAAAAAGAGGGATCCGTCTTGCCGTGCTGTCCAATAAGCCGCACGAGCGGGCGCTGGATGTGATTGGTGCCCTGTTTGGAGCAGATGTTTTTGATGTTGTGTGGGGACAAAAGGATGATGTGCCAAGAAAGCCGGATCCGTCAGGGGCACTGATGATTGCCCAAAAATTCCATGTGGCACCGGAAGAATGTATGTATGTCGGTGATACAGACGTGGATATGCAGACCGGTATTGGTGCAGGGATGTTTACTGTAGGTGTCCTCTGGGGATTTAGAAAAAGGGATGAGCTGGAACAAAATCATGCGCAGGCGATTGTAAGCCATCCGGAAGAACTGGTGGCACTGGCAGATCTGAAAAATGCGGGGGATGACTGATGAATTTTAAATTTGAAAAGCAGATGCTTACACTCTACGGAGTGACTGACCGTAAAAATTTAGGCAGCGTATCTTTGGAAGCGGCCGTGGAGGCCGTGCTTCAAGGTGGTGTGACGATGATTCAGCTAAGAGAAAAGGCGCTGGAAGATGAGGCGTTTATCCGTGAAGCCAAGAAAATTAAGGCGGTTACAGACAAATATCGTGTTCCGCTGCTTATTAATGATAATATTAAGGTTTGTATGGACGTGGATGCGGCAGGCGTCCATGTGGGACAGTCGGATATGGAGGCCGGGGATGTAAGAGCCCTATTGGGGCCGGATAAAATTCTGGGCGTGACGGCCAAAACGATTGATCAGGCGGTTGCCGCATGGTCAGCGGGAGCTGATTATATCGGCAGCGGTGCGGTGTTTGGAACATCCACAAAGGCGGATGCCAAGAAAATGTCCCTTGAGACTCTGGATGAAATATGCCATAGTGTACCTATTCCGGTTGTGGCAATCGGAGGTATTGACGCACATAATATTCTTAAGCTTAAAGGCCATGGAATGGCCGGTGCCGCCATTGTTTCCGGCCTTTTTTCGGCAGATGATTTTTACGGTGCCGCCGTAAAGTTAAGACGTTTGTCTGAAGAAATTGTAAATCAAAGTGATTGTAAATAAAGCTTGACTTTTAAAAAGCCCTGCGGTATTCTTCTTGTTGAGACTAAGTTTCAATAAGAAAGGCAGGGCTTTTTTGTGAATAAATTAAGAATAAAAATGGACCGCAAATGGCGGTGGACAGTCATGATGGCGTTTGTCCTTTTGCTTTGGAGCGGAACCGTGGTATTGGCCGGCTGCGGCCCATCCCAGGCGGAAGATGGAGCCAGCCAATCTGGGACGCATCGTTTTAGTGTGGTATGTACGCTGTTTCCTCAATATGATTTTGCCAGAGCGATCGGCGGGGATGCGGTGGATGTGACCATGCTTTTAGACCCTGGAACAGAGTCCCACACCTTTGATCCAACGCCTGCGGATATGAAAAAAATCGCCCGTTCAGATCTGTTTATTTATACAGGTGCAGTGATGGAAGGCTGGTCCGGTGAGATTGTGGACAGCCTTGATGACAGTGTCCAGGTGGTTGATCTTTCCCAGTGCGTCAGCCTTGAGGAAGAAATTGAACTGTCGGATGAAGAAGACCATGACCATGATCACGGCCATGGCCATGACCACGGTGGCTATGATCCCCATTTCTGGCTGGATATGACCAATGCCGTTAAGATGGTGGAGGCTATATGCGATGCCTTTGTGGATATGGATCCGGCGCATGAGACCGAGTACCGTCAGAGAGCGCAGGCTTATGTGGATCAGCTGCTTTTGCTGGATGAGGCATTTATGGATGCCGTACAAAACGGAGAACGTCATGACATTGTGTTTGGCGGGCGGTTTGCCTATGGTTATTTCGTGAATCGTTACGGTGTGGACTTTGAAACTGTTTATCATACCTGTTCTGCGCAGTCCGATCCCAGTGTGGCCGATATGATTCGAGTTATTGATTATATTCGGATCCATGGCAATCCATGTATTTTTTATGAGGAACTCTCAAGCGGTACAGTGGCTAAAACGATTGCTCAGGATGAGCATCTTGAAACGGCTGTATTTACAACCGGACATAATGTGACAAAAGAACAGTTTGAAAACGGTGTAACATTTATTGACCTGATGTATCAGAATCTTGAGGCGCTTTACAGAGCCCTTGGGTATCCGGCGGATTAAAGGAGTTAAAAATATGGAATTATTAAAAGTGGAAAATGTTTCCATTGCCTATGACCATGAGCGGGATTTTGCTGTGGAAAATGTAAGCTTTTCTGTGAGGGACGGGGAATATATATGTATTGTGGGAAGCAACGGTTCTGGGAAAAGCACTTTGATTAAGGGCATTGCCGGGCTGATCGGTGTAAGCCGGGGAAGCATACACCGTCCCCTTCCCATTGAAGGTTATGCCTATCTTTCTCAGAATCATATGATTGATAAGGATTTTCCAGCTACTGTGGCCGAAGTTGTATTGTCAGGCACCCAAAAACAGGGAAAGCGTCTGCCTTTTTATACCAGATCGGACAGAAAAACAGCGGCCCAGGTGATGGCGATGATGGGGATTGATGAATTTGCAGGCCGGCGTATTGGAAACCTGTCCGGCGGACAGCAGCAGCGGGTTCTCCTGGCGAGAGCCTTTTGTCGTGATCCCAAATTACTTCTTCTGGATGAGCCCTGTGCCGGACTGGATCCGGCAATGACCCGTGAATTTTATGATATTTTAGACCGGCTTAACCGGGAAAAGCATATTGCGGTGCTGATGGTTTCCCATGATCTGGAGCAGGTCAGACAATATGCGCACCGGGTGATTGTGATGGATCAGACTGTGGAGTTTGATGGCACCCGGGATGAATGGCTGAAAATGGAGGGAGGAAAGAAAAATGACTGAGCTTTTGGATATGTTTTCCTATCCGTTTATACAGAGGGCTTTGATTGTGGGCCTGCTTGTTTCCCTGTGTGCGGCACTTTTGGGGGTTATTCTTGTATTAAAGCGTTATTCCCTGATCGGTCATGGTCTTGGAGATGTGGGTTTTGCTTCAACGGCGCTGGCCGTGGCATTGGGACTGCCTATTTTGCCTGTATCCATTCCGGTGGTGGTGGTGGCTGCCTGCCTGATTATGTTTTACAGCCAGAAAATTAAAAGCAGCGGGGATATTGCCATTGGTATGGTTGCCACCGGCGCTCTGGCATCAGGCGTCGTGATCACCGCCCTGTCCGGCGGCTTTAATGTGGATGTAAGCAATTATATGTTTGGAAGTATTCTGGCCATGAGTTCGTTGGATGTGACACTTTCCCTTATATTATCAGTTGTCATTATTATATTATTTGTGCTATGCTATAATCGGTTGTTTTTAATTACCTGTGATGAGGCGTTTGCCAGAGCCAGCGGTATCCCGGTTGGATTTTACCAGTTTGTGATTGCCCTGTTAACGGCCCTTACCGTTGTCCTGGGGATGCGGATGATGGGCAGCCTTCTGATTTCCAGCCTGATTATTTTTCCGGCAGTGATTGCCAGAAAGCTGGCGGCAAGTTTTAAAGCAGTGGTAATCACTG
>QFCH01000855.1_pt1 | contig 26100 bp, 24 predicted proteins | sample 5346071 | NCBI WGS metagenome assembly QFCH01 (sample SAMN09062255, study PRJNA434731) | Human gut metagenome, whole genome shotgun sequencing project. | isolation source: stool timepoint B chromium assembly | host: Homo sapiens | collected 2015
GATGGCCAGGTCGGCGTACTCGGGGTGACGCTCAGCCAGCGGGGCGATCGTCAGAAGGACCTCGTAGACGGCCTGGTGGAACTCGGCCTGGGCGGGGTCACGGCGCTGGACAGATTCGAAAACGGAAGCCAGCGCAGGGTTAAGTCGCGATGTATCAAAGCTGCTCATGGCTTTGAGTTTACGATTCGTTTACCAGCGATTCAGTGGGCGTCCCACGATGTGACCGTCGCGCATAACACCTTTTTGGCACAGATCAAAGCGGTCTCATGCGCGCACTCGACGTTCTTTCGAGCTCGGGGATGACCACTCCATGCAGCGCCGGGGGCACCAGTGAGACGCGAGGCCGGGCCCTGACTGAGACCTCGATTTCCTCTCCCTCAACGCTCACGGAGGTAACTTCGACCCCCTCCCCCACCCGGCAGGTCGACGCTGCCATGGCGCCCAGCGCAGCCTCGACCCGGGAGGCAACCTCTGCCTCGTCAATGTCCGAGGATTGGCCCACCAGGACCGATGTCGACGACGCGCCGCCCACCCCGGCACCGGCCAGCGCGTCGGCGCACGAGACCAGACGCCGGTCCTGCATCGCCACCTGCGTGAGCGCGATGGTCACGTAGAGAATCAGGCACACGAAGGCGCAGCCCGCGCACATGAGGATCCCGATTCGCCCCTCCTCATCCACCGGCGACCACCTCCCGAAGGGGAGCGTTCGCGCTGGAGGACACGTCCATGCCGACCGGGCCCAGCCAGGCGGGCAGGAAGGGCAGGGGCACGCGCACCGACACCCGGACCTCGATCATCGCCTCAGCGGAGTCGCACGCCTGACACGAGGAGGACACAACGGGCTGGGTCTCCACCCCGAAATCCTCGACGATGAGGGACACCGCGTGCTCCGCGTCCCCCTGACGCTCGACGTCCTCGGCGAGGATCCGCGCCGCCTCGCGCGCACCCGCGTCCGCCGCCATCGCGCCCGCGCTCACGTGTCCGACCGCCAGCACAATGTACAGGACAGGAATGACCAGGACCACCAAGATGCCGAGGAACTCGACGGTGGCATCGCCGCGCTCGCTCATGGCCCCTCCACAAGGCTGCGCCCGCGCACGGTCAGCCAGCGCGGACCGAGACCGCCCACGAGCGGCAGGCGCGTGCGCACGGTGACGACCAGGACCTGCGCACCCGCATCCGTCTCGCGGCTCACCGAAATCTCGCGATCCCGCGACGCGCCCACGAGCGAATCGAGGAGCTCGCTCGTGCGCGCGACCGCTTCCTGCTCGTCGCCTCCCAGCAAGCCGCCCCGGCGCGCGCCCTCCGACGCCGCGCTCACGCTCATCGTTCGCACGTGCGAGGCGAAGGCGAGCTGAATGAGCAGGAGGATCACCAGGACGACGAGGCCCTGGACGAGGACCGTGGAGACCACCTCGGAGCCGCGTTCGTCGCCGCTAAATCCCCGCAACGGAATCCATCGCCCGATTGAAGATTTCCACCAGACGATCCGACGCAACGCCCCAGATGAGGACGACGAGGGCCGCCGTCATGAGGGTGATCAGCACCCATCCGGGCACGTCCCCACGCTCCCCCAGGGGCGGGCGCCGCCGCAACCACTTCTTCATGTGTGTTCCTTTCTTGTCAATGTGTCTCACGGTGTGAAGTCCAGAGCGATCAGGCCCGGGTACAGGGCGAATATGACGGTGACCGGCAAGATGAGAAAGACGACGGGCAACAGCATCGCGATTTCGCGGCGCCCGCCCTCCTCCATGAGGGCCGCCAGCGAGCGTTCGCGCTGATCGCGGGCCTGGTCGTGTAGGACCGAGGCCAGGGGTGAGCCGCGCTCGATCGCCGTCGTCAGCGTGCGAGAAAGCCGCGTCAGCGCCGGGGAGTCGGTACGTTCGACCATGTCGGCAAGGGCTCGCACGGAAGGCATGCCGTTGCGGATATGACCGGCCGCGAGCGCCAACTCGGCACCGAGGGGCCCGCCCGCGCAGCCGGCGACTCTCTCGATGGCGGCGGGGATCGATTCGCCCGCGGCGACGGCGAGGGCCAGTAGCTCGGCGCAGTCGGGGACGGCGGCGTCGATGGCGCGCTGGCGGCGGGTGGCTCGCAGGGTGAGAAGGCGGTCCATGGCGGCGATGCCCAGGAGCGTGCCGAGAAGCGCGCAGACGATGAGTGGGATGATCGAGGCTCGCAGGGAGGCCGCTGGCCGGGCGGTGAGGGCCAGGCAGGCCCCGATCATTCCCGCGATACCGGCGCAGGCTTGGCGCAGGCGGAAGACGGAGATCTCGGGCTGCTTTCCCGCCAGGATGAGCCTGCGGGCGACGGATTCGCGGGTCGATCCCAGGGAGTCCAGGGCCGAGGCCCCCACGCGCCGGGCCCATTGGGTGAGCTGGGGTGGCGCCTCGTCGAGGACGCGGCCCTGGGCGACGCGCTCGGCGAAGGTCAGGCGGCGTGCGCGCATGGCCCGCACGATGAGGGTGATGCCGGCGACGGCGAGGATTGCGGCACAGACGTCGAGCGCGTGGAAGTTCCAGGGATTCATCGCGTCCCTCCCAGGTTTCTCGGATCGGAGCTGAGTCGCCCGATAGCTTTCATCGCCAGGTAGGCGATGACGCACACGCCCGCGCCGGCGCACAGGACGGCGATGCCTCCGGGAGAGTTCCAGACGTTGGCGCTCGCGCCGCCTCCGGAGAGCAAGAGGAGGACGGCCCACGGGGCGGCCAGGCCCAGGCGTGCGGCGCCGACGGTCCAGGATTGGCGTGCTTCGAGTTCCCCGCGCACGCGCGCGTCCTCGCGCAGGAGGGTGGCGAGGTCTTGAAGCAGGCGCGTCAGGTCGGCGCCGCCGACAGATCGGGCGACGCGCAGGGCCTCGACGATGCGGTCGGCGACGGGGTCCGCCACCTCGTCTTTCATGCGATCCAGGGCGGAGGCGAAACGCCCGTTGGCACTGTAGTCGCGCGAGAACGCCTCGAAGGCGAAGCGCACGGGCGCGGGTCCCTCGTCGGCGAGGTCGCACAGGACTTGAGGCAGCGAGGTTCCGGCACGCACGCCGGAGACCATCGCGTCGATGACTTCGGGCCATGCGGCCCGCACTGTCTTGGCGCGCGCGGCGACGCGGGAGACGACCCAGGCGTAGGGCAGGAACGCCACGCCCACCGAGACGATCAGGGCGACCGGCCAGGCCCCCGTGACAACCAGGACGACGAGCGCGACGATCGCGCCGAGGATCAGGCTGAGCACGACGAGGCGCGCGGCGCTCAGCCCTGGGACGCGGGCGCGGGCGACGTCCTCGCGCAGGCGCTTGCCCGGCCTCCAGGGCGCAGAGGTGCGCGGGGGTGTGAACCACGGGGACAGGGCCAGGACCAGGCCGATGCCGAAGACGAGTCCGCACACGAGCTCGATCACAGCGGCCCCCATTCCAAGAGCGAGGACAGGTCGAAGCCCGCCGCGGCGAAACGATCGTGCAGGTCCAGACTCCCTGCGCCTCGTTCACACCTGCGCCCGTCGAAGGTGAAGAGCGTGGCCGTCTCGATCCGATTGCCCTCGACTCGTCCAGGCACGGCCAGGACCTCGGCGACGAAGCGGCTGCCCTCCCGGCTTCGCTCGACGTGACACACAAGGTCGATGGACGAGGCCAGGGTCGGGGTCACGAATCCCGTCGTCACGTTTTCGCCCGCCAGGAGGGGCAGGATCGAGAGCTTGTCCAGGGCCTCGCGCGCCGAGTTCGCGTGCACGGTCGCCATACCGGGCACCCCCGCGTTGAGGGCCACGAGGAGGTCAAGGGCTTCGGGGCCTCGGACCTCTCCGACGATCAGGTATTCGGGGCGCATACGCAGGGATTCGCGTACGAGGTCGCGCAGCGTGATCTCGCCCGTGCCCTCGGCGGCCGCCGGGCGAGTCTGCATGGCGACGTGATCCCAGTTCGCCAGGCCCAGCTCGAAGACCTCCTCGCAGGAGATGACGCGCCGCGAGCGCGGCAGCTCCCCGGCGAGAGCGCGCAACAGCGTCGTCTTGCCCGCCTGTGTGCCGCCCGAGACGAGGACAGACAGGCCCACGCACACGGCGGCGGCCAGGAAGTCGCGCATCGGCGGGGGCACCATGTCGACGGCCACCAGATCGTCCAGGGTGCGGGCGCGCTGGATGTGCTTGCGGATGTTGACGCTCCAGGACTGGCCGGTCACCGGCGGGATGACGACGTGGAGGCGCTCTCCCCCGGCCAGCATGGCATCCACAAAGGGGCTGGACAGGTCGAGGCGGCGACCCGAATGGTGCAGCATACGCTCCACGAGTGTGCGCACGTCCTCGTCGGTGAGGATGAGGCTCGTCAGCTCGGCGACGCCGCCTCGGGCCACGAACACGCGCGACGCCGAGTTGATCCAGATTTCCTCCACGCTGGGGTCGTCCATGAGGATCTGGAGGGGGCCCAGGCCACAGATGTCGTCCATGAGGTCCGCTTCGACCTGCTCGCGCTGGGTGGGCAGCATGTCGGGGGCGTGAGCGTCGATGGCGCGGTGGATGAGGGCGCGCACGGCCCTCGGGTCTCGCGCGGCATCGATGCCGCCCGCGGCCAATCCCTCTCGCACCCGCGCTGCGAGCGCACGTGTCACGGCTTCCATCCCTGAGCCTCCTCGCTACAGCCAAAGCCAATGTGTCGAAAGTAACAGGGTTATTCGGAAAGGAGCAAACCGCTGTCCCACAATCGGGCGCCCACCCGCGCGGGGATGCGCACCCGGGCCGCAGGCGCGATACATTCGAAGAATGACAAGCCACAAGAGCGCCCTCGAACTAGCCGCGCTGGCCACCTCCGCCATGCCCGGGTTGCGCGTGAGCGCGCTGCGCCCGCCGACCTACACCGACGAGCTGGCCTCCGTCACCGGCATCGAAGACGTCGGCGGCAACCGCTGGATCGTCACCTGCCCCCACGAGGAGGTCTCCGGCCCCGCCCTCGAGGCCACCTCGGGGATCCTCGACCGCCTCGGCCAGGCCTACGAGCACGACTACATTCCCTTCGACGTCCCACGCCTAGCCGGACAGGCCAAAATCCGCGGCGGAGGGACCGTGTACGTGCACCGCGATCCAGGCGGCCGCGCCCCCACGGAGCGAGACCTCGAGACGGATCCGCTGCTGCCCGCGTCGCTCGGGCGCGCGCTCGCGGCCCTGCACAACCTGCCGGAAACCGTGTTCTCGGCGATCGGCCTGCCCTCCTACACGGCGATGGAGTGCCGCGATCGCAACCTCGCTCTGCTCGACGAGGCCGCCCGCCAGGTCACGATCCCGCCGTCCCTGTGGAGCCGCTGGGAGGCCGCCCTGGAGGACGTATCCCTGTGGCGTTTCCCCTCCGCCCCCATTCACGGGGACATTCAGGAACGCAGCCTGTCCGTCAAGCGCGGCTCGGTCGTCGCTATCGGCGGGTGGACCAGCGCGCACGTGGGTGACCCTGCCCTGGACATCGCGTGGATTCAGGCCAGCGCATCGGACGCGTTCCTCGAGCGTTTCCGCGAGACCTACGGCCACGAGCGCCGCGCCATCGACCTGCATGTCTTCACGCGCGCCCAACTGCTGAGCGAGATTGCGCTCGTGCGGTGGCTGGTCCACGGCCTACACGCCGAGGACTCCTCCATCGTCGACGACGCCCGCGCGATGCTCACCGACCTGGCCATCGACCTCGACGGCGAGCCACTACTGCCGTCGCACGCGACCTCCGTGGGGTCCGTCTCCATCGACGAGGCCTCCCCCGCCTCGACCGATTCCGTTTCCTCCCCCGGCTCCTCCCAGGGCGCCACCTCCGGCTCTCGCCAGGTCAAGTGGAGGGACCGGGCCGCTGTGGCCGCCAAGGACGAGCCCGAGACGGGCGCGTCGACGCAGCCCGTGTCGCGCACAACGTCGGCCGTAGCCCGCAAGCTCGCCGAGCGCGAAGTGGATCCGGCAGCACCAACCGAGCGCCTGCGCCTGGGCCCCGACGGGACGCTCATCCCGTAAGCAGCCTTGTCGCCGCGGCCACCGCCCAGCCCGCCCAGGCGCGCCGCCGCACCCACCCGCGTCCCACCACAGGACGCACCCAACGACACACACCGGGGCCCGTCAGGCGTTCAACCTGACGGGCCCCGGCCTCGTCAATGGAAGCGATCAACGGCTCACACGTGCCGCCTCAGCGCTTCTTCTTGCCTTTCTTGCCCCGCGAGGAGGGCTTCTCAGGGGTGGGCTGCCCCGACGAGGAGGCGCGCCCCTCAAGGGCATCGAGGCGGCGCTCCAAGCGCTCGACCTGGAGGCGCAGGATCGCGGCCTCCTCGGTGAGGCGCCGACGGTCCTCATCTCCGCGCGAAAGGTCGACCGAGAACCGCAGGGAGAGCAGCAGCAGGACGACGCCCGCCACGAAGAATCCCAGGTTCAGCGGAACGACGACGCCCAACTGGAAGGCGGTCCACTTCAGGATCGGCGGGAAGAGGGAGAGCAGCGCCGTGCAGAAGGCAATCCAGTACCACCACAGGCCGTAGCGTTCCTTCATTCCCGAGTTGCGCATCTTGACGAACACCATCACCAGGATGATGCACGCGAAGACGACTCCGAGCACGTACGTGGGACTCATGCGTTCTCCTCCGCGGCCGGGGCGACCTCTTCGCCGGGGCGGGTCAGGGCCACGGCGAGCGCGAGGGTGGCTCGCACCAGGAAGAGCGCCGACTTGATCGGGTTGTGCGACGGCTCGCCGCCGGCACGTGGGTGCATCTGCACGCCGACCTCACGCACGACCAGGTGAGAACGGGCCGCGATGACGAGAGCGCCGATCGTGTCCCCCAGGTACTCTGCCGGGTAGTTGTGAGCGAAGAGCGACAGGGCGCGCGGGCCGTAGAGCTTGAACCCGCTGGTCGTGTCGGTCAGCTTCGTCGTACACACGCGCGAGAGGATGAACGAGAACAGGTTCATCGCCCATTTGCGCGGGCCTCGCGCCTGATAGTCACCCTTGCCGGCGAAACGCGACCCGATGACGACGTCGGCGTGCTCGGCCGACGCCATGTCGATGAGCGTTTCGATTTCCGTGGGGTCGTGCTGGCCATCCGCGTCAAGCTGGCAGGCGTACTCGTAGCCCATGCGCCGCGCGTACTGGAAGCCGGCGCGCATGGCGCCGCCGACCCCCAGGTTGATCGGCAGGTCGAGCACGGCCACGCCGGCGTCGCGAGCAATCTGCGCGGTAGCGTCCGTGGACCCATCAGACACGACCAGGATGTCCGCGAAGGACGGCTTTTCGACCTTCACAGACTCCAGGACGCCTCCCAGCACTGCTTCTTCATTCCACGCGGGAATGACGATCAGCAGGCGGGACTTAGCACTCGGGCGCGACACTCAGTTGTCCTCACGGTTGAGCAGCTCGAGCAGGTAGGCTCCGTAGCCGGACTTGACCAGGGGCTCGGCGCGCTGGCGCAGGCCCTCGTCGTCGATGAAGCCCATGCGCCACGCGACCTCTTCGGGGGCGCCGATCTTCATGCCCTGGCGGGCCTCGACCGTACGCACAAAGGCGGTGGCGTCAGCGAGCGAGTCGAAGGTACCGGTATCCAGCCACGCGGTGCCGCGCGGGAGGACCTCAACCTTGAGCTTGCCGGCCTCGAGGTAGGCGCGGTTAACGTCTGTGATCTCGTATTCGCCGCGCGCGCTGGGCTTGAGGTTGCGGGCGATGTCGACCACGTCGTTGTCGTAGAAATACAGGCCGGGAACCGCGTAGTTCGACTTGGGCTTCTCGGGCTTTTCTTCGATCGAGAGGGCGTTGAATTCCTCGTCGAACTCGACGACGCCGTACTCGCGCGGGTTGGATACGTGGTAGGCGAACACGGCGCCGCCGTCGGGGTCGACGTGGCGACGCAGCTGCGTACCCATGCCGGGGCCGTAGAAGATGTTGTCGCCCAGGACCAGCGCTGCGGCATCGTTGCCGACATGGTCTGCGCCGAGCACGAAGGCCTGCGCCAGGCCGTTGGGCTCGTGCTGGACGGCGTAGGAGATGCTCACGCCGAGCTGGCTGCCGTCACCGAGCAGGCGGTGGAACGACGGGGCGTCGTGCGGCGTGGTGATCACCAGAACGTCCGAGATGCCGGCCAGCATGAGGGTCGACAGCGGGTAGTAGATCATCGGCTTGTCGTAGACGGGGACCAGCTGCTTCGATGTCCCCAGCGTGATCGGGTTCAGTCGGGTGCCGGACCCGCCTGCCAGGATGATGCCTTTCATGTTGCCTCCGCTTCCTGGCGCGTCCTCGTGTGGGTCGCGCATCACTGACAATTATCCCTATGTGACGCTATTTTTCCACAACTGTGGCCTCCCGCACGCCGATGGGACGCAGTACCCTCACCGGTGGTGCGCAGATCGGCTAGAATTTGTATGGATTGTTACGTCCGCACGATACCCACGCACATAGAGGAAGAACAATGGCGCCCACTGCTAAGCCCCTGGGGATCACGACTACGCCGATCCCCGGCTTTTTGCGCATCGACCTGACCGTTCACGGCGACAACCGAGGCTGGTTCAAGGAGAACTGGCAGCGCGAGAAGATGGTCGCGCTGGGCCTGCCGGATTTTCAGCCGGTGCAGAACAACATTTCTTTCAACGACGAGGTCGGGGTGACGCGAGGCATTCACGCGGAGCCGTGGGACAAGTTCGTGTCTGTCGCCACCGGCCGCGTGTTCGGCGCGTGGGTGGATCTGCGCGAGGGGCCCTCGTTTGGCACGGTGTACACGACGATCATCGATCCGGGCGTGGCGGTGTTCGTCCCCAAGGGCGTGGGTAACTCGTATCAGACGCTGGAGCCGAATACTGCCTACACGTACCTGGTCAACGATCACTGGTCGCCGGACGCGAAGTACACGTTCTTGAACCTGGCGGACGAGACGGCGGCCGTGGATTGGCCGATCCCGCTGGATCGCGCGATCCTCTCGGATAAGGACAAGGCGCACCCGCGCATGGCAGACGTGACGCCCTTCCCCGCGCCCACTCCGGCGGGTCGCCGCGCGCTCGTGACGGGCGCAAATGGTCAGCTGGGCCGCGAGCTCATGCGCGTCCTACCCGAGGCTGGTTTCACGGTGACGGGCGTGGACCTGCCGGAGGTATCCATTTCGAACGCTGAGCAGGTGGCGGCCCTGCCGTGGGACGAGATCGACGTGGTCATCAACGCGGCCGCGTGGACGAACGTGGATGGCGCGGAGACCCCGGAGGGACGCCGCTCGACGTGGGAGGCCAACGCGACGGGTCCGGCTATCCTGGCTCGCGAGGCGACGGCGCACGGCGCGACGCTCGTGCACATTTCGACGGAGTACGTCTTCGATGGCACGCAGGATGTGCACGTCGAGGACGAGGCCCCCTCCCCCTTGAGCGCGTACGGCCAGTCCAAGGCGGGTGGCGACGCGGCTGTTGCCTCGACGCCCAAGCACTACATCGTGCGCACGTCCTGGGTGGTGGGCGACGGCAAGAACTTCATCAAGACCATGGCGTCGCTGGCCGATCGCGGCATCTCCCCGTCGGTCGTGTCGGACCAGGTGGGCCGCCTGACGTTCACGTCGGATCTGGCCCGCGGCATCATTCACCTGCTGACGAATGAGGCACCCTACGGCGTCTACAACCTGTCGGGCGAGGGCCCGGTCATGAGCTGGGCGCAGGTCGCCAAGCGCGTCTTCGAGCTGTGCGGCCGCAACCCCGAGGATGTCACCGAGGTGACCACGGAGGAGTACTTCGCGGGCCGCGAGGCTGCGCCTCGTCCCCTGTCCTCGACGCTGGACCTGTCGAAGATCGAGGCCACGGGCTTCACCCCCGAGGATTCCTCCAAGCGCATCGACACCTACGTGGCATCCCTGCGCGGCTGATCACCGCACTAACGAGGCAGGCCCCGGGCACCGACAGGTACTCGGGGCCTCGCGTGTACCTACCAGAAAATAGAAACAGTCTCACCTCTTTAGGCCGCACACACTACATAAATGCCCTCAAAGCAACATTGGAATCTAGGCACAGAATGCGTGTGGTTTGAACGAGCGAATGCACTCCAAGATCCAACCACTATCCCAAACTAACTAACACTACAGTACACACAGCAAAAACATTCGACACAGACATTCGAATTAACTCCGGAAAGCCACGCACTCAACGAACAAATGGGTGATCACAATCAATATTCAACCAATGAACCAGCATGCACCCCATAAATTCGAAATAGCCAAAATCGCGCCCAAACTTCCGCCATAAAAACAGACATACAAATTTTCCAAACATAAGCATTTCAAGTTAAGCATGAAATGCCACCACAACTCCCTTCCACCATAATTCAAACTAGCTTGACAACTCTCTATAAACAAGCTAACATGTTAGGACTTCACGATGTACAAGGAGGTATAATGCGCGATCTAGAAGAACTTCGTTCCCATATTTACGCCCATGATTCAAAACCCTACTTTGACGAAGGGGTCCGAGCATATCAGGCCGGAGCATACCGCGCAGCCATAGTCGAAACATGGGTAGCTGTATCACTTGATCTAATTAGCAAGATTCGACACCTTGCAGAACGAGGCGACAAGACTGCAAAATCCTACATCGACAAACTAGACAAAGCAATCAAACAAGATGATAAAGGAAATCTACAGAAAGTAGAAAATGAATTACTTGACAAAGCCAAAACACTGGAGCTAATTACAGGGCATGAATACACAGAGCTACAACGCCTCTATTTAGATAGAAACGTCTGCGCACACCCCGCTTTTACAGCTCCGAACGACGTTTTTCAACCAACAGCGGAACAGGTACGCTACCACCTTTCATCTGCTGTGGATAATGCATTATCACTACCACCAACACCCGGACGGCTGCTAAGTAGCCAACTCATTAATGAACTTAAACAAAAGGCCTGGCCGAAACAAGCCCAATTAGGGAGGTACTTCCGAGAGAATTACTTAAATGCGAAACCAGACAGAACGAGGCGCAACATCGCAGAGCTTCTCATTAAAACAGCAATAGAGACACCAGAGCTCGAGACTGTTGCAGAAGTAGAACCTGAGGAAGTCACACAACGCTGCCGAAATATAATCAACTCGCTTTTACACAGCGAAGAATCCCTACTCCAGCAATCAATTAAATCTGTTCTGCGTAAGCGGCTTGAAGGAAACAACTTTACTGACGAGGTACTTTTGCGAACCGTGGGCGCTCTCGGACAATTTTCATCAACTTGGGAGACGCTCGATAGCCCAACAATCACTCGCATTTCCTCCCTAATCAGCACCAGTCCTATCGAAGAGCTACGGAAATTTGGAACTTTGATCTGCCACCCTATTCACCACGATGAGATCGAGGCGGCAGCAGATGATCGCAGGATCGAACTTTCCGAAAGCAACGAAGGCTACGAGTATCTCTTCGATAACATATCTAGCGATGCAACTTATCGGATCAGACTAATATTAAACGCGCTCGAAAAGTCTAAGGACTTTCGCAACTCTGAAAGACTTCTACAAGATCTTATTTCAATTGGTGAAGACATGAAACCAGAACACCTTTCCAGACTAGCCGAAATCACTGAGTCCAACTATCAAGTATATTTTGCGAAGGATACAGAGAATCTACTAAAGTCCCTTTACAGTAAAACCAAACACATCGAAAATTATCAACGGTTGTGGAACACCATCACCGATGGAATAGTTTCAGCTGTAGACGCTATACCTTATGATGGTTACTTCTCGGATTACAATTACAGTTCTTTACAATCACTGGTTAACTCCGACGCAGAGTCGTAAGTACCAGAATCCCTCCAACTTGGAGGTCAGCCCCGTTAACAGGACTCAACGGCGGGGGTCTGCTGAGCGTTTTCGCGCGGGTATCCCTAGTCTCGTCAAATCGAATGAACAAGCACAGCTCGTCCCCGTTGAGATGCCAACAGACGGTACCCCCCTGAGCGGCCTAGACGAGCTGGCTCAGGACGTCCTGCGAACCGCCGATCTCCCGTACCTGCGCGACGAGAGCATCTGCGAGCTTCTTCGCCGCCACATACTGCGTCGATTCAACGCCGTAGCGGCTCGCGATGTCCGCAAGGCGCGCAGACATGGTCGTGGCGCTGCCGTCCTTCGACGTCAGCATGTACGCCAAGTTGAGCACCAGGAGCTCGTCCGACCGGTAGGTGCTGTCGGGGTTGCCGTGGTGGAAGATTTCCGCCCAGTACGCGAACCCCAGGGAGCGCAGCAAGGCGCCTCCGAGCTCTTCATGTTCGGACTGTTCCTGGGCGAATTGATAGCCGACATCGTGCAGGTATCCCATCACGAACATGTCGCGGCACTTCTCATCCGACCAGCCGAACAGGGTCCGCCCCAGCTCGGAGGCTTTCATCCCCACCCCGTGGCAGTGGCGCAGCCGGTTCTCGTCCATGCCGATCGCCGGCGTCGAGTCAGTCATCATGCGATCCTTTGCGTGCCGTCGGCCAGATACCGCAGGAGATCCGTCAGTCTGCGACGCTGAGAGTCAGCGAGGCGCAGATCGAGGAGCTCGTCCTTGGGTACCCACTGGAAACCCGTGGATTCAAAGTCGAGAGACACCTCGTGGCCCACAGACGCCCCGTAAAACAGGACGGTGAGCTCTGGCGCACTTCCCCGCCGGAGTATGCGATGCGCACGTCCGGGTCCGTGTAGGTGCCGACGATCCCGGTCACCTGCACGTCGAAGCCGGTCTTCTCTTTATGCTCGCGGACCGCGCATTCGGCGAGGCTTTCGCCGAATTCGAGGGTGCCGCCCGGGAGCGTCCAATTCCCGCTATCCCAGCGCTGGAGCATGAGGATGTGGCCCTCGCGCTCGGTGGCGACTGCTGCTGCGGGGACGATCGAGTTGGCCGTCGGCGCATCGGGGGCGTGGGAGTAGTCCACGCGCGTCGTCGTCAGGGACGAGGCCAGCCACGCCTCGACATCGGGGCCGGGGGTGACGACGTTCTTATCGTTCGTGGAGAGAACCTTGATGAAGAGGATCTGCGTCCCCCGCTTCGCGCGCTGCGCATAGGTCGTTCCTGGTTCGATGACGTAGAAGTCGCCCGCGCGAAACTCATACTCCTCGCCGGTCTCCGTATCCAGGTACTGCGTCCAGCCGGAGAGCATGTACTGGTATTCGGTGGCCTATGTATGGAAGTGCGGCTGCTCTCACGCGTCGTAGGAATAGGACGTGATCCCGATTTCGAGATCGCTCGTGTCGTAGTGCGCGACCACCTGCGGCCGAGAGAGGTTGCCCGCCGGGTACTGGCGCGACACCTGCTCCAGTGCTTGGCAGATCTCGTCTGACGTGATGGTGGAGAACATCGTTATCGCCTCCTTGGGGCCTTATGTCGGCTCTTCCTCAGCTGGCGCCTCAAGACAACGAGAACGCCGATCACGACGACCACGCTCACCAGGCACAGGGCAAGCACGAACCACAGCGAGGGAAGAGTCTCGCCCTGGTTGAGCCCGATGATGGACATCGAGAAGAAAGAGATAATGAGCGTCGGGACGAAATAGACTGCGGACGCGAAGGCGAGGAACGTGTTCGTTCGTTCTGCGGCCCCGGGTGCATGTTGGCGCCCGGGGCCTTGCCGTGTCTATGTGTGCTGCGTGCTCCGGGGCCTCACGAACCCCTGGCGGCGTCGGCCAGCAACGTTCACCCTACGTGCGGGTCACGGAGGCCTACTCGCTCCACAGCGGCGCTCGCGGATAGGTGTCGAATACGCGGATAGGTAGCAAACATGCGGATACCTTATGAACCTATCCGCAAGCGCATAACCTATCCGAGTGCGAACAACCTATCCAGATGCGAATCAGCTTGCCCGACAACACGAGACAGCAAAGCACCACCACCCCCGAGCACACACAACTAGGCACCACACATCCGGACAGGTCATTAACCCCTCCACAAATCAGCCCGCAGCGAGCGCATCGCCACAGCTCACGTCCTTTCCCATGCAGGTCACGAATCGACTATGAGTAATGCCCGCATGAGGCCATTCCATGACGAGGGCCAGGCTAGGCAATATCCGGAGAATAGAGTACGCCTACTTGCAGAGGTCCCACATAGTGCTTTCCTTTCAAGTCGCCGACATCGTCCTGCTCAGGGTGAGGAACAGGAATCCGGACGCGAGTACTGTAGGGCGGATTCGACCCCTGAGCGACGATCGCCCATTCAGCGCTGGGATCCACCTCCCAGGACCCCAGGATCACGTGAGCCTTTGTTAGCACAGCGACGAGTCTCCTAATCTTGGGGCGCTTGTCAGGCGCGACGTTCCAATACTGCGCTGCGCGTTCGATAAACACATCGCCGGGATTGCCGCCGAACGCCGAGGCGCGCCCCTCGAGAGAATCCGGAGAGATCGGCACGATGATCGTATTCCTCAGCTGATCACGAGGGACCTCACCCGGGCGCGTGAAAATGGCCGGCCCCAGGTGCTTGCTCGTCTTCGTCCCCGAAATGTTCGTAACCGCCTTGTCGTTCTTCTCGAACAGCTCGTCCTCATCCTCAGCATCATAGATCGGATCCAGCCCCATGAGAGAGGCGACGTGGATGGCGATAGCCTCGGCTTTGAGCGCGTCCTCGCGGCTCGAAAACGGCTCAACGGTCTGGCGAATGAGGGTCCCCTCCGTGTCACGAAGACGCTCAGCGTCGGGATTATGGGGTTCGAACACACGCCCCATACTCTGGCCAATTCCGATGTAGATGCTCCTGCGCTCCTCCTCGTCACTGCGAGGCGCACCCTCATAGATGTACAACCAGGTTTCTTTGGACATTGCACTCTCCTTGCCGATAGACACACACTGCCTTCTCTCCCTCATAATAGGGCATATTTCCCATTATAGTGCTTAAAGGAGGGTGCTCAACATTATTTGACAGAAGCAATTCGAGTCCCAGCGACACCACGATCAGAACCAGCGTCCCCCGAGCCATCGGACACGCAGACCGCACGCAATACCCGGAGTCCATGCCCGCCAGCACGGGCCGAGAACCCGGCGCGAAAGCCACACGCGAAAGCCGGGGCCCACCGCACTGTGCAGCGCGACGGACCCCGGCCTCGTATTGGCGCGTGAACCCCTTAGAAGTACGCGTTCAGCATGGACACCAGGTCATAGCCGTACCCGCGGGCGGCCGCCCAGCCGGTGTGGTTCGGGTTCTCCTGGATGCCCAGGTACTCGACCACGGGGGCCGCGCCCTTACGCACGTAGGAGAAGCGCGGATCCACAACCGGGTAGGCCAGCGAATCGGCGGACGCGGACGGGTCCGCGTAGGCGCGCAGGTGCTGAACCTGAGCGCGGATGCCCGTGCGCACGTCGGGGAACTCAGCCCCCGCCGCGCCGCCGCCGACAGCGCCAATACCCGCGAAGTTGAACTGGTCAACCTCGACGTCGCCGCCATACTGGAGCCAGCCGGTCTCCTTCATGGACTGGACGAACACCAGCTCAGGGGACACGCCCTCAGCCACGGCCTCGTCGTAGATGATGCCCGCGAAGTCGCGGATCGACGGCGCACCACCATCCGCCAGCTCCGACGGGTAAGGGCGGCCCGCGTCGTTCCAGGCGTCGACCATGTCGTCGATAACCTGCGAGCGCGAGGCCATGGGCGCGGTCATGATGAGGCGCTGGCCGTCCGCGTTCGTCACCGCGTCGCGAGAGCCGGAGCGGGAGGCGCCGTCCGCTCCGGGAGCGCCGCTGCCGTCCGCGTAGCCCAGCCACGCACCCGAGGAATCGAAGGAGGACTCGCGGCCTTCAATTGTCTTCGTACCGGTCGCCATCGCGCCGGTGGTGGGATCCAGCCAGTACCAGGAGCCGCCCGAGGCGAGCCAGCCAGTGCTCATGACGCCGGAGCCGTTCATGTGGAACCAGTCGCCGCCGACCTTGATCCAGCCGGTCTTCATGATGCCTTCGCCATCCAGGTAGTACCACTTGCCACCGTCAAGGAGCCAGCCCGTGGCCATGACACCATTCCCGTGCATGAAGTACCACTCGTTGTCATCCTCGGTCAGCTGCCAGCCGGTGAGCATACGACCGTCGTCATCGAAGAGGTACAAGTCGTTGCCGACTTCCGTCCACCCGACAGCCATTGCACCGGACTTACCCAGCCAGTACCAACTGCCCTTGTAGGACAGCCAGCCCGTGGCCATCGCACCTTGGTCGTCCAGGTAGTACCAGGAGCGCCCGTCCTTCACCCAGCCGGTGGCCATGTCACCCTGGGAACGCAGGTAGAACCACTTGCCGTTCTCCTGCTTCCAGCCCGTCACCATTGCGGTGGTGTCATCGAAGAAGTAGCGGCGACCGTTGATGGTCGACCATCCGCGGATGGTGCGCCCGTCGGAGCCCGCCCAGTACCAGCGCCCACCAGCCGAGAACCAGCCGGTGGCAGCCTTGCCGCCGCGCATGAAGCGCCAGGAGTCGCCCGATTTCTCCCACGTGCCCTTACTCAGGCCGTAGGTCTCGGCAATACCGGTCGCGTCGGCGACACCCAGGGAGCGCACGAACTCGGGGTCGCGCAGCATCTCGGCATCCGAGGGGGAGGTCACGAAGGCGTGCTCGACGATGATGCCGGGCATGTTTTCCTCACGGGCCTGGCGGATGATCGCGTAGTAGTCGCCCGTGGAGCCGTCCGGGTAGTCGTAGTAGGGGTTGTCGCGGGTCTTGATGCCACGGTCGGCCAGCCCCAGCGAGGTCAGCTCGTCCTGGATGTTACTGGAGAGCTGACGACCCTTCGTGTGGGTCCAATAGTTGTAGGACGAGGAGTTGCCGTACCAGACCTCCGCGCCGCGCGCGATAGGCGAGGCGGAGTTGAAGTGAATCGACACGAGCGCGTCAGCGTCAGCAGCTGCGGCCATCTCGACGCGGCTTGACAGGTCCGCGCCGAGGTTTTCGGACGGGCGCACGTCCGTTGTGCGGGTCATGACGACGGTGACGCCGTCGTAGGACTCGAGTTCTTCTTTGAGAGCCAGGGAGACCGCGAGGGTCAGGTCCTTTTCTTTGAGGCCGTTGGCGACCGCGCCAGGGTCGGATCCCCCATGCCCGGGGTCGATGGCGATGATGATGCCGTTGGCCGCGTGCGCAGGCGGCACCAGGGCCGCGACGGCAGCGCCGAGCGCCAGGGTGAGCCCGGCCGCGAGTTTCCTCCACGGAGATCGCATAGTCATCCTTCAAGTTGCTAATGTGACAATCGAGATTGTAGTTACTTATGTTGTAACTGTAAATATGAGAATGGATACACGAATAGACTGATACAAACTAGCATCACAGTTTTGCGAGTTCTGAGACAGCGCCACGAATCTTCTGCGCCTTCACCCAGGAGGCCTTCACGGACGAGGCCTGGGCCAGTCCCATTTCCCCGCCCAGAAAGGGGGCGGCTGGAAGGGGACGGCTGAAAACACAACAGCTTGGAGCTGCCACGCGGACCTCGTCATCGAGGCAACGCGCGACGGGACAGAAGCAGCCTCGGACGCTAGAGGGCCGAGCACACCACCGCAGCCGCCGCCCGCGAGGACGCGTTGACGGAACGGTGCGCGCGCACCCAGGCGCGCACGCCCTCGGCTCCCGCCCACGTAACGGCGTCGGAGGCGAAGGCAACCATGGCCTCGGCGACCTGGGAAGCGTCAAGGGAGCATGCGACCCCCAGCCCGGCATCGCGCACGTCGGAGGCGGCCTGCCCGGGCCCGGCGTAGATGACGGGCGTGCCCTGAGCCAGGGAGGCGAGGATCTTCGTCGGGTAGGCGTAGTCGTATCCGCCGGGGCGCAGCGACGCGAGCGTGGCGGTGGCGCGCGCCATCCACCGGTCGGCTTCGTCGGCACTGACGGCGGACCGCAGGCACACCCCGTGGACGCCGCGGGCGCGTGCGGCCAGTTCTTCCCAGCCGCTCCCCTGCCCAACAAAGACAAGGCGCGCATCCCCGAGGCTGGCGCGGGCTCGCTTGAAGGCGTCGACGAACACCTCGGGGGCCAGCCAGTGCGCGACGGTGCCGGCGTAGACAAAGACGGGTCCGGTGCAGGAGGGGAAGCCCTCGGGCACACCACCCGCCACGGCCTCGGGCACGCGCACGCCGTTGGGGACAACGACCACGCGCTTCGCCCCGAGGTCGCGCGCACGCCGGGCGACCCCGTCGGACACGGCGATGACGCTGTGGGCGCCGCGCAGCGCGAAGGACTCCAGGGCAGCCACCGCGCGCACGATCGGGCGCGGCACGCCCGCGAGCGCGGCGGCGTCGGAGACGATATCCGCGCAGTAGTAGACGTAGGGCAGGCGCCGCAGGGCGCACGCGAGTCGCACGGCCGCGCCGGTCGTGGGCGGCGGCTCGCTGACGACTACGTCGGGGCGGGCACCGGTCAGCAGGCGCGCGATGAGCGGCAGGTCGAAGGACAGGTAGGACACGTATCCGCGCACTGCTCCCGTCTTGTCGCGTAGCACGGGCGCGCGCCGCACCTCGACGAGGCCGTGGCCGCCTTCGCCGTTCCCCGTTTCCGCGGGTGCCCCCTGGCCCTGGGTGCCTCCTTCGCGTTCGAGTGGGGTGGGGCCGTGGGGGTCGTCTGCGGATGAGGCGGCATCGCGGGCGACGCTGGGAGCAAGCCGCGAGGTGAGGACGCGCACGCGGTTTCCACCCGCGGCGAGCGCGCGGGCGAGGGCTCCGAGGCGCAGCGCGGCGGCGGTTGGTTCCGGTGTAAAGGTGCGGGTTGCCAGGGTGACTAGCATGTGGGGTTGTCTCCCCCGCCGATGGTGATGCGAGGGGTTCCAGCCCACAGCGAGGGGGCGGTCACAGCGCGCCCGTCGACGAGGAGGCGTACGCCCGGCAGATCGCCGGGCGTGAGCTCACGATAAGAAGCGTGGTCGGCCTGGATGATGGCGACGTCCACTTCTTCGCCGAGCTGGTAGGCGTCCCAGCCGAAAGCTGCCAGCTCAGAATCGGAATACAGCGGATCGTGAACGCTCACCTGCGCCCCGGCCTCGTTAAGGGCCGACACGACGCCGAAGACGCCGGAGAACGCGGTTTCCTTGACCCCACCGCGGTAGGCGGCACCCAGGACCGCGACGCGCAGGCCCTCCAGGGACCCCAGCAGGGCGGCGGCGCGAGAGACCGCGTAGGCGGGCATGTCGGCGTTCGCGGCGCGCGCGGCCGACACGACGGTCGCGCCCGGATCGCCGGCCAGGTAGAGGCGCGGGTAGACGGGGATGCAGTGCCCGCCGACCGCAATGCCGGGCCGGTGAATGTGGGAGTAGGGCTGGGAGTTGCAGGCTTCGATGACGCGCGCGACGTCGATGCCGACCGTGTCCGCGTAGCGCGCGAACTGGTTAGCCAGGCCGATGTTGACGTCCCGGTAGGTGGTCTCGGCGAGCTTAGCCATTTCGGCCGCCTCAGCCCCTCCCATGGGCCACACGCCGTTGGGCCGTGGCAGGTCGTCGCGCTGGTCGAAGGAGAGGACGGCCTCGTAGAAGGCGACGCCGCGCGCCTCCCCGGACTCGCGAAGCCCCCCCACGAGCTTGGGGTATCGCGCGAGATCAGCGAAGACGCGCCCGGTGAGGACGCGCTCGGGCGAGAACACGACGTCGAAGTCGCGGCCCTCGACGAGGCCGGAAATCTCCTCGATGAGGGGCGCGTAGCGTCCGCGCGTCGTGCCCACGGGCAGGGTGGTTTCGTAGGATACGAGGGTGCCGGGCGTGAGGTGGGCGGCCATGGAACGCGTCGCGGCGTCCATGATGGTGAAGTCGGGTCGGCTCACCTCGTCGACGACGAGGGGCACGACCATGACGACCGCGTCGGCGCCGGGGATCGCGTCGGCGTACTCGGTCGTCGCGCGCAGGGCGCCGGAGGAGGCCAGCGGGGGCAGGTACTCGGCCAGGTGCGCCTCACCCGGGAAGGGCTCGACTCCCCCATTAATCAGATCCACCGTCTGCGGGTTCACGTCCACGCCGACGACGCTGTGCCCGCCGCGCGCGTAGTGCACAGCCAGCGGCAACCCGATCTTGCCCATCCCGACGACCGCGATCCGCATGCGGCTCCCCTTTCTGGCTCTGGCCTCGTTCATCCCCTCCAGTGTAGTGCCCCGCCCCACCTACAATGGGGGCGTGGATCGCGCGCTCAATCTCCTGCTCTACCCGTCCAACCTGGCCTCGCCCGGTCGGCTGGTGAAGATCGCGCGCTCGCTGTCCCCGCTGTTTTCAAGCACGCAGGTCGTCGGCATCGATCAGGGCGCGCTCCCCACCGACGAGGCCGTGGCCCCCACCGTGCGCCTCACGCGGATCCGGGGAGCCTCCCTGGGTGCGCCCCTGGGTGGGGTGCGGGTCGTCGGGGCGTGGGGTGCTCGGGTGTATCGGCGGTTCGCGTGCGAGCGGGTTGGCGCCGTCTCCGCGCAGAACCTCTTCCTGCTACCCCTCGCGCACGCGTTGGCGCGGCGCACGGGCGCGGTGTTTGCCTACAACGCGCACGAGTTGGAGACGGAGACGGTGGGGTCGGCGGGCCTGCGCCAGCGCCTCCAGCGAGCCATCGAGCGCCACTATATCCACCGGGCGGACGTGGTGTCTGTGGTCAACGAGTCGATCGCGCAGTGGTACCGCGAGGCCTACCCGGGCGTGGATCCGGTCATCGTGACGAATGCCCCGACGGGGGCGGACGGGGTCATCGACCTGCGCGCGCAGCTGGGGATCCCCGAGGGCACGCTCCTGTACCTGCATTCGGGATACCTGGCGCCCGGACGCAACATTCCCCTGATTCTGCGCGCGTTTGAGCAGGTGACAAGCGCGCACGTGGTTTTCGTCGGTTCCGGCGCCCTGCTGCCCGAGGTCGAGCGGGCCGCCGCCTCTCACCCCAACATCCACCACCTGCCACCGGTGCAGCCCGAGCAGGTCCTGGCCATGACGCGCGGGGCTGACGTGGCGCTGTGCCTCATCGAGTCCGGGTGTCTCTCCCACCGCATGTCTACGCCCAACAAGATGATGGAGGCCTTCGCAGCGGGCGTGCCCGCGCTGTGTTCTCCCCTGGCCGAGGCCCGCCGGTACCTGGGCGACCAGGCGCCCGCGTGGGTGCTGGAGGACCCCGAACGCGACCTGGCCTCGGCCCTGCGTCACATCACGCGCGACGACATCGACGCGTTCGAGGCTCCGAGAATCCCCACGTGGGAGGAGGGGGCCGCGCGCTTGCGCAAGGCCTACGAGCGGGCCCTCGCCGCGCGAGCAACACATCAATAGTTCCCCACAAATCTCGCACGTAATTTGGGTTCACTAACTTTTCTTAGGATTCCTAAAAATAGCGGAATATCAAGGTTTTTGACCTTACACAGAAATGGACCACATGGAAATTACGTGCGACTTTTGGGGGGAGAGGTATGCCAGGAGGCGACGACATCGCCTGTTTCACAAGGGTTTCACGAGGCCGACGGGCGTGTCACGAGGCCTCGGCCCACCCGATAATTGCGCCTCTACTGATGGTTCCTCAAAAAAGTCGCACGTAATTTGGGTTCACTAACTTTTCTTAGTGCCGCTAAAAACTGCGAAATATCAACACTTTTTACCTTGCCCACAAACGGACCACATGGAAATTACGTGCGACTTTTGGGGGGAGGGGCACGTCAGGAGGCGACAACGTCGCCTGTTTCACAAGGGTTTCACGAGGCCGACGGGCGTGTCACGAGGCCGACGGGCGTTTCACGAGGCCTCGGCCCACCCGATAATTGCGCCCCTACTGATGGTTCCTCAAAAAAGTCGCACGTAATTTGGGTTCACTAACTTTTCTTAGCATTCCTAAAAATAGCGGAATATCAAGGTTTTTGACCCTACACAGAAATGGACCACATGGAAATTACGTGCGACTTTTGGGGGGAGAGGCATGCCAGGAGGCGACGACATCGCCTGTTTCACAAGGGTTTCACGAGGCCGACGGGCGTGTCACGAGGCCGACGGGCGTTTCCGCCCACGTCTACGCCTGCGGCCGCACACCTTCGCCTCGGTCGTAGGCGCGCGCCGTCAGGAACGCCATCGCCAACATACCCACCAGCAGAAGCGCCATGAGGCCGCCCAGCACGGCGACCGTGGTCTCTATCCCGTAGGGACTCAACCAGAGCCACGCGAGGGGCGCGGCGCAGTACACGCAGGCGAAGGCCAGCATCCGGCGCTGGTGATAGGTCGCGACGAACACATTGGACAGCGGCGAGGTGGCGACAGTCAGGGCCAGCCAGGGCGCCAGGGAGCGCGCGAAATACCCGGCGGCCTCCCAGCGCGCCCCAAAGACGAGGGGAAAGAGCCAGGGACTCACCCAGGCGAGCAGGGCGAACACGGGAATGGAGAACCCTAGGGCAGCTCCCCCGACCCGCCGCACGACAGCACTCATCTGCCCCGGCGGAGTATCGGAGAGGCGAGGCAGGTACACCTGCGACAGCGCCCCGGCAATGAGGGCGACGGGAGCCTGGAGGGCCATCCACGCCATGTTGAACTGCCCCAGCGATGCCACCGAAAACGAGGCGATGAGCATGGGAATCGCGCTGGTGCGCAGCGCGTCGACGACGACGTTGGGCACGCCGACGAGCGCCATCTTCCGGTAGCGGGTGGCGACGGCGCATAGGGAGGGGTCCGAGGCCTCGGCGAGGCGGGCGTCTCGGGAGCGCCAGCTCAGATACGCCACGGCAATCCCCTGTCCCGCCAGGGTCGCGCCGATGGCGGCGCCCAGGCCCCCGCCAGCGACGAAGCCGCACACCAGCTGCAGGGCAGCGATACCCAGGGAGCGAACGACGGAGGACGACGCGATCGCCTGGAAGCGCCGGTGTCGGGTCAGCCAGTAGGAGCAGACCTGCCCTTGGGCGAGGAAGAGCACGGAGAGCCCGACGGCCAACATCCACCCGGCGAGCCCGGCCCCGTAGCGGGCGGACACCCACGGCCAGGAGGCCGCGGCAACCAGCGTGGCAACCCCGGAAGCGGCGAGCACGCAGCGCGAGGACAGGCGGAACAGGGAGCGGGCGGAGGCCTCGTCCCCGGGGGCGGGCAGGACGATGGACAGGTCGAAGCGGGCGCCCGCGACGGCCGCGCCGAGCGTGGCGGCGGACGTGAAGATCCCCAGGTACCCCAGGTCCGCGTCGGTATAGAGGCGGGCGACGCCGATCTGGGCGACGAATGCGATGACTTGGGCCAGGAGGGTGCCACTGAGCAGGGTGAGCACCTGGCGCAGCACGCCCGAGCGGGCGGGGCGGGCAGGTGCAGTCGTCATGTGTTCATTAAATCACCAGGTCGCCTTCCGCAGCCCGTAGGATGGTGGCATGCACGTTTCCCCGCGCGCCGCGAGCGCCCGCAGCGTCGGGCGGCTGCCGTGAAGGTCGCCCTGACGAAGGGAACCCTGCTGGTTCCCCCGACGTATTTCGCGGTCGCACACGCGCTCGCCATGCCGGAGTGCGACTGGCGGGTGTTCACGTTGGCGGCGCGGGTCAGTGATTCGTCGGTCGCGCTGCCCATTCACGAGGCCGCCCCCGGCGCGCTCTCCCCCACCCTCCCCGTGCGCGCGCTGCGCCAGGCACGAGGCCTGGGCGCGATGCGCCGCGCGGTGTCCTCGTGGGGTCCGGACGTGATCCACCAGCATCAGGCCACCTGGTCATTGCCGGCGGTGGGGGCCGCGCGCGAGAGCGGCGTTCCCCTGGTGGTGACGTTGCATGGAGGGGACGCGTACCCGAGGCTCGGGCGAGGCCTGGGCGCGGCCTGGAACGCCCGCAATCGTCGGGCGGCCTTCGAGGGTGCGACGCGTCTCCTGGCGGTGTCGCGTTACCTGGCGGACGTGGCCCTGGGGGCGGGCGCGGATCCGGCGCGCCTGTCCGTGCATTACCAGGGCGTGGATACCGACTGGTGGACTCCGACCCCCGCGCGCATCCCTGTTCCCGCCGAGCCCGGCCACGTCCTCGTCGATGCCTTCCTGCCAGCAGATGCCGATACCCCTGTCGTCCTGTTCGTGGGGGCGTTGTCCACCCTGAAGGGCGTCGATGATCTGGTGGAGGCCTCCGCCGCGCTGGCGACGCGCCGCCCGCATCGCCTGGTTCTGGTGGGCGACGGTCCCCTGGCTCCCGCTCTGAGAGCGAGTGCACCCGCGCACGTGAGGCTCACCGGACCCCTTCCGCGCGAGCGCGTGCGCGAGTGGGTGCGCCGAGCCCGAGTGATTGTCTTGCCGACGAAGCCGACGCAGGGGCGGCAGGAGGCGGCGGGCCTGGTGCTGCTGGAGGCGCAGGCGTGCGGCGTGCCCGTGGTGGCGTATCAGACGGGCGGGACGCCGGAGATGGTCGCGCCCGGTGCTTCGCTGCTGACCGCCGAGCGCACGCCGTGGGCCCTGTCCCGCTCCATCGACGAGGCGCTGGCATGGTCGGACGCGGAGCTAGCCGAGCGTGGGGCGGCGTGCCGCGCCTGGGTTGACGCCGAGCGCTCTCTGCGTGCATCGGTCGCCCAGCTGCGCGCGATCTACGAGGCCGTGGCCCGGTAGGCGAAGGCGCGCCGAGCAGGCGAGGGGCCGCAACGCACCCCTGCGAACGAGCCGCATCTGTCAGGGCGCGTCGGCCCTGACACCGCGCGTGAAGACACGCCACCAGGCCCGGCATGTCAAGGAAAACACGACCGCCACACGACACGGATCATGTGCTTACCACCACCAAATGTTCACATTTGGTCACATGGGTGCTATGCTCGAACACACAACACCCAGGCAACCCCTGTGAACGAAAGGTGATCGCATGCCCTCGACGAACGTTGGCACTCTCAGCGAACCCCAATTTAACGTCCTGACCGCCCTGGCGCGGGCCGGATCCGCCCTCACGCAGCGCGCGCTGTCCGTGGCCACCAGCATGAGCCTGGGCCGCGTCAACACCGCATCGCGCGAGTGTGAGGCCGCCGGTTACATCGAGGACCGCGCAATCACCGACGCGGGACGCGCAGCACTGGAACCCTATCGCGTCACGGGTGCCGTCATCATGGCGGCCGGCCTGTCCGCGCGCTTCGCCCCCATCAGCTACGAGCGTCCCAAGGGCACGCTCAAGGTGCGCGGCGAGATCCTGGTCGAGCGTCAGATTCGTCAGCTCCACGAGGTCGGCATCACGAATATCACGCTGGTCGTCGGCTACAAGAAGGAATACTACTTCTACCTGGCCGACAAGTACGGCGTCGACATCGTCGTCAACCGTGAGTACGCCACGCGTAACAACAACGGGTCACTGTGGCGCGTGCGGGAACGCCTGGACAACACCTACGTGTGTTCCTCGGACGACTACTTCACGACGAACCCCTTCGAACCCTACGTCTACAAGTCCTACTACTCGGCCAACTACGTCGAGGGCCCCACCGACGAGTGGTGCATCAAGGTGGGCGCGGGCGACCGCATCACGGGCGCGACCGTGGGCGGCGAGGATGCGTGGGTCATGCTCGGCCACGTCTACTTCGACCGCAACTTCTCCGCAACGTTCCGCGAGATCCTCGAACAGGTCTACGACAATCCCGAGACAGTCTCGAAGCTGTGGGAGTCCATCTACCTGGATCACATCAAGTCGTTCGACATGGTGATCCGCCGCTACCCCGACGGGGTCATCCACGAGTTCGATTCGGTCGACGAGGTGCGTGACTTCGATCCGCTGTTCATCGAAAACGTCGACTCCGAGGTATTCGACCACATCGTCGAGACTCTGGGCTGCGCAAAGTCGGAGATCCGCGACTTCTACCCGCTCAAGCAGGGCATCACGAACCTGTCGTGCCACTTCGCGGTCGGAGACGACGAGTACGTCTACCGCCACCCCGGCATCGGCACGGAAAAGATCGTGGACCGCAGCGCAGAGTTCGCCGGCTTGCGCCTGGCCGCCGAACTCGGCATCGACGATACCTTCATCACGGGCGACCCGGCGGCGGGATGGAAGCTCTCGCGTTTCGTGCGCGACGTGCGCAACCTGGACGTGACCCGCCCCGAAGAACTGAAAGCGGCCATGGAGATGGACCGCGCCCTGCACACCTCCGGTCGAGTCCTGGACCGCTCCTTCGACTTCGTCACCGAAGGCTTGCGCTACGAGGGCCTCCTGAAGACCTTCGGCCCCATCGACGTGCCCGGATACTTTGAGCTGCGCGACAAGGTCCTGCGTCTGAAAGCATTCGCGGACGCGGACGGCTTCGATAAAGTCCCCTCGCACAACGACTTCTT
>QFCH01002358.1_pt1 | contig 25768 bp, 19 predicted proteins | sample 5346071 | NCBI WGS metagenome assembly QFCH01 (sample SAMN09062255, study PRJNA434731) | Human gut metagenome, whole genome shotgun sequencing project. | isolation source: stool timepoint B chromium assembly | host: Homo sapiens | collected 2015
TAACTCTTTCGTTACTTTTTTAATCAGGGACATTGACACCCCTCCGGATTACGGAAATGGTGACAGCCTGCGTACAGCTAAAGATCAGTTCATTATTGCCACTTCCATCACATCCCGAATTGCCATTCACAGCAGCGTTGATTACGATACGGCTGCCAGCCTTTCCGATTATTATATTATCCAGGCAGAAAAGCTTAAAGACTGTACAAGTATTAATGCCCTGTTAAAGGCCATGCTTCTGGATTTTACAAAAAGAGTGGCCAGGGTCAGACATCAGTGTACCGGCTTTGCCACAGTCAATGCCATTTACAGGGACATTGACACCCACCTTTACGATAAAATCAGCGGCCGGGACATTGCCCTGCGTCTGGGGCTGAATTCATCCTATATTAGCCACTATTTCAGTGAAAAAACAGGGATGTCCCTTTCCGAATATATTCAGAAAGTAAAAATCGATGAAAGTACCCATCTGATGAAAACAACAGCGCTTTCCATTGCTGAAATCGCAGACATGCTGTCCTTTTCCAGCCAGCAGTATTTTCAGAAGGTATTTAAAAAGCACATGGGGATGACACCCAAAGCCTATAAACTTTCCCTTATACTTTCACAGTTTTAATTTGGACCTTCATCGAAAGCACCTTTAGCAAAAAAAATATTCCTTTTCAGCAAATATGTCCGGCGCATCTTTCTCTTTTAGAGCCATTTCAATAAGCACATCTTTCTGATTCAGTTCCGGATGGTCAATCACACGCTCCACAAGCCGGTCTAAAACAGCGCCCAGTAACGGTCCGGCCTGAATCCCAGCCTCAATCAGGTCGCGTCCGTTGACGTCCAGCATTTTTACGCAAAAACACTGCCCCTGCTCTATAATCTGATGGTAAAGTGCTTCTTTTTCATCCAGAAGCTTTAATTTACGCTCAATCACCTGGGGACTCTTTGCCATAACATCCGCCCTCTGAACTTTAAGAAAGTCAGAAAAAATATCCGCCCCCACCCGATTCAGGGCACGACGGACATGAACCGGTGTGGCATCATATTTAAGTCCATGCCACTGAACGAGACGGACCGTGTGATCCAGGGTCCTGTTGTCCAGTTTCAGCCGTCGAATCACCGTTTTCGCAATCTGGGCGCTGACTTCTGGATGCCGGTAAAAAGTATCCCGTCCATCCTTTGTTTTTTTCACTGCAGGCTTTCCCAGATCGTGGAGCAGCATGGTCAGGCGAAGCACCGGATCAGGCTCAATATTGCATATTGCCTTAATGGTATGCACATCCACAGTGTAAATATGATTCGGTGTATTTTGTATGACACCCACAACCTTATCATATTCCGGCAAAATAACAGCCGTAATCCCCAGCTCCCATGCCAGTGCCAATTTCTCAGGATGGGAAGACACAAGGAGTTTTATCAGCTCCGCAGCAATGCGTTCCGCGCTGATTTGTCTCAAATGCCCTGCCTTTTCCCGGATCGCCGCAGCCGTCTTTTCTTCGATATCAAAATCCAGCTGAGCACTAAAGCGTACAGCCCGTAATATTCTCAGCGCATCCTCATCAAAACGATGGGCTGCACAGCCAACACAGCAAATCTTATGTTGCTTCAAATCTTCCATCCCGCCAAAAATATCAATAATTCCCCGCTTGGGATTATAGGCCATGGCATTAATGGTAAAATCCCGACGCGCCAGATCATCCTCCAGATGTCCTGTAAATGCCACCTGCTTAGGATGTCTTCCATCCTCATAATCGCCGTCGATTCTATACGTCGTAACCTCAAATCCATCCCGATCCAGCATCACCGTCACCGTACCATGCTCAATTCCCGTATCAATAGTTCTGGGGAAAATTTCCTTGACCTGCCATGGTCGTGCAGAGGTGGTAATATCCCAGTCTCCCGGTGTCCGTCCAAGAATTCCATCCCTTACACAACCGCCTACAATATAGGCCTCAAAACCATGGTTTTCCAACATTTCAAGTATATACCGGACTTTATCAGGTATCTGCATCTTTTGCATCTGTTCCTCCCGAAAATTCTGTTATTTTTTCCACACCGTTACACCGCCCTTGATTGTCTCAAGAACCTGTATGCTTTTAACCGCCTCCGGTTCAACCTCCAGTGGATTTTCGCTGAGAATTACAAAGTCTGCAAGTTTGCCCGCCGCAATAGACCCTTTTTCGTTCTCTTCAAAATATTGATATGCACACTGATCTGTTATACATGAGAGTGCATCCACCATATCCGGCCGTTCATTGGGATCCAGCAGACAGCCTTCTTTGGTCACCCGATTTAAGGCACACCATAAGGTATCAATCATATCCGGAGGCAGCACCGGTGTGTCCTGATGAAAGGTTGTGGTTACTTCCAGCGACTGAGCGGTTCGCACCGGACTGATTTTCTCGGCACGTTCATTTCCGAAATTTTTCAGGTGGATATCCCCCCCAATAATAGGTATGCGCCACAAAAAATGAAGCAATCATCCCAAGTCTGGCCATTTTCTCCAGCTGTTTTTCCTGTACAAGCTGAGCATGAATCATCACCGGCCGATCTAATCGTCCCCCATGTGCAGCCACATGTTCACAGGCATCAATCAGCTGCTGTGCAGCCGCATCTCCGTTACAGTGCACAATGAGCTGACGTCCTTCATCTGCTGATTTTTTCACATAGGTTTCCACCTGCTGATCTGAATAGATGGGATAACCTTTGTAATCACCGCTGTTCAGATAAGGCTCCTGCATCCACGCCGTACGACCCTGAGGTGAACCATCCAAAAACAACTTATAGCCGCCGATCTTCAGATGATTTTTATATTTGCCTACATACTCTGGATTTTCATCCATAATCCGGGCATTATCTTTAATGTCCACATAGGCAACCACATCCGCTTTAAATGCCTCATGGTCTGCCATCATTTTAAGCATATCCCATTCCGGCGCCTTCGTCAGCCCGTCCTGAATCGTTGTAATACCATGGCTCAGATAAATTTCCTCGGCTGCCGAAAGATTTTTCATCATCTGCGCCTGATCCGGCCGGCTCATACCTGATGTCAATTCCGTAAATGCAGTCTCCTCCAGATAACCGTTTGGACGTCCGTCAGGCCAACGTCCGATTTTTCCTCCCTTTGGATCAGGCGTTTCCCGGTTCAATCCCAAAAGAGAAAGCGCCCTTGAGTTGGCGACTCCCATATGTCCCGATGTATGGCCAATCACAATCGTATAGTCCCCGTCAAATCCCGAGGCAGCCAAAGCTTCATTGACCCGGTCCAAAACAGCAGCATCCGGATGCATCCGTTCTTTCAGAAAATTATGATCATATCCAAAACCTATAACCCACACCGGTGACTGGGATATCTCACTTTCCCTGGTTTTCCCGTCATCGCTGCGTCCATACCGCTCCTTAATATAAGTGATGATACGCTCACAAATTTCTTCAAAGCTATGCGTGCCCTCCAGGGCCACAAGATTCAGTGTAGATGCCAGTGCCGTCAGATGACTGTGTCCATCCATAAATGCCGGCATCAGCGTATGCCCGTGAAGATGAATCAGCTGAGCATCTTCTGACCGACTGTCAAAAACAAGCGCCTCGCTGCCTACCAGCTGAATTCTGCCGTCCTCTACAAGTACAGCTTCAGCCAGAAGTTTTTTTTCCATTGTAAGAATCGTTCCTCCATAGTAAACCTGCTGTGCCAAATACATCACACCTTTCAACAGTATTATTTGATGAAGATTATACCCGTTGATGCATGGTTTGTAAACAACTTACAAACAATAAGACCACAAATTACTGATTTGTGTACTCAGACGTTCATAGCTCCATGAAACCCGGCTGCGGGCAATACTGTTGGGATCATTCACCTTAAAGCCGTTTTCATCGTAACCGTATATGACGATAAAATGGCCGGAAGACGTAAAGTCACCTGCACGCATTGAGCAAATCAGTTTCCCGCCGGAATCCAGAACATTTTTCATAGATGACTCATCCAAAGGCAGTTCCGAAGCTGATACACCATATTTATTTGCCCCATGAACCATAAATTCCCAGGATGTACCCGCACCCTTATAAAAGAATCCCCCCTGATCACTGTCCTTTGCCAGGGCATCCGGTGTCGCCTCAGAATCTCCGGTCAAAGACACAATTACCATGGACAGACAGACCGGACCGCAGCCGTTGACCGCAATATTACTGTCCCCATAAGGCGCATATCCCCACCGTTTGTCCCACTGCAGAAGCAGCGGATCATCCGCATTGATCTCCTCATTGGTAAAGCCGCCGGTCACACTTCCATCGGAGGATAGATATCCGGCCACAAAATCTTCCATTTCCGGATTATTCACAAGCATAAGAAGTAGTGGTTCCGGATATTTTTCCTTTTCATCATAGATTTTCCTGATCACATCATCTCCGGAGCTCATTTCCTGAAGATGTTCATAAATTTCATTTAATTCCATTTTTACCGGCTGTTTCAAATCACCTGGACTTTGACTGCCCTGATTAAAATCTTCCCCAGTAATGCTGCTGTAAGAAAGCGCATCCGAATCTCCTGCCTGATTCGAAAAAGCAAACTCCAGTATCGACGGATGTCTGATTTTTAACAGGCCCACAGCCAGCGTGCCAGCCAGAACAAGACCACAGCCGATCATCAAAAATCGCCTGATCAGACGGCGTTTTCTCCGTTTTCTCTGTGCCGTTAAAATCTTGACCTGTCTGGGCGGAATATAGCGTTCATCAATCTTATATTTTTTATCGGGAATATGTTTTTTATTCGAAAGTTCTGTTTTTTGATATCTCATGTTCATCGTCCTTTCTTAGGATTTTATAAAATATTTTCATCAGCCTATAAAAATTGTAACAAAATATAAAATCAAGAATATTAACGAAATCCTAAGATTGTTTAAAGAATATGGGATGATTTTCAAATCTGCCTTTCCGATTTACGAAGATAAAAAGCAGAAAAACCATTTCATTTTATCGCCAAAACAGGCAGGCCTTACAGCCTGCCTGAGTTTTATGAATTTTCCTATTTACAATGACCTTTTACAATCTCCGTTGTAGCACTCGCGCCGATTCGATTGGCCCCGGCTTCAATCATCCGCACTGCAGTTTCATAATCCCGAATACCTCCGGATGCCTTGACGCCTATACCCTCTCCCACAGTTTCACGCATCAGCCGAACATCCTCAGCCGTTGCACCGCCGGCAGCGAATCCCGTAGATGTTTTTACAAATGCCGCACCGGCTTCGACAGCCAGTCTGCAGGCTTTTACCTTTTCCTCATTGGTTAAAAGGCATGTTTCAATAATAACCTTTACGATCGCATCTTTGCCGGCCGCCTTTACCACGCCGGAAATATCCTCCTTGACTTTGTCATATGCCCCGGCCTTTAAATAACCCACATTAATCACCATGTCAATTTCCTGAGCGCCGTGTTCTACGGCTATACGGGTCTCAAATGCCTTTGCCATAGATGACATGGCCCCCAAAGGGAACCCTACAACACAGCAGGTTTTCACATCCGTATCTTTTAACATGCCTGCAACTAAAGGCACATGGCAGGAGTTGACACATACCGAGCAAAAATCATATTCGATAGCCTCCCGGCATATTTTTTTAATGTCTTCTTCCGTTGCATCGCTGCGAAGTAATGTATGGTCAAAAAATTTACTAAAGTTCTCTCTCATATTTAATTTTTGTTCCTCCTTTTCATACAGGCAATCATAACCTCTCCAGGTTCAAGCTGACCTACAAGAATATTTTTATTCACTGTCAGTACACGGTTCGCCCACAGATCACCAACCAGCTCATAATTTGCATCCACTTCAAGTAGTTCCCCCACAACCGGATGATCTGATCCATTATAAATTGAATATATAATTTCTTCATGATTATCCGATGGGAAATAATTTGCATATAAATATTCCTGTAAGGTTGGATAAAGGGGAATCGGCCGACTGCAAAAATATGTATCCATATGGGCCGTTAAAATTTCCTTCCAGTGTTTTAACTTTTTCTTATGTTCTGGTCCAAAAGGCAGCCATGCACCAAAAATATCCTGCCATACAGCGATTCCTGTGCCGTTAAAAATGCATCGATGAATCAGATTGTCTTTGCTTTGCCCTACAGCCCACCGATTGGTTGCCGGTGCGTTATTTTCAGGAAACATGTATCTGAGTATAAAAGTTTCCGGCATGTCATCACAATTCATATGCTGATCCCAGGATCCTGTAATTGTCTCAATACATTTTGTATTCGCCGGATGAACCTCTGTACAAAAAAGTACACCGGGGCGGACAGCATCAATGCGCTCCCTGAAACCTGCGGGTACACTGTCCATTGTATCAAACCATATACCGTCAATATTGGTCTGCTCAACGACACCCACAATATTTTCCACAACACTTTCCGGTGATTCGTCAAAACGGATATCCCATGGCTTATAAGGTAAAAATACCTTAACCCCCTTTTCATGAGCCCGTTCACAAAATCTTTTTACGCCTGCCTTTCCTCCGGGAATATCATTATTAAAATCCCATTGTTTTCGCTGATCTACGCCAAGGCGGGGATATTGAAACCACAGTAAGATTGAATCAATTCCGCCTAACTCCTGGCTGTCATCAATTAATCTTTCCGGTTCGAATTCCTTTGTATCATAATTAAAGATTTCCTTTGAATAGGCATATGTGAAATGTTGGTATAAAATATCCCGATACCATTTCAAATCATCTCTTGCATACTCGCTTAAATCCATGTGGGCCTTGATTCTTTGGCGCCATGCATCAAAGGCCTCACACCATCCGTTATTTAAAGCAAAAAATCTGACCTCAAAAACATCTGCAAGCTGGGATGCAGATAGACGGAGTAATAATCGATTATTTTTCAGAGTATCTTCATCCTTAATTGCCAGTATATCACAATTACGATTTTGATTCCAGGCATCAATAAAGCCCGAATAATTTCTAAATTCCATAGAAAATCCTGTCTTCTGATCCGGAGCAACATTGCATATAGGCAGATCATATTCTTCATGGAGGCACATGGCACTTCGACCATCAGGCCTGGGAACTGGATTTGACGACAAATACCACTGGTTTCCAATACCAAATTGAGCAAAAAACGGAATATGCATAAAAACCTCTTTCTGGTCATCATTTTCCCATTCTGCCCCCATCTGATACAACAACGTAAAACTTTCCTCAGCCTCTGAAAGCAGACTCACTCTAATTCTAATCTTTTCTACCGGCGCTTCCATTTCAAACGCTATACCTTCCTGACTGAGATCTTTTAAAATATCTGTATGAACGACCTTACAATCACCCGATGAAAACTTCTGCTTTAAAATGAAAAGATCAAAAAAATTTACAGGATTCATCAGCCATGGCAGTTTTTCAGATTCATTTCTGATATATGTTATATTTTCCAGCTTAAGTCCCTGACGATAATCAATTAAAATTTCCATCTTCTGATTTGCAATAAGAACTTTATTCTGGTCCGTATATTGTGTGATCATGGTTGGTTACACCTCCTTCACGCATCTGAAAAATGTTGTTTGACAACGGTTTTGTCCCTCATTTAAAAGCTGAAATTTCAAATGATGATTTGTCGGTCTGGCCCCGCCGTCGGTATGCCAGAAATGAGGAGCCTGAAAATAACAGCCGCCTCTTAAAAATGTAAAACGGTGCATACCATCATCAATAAAATCTTCGACCCATTCATGGGCATTGCCGCACATATCCATCACACCAAAGGGGCTGGCCCCCTGAGGATATTGATTCACAGGCGTCAAACGTCCGGTATCATGATTACATTTTGTTTTATCCAGATAATCCCCATAGGGATACAGAAGTTTTTTGGGCCCCGCTGCAATATACTGCCACTCATAATCATATGGCAGCCTTTTTCCTGCCCATGCCGCATAAGCCCTGGCATCTTCCTGACTGACCCATGTAACAGGATCATTTACCTGAAGTTCTGGGCATTTCCCGTTGACCCAATGCTTCAGAAAATTATGGTCATCCTTAGGACGATATCCGGTTGCATCTATAAAGACTTTAAACTTCCCATTTGTGACCGGATATTTATCCACCCAAAGTTCCTTAATATCAACCATGCGTGGGCCGTGATCGTACTCACAGTCCCCCTCCATAATCCGATGCACAACCCTGTAAATATACCGATCCGGCATAATATGGATCATCTGGTCAAGATCCGATATCTTTGTTTCCATGTTATCCCCTCAATCCTTTATTTTCAGATAAAATTTATTCAATCTATTGCTTTTAATTTTCATGCTTAGTTATAATACTTCATAATTTCCTGCTTATAAGGCATGGACGGCGCAGTGCCCATTTTTGTTACGGCCAGGCTGCTTACAACCGAGGCATATTTAATAGCCTGAAAAAAGGTCATACCCTGCGCCAGACCAGATGCAAGGCCACCATTAAAGGCATCGCCTGCGCCTGTTGTATCTACAACCTGACCAATGCGAATAGGACTTACAAACATTTCCTGAGATCCATCCGTCGCATAGGCCCCCATTTCTCCCAACGTAATAACAACCTTGCCCACACCTCTATCCAAAAGATTTTGTGCAGCCTTCCTTACGCTGGTCTGATCCTTATTATTTACAGAGAGCCCTGTTAAACTGGCGGCTTCTGTTTCATTTGGAGTTAAAATATCCACGGACCTAAGCAGCTCATCATTCAGTTGTTTTGCAGGAGCAGGATTTAAAATCGTTAAAATCCCTCTGGACTTCGCATATTTAATAACAGCTTCCGTAGCCTCCAGATTGGTTTCCAACTGAGCCAGAACAATATCTGCATCTGCCAGCACCTCTTTTGTATAGGATATATCTTCTTCCGTAAAATGTTCACAGGCCCCAAGGGTAACAACGATTTCATTCTGCGCAGTTTTTTCATCCACAATAATTAGTGCTGCACCGGTTTCATAGGACTGATCAATCAGTATTCCTTTCATTTCCATGGCTTCATTCTGATAAAAAGCCTGAGCCATCTCCCCTAGCGCATCTTTTCCTAATTTCGTAATCAATGTCACATCTTCCCCTGTTCGATGAATAGCAATGGCCTGATTTGATCCTTTGCCTCCAGGACCGCTCCTAAAATACTTTCCCAGTATGGTCTGACCTGGTACAGGAAGCTGAGGGGCAAAGGCTGTTAAATCCGTGACATAGCTTCCAAATACGACAATCTTCTTACGCATAATATACCTCCCCAGATTTATTTCACAGAACCTTCGGTCAAACCAGTCACATAGTATTTCTGGAAAAATGCAAATAATATAATTCCCGGAAGGGAGGCAACTAACGAGGCAGCTGCCAGCATACCATCTCTGGATTGACCTGCAAGTCCTATATATTGGTACAGCTTCATTGATAATGTAAAAGATTCATTGGATTTCAAAAAGCATAAAGCAAAGAAAAATTCATTCCACGCACCAATAAACGCAAAGATTCCTGCAGTTAAAACGCCAGGCAATATATTGGGAAGCATCACTTTTGTAAACATCTTAAAAATTCCGCATCCATCTATAGATGCAGCCTCCTCCAGCTCAATGGGAAAACCGGCCACAAAACCTTTAAGAAGCCATAAAGTTGTAGGAATAGACCAGATTGTATATACAAGAATCAAGCCCCCCAATGAATCAGTAAGCCCCATACTTCGCAGAAAAATATATAACGGCACAGTTAATGTAATGACAGGAATCATCTGACTGAGCACAATCCATCCTTGAATCGCTGGATTAAATTTGCTTCTTATTCTGGCAATAGCATAGGCGGCCGGAAGCGCCAAAATAATCGTCAGAAACATTGTAGCCAAAGCCAATATAATGCTGTTTTTAATCCCCCTAAAGAACTCCATATCTGCAAAAAGTTCCTTAATATTATTCAGAGTAAAGGTCTCAGGAATTAAATGAGGCGTTAATGAATTAATTTCTCCTTCTAATTTAAAAGTGTGACTGATACATACCAGAAAGGGGAAAATAATAAAAACCATCAGTACAAACATTAAAATCAGCTTCAATATTTGAAAGATTATTCCTTTAGCTTTTCTATTCATCAGTTAACCCCCTTATCCCTGGAATTCATTGCTTTAATATAGATAAATATTAACACGGAAACACAGGCAATCATAATATTGCCGTAAGCACTGGCATATCCGAAATTTCCATATGTAAATCCTTGCCGATAGGCTTCAACCATTGGAGTTAAGGTTGCCGAACCCGGACCGCCTTTCGTTAGAAGATACTGACTGGAAAAATCATTCATAATCCAGACTATGATAAGAGACATCGTAATGGCTGTCGTCTGATTTAAATATGGTAATATCACATACCTAAAATATTTAATCGGGCTTGCACCGTCAAGCAGCGCAGCTTCATAAATATCTGTGGGAACCTGCTGCAAGGTTGCCAAAAAAGACAATGTGGTAAAAGGGATACAGCCCCATATAAAAACAATAATAATGGTATATTTAGCAAAATTAACATCTGTCGTCCAGTTAATGGCTTCATCTATAATGTTGAACTTTAATAAATATGCATTCAAATAACCGCTGACCGGATTAAAAATTGCTTTCCACATAGCAACCTTGGCAATGGGAGGCACTGCCCACGGTATAATCAGCAGAGCTCTCCACAAACCACGCATAGGGATCTTGCTGTTCAAAAGCAAGGCAAGCATCATACTGATAATATAAATGGCAATAACCGAAATAAGCAGCATAATACCTATATTTTTAAAAGCAGTCAGCAGATATCCGGAATTATAAATACCAATATAATTCTCAAAACCGTTAAATTCGATAGGTCGGCCGACTTTATAATTTGTAAAACCCAGATAAATACCTCTCAATGTGGGGTAAAGACTGAGGCATAAAATCATGATGCCGATTGGTATCAAAAGCAACAGCTTTTTCCGTTTGCTCCTGCTAAGGCTTCCCTGCTTCACCCGTCCTGTTTTTATCATATGATTCGCCCCCCAATAAACAGTTTTTATCTGTTTTCATTAAGAATCCTTGTGCCTTCCGATTCAAAACGGCTGACAAATTCATCAAAGTCAATGGTACCTGTAAAATATTCCGAACATAAAGTTAAAGCAACGCCTTCTGTGAACTGTCCCCATCCCGGCAATTTCACATACTCAGGCAGTACATTTTTCTGAACCGCCTGCTGGCAAAGATCCCAGGCATACTCAGATGTATTCAGGCTTTCGTCCTGAATTGCAGAATTTCTTCCCGGCATAATATATGCGGCCTTTGCAATTTTAAGGGTATTTTCCTTATTCCAATACCATTTAAGGAATTCATAAGCTTCTTCTTTATGCTTACTGTCCTTTGGCACACTAAGAGTCTGTATATAGCCATAAACACTTGTACTGTTCACAGCAATTGGTGCAGCTACACCCCAGTCAATTGCATCCATACCCTCGGTCTCATTAATAAACTGTGACCGATACCAGCATCCGTAACCGACAAGCATTCCCGACTTTCCGCCCATAAATTCATTAAGTGCAATTGTATTGGCATCGGTTGAAAGCATGGATTGTGAAATTAGTCCTTCATCAAATAACGCTTTTATTTTCTTAAAAAATTCTCTTGACTCATCATTTAATTTAACCTCATAGCTGCCGTCTTCCTTGGCATATACCAGCGGATCGCCGATTTTAGGTGCCCATACTTCCGTAAAAACTCTGCCAAAATGGTCAGGTCCCGGGAAACTCATACCCTGAATGCCTTCTTTTTCCTGTATCATTCTGGCTACTTCCACCATTTCGTCAAAGGTCCACGGATCTTCCATAGTTGGAGGTGTAATGTTATATTTTTCAAAAATTTCTTTATTGTAAAATGTCACATCAACCTCATATTGAATGGGAATCCCTACGATTGAACCGTCTGATGCGGTTAAACCGCTCCAAATATCTTCGTTGACATCGGCTTTATCTTCTTCTGTAAGCATAACCGACATATCATCCAGATAGCCCAGATCTTTCCAATCTGCGATAATCGGCTGAGCATAATGAAAGATATCCGGCACATCGCCGGTTTCAAAAGCTGTAAGCAGCTCATTTGTTGCGGTTGCCCAGTCTGCGGACTGTAATTCCACCTGAATATCAGGATGTGCGGCATTCCACTCATCAATCACAGCTTTCTGTGCTTCCTGTTCAGCCTTAATCCAGGCAAGCGTTTTAAAAGTCAGTTTCACAGGCTCTTTTCCATTTTCCCCATCGCTTTGACTACTTCCCCCTGCGTCTCCACTGCCGCCACAGCCTGCCAATAATCCCCCCATAATTACCGCTGCCATCATTAAAGAAACCTCTCTGCGCCATTTCATAAGTACTTCTCCTTTCATAAACAAAACCCCTTTAGGCTGGGATCAGAAACGGCCGGCCCGTTTCTGATTATCTTCCTTGTCCGAATTAGTAGATAAATTAACTCATAATATGGAAGCGCTACCACATCTTGAGTTAAGAATAGCATTGTTGTTTTTTAATGTCAATCTATTTTGCATTTGCATATGAATAAACGTGATTTTGCACATTTTCGCCTTATATTTTATATATAATATGCCAATGCAAAATAAATTTTCAAACTTTTCAGAAATATATTTTTTAATTCAGTAAATTTACATTGCTATTCTCAGAAAAATAATTTATAATAGCAATTAAGAAATTCAGCTTTGAACATGGATAATTTTTCTTTTTACCTTCTAATTTTGTGGAAGCGTTTTTCTTTTTTATAAGTTTATGGTAATTTTTTCCTGATAATTTTTTGGAGGTAAAACATGGCAGTTACAATTTATGATGTTGCCAAACAGGCCGGTGTGGCCTTGTCAACAGTTTCCAGAGTCATTAATAATTCAGGATATGTTAAGCAGGAAACTAGAAATAAAGTTTATGAGGCCATAAAAACGCTTAATTATATCCCAAGTTCAGTTGCACGTACACTTTCAAAAAATGAAAGCAATAATATCGCTGTTGTCATACCTGATATCACAAATCCTTTTTTTGGCGAAGTTATTAAGGGTATTACTAAGGAACTGGATCAAACAGAATTTGATCTGATTTTTTATAACACTAATGAAAATATACAAAAGGAATATCGGGCGCTTCAGGCAATTATTAAAAATCGAGTTCGAGGACTGATTATCACACCTATTGCCGAAATGGCCGAGGAAAATAAAGAATTACTTAAGCAAATTCAGGAAATGGGAATTCCTATTGTACTGATAGACAGAGATATTCATGGTCTAAACTGCGATGGCGTATTTGTAGATAATGTCACCGGTGCATTTGAAGCCACAAAGTTATTATTAAACGAAAACCATCGGAGAATTGCGATTATACACGGCCCGCTAACTTCCATTCCCGGCAGGGACAGATTAAAAGGTTATATCGATGCCTACCAATCTGTCAACATGAGAGCATTACGCAGTCTGCAGTATGTGGGAGACTTCATGTTTGAAAGCGGTGTCAGTGCAACACAGAAAATTCTAAAGTCCAAGAAAAGACCGACCGCTATTTTTTGCTGCAACAACCTTATGACAATGGGCTGTATGGCTGCATTAAAGGAAAATCATTTGAAAATACCTGATGATATGGCTCTCGTAGGTTTTGACGAGCTTTCAATCCACGACATTATAAGCAGTCCAATCACAGTTGTATCCAGAGCGACCACACAAATGGGCGCCCTGGCGGTTCATACCCTTCTCCAGCGTATACGCCATCCGGAGGAACTGCCAGAGCAGCCAAACCGTATCATACTACAGCCCCATTTAAAAATCCGAGGTTCTGAAAAATTAGTTTAAAAAAGCTGCCGTATGTCAGTCAGATTACGATCTGACTTCATACGGCAGCTTTTTGTGATGAACCGCAGATTTATTTCATCGAATCAATCAATGCGTCTGCCAGCCCATTAAATTCTGAACGATTGCTTTCGTCGGCAGCCGAGTTTACACTGACTGAAGCGCCCAGCACGGTACATTCTTTTAAGTTCTCCTCAATATAAGATTTCATTAAAGTTCCGGATTTAATTGCCCACGTGCCATTTTCAATAATGCCAAATGTACGTTTCTGGAAATTCAGTCCTTTTAAATGATGGAGGAAATCATACATTACAGGATAAATATCCAGATTATAAGTCACAGAGGCTAAAACAATATGGCTGTACTTAAAGGCTTCTGCCACTAATTCCGATACATGGGTTTTGGATACATCATAAACTGCCACATTGGTCATCCCCTTTTCACAAAGGGTGCTGGCCAATTCCTGGGCAGCCGCTTCTGTATTGCCGTACATGGATGCATATACAATCAAAACACCCTTTTCTTCCGGTTCATAGCGGCTCCATAAATCGTGCTTTTCAATATAATAATCCAAATTGGTACGCCACACCGGACCATGCAGGGGACAAAACATTTTAATCGGCACCGCAGAGGCTTTCTGTAAAAGCAGCTGAACAAATGGTCCATATTTGCCTACAATGTTACAGAAATATCTTCTGGCATCATCAATCCAGTCTCTGTCAAAATTCACTTCGTCATTAAACAGCTTGCCGTCTAATGACCCAAAGCTTCCAAAGGCATCGGCCGAAAAAAGGACACCGTTTGTTGTATCAAATGTTACCATAGCCTCCGGCCAGTGAACCATAGGGGCAGCCACAAAGGTTACCGTATGATTTCCAAAACATTTGGTATCGCCTTCTTTGACTTCAATTTTTCTCCCCTCAACATTAAAACCAAACTGATGCATAAACATAAAGGCTTTTTCATTGCTGATCACCTTACATTTAGGATATCGAATCAAAACCTCTTCCATTGAAGCCGCATGGTCTGGTTCCATATGATTGACAACAAGATAATCCAGAGGGGCACCATTTAAAACTTCTTCTATATTTTTCAAAAATTCTCTGCAGCCTGACCAGTCTACAGTATCAAACAGAACCGTTTTTTTATCCATTAAAAGATAGGAATTATAAGATACACCTCTTGAAATCGGATGAATATTTTCAAATAAATGAAGACGTTTATCATTCACGCCAACCCAATATAAATCTTCCGTTACTTTTCTTACACAGCTCACAATATCTACCTCCTTTGACTCACATTTCTTTGGATGACGGAATAAAATTGATCTTTTCTTCACCACAGTCCGGGCAAACCCATTCCTGAGGCAGGTCTTTGAATCTTGTTCCCGGACGGATTTCGGCATCCTCATCACCATTTTCAGGAATGTATTCATAACCGCAGCCCATACATACGTATCGGCCCACCGGTGCAGGTGTAGGTTCAGCAACCGTTGCCCGTTTCATCTTAACCATTGGCGGTGCCTGTTTTTTAGGCTGTCCATTATCTAAAGCCTTTGTCAGCAGCGGCAAAATTTCGTGGACATCACCTACAATGCCATAATCCGCATTTTTAAAAATCGGTGCATTGGCATTATTATTAATTGCCACAATGGTAGACGCATCTTTAATGCCTTTCAAATGCTGGATCGCGCCGGAAATACCGCAGGCAATATATAAGTTTCCGGTAAATTTCTGTCCGCTCATACCTACATAGCGATTTAGCGGAACATACTGAAGCTGTTCGGCAACCGGTCTGGAAGACCCCACAGCAGCGCCTGCTGCTTCTGCCAAATCGTAAATCAGCTTCATATCCTCTTTGCTGCCAATTCCCCTTCCGGCACTGACCACACGCTCGGCCTCAATAATCGGTGTATGGATATCGATGCCTACGGTAAAATCATAACCGTCATTTTCCAGAGACTGGACAAGCTGTGCTACTTTTTCCTCAGAAGACCCCTCGGTAAACATCTGCTTTCTGCGGATCCCCGTGACTGCTGCCTTTTTCTTTGCTTTTGCAGGCGCAGCCTGGGCCTTTGCCGCTTTCCCCAGAATATGGGAGGCAATGACCACATTTTGAATTTCATTGGTACCTTCATAAATGGTACAGATTTTTGCATCTCTGTATGCGCGCTCAACTTCCATACCTTTAAGATATCCGCTGCCTCCGAAAATCTGTAAAGCTTCATTCACGATTTCCAGACATACATCTGAGGCGTATTTTTTAGCCATGGCAGATTCCATACCATATGGCTCATGATTTTCCTTTAACTCCGCAGCACTGTATACAAGAAATCTGGCCGCACGAAGCTTTGTAGCCATTTCTGCAATCTTAAACTGAATGGCCTGAAGCTGAGCTATAGGTGCACCAAACTGCTCCCTTTCCTTGGCGTACTCAACCGCTGCCTCATAGGCACCCTGAGCAATCCCAAGTGCCTGAGCGGCAATACCAATTCGGCCGCCGTCCAAAGTTGCCATGGCAATCTTAAAGCCCTGGCCTTCTTTGCCTAAAAGATTTTCCTTTGGCACTTTTACATTATTAAATAACAGCTGGGCTGTAGCCGATGAACGAATCCCCATTTTATCGTAATGATCTCCGAAGGTAAACCCTTCCCATCCTTTTTCCACGATAAAAGCACTGATTCCCTTTGTACCGATTCCAGGCGTAGTCACGGCAAATATAACGTAAATATCCGCTTCACCGCCATTTGTAATAAATATTTTTTCACCATTAAGCAAATAATAATCGCCGCAAAGGACAGCCGTTGTCTCGGTGCCGCCGGCATCAGAACCTGCATTGGGTTCTGTAAGACCAAAAGCCCCCAGCTTTTCACCTTTTGCCATTGGTACAAGGTATTTAAGTTTCTGTTCTTCTGTCCCGTATGCAAATACCGGATAAGCCCCCAAAGATACGTGTGCAGATAAAATAACCCCTGTTCCGCCGTCAACTCTGGCCAGTTCTTCCACCCCGATGGCATAACTTAAAATGTCTTTTCCCATGCCGCCGTATTCTTTTGGATATGGAATCCCCAGATATCCCAGCCGTCCAAAATCTCTGATCTGTTCCCCCGGAAATTGATTTTCCCGATCCAGCATAAACGCAATGGGTTTGATTTCCCGTTCTGCCCAAGCTCTGATTTGGGCTCTTAAATCTTCATGCTCCTGTGTTGTTTTAAAATACATAGCGCTCCTCCTTTTAACCAATATACGATACCAGACCATATGACGATACATTATAATTTATGCACTTTACCGGCATATTCTCCAAAACAACAAAATCAACGTTGTCATTTTTACTAATCATACAGCAAAAAAAGTCCTGTGTATGTAACCATGGTTACATACACAGGATTAATTTCCAAATTCTTCAAGTTGTTCCCTATCCAGTATTTTTATATACTTTTTCCCCACCTCAATCATTTTTTCATTCTGCATTTTCATCAAAGCCCGCGACAGAGACGGACGGGCGACGCCAAGATAGTCCGCCAGTTCTTCCCGATTCTGCCTTAAACGCACAAGACCACTTTCATCTGCTGCATCCAGCAGCCAGGTGGAAATCCGTTCCTTAAGAGATGCTGCTGTGACAATATTCAGCTTTTTTATCGTCATCCATTCTTTCATGGACAAAATTTCCAGCATATTTTGTACCAGCTTTTGATGATGGGCGCAGGCTTGATCGCAAAAGCAGGAAAAAAACGCCCATGGTATTTCCAAAACCTCTATATCCGTACCCGCCTGTGCCCCGTACTTATAAATCCGTGTGCCCGAAAAAAAATAATGTTCTCCAAAAACATCTCCTTCTTCGATCTCATAAAGAATATTTTTCTTTCCGGAAATCATATGACGGATAATTGATACCCTGCCCTTTAGCAGAATAAAAATCATGTGCGCCTGGGCCTCCTGGCAAAAAATCTCTGTACCCCGCTTATATTTTTTATAATGAGCCTTGGAGCAAATTAACATTCGCTCCAGGCTCTCCCATTCAATCCCGCGAAAAAGGCGGTTTTTCTCCATGTTTTCCCTAAATTCCATATTATTCTCCACGGCTGTTGAATAAATTTATCCTTTCTGTCCCAAAAGTTTAATTTCTTTAAGCGTTATTTCACCTTCGATGACGCATATTTTAAGCCTGCCGGTAAGCGCTTCACAGGCCGGCTCCAGCGACAATCCACTGGGTACATCCCTGCAGTCGCTGTTTAACTCACCATAATATATTCTGGTTCCGTTAAATTCAACACGAATACGGGCATGTCTGGCATTTCTATATATAATCATAAACTGGTTTTCCGGTGTACATTCCCTGAATGTATAGCATACAAAATCCCCGCCGGACAGTGAAAGCTCATAATGTTCCCAATCTCCGGCCACATTCTGAGGTCCTATAACCCCAAGAGAAGAGACATACCCAGGCTCCGTTAAAATATGGGTTGCATCTCCCAAACGGCAGCCAAAGGCATTGCCGTAAGGATAACTGCCTGAAAAAGCCGCATGCCCCTGTTCATCCACGGCATCATAGGCCACCGCGGGCACACTGCATCCAGGTGTTCTTGTAATAAAGGGAATAACAGCACTGCATATATCACAGTTTTCCAGACGTATTAAATCCAGATACGCATCAAAAATTTTCTGAGCATGACTGTAGGAGGGACGTACACCCCCATCCTTTGCATAGCTGACAATCATAGGCCACTCCACGGGCAGGCGATGGGAAACGAAACAACGGTCGGCATGTTCATCTGCTGCGGACTTATAACACCATATATTAAAACCAATATGATACTCCACAGCCAGCTCATATACAGCACACATCCATGCCGGTGTGCCGCCGCCTTCACCAAACCACACCGGAATATCAAGCTGATCGCTTTTTTCTATAGCCTGAGCATACATGGCATAGCCTGGCATGGCACCATAATTATGAATGGCAATTCCCCAGTTCTTACATTCCGGATCATAGTTATGATCAAAAATATCCAGCCTGGATGAAAAGATATGCCCATTAAGCAAAAGCATGTGATTTTTGTCATAAATCCGTATCCGCTGTACCAGTTCTCCGTAAAATGTCTTCAGCTTATCCAGATATTCCGCCCAAAGAGGGCCGGACAATGGTTCATTGATCAGGTCAAAGCCACCCACAATGGTTCTGTCTCTGTAACGTTTGGCCAGCGTCTCACATAAAATCATGGTGCGTTCCCAGCTTTCCTCGTCATAAAACAGATGGGGCATACCGTCCACACCGTCATCGCAGGGCAGCGCTGACTGACCGCCCACTGCGCCATGAAGATCCAGTATGGCATATAGATGATATTTTTCACACCAGTCCAGAACCTGATCAAGCATGGCAAAGGTATCTTCATTAAATGTAATCCCCGGTTCCTCATATAAAAATGTGCGGGCAGACAGCGGAAGGCGAACGGAATTCATCCCCCACTGCGCCATCAGGCATATATCTTCTTCTCCCAGATGATTTCTGAACCATTGGGGCCAAAATGCCTTTTCATAGTTTGTCCCGCACAGCTCCTGAATCAGCTGTGCAAAAGAACGTCCCCGATCCATACGTCCTGCCCTTACATTTTTCTTTTCCATGGGCACGGAAAAATCAGAAAAAGCACCGATCATAAAGCCTTCCGGATTATTCCAGTTTCCGGCGCCAAAACCTCTTAAAATAACTTCTTCACCGTCTTCGTTGACCATTATACGCCCCTGAGCTTTTAAAAAACCTTTGACCCGGGATCGTGAAAATACTTCTGTATTCATGTTTTCCCCCTGTATTTCTAATCTTTTATTATCATACAGCCAACTTTTCAGGCTGGATACAAGGAAATCTTATATGGGCAATGATCACCCGTAATATAAAGTCTCCCATTTTTCGTCCCAGCCGTCAGCCGGGATTGATCGGCGTCCTCCCCGATTTTCAACGGTACAGGTGCCCAAATCACACAGTCAGCCCCGCTGAGAGATTCTATGACAGCCGATTTAAACCCGCCATTTGCCCATGACACATGGACCACAAAATTCCCCCGTGCCTTCAGTCCATGGGCCTGTCCCCATTTCCAGGATGACGGAAGCGCAGGAAGCAGCTCAATACAGCCGGTATGGCTTTGGACAAGCATTTCGGCAATCCCCGCACAGGCACCAAGATTTCCGTCAATCTGGAAAATAGGATCCCCGCCATAAGGCATGGGATGGGTATCAAACAGATTTTTGGCTGTTGATTCTTTTAAAAGAGCACGGATATTCTCATCAGCCCGGTCCCCGTCATGAAGCCTGGCCCACATATTAATCATCCAGGCCCGGGACCATCCGGTCTGTCCGCCGCCATACTTCTGCCGACGCTCAATGGTTGCCCGTGCATGGGCCATAAGCTGCGGTGTTTTTTCCCATGTCAGCTGAGCTGACGGATACAGGGCATACAGCTGTGATATATGTCTATGCCCCGGTTCAGCTTCATCATAGTCTTTGGACCACTCCATAATCTGTCCGTATTTTCCCACAGACAGACCGCACAGCCGGGGAAGTATGTCCGCCAGCGCCTTCGTCTGATCATCTTCACAGTTTAAAAGCCTGGCCGCACTCAGACAATCCTCTATAACATCGCGAATAATCTCACTGTCCATAGACGGTCCGATACAAAGATTGCCCTGTTCACCGTCTGGATGAATGTATGTATTTTCCGGTGAAGTGCTGGGGCCCGAAACAAGATTTCCGTGTTCATCCTCAAACAGATAATCCAGGAAAAAAACGGCGGCTGCCTTTAATATATCAAAATTTTGTTTTAAAAAATCCAGATCCATCGTAAACCGATAATGTTCCCATATATGAGTTGCCAGCCATGCACCGCCCATAGGCCAGATGGTCGCCGGCATATAAACATCCTGCGGGGCACAATCCCCCCACAGATCTGTATTGTGATGGGCCACAAATCCTCTGCAGCCATACATTTCCTGTGCCACACACTGCCCATTAGGCATCATTTTTCTAAGCAAATCAAATAATGGCAGATGACATTCCTCTAAATGATTGACTTCCGCAGCCCAGTAATTCATCTGCGTATTTATATTAATGGTATATTTACTGTCCCACATGGGACTAAAATCCGGATTCCAAATCCCCTGAAGATTCGCCGGTAAACATCCCGGCCGGCTGCTGGCAATCAGCAGATACCGTCCATAATTATAATAGAGCTCAACAAGTCCCAGGTCGCTGCCGCCGTTTTTAACTTTTTCAAGACGCCGGTCTGTGGCACAGGTATTTTCATCACTTTCCCTGTCAAGCCTTAAATTTACCCGTTGATATAAAGACGAATAATCCTTGATATGCCGGGTTTTCAATGTCTCAAAGTGATATTGCTTTGCCCTATCCAGAACATTTTCACACCACCGCCTTGGATCGTCGCCATAGTAGCTTGTTCGCATTGTCAGCAAAATGGTTGCATAGGATGCCTGCGCCACCAAAACATGGCTGCCGATGACAGAAACAGCACCGTCCGTATGCGAAATACAGGCACTGACACAAAAGCTGACACCATTTCCCCCTTCCTGTCCAATCATCCATACCTGTCCGTCTTTGGCCTGACAGCTTTCTGCCCGTGCAGCCCGGGACAGCCCCATGTCAAATCCCAGGCAGCCTTTTTGGCTGGTGCTGATTTGAATCACCATCACCTGATCCGGATAGCTGCAAAAAATTTCCCGTTTAAAGGACGCACCATTGGACAAAAAAGCCACGCTGCCCACTGCGGTTTCCAAATCCAGACAGCGTTCATAATTTTGGATCTGTCCATCATCCATTTCAAAATTCAGAGAAAGCATCCCCGCAGTTGAATAAATTCTCTGGCCCTGCGGACAGCCGGTCATACTCATCCTGGCCAGATTTGTAGCTTCCCTGATTTTTCCTTGCTTTAACAGTGTCCGAACCTGTTCCAGATATTTTTTTGCATCCGGATTTATCCGGTTTCTGTCCTTTCCCCCATACCAGAGGGTATCTTCATTAAGCTGTATATTTTCGTGAATAACCCCGCCAAAAAACATGCCGCCCATTGAGCCATTCCCCACCGGCAATGCTTCCAGCCACACAGGGGCAGGAAATGGGCCGTCATCGATCGCCGGTCTGTCATAAATTAATCGATGATTCATCACAACGCCTCCAAATGAATCTGATAGGATCTGTAGGCCCCCATTTTCACAGGAACAGGAAAACCGCCATTCATCAAAGCTGCGCCGCTGTATATTTTTTGGTTTTCCCCATCCTTATAAAAACGCGCCTCATCCAGTCCTGCCAGACTGATATAGCTGACCGGCATATTGCCGTGAACATCAAGAACTACAATACTTACCAGCGCTTCTGACCGGTCTTGTGAAACAAACATCCATGCAGCGTTTTCATTCTCCCACGGGTTTGTCAGACGATAATAATCGCCTTCAGCCATTAAAGGCGCATAGCGATGATAGGTTTGAATCTGTGACGCAATTTCTTCCTGCGCCTCAGGCGGCAATATATCCGGATTCAGTTCATAGCCAAAGGTGCCGGCCATAGCGACAACACCCCTTGTATTCAACGGTGTGACCCGTCCGGTCTGATGATTCGGTGAGGCAGACACATGAGCCCCTACAGCCGAACACGGATAAAAAAATGATGTGCCATACTGTATATAAACCCGGTCTATGGCATCTGTATTATCACTGCACCAGATTTGGGGTGTATAATAAAGCATTCCTGCATCAAAACGCCCGCCGCCGCCGCTGCAGCCTTCGATAAGCATTTCCGGATATCGTTTCAGAAGTTTTTCCAGGAAATCATAAACGCCCAGCATATAATCATAATATACCCGGCCCTGTCCATCCGCCAGACGGCTGTATACATCAGACAGACTTCGGTTCATATCCCATTTAATGTAATCCACCCGACCCTGATCAAGTACACGGCACAGACTTTCAAAAATAAAATCCCGCACGTCCTGTCTTGAAAAATCCAGAACAAGCTGATTTCTGCTGCGCACCGGGGCTCGCCCGGGAATCGCCAGTACCCAGTCCGGATGGTTTTTATACAGCTGGCTGTCCTCTGAAATCATTTCCGGCTCCACCCACAGACCAAACTTCAGGCCCACCGCGTTTATCCCTGCAATCAGCTGACCCAAAGTACACCCCAGCTTTTCTTCATTGACATACCAATCGCCAAGACTGCTGTTATCGTCATTTCTGTGGCCAAACCAACCATCATCCAGCACAAGTAATTCCACGCCCAGATCTGCCGCTTTTTGAGCCAGAGCCCAAATACTGTGTTTGTCAAAATTAAAGTAACTGGCTTCCCAGCTGTTGAGAAGTACAGGACGAATACGGTCTCTGTAGGCGCCTCTGCACAAATGTTTTCTGAAACAGCGGTGATAATTCACAGAAAGCTGTGAAAAGCCATGGCTGCTAAAGGTCAGTACCGTTTCCGGCACTGTCAGACTTTCTCCATGCGCCAGCGGATAACGAAACATCTCCCCCTGCAGTCCCATTAAAACTCTGGTCTGATTCAGCTGATCCTTCGATGCCTCTCCGGCAAAGCCGCCGCTGTAAACAAAAACCAGGCCATAGCAGTCCCCCATCGTTTCAGTCGCCGACGGCCGGGCAATGATCATAGCCGGATTGGACTGATGACTGGATGTTCCCCGGATACTTCCAATGGTTTTAGACCCATGGCCGATGGGCATCCGCTCTAAATTGCGTTCCATGGCATGACGTCCGTAAAACGTCATCATATCATAATCGCCATAAATAAAATCCAGGCATGCGGACGCTGCCTTTAAAATATATATTTTGTTTAAGCCTGCATTTTCAACAACCGCACTGCGGGTAATAATATCCATTTCCGGCAGCACACTGTAGAGAAGCCGCACACGCAGCCCGGAAACATTAAAGGCCACATCCTCCAGCACAATTTCCAGTGTCTGTGCCTCATCCTCTGCCGCATAAACCGCAGGCAGGCCATTCAGACCATACTTGCCGTTTCTGATTTCATGGGATTTATACCGTAAATCGCAGCCTATACTGCCATCTCCATTTTCCACCGACAGGGCACAGTTTCTGAAATCTCCGTTTCCCCTGACGGGAAATTCCTGAGGCAGGGCATCCAAAGAATAGGAACGATCCGGGTATACATCTGCCGGATTTCCGGAAAATCCCCGGTCATGATACGTGAGCAGGTAATCCATTTCTCCCTGTATACGTCTGCCATAGTACAGATGCAGCAGCACCCCGTGTCCATCGGCCATCATCTGATACATTGTATGCTTTGTATACAGCGTAAAAATTCTTTTTTTCTCATTAAATACAATTCCCATAAATAACAATAACCTCCTCGTATTATAAAGTAGTAGTGTTTATAGACCCTCTCCAAGGTCTATATGCTATACTGTTGGAGATACTGTGGATTGTTTAAAACCTCCTACCATTCGATGGTTTACGAAAGGCTACAACCACAGTCTCTTTGTATAGTTGTTAATCAGCTAGATACCGCATGACGGTTGATTTAGAACGAGGTTACAATCGCAAAGAGTACCTGTGGCTCTAAACAGTATCAATTTTATTCAAAGGAGATTTCTTATGATTTACATTGGAATTGATGTTGCCAAAGATAAGCACGACTGCTTTATTACGAACTCAGATGGTAAGGTATTATTTAAGTCTTTTACCATCTCTAACAATCGTGAAGGTTTTGAAACCTTATTTCAGAGAATTCAATCGGTATCAGATGATTTAACCAAAGTAAAAGTAGGACTGGAAGCCACCGGACACTACAGTTACAATCTTCTGGGATTTCTTCTCGATAAAGGTCTGACCACCTTTGTTATCAATCCGCTTCACACAAATCTTTACAGAAAAAGTCTCAGCCTTAGAAAGACGAAAACGGATAAAGTTGATTCCCGTACCATTGCCACTATGATGATGTCTGATATGAACTTAAAGTCCTACTCAGATACATCTTACCACAACGAGGAATTAAAGTCACTAACCCGTTATCGTTTTGATAAAGTCAAAGAACGGGCAAAACTGAAAAGTTCTGTTTCCAGACTTGTCTGTATTCTTTTCCCGGAACTGGAAAAACTCGTTCCTACACTTCATATGGCATCTGTTTATGCGTTGCTTTCTGAGTTTCCAGGTGCAGATGCTATTGCAAATGCACATCTCACACGACTTTCCAACCTGCTCTCTGAGAGTTCTAAGGGTAGATACGGGAAAGATACTGCCGTCATGTTTCGTGACGCTGCAAGGAGTTCCATCGGTTCTCATATGCCTGCCAAGTCTTTGGAACTCAAACATACCATCAAGCTCATCCAGGAATTAACGGTTGAGATTGATGAAATCGAAGCAGCCATCAAACGGATTATGGATGAAGAAATCCAGTCGCCAATCCTTACCATTCCCGGCATCAGTTACCGGATGGGCGCAATGATCATTGCTGAGATTGGAGATTTCAGCCGTTTTGATTCCGCAGATAAGATCCTTGCATATGCAGGAATGTCTCCCTCCACTTATCAATCGGGACAGTTGGATAACTGTTATTCTCATATGGAGAAACGAGGTTCCAGATACCTTCGGTATGCTCTTTACAACGCTACAAAATATGTTTGTCACTGGGATGATTCTTTTGGTGCATATCTTGCAAAGAAACGATCCGAAGGCAAGCATTACAATGTAGCTTTATCCCATGCCACAAAGAAACTTGTGCGGCTAATTTTTGCAATGGAAAAATCCGGAAAAGAATACCTGCCAACAGCTTAATTTTTTTCTGTAAATATCTCCTTTTAGAGTGCCAGCAATGACACTCTGTTTGTCATGCAGTTTTCAAGGTTCTAAGAACTATTTTTCAGTTCTTTTATATCTGAATTGCATTTCTGTAATTCATTCAAAAACCTTTCATTTTAGACTTGACTTTTAATAGTTA
>QFCH01000601.1_pt1 | contig 25740 bp, 26 predicted proteins | sample 5346071 | NCBI WGS metagenome assembly QFCH01 (sample SAMN09062255, study PRJNA434731) | Human gut metagenome, whole genome shotgun sequencing project. | isolation source: stool timepoint B chromium assembly | host: Homo sapiens | collected 2015
TGACAGGTGAGACAGATGATGATTACATCGTTCTTACAGATATTCAGGGATTGGATATCTGAGGCCCAGAGAATCGATGGACTCAATGAACTTGAGACATCCAAGAGATATATGCACCACTATAACTTCCCATCATACTCTGTAGGTGAGACAAAACCATCCAGAGGACCGGGACGTCGTGAAATCGGACATGGTGCATTGGCAGAGAGAGCGCTTGTGCCGGTACTTCCGACAGAAGAAGAATTTCCATATGCGATCCGTACAGTGTCTGAAACATTTGAGTCCAACGGATCCACATCACAGGCAAGTGTCTGTGCATCCAGTATGTCACTTATGGCTGCCGGAGTTCCGATTAAATCTGCAGTAGCAGGTATTTCCGCAGGACTTGTGACAGGTGAGACAGATGATGATTACATCGTTCTTACAGATATTCAGGGATTGGAAGATTTCTTCGGCGATATGGATTTTAAAGTTGCAGGTACACACAAAGGTATCACTGCTATTCAGATGGATATCAAGATTCATGGACTTACAAGACCGATCATTGAAGAAGCAATTGCATGCACAAAGAAAGCAAGAACATACATCTTAGACGAAGTAATGAGCAAAGCGATTGCAGAGCCAAGACCAGAAGTAGGACCTTTCGCTCCGAAGATCCGCCAGATGCAGATTGATCCGGCTAAGATCGGTGATGTTGTTGGACAGCGTGGTAAGACGATCAATGCAATCATTGAGCAGACAGGCGTTAAGATTGATATTACAGATGAAGGATTCGTATCCATTTGTGGTGTAGATGCCGAGGCTATGGATGAAGCAATGAGAATGATTTCTATCATTGTGACAGACTTTGAAGCAGGACAAGTATTTGAAGGAAAGGTAGTCAGCATCAAAGAATTTGGCGCTTTCATTGAGTTTGCACCTGGAAAAGAAGGAATGGTACACATTTCAAAGATTTCTAAAGACAGAATCAAACATGTAGAAGATGTTCTGACACTTGGAGATAAAGTTAAGGTTGTATGTCTTGGAAAAGATAAAATGGGAAGAATCAGCTTCTCTATGAAAGATGTGGCAGAAGACTAGAAAATATTTTTAAGATGATAAAAAGGGCGTGTGAAAAAACGAAAGTTTTTTCATGCGTCCTTTTGTTATGTCAAACATCGTGTGCGGTGATTGTGTAGTTGTACAATCTTTTTGTATTTTAATCATATTTTTGTGGGTTGTTCATATATTGTGTAAAGAGGTGGACAATATGTTAAAAGAAAAAAATCGAATCATCAGGCATCAAATTCTTCCGGTGCTTGCAAAATCCATTGCCGCTGACCTGGAGACTATGGAAATTGATTTTGAACGTTTGCAGGAAATCCGGCTTCGGACAGATAAACCTATGGTAATGATATACAAAGGAGAAGAAATGTTTGCTAAGGATCGGAAAGGAAAAACAGTGATCGTCACAGGCAAAGATGTGAGGGAAACTTTAGATTACATCAGTAATTATTCTTTGTATGCGTATGAAAATGAGTTGCGACAGGGATTTATTACAATTGAGGGTGGTCATCGGGTAGGTATGGCGGGACAGACAATGGTGGAGCAGGAGCGAGTAAAAAACATGAAGTATATTTCCTCTGTGAATATCCGTATTTCACATGAAATGAAAGGTTGTGCAGAGAAGGTTATGCCTTATATTTGTATGAATGGAGAGCTTTGCCATACGCTGATCATTTCCCCACCCAGATGTGGGAAGACAACCCTTTTGAGAGATATCGTCAGACAGGCTTCCGATGGATGCAAATGGATCAAAGGAACGACAGTGGGCGTGGTAGACGAGCGTTCGGAAATCGGAGGCTGCTACATGGGGACAGCACAGAATGATCTCGGAATACGGACAGATGTGTTGGATTGTTGTCCGAAAGCAGAGGGAATGCTGATGCTTATCCGCTCAATGTCTCCGCGAATCCTTGCTGTGGATGAAATTGGAGCAAAAGAGGATGTACAGGCTATTGAATATGCTCTGCATTGTGGCTGTATTATGCTTGCTACCGCCCATGGAACATCCATGGAAGAGATAAAGAAAAAACCTTTATTTGAAGAACTTATTCAGAAAAAGAGATTTGAAAGATACATCGTATTGAGTAATCGAAAAGAACTGGGGGGAGTTGAGGGGATTTACGATGAGAGAGGAATGCCGTTATGCAGAAACTGATCGGTGTTGTGCTTATCGTAGCGTCGAGTACTGGAATGGGGTATTTGAAAGGCGTAAATCTTTCAAAAAATTTGATAGAAATGCAAGAAATAAGACGGATATTTCTTATGTTGAGAAGTGAAGTGGCATATACGAAATCTCCCTTTGGAGAGGCGTTCTACCGTATTGCTGAAAGAACTTACGGGAAATATAAGGAATGGCTTTTTTTTCTGGCCGAAAGTCTGAATCAAAGATCTGGTCATACCTTTTTTGAGTTGTGGCAGCATGCACTGGAACGCTATTTTAGCGACACCCATTTGGATAAAAGAAACCTGGAACTTCTAAAGAATATGGGAACAAACATGGGGTATTTAGACCGGGAAATGCAAGTTGGAGCAATCGATCTTTATCTGGAACAGCTAAAATTAAATATTCGGAAAATGCAGGAAGAACTTCCGGAAAAACGACGGATTTTAAACTGTCTGGGCGTTATGGGAGGAATTTTTGTGGCAGTTGTTCTTGTGTAGAGGGGAGGAGAAGATGAGCGTAAACTTAATTTTCAAAATTGCGGCAGTAGGAATCCTTGTGTCGGTGTTGAGTCAGGTGTTGAAACACAGTGGAAGGGAGGAGCAGGCATTTCTTACAAGTTTTGCAGGACTTTTGCTAGTGCTGTTCTGGATCGTACCTTATATTTATGAATTGTTTGAGTCTATCAAACGGTTATTTTCGCTTTAAGGAGAAAAAATGGGAATTGTTCAAATTGCCGTGATGGGCGTGGCGGGAGCGATTCTTGCCATACAGTTTAAAAACGGAAAATCAGAATATGGTATTTATATAAGTATCGCCTTGAGTGTCCTTGTTTTTTTTCATATCTTGGGAAGGGTAGAAGTGATCATCACAGCGATTCGGGATATCAGTGAAAAAATTCAAATGAAAAGTGGGTATCTTCAAGCACTTCTGAAAATGTTGGGAGTTGCATATGTGGCGGAATTTGCTTCGGCAATCTGCAAGGATGCGGGACATCAGACCATTGCCGGGCAGATTGAAATTTTCAGCAGAATTACTATTCTTACATTGAGCATGCCGGTTCTTCAAGCGCTTCTAGAGACGATACAAGCATTTCTTGGATAGGAGAGGAGGTACATGAAACGAAGAATCATTTTGTTCTTTTTTGTTCTTATGTTGATTGGAATTCCGGTATATGCGAAAGAGCCGGAGAAGAGCGAAGTACAGAAGAAAGCAGAAGATACATTGCTTGAAGAATTTGATTTCAGTGGAGTGAATAAGGCCCTTCAGGACATTATGCCTGAGAAGAAAGTGGATTTTGGGGCGACTGTGATGAAGATCTTGAATGGAGAAGAAGAGTTATCTGTAGATCTGTTGGTAAAACTTTTGGAAGACAGTTTTTTTTATGAATTCCGAAATGGAAGAGAGGGACTGATCCATATTTTGCTAATTGCAATTATCGCGGCGGTTTTCACAAACTTTTCCGGTGTACTAAAGAACGGACAGATTGGTGCTATGGGATTCTATGTGCTTTATATGCTTTTGATCGCGATTGCCTTAAGTTCGTTCCAGGTAGTGCTTGATTCCGCGGCTGCGGGAATTGAGAAACTGATTATATTTATGAGGGCGTTGGGACCGGTTTATTTCCTTTCGGTAGCGGTAGCTGCAGGAAGCAGTACTTCAATTGTCTTTTATAATCTTGTGCTCTTTCTCATTTATATTGTAGAACTTCTTGTGTTGAATTTTTTGATACCGCTTCTGCATATTTATATGGTAGTAAAGATGTTGAATTATATTTCTACAGAAGAGTATTTGTCAAAACTTACGGAGTTGATCGAGTTTTTGGTCAACTGGATTTCAAAGACACTTCTTACGGCAGTCATAGGACTCAATTTGATCCAGGGGTTGATCACTCCGGCTGTGGATTCGTTGAAAAGAGGTGCGCTTTCCAAAGGTGTGGAAGCGCTTCCGGCCATTGGAGATGCGATTGGAGGAGTAACGGAAGTGCTTCTGGGCACGGCGGTGCTTATGAAGAATGGGATTGGAGTGGCAGGAGCCATAATCTGCATTTTAATCTGTGCAATCCCGGCACTTCAGATTCTGGCGATGACGTTTCTCTATAAATTGGTAGCTGCATTGATTCAGCCGGTGTCAGATAAGAGGATTGTGGGATGCATTTCGGCGGTGGGGGAGGGAAGCAGGATGCTCTTGAAGATTGTATTTATGACGGGAGTTTTATTCTTGCTGACCATTGCAATAGTAGCGGCTACTACAACATAAAGGAGGAGTTATGTTTGATTATCTGTATGAATGGATTCAGAACATTGCCTTTTACATGATCCTTTCCACGGTTTTCTTTGAAGCGCTTCCGGTCAATAGCTATAAAAAATATATTCGTTTTTTTACAGGGATGGTGCTGGTACTTCTTCTCATAGGACCGGTTTTGAAAGTGTTTGGAATGAGAAATTCTTTTTCAGATATTTTTGACAGCAGAGCCTATGAAAAGGAAATGGAAAGAATTGAGGAAACAACAGAGTATTTGTGGGAAGTGGATGTAGAGGATTACATAAAAGAAGTGGAGGGAACAACAAGTGGAACAAAAGAAAGAATGGAAGATACTGTTCAATAGGCTGCTGACAGGAAAACATAATCTCCTCATACTGCTTCTTGTGGGAATGCTCCTTGTAGTGATTGCCATGCCGGTGGAGAGGGAGGAAGAACAGAAGGTGAAAGAAGAAACGGAAGACGAGGAAAGAGAAACTATAAGAGGAAAAAATTATGAATCGGAAATCGAAAAGAAACTTTCTAAAATACTTTCTGATGTAAATGGAGTGGGAGAAAATGAAGTGATGATCACACTTCAATCTACAGCAGAGAAGGTTGTGGAGAAAGATTTGGAAACCGATGAAAAGTCCAAAAGTGAAACGACAGTTTACTGTGGAAATAATGAGGAAGAGACTCCTTATGTGAAAAAGGAAATGACACCAAAGATAGAAGGCGTGGTTGTGATTGCACAAGGCGGAGACGATCCGGTTGTAATGAAGAATATTACGGAGGCAGTTCAGGCATTATTTGATGTAGACACGCATAAAATTAAAGTAATGAAAATGAATTAAAACAAGGGGGATCATTTTGAAACGATTATTGAAAAAAAACCAGATTATCATTACAACACTTGCAATTATGATTGCGATTGCCGGATATTTGAATTATTCCGGCAGGATTTTTGGAGAGAAAGATTCAAAAGAAACCAATGGAAATCTTGCAAGCCAGGAGCTTCTGGATATTTCTGATGAGGGAATGGAGACGGCTGGAGATATCGAGAGCCAGGACAATGAAGTGGCGGACGGAAGTGTGGAAGGGACGCCGGGAGAAGCGGTACTTACGAATGGTGTTGTGGCAGAGGCAAAGGTGACAAGAGAACAGGTACGTGCCAAGAATAAAGAGACGCTTCAGGCGATCATTGATAACAAAAACATCAGTGATGAACAGAAAAAAGATGCCGTTGCACAGATGGTACATGTAACAGAACTGGCAGAAAAAGAGGCAGCAGTAGAAACACTTCTTGCCTCCAAAGGATTTGCGGATACGGTGGTAAGTCTTACGGATGACGCAGCAGATATTGTAGTGGGAAATGCAGAACTTACAGATGCAAATCTTGCTCAGATTGAAGACATTGTTGTAAGAAAGACAGAAATACCGGCGGCGAATATTGTGATTACGCCGATCCATGCAGAAGAAAAGTAGTTTCTCCTTGAAAAAAATGCAAAAAAAAGGTATCATATAGACTGCGATTGTTAAGATAAAGGAGAATACGTATGTCTAATATGATAAATGAAATAAAAAAGAGGAGAACATTTGCAATTATTTCCCATCCGGATGCGGGAAAGACGACGCTTACAGAGAAATTTCTGCTTTACGGAGGAGCCATTAACCAGGCTGGATCCGTAAAGGGGAAAGCAACGGCGAAACATGCCGTCTCCGACTGGATGGAGATTGAGAAGGAAAGAGGTATTTCTGTCACTTCTTCGGTATTACAGTTTAACTATGATGGCTACTGTATCAATATTCTGGATACTCCGGGGCATCAGGATTTCTCGGAGGACACATACCGTACATTGATGGCTGCCGATTCCGCAGTGATGGTTATTGATGGATCGAAGGGTGTGGAAGCACAGACAAGAAAACTATTCAAGGTATGTGTAATGTGCCATATCCCGATTTTTACATTTATTAATAAGATGGACCGGGAAGCTTTGGATACATTTGAACTTCTGGATGACATTGAAAAAGAGCTTGGGATTGCGACCTGCCCGATCAACTGGCCAATCGGTTCGGGAAAAGAATTCAGGGGTGTGTATGACAGAGAACATAAAGAGATTGAACTTTTTTCTGATACTCAAAAGGGAACGAGTATGGGGGCGGTGAAGAAAGTGCCGTTTTCTGACCCTTCTGTAAAAGATTTGATCAGTGAAGAACAGCGGGAGAAGCTGGACGAGGAAATTGAACTTCTGGATGGAGCAAGTGCAGAGTTTGATCAGGAACTGGTAAGTAAAGGAGAACTTTCGCCAGTATTTTTTGGATCTGCCCTGACTAATTTTGGTGTGGAAACATTTTTGCAGCATTTCCTTATGATGACATCGTCTCCGCTTCCGAGAAAATCCAACTGTGGAGACATTGATCCGATGGAGGAAAAAGACTTTTCCGCTTTTGTATTTAAAATTCAGGCAAACATGAACAAAGCTCATCGTGACCGAATTGCATTTATGCGAATCTGCTCCGGTGAATTTGAGGCCGGTATGGATGTGTTTCATATTCAAGGAGGAAAGAAAGTGAGATTGTCTCAGCCGCAGCAGATGATGGCAAGTGAGCGGAAAATGATAGAGAAGGCATATGGAGGCGATATTATCGGTGTATTTGATCCGGGGATTTTCTCGATCGGAGACACATTGACAAATTCGCCGGAGAAATTTGCTTATGAAGGGATTCCGACCTTTGCTCCGGAACACTTTGCAAGAGTCCGTCAGGTAGATACGATGAAGAGAAAGCAATTTATAAAAGGAATCAATCAGATTGCGCAAGAGGGTGCGATTCAGATTTTCCAAGAGTATAATACTGGAATGGAAGAGATTATAGTAGGAGTTGTCGGTGTACTTCAATTTGATGTACTGAAATATCGTCTGGAAAATGAATATAATGTAGAAATTCGTATGGAAAATCTTCCGTATGAACATATCCGTTGGATTGAAAACGAGGAGATTAACCTGGATAAAATCATAGGAACTTCAGATATGAAGAAGATTAAAGACTTAAAAGACAGACCGCTTCTTCTTTTTGTGAACAGTTGGAGTGTACGCATGACAGAGGAAAGAAATCCGGGATTGATTTTATCAGAATTTGGCCGATCTTAAACTTTGTCTTTCCAAACAGGTATAAATTTGTTATAATAACAAAAGATAACAAACCAGGCAGGAGGTTTTTGATATGGTAAAAGAAGAAAGAAATGAATATACGATACATTCCGATGAAAACCTTGGAGAGGTGAAGATTGCAGATGAAGTTGTTGCTATCATCGCCGGTCTTGCGGCTATGGAGGTAGATGGTGTTGCATCTATGGCAGGTAATGCTACAAGAGAGATTATCAGCAGACTTGGAGTGAAGAGTCTGTCGAAGGGTGCGAGAGTAGATGTGCTGGACGGCATAGTGACAGTTTCTCTCAATCTGAATCTGAAATACGGTTACAGCATTATGGAGATTTCTGGAAAAGTACAGGAGAAAGTAAAAGCTGCAATCGAGAACATGACCGGTCTTACTGTGGCGGATGTGAATATCCGTATTGCCGGAGTAGAGATGGACGCGGAATAGTAAGAAAGCACGAAATGGGTTGCGTGAATGCGCAGCCTATTTTTGACAGAGAGGATAAAAGATGGGAAGATCAGAACTTAGAGAACATATTTTTAAGATGCTATTTTTAGTAGAATTTAACGGGGAAGAAGAGATGCCGGAGCAGGTGGAACTTTATCTCGATCAGATTGAGAATCTTACGGAGGAGAACCGTGAATATATTGAGAAGAAACATGCAGCGATTGCAGGGAAAGTGGAAGAGATTGATGAACTTTTGAATCTTCACACGACGGGCTGGAAAACTACACGTATGAATAAGGTGGATTTGACGATTCTAAGACTTGCGGTATATGAGATAAAATGGGACGAAGATGTTCCGGCAGGAGTTGCGATCAATGAAGCTGTAGAACTTGCGAAAAAATACAGTAGTGATGAGGGACCTTCCTTTGTCAACGGAGTTCTTGGTAAGGTTGCCAACTAGGAGAACAATATGCGTAATGTATATTCGGTAAAACAGGTGAATGCATATATTAAAAATATGTTTAACCAGGACTTCATGCTGAATCGTATTTACGTCAAGGGTGAAGTTTCAAACTGTAAATACCATACGTCAGGTCATATATATTTTACACTAAAAGATGAGTCCGGAACGATTGCCTGCATTATGTTTGCAGGGCAGCGCGCGGGGCTTACTTTTTGTATGCAGGAAGGGCAGCAGGTGATTGTTCTTGGAAGCATCACAATCTATGAACGAGATGGAAGATACCAGCTCTATGCAAAAGAAATCATTTTAGATGGAGCAGGACTTCTATATGAGAAATTTGAAGCTCTGAAACAAGAACTCTCAGAGATGGGAATGTTCGCGCCGGAGTATAAACAACCCATTCCAATGTATGCGAAGAGGATTGGAATTGTAACAGCACCGACAGGAGCAGCGGTCCGCGATATCATGAATATTGCAGAGAGACGGAACCCGTATGTACAGTTGATTCTTTATCCGGCGCTTGTGCAAGGAGAAGGGGCGAAGGAAAGTATCATAGAAGGAATTCGTGTACTGGAAAAAAAACAGGTGGATGTGATGATTGTGGGCCGAGGAGGAGGGTCTATCGAAGATCTGTGGGCATTTAATGAAGAAGAGGTGGCAAGGGCTGTATTTGAGTGCCGTGTGCCTGTGATTTCAGCGGTAGGACATGAAACAGATACAACGATCATTGATTATGTAGCGGATCTTAGAGCACCAACACCGTCAGCGGCGGCAGAACTTGCGGTGTTTGAATATGCGGCCCTGGAAGAACGTTTTTTTGAATATAAAAGAAAACTGGCAAAGGCCATGACCCGTAATCTGGAACAGCAGAAAATGCGCCTTTCTTCTTATAGGATGCGTATGAAATATCTCCATCCGGGTATGAAACTTTTACAACAGAAACAGATTGCGGCGGACATGGAAGAGGAACTTCAAAGAAAAATGAAAGAACGGATTTTGAAGGCAAGACATGCCCTTTCTATCCGGATTGAGAAAATTGAAGGATTATCACCACTTCGTAAATTGAATCAGGGATTTTCTTATGTGACAGATAAAGAAGGCAAATCACTAAAATCCGTACAGCAGGTTAAAAAGGGAGATTTTCTCAGCATTTATGTAACAGATGGAGTGATAAAAGCAAAAACAGAGGGCGCAATCAAGGAGGAACGATATGGAAACACAGACATTGAATGAGGTATTGGCACAGCTTGATCAAGTGATGAAAGAGATGGAGAATGAGGACGTTTCGCTTGAGGAATCCTTTCGTCTGTATAAAGAAGGTATGAATATGCTTAAAATATGTAATGAGAAAATAGATACAGTAGAAAAGAAAATGCTGATTCTTGACGGGGAGGGAAATGAACATGAATTTTAATGCGGAGAGAACCCGGAAAGTGGTGGAGATTGAAGAAATTCTGAGAAAGTATCTTCCGGATGAAGAAGGATATCAAAAGAAGATCATGGAAGCTATGGAATACAATCTGATGGCGGGAGGCAAGAGGCTTCGACCAATGCTGATGAAAGAAACTTATACAATGTTTGGCGGAGAATCTAAGATAATCGAACCATTTATGGCTGCTCTCGAGATGATTCATACGTATTCTCTCGTTCACGATGACCTTCCGTCTATGGATAATGACGATTATAGAAGGGGAAGAAAAACAACGCACATTGTATACGGAGAAGGAATGGCGGTACTTACCGGAGATGCTCTTCTTAATTATGCGTTTGAGACTGCTGCAAAAGCTTTCGATATGGAGCCGGAGCAAAGTTTTCTGATTGGGAAAGCAATGCAGATTCTTGGAAAAAAAGCCGGAATATATGGAATGATCGGCGGACAGGTTGTGGATGTGGAATCGGCAGGACAAAAACTGGATCAGGAAGTAATTACATTCATTTACAGTTTGAAAACCTGTGCACTCATTGAGACAGCTATGATGATCGGGGCAGTTCTTGCGGGAGCTTCAGAAGAGGATGTAAAGAAAGTGGAATCCATCGCCTGGAAAGTCGGTATGGCATTTCAGATTCAGGACGATATCCTGGATGTCACAAGTACAGATGAAGTTCTGGGGAAACCGGTACACAGCGACGAAAAGAATGAGAAAACGACTTATGTTACATTAGTAGGATATCAGAAAGCAAAAGAAGAGGTGGAGAGACTTTCTATCGAGGCGATTTTTGAATTGGAGAACCTGGAAAAGCAGAACCCGTATCTTATGTGCCTGATTGAGAAACTGATTCACAGAGAGCGTTAGGAGTGTTGCTTATGATACTGGAACGTATTCATAAAGAAAATGATATTAAAAAACTGAATAAAAAAGACCTGCAGATTCTTGCGGAGGAGATCCGGGAATTTCTGATTGAGAAGATCAGTGTTACGGGAGGACATCTAGCCTCCAATTTAGGTGTGGTTGAGTTAACTATGGCAATGCATCTGGCTTTTGATCTTCCAAAAGATAAGATTATATGGGATGTTGGACATCAGGCTTACACACATAAAGTTCTCACCGGAAGAAAGGCGGGATTCGATGACTTACGAAAATATGGAGGAATGAGCGGATTTCCGAAACGGAAAGAAAGCGAATGTGATGCTTTTGATACGGGGCACAGTTCTACCTCCATTTCTGCCGGACTTGGATATGTGGAAGCACGAGAAATACTTGGGGAAGACCATCATGTGATTTCTGTGATCGGAGACGGTTCTCTGACGGGAGGAATGGCTTATGAGGCGCTGAATAACGCGGCACATTTGAAAAGTAATTTTATTATTGTGCTCAATGACAATACGATGTCCATTTCACCGAATGTAGGGGGGATGTCGAAATATCTGGACAGTATCCGTACAGCCCAGACTTATACGGATTTAAAAAGAGGGGTAGAACATGCGTTGAGAAAAGTTCCGGTTGCGGGAGAGTCCATTGTAGAGCATATTCGGAAAACAAAAAGCGGGATCAAACAACTTTTTGTACCCGGTATGTTTTTTGAGGATATGGGAATCACATACTTGGGGCCTGTAGACGGTCACAATATCGGGGAACTTTACCGTGCGTTTCAGGAGGCAAAGAAACTTGACAATGCAGTGCTTCTCCATGTACTCACAAAAAAGGGAAAAGGATATCTGCCGGCGGAAATAGAACCTTCCAAATTTCACGGAACCGGTCCTTTTGAGATCGCAACGGGACAGGCTCTTGCGAAAAAAGACGGAGATACTTATACGGATGTTTTTGGTAAAGTTTTGTGTGATATTGGAGCTAATGATACAAATGTTGTAGCAATTACGGCGGCAATGAAAGATGGAACCGGGCTTTCGGAATTTGCAAAACGCTATAAGAAGCGCTTCTTTGATGTGGGGATTGCGGAGGAACACGGGGTTACCTTTGCTGCGGGATTGGCGGCAGGAGGACTAAAACCTGTATTCGCAGTATACTCTTCTTTCCTCCAAAGAGGGTATGACCAGATGATCCATGATGTGGCGCTGCAGAATCTTCCCGTAGTATTTGCCATAGACCGTGCCGGTATTGTGGGAAATGACGGTGAGACTCATCAAGGAATTTTTGATCTTTCTTACTTATCCAGTATTCCGAACATGACGGTGATTTCACCGAAAAACAAGTGGGAAATGGCAGATATGGTACGTTATGCGGTGGATTTTGAATCGCCGATAGCCATTCGTTATCCACGGGGAAAGGCTTATACCGGATTAAAGGAATATAGAAAATCCATTCAGTTTCGGCAAAGTGAAACAATATATGAGGAGGATGAGATTGCAATTTTTTCTATAGGTCATATGATGGAAATTGCCGAGAAGGTAAGAAGAAAGCTAAAAGAAATGGGATATGACTGCAGTCTGATCAATGGACGTTTTGTGAAGCCGATTGATGAAGAAATTCTTGTCCGGATGGCAAAAGATCACAAGTTGTTTGTGACAATAGAAGAAAATGTCCTGTCAGGTGGATATGGAGAAAAGGTTCGGGAATTTGTCATGAGACAGGATCTCCCGGTAAATGTGCTCACTATCGGTATTCCCGATGAATATGTAGAGCATGGAAACATTGATATACTAAGGAAAGAAATTATGCTCGATGAGGACTCCATTGTGAAGCAAATTGTTACACAGTACATCGGGCTTACGAGGTAGAACATGAAAGAACGTTTGGATGTGTTGCTTGTAAAGCGTAATTTAGCCGAATCCAGAGAAAAGGCAAAAGCCATTATTATGTCTGGAAATGTATTTGTAGAAGGACAGAGAGAAGATAAGGCAGGAAGTACTTTCTCGGATGAAGTACAGATTGAGATCAAGGGACATACACTCCCTTATGTGAGCAGAGGCGGATTGAAACTTGAGAAAGCAATGAAAAATTTTGATTTGGATCTGAAAGATAAAGTGTGTACAGATGTGGGCTCTTCCACAGGCGGATTTACGGATTGTATGCTGCAGAATGGGGCAAAGAAAGTATTTGCCATAGATGTGGGGCGAGGACAGCTTGCATGGAAATTAAGACAGGATGCGCGAGTGGTCAGCATGGAGAAGACCAATATAAGATATGTGACTTTAGAGGATCTTGGAGAACCGATTGATTTTTCTTCCATAGATGTTTCCTTTATCTCATTAACAAAAGTATTACTTCCTATTCGCAACTACTTGAAAGAGGATGGAGAGATTGTGGCTCTTATTAAACCACAGTTTGAAGCCGGAAGAGAGAAAGTAGGAAAAAAGGGTGTTGTAAGAGAAAAAAGTACACATCATGAAGTGATTGAACAGGTCATAGTTTACGCAATATCCATTGGATTTAAGGTGCTGGAACTGGAATATTCTCCGATTAAAGGACCGGAAGGGAATATTGAATATCTTGTACATTTGAAGAAGACGCAGGAACCGGTTACAATTTCGGACCTGAAGATTGATTTTCGGGCAGTGGTAGAGGCGGCTTTTGAAGAACTGGCAAAATAAAGGACGTAAAAATTATGGATAAATTTTATGTGATTACAAATGACAGTAAGGATGAGGATCATGAGATTACCCGGTCGATCAAATCATATATTGAGGGGAAAGGAAAAACGTGTATCCTTTCGGATGGGAGCCCTGTTCCTGCGGACACGGACGGAGCGCTTGCAATAGGGGGAGACGGAACATTGATTCAGGCTGCAAGAGAGATGCTCCATCACAACATTCCGGTAATTGGGATCAATATGGGGACGCTCGGTTATCTGACGGAAATTGAAGTTCAGAATGTGTATTCGGCAATAGATAGTCTTATTGCAGACGAACATATGGTAGAAGAAAGGATGCTTCTGCGTGGAGAACTTTCTAACGGAGTTTCGGATGTAGCGTTGAATGATATCATAGTGACTCGTTATGGTTCCTTACATTTAATCCGGTTGAATGTGTATGTGAACGGAGAACTTTTGAATAGTTATCAGGCAGATGGTATGATCATTTCCACACCGACCGGATCTACGGCCTATAATTTATCCGCAGGAGGGCCGATTGTAGAGCCTACCGCCTCCTTGATCGTGCTGACACCAATCTGCTCTCATGCTTTGAATACGAGCAGTATTGTTCTTTCGGTTGAGGATGAGATTGGGATTGAGATTGGAAGCAGGAGAGAGGACTGCGAAGAGGAAGCTGTGGTTGCATTTGACGGCACGGATATCTCCAGAATTCATACCGGAGAGAGGATTATTATTAAAAAGGCTGATGAGACGACAAAACTCATGAAGATCAGCCGGATCAGTTTCTTGGAAACACTTCGAAGAAAAATGAAAGGGAACTAGCGATGAAAGTAAACAGACATGCCAAAATAGTAGAACTCATTATGACGCATGATATCGAAACCCAGGAAGAACTTGCGGATTACTTAAATGCAGCAGGATTTCCCACAACTCAGGCTACCGTTTCCAGAGATATTCGTGACTTAAAGCTTACGAAAGTACCAACGGGGGACGGAAAACAGAAATATATCGTGCTTCGGACACCGGATGAAGATTTGACGGAGAAATACAGAAGAGTATTGAAAGATGGATATATTTCGATGGATATGGCGCAGAATATTCTGGTGATCAAGACGATTTCCGGAATGGCTATGGCAGTGGCTGCGGCCATTGATGCCATGGAATGGCACGAGGTTGTAGGATGTATCGCAGGAGACGATACGATTATGTGTGCTATCCGAACTGTGGAAGGTACGGCAGACGTTATGGAAAAAATCAGTAAAATTGTTTTTGAATAATATGGGAGAACAATAGATGCTTCAAAATTTACACGTAAAGAACCTGGCTTTGATTGAGGAAGCGGAAGTGGAATTTCAGCCGGGATTAAACATATTAACGGGAGAAACGGGTGCAGGAAAGTCCATCATTTTAGGGTCTGTCAATCTTGCCCTTGGGGGAAAATATAGTGGAGACATGCTGAGGAAAGGAACTTCTTTTGGCATTGTGGAACTTACATTTTCCGTGGAGAAAGAAGAACAGGCTGAGGCATTTCGCGCAATGGATATTTATCCGGAAGATGGTTGTATCATATTAAGCCGTAAGCTGATGGAAGGAAGAAGCATCAGCAGAATCAATGGAGAGACCGTATCCACGAATAAGCTGCGTCGGGTTGCGGAGATCTTGATTGATATTCACGGACAGCACGAACATCAGTCACTTCTTTATAAGAAAAATCATTTGGCGATACTGGATGCATTTTCCAAAGGTGTCATTGAAGAATTGAAGGAAAATGTAAACGAAGCGTATAAAGAATACAAAAAGTATAAAGAAGAATTTTCTCATGCAATGATGAATGAAACGGAAAGAGCAAAAGAAATAGATTTTCTGGAGTTTGAAGTAGCGCAGATTCGGGAAGCAGAGTTAAAATCAGGGGAAGATGAGGTTTTAGAAGAACGCTATAAGCGGATTGTAAACAGCAAAAAGATTGTAGAAAATATTGAGGAAGCTTACGGTTATACCGGATACGGGGAAAATGGAAGTGGAGGCGATATGATCTCAAGGGCGGTTCGCTGTATGCAGGAAGCGGCACATTATGATGAGGAAGCGGCAACGCTTTTGGGGCAGCTTCTGGAGATTGATAGTCTTCTGAATGATTTCAACAGGGAGTTGTCAGAGTATAGAAGGTCGTTGGATTTTTCGGAAGAGGAATTCTATGAGACAGAGACAAGACTCAATGAGCTGAACAGATTGAAAGCAAAATATGGTAATTCCATGGAAGATGTGATTCGCTATTGTGAAGAAAAAGAAGAACGTCTGATAAAATTGAAGGATTATGATAACTATATTGAAACGGTAAAGAGGAAATATGAAGAAGCTTCGAACACTTTGGCAAAAGAAGCAGAAAAGTTGACAAAGAAGAGGAAAGAACAGGCAGTTTTATTGAAAAATGCCATTACGTCCGGACTTTTGGATTTGAATTTTTTGGAAGTGAATTTTGAAATTGCATTCGAAGAGCTTAAAGAGGCTACTGCGAATGGAAAGGATGTAATTGAATTCCTTATTTCCATGAATCCGGGGGAACCGGTAAAACCGCTAGGAGAGATTGCGTCCGGTGGAGAACTCTCCAGAATTATGCTTGCGATCAAATCTGTTTTGGCAGACAAAGATGAAATTCCGACATTAATTTTTGATGAGATTGATGTGGGAATCAGTGGAAGAACTGCACAGAAAGTTTCGGAGAAAATGAAACTTATCGGAAACAAGCACCAGATAATCTGCATCACACATCTTGCTCAGATTGCAGCTATGGCAGACACGCATTTTGCAATTGAAAAGAAAGTGGAGAATGGGAAAACGGTAACAAAGATTCAAGAACTTTCCGAGGAGGAATCTGTACGGGAACTTGCAAGAATTTTAGGAGGCGCAGAGATTACAGATACAGTTGTGAAAAGTGCGGTTGAAATGAAAAAATTGGCAAAAAGTATCAGATAAAGAAAGAGTAAAAATTTACATAACCCATATACTAAAAATAGATTGCTTCATTGATAAGCAATCTATTTTTAGTTTGGAGGGGTCAATGTGAGAAGAAAGAGATATCGCAGATTTTTAGTAGTTCTTTTGTTGCTTACCATCACAGTAGGAAGCGGACTTCTAATAGAAGAAAGAAAAGAAGAAGCAGAAGTGAGTGTGGAATCCATTTCCGATGATCTTCTAATACCGGGAGGAATGCCTGTAGGAATTTACATGGAGACAGATGGTGTGATGGTACTTGGCACGGAAAAAGTAAAAGCGCTGAATGGGAAAAAATACGAGCCGGCAGATCGATTGGTAAAAGCCGGAGATTATATTGTGGCGGTGGATAATGAGAAAGTACAGAATAAAAAGGAATTGATGGAGAAAGTAGAGGAATTGACTGAAGAAGAAGTTGTGTTGAAACTGAGAAGAGAAGGAGAAATTTTGAATGTGAAAATGGAACCTGTAGAGTGTGAAAAGGGAGAATATAAGCTCGGTATCTGGGTGAGAGATAATACACAGGGATTGGGAACACTTACATTTCTTACAAAGAATAGCGAATATGGTGCTTTGGGACATGGCATTCATGATGTGGATACCGGAAAACTTTTGAACTTATCGAAGGGACGGCTTTATAAAACGAGTATTCAAAATATTAAAAAAGGCAAAGATGGAACTCCCGGAGGAATGGAAGGAATTATTGTATATAACAATTACAATGTAGTTGGTACGATAGAAAAAAACACAGAGGCAGGAATATACGGAAAGATGGAGAAACTGGATGAAGTGTTTGAAAATCAGACTCCATTAAAGGCCGCTTCCAAAGAGGAAATTCAAAAAGGAGATGCAGTCATACGATGTTCAGTAGACGGTTCGGTAAAAGAATATAAGATTCGTGTTACAAAAATCGACATGGGAGAAAAGGAAGTGAATAAAGGGATTGAGATTGAAGTCACAGATGAAGAACTTCTTAAGAAAACCGGCGGAATCGTGCAGGGAATGAGCGGAAGTCCGATCATACAAAATAACAAGATCATAGGAGCTGTTACCCATGTCTTTGTTCAGGATTCGGCAAAAGGATATGGCATTTTTATAGAAAATATGTTGAAAAATTGCGAATAGAATAAAACGTGTCGAAACTATATGACAATATTTTCTTTTATCTGCAAAATAAGGCGGATATAATAAGCCGGTAGCAAAATGAATGAAAATATCAGGAGGTTTTGACAAATGGGGAAGTTAAATGTGGCGATTGCAGATGATAATGAACGGATTTTGGATCTTTTGGAAGAAATTGTAAATAGTGACAGTGAATTAAAGGTTGTAGGAAAAGCGAATAATGGTGAGGATATGTGCCGTATTATAAAAAATCAGGAACCGGATGTGGTTCTTTTGGATCTGATCATGCCGAAAATGGATGGGATCAGTGTGATGGAGCATGTAAATGCAGATAAAAGTATTCGGAAAAGGCCGGAATTTATTGTAGTAACGGCAATCGGGCAGGAACGGATTACGGAAGATGCATTTCGAAAGGGTGCGCATTATTATATTATGAAACCATTTCATAATGATATGATTATCAACCGGATCAAAAGCACAAAATCCGTATGGATACCAGAAACAAAACTTCTGGAATCTCGCAGGGAGAGCCCTACATTGCCGGAGGAGAATCTGGAAAGCTATGTGACAAATATGCTGCATGAAATCGGGATACCTGCACATATCAAGGGATATCATTATCTGAGGGATTCTATTATGATGGCGGTAGAGGATATGGACGTTTTAAATGCAATCACGAAAGTGTTGTATCCTACAGTGGCAAAACGGCATCAGACAACAGCAAGCAGAGTGGAACGGGCCATACGCCATGCTATTGAAGTGGCGTGGAGCAGAGGAAAACTGGATACGTTGGATGAGCTTTTCGGGTATACAGTAAGCAACGGAAAAGGGAAACCTACAAACTCGGAATTTATCGCATTAATAGCAGATACAATTCAATTGAAATACAAAAGAAGATAATGGAATCTCTTTTCATATGGAACAAAGTGCGCTATAATGTAGTTATTATGCGAAGGGTGGAGGGACACATATGAAAAAAATATTATTTGCAACTTCAGAGGCGGTTCCATTTATCAAAACCGGAGGCCTGGCGGATGTTGCCGGAACTTTACCAAAATATTTTGACAAAGATAAGTATGATGTAAGAGTAATGCTTCCAAAATATATGTGTATGAAGCAAGAGTGGAAAGACAAAATGCAGTACGTCACGCATTTTTATTTGGAATTAGCATGGAGATCTCAATATGTGGGGATTCTTCAGATGGAATATAACGGAATTACGTTTTACTTCATTGATAATGAGTACTATTTTGCAGGATGGGCCCCATATGGTAATATCCATGAAGATATTGAGAAATTTGCATTTTTTTCAAGAGCAGTGTTGAGCGCACTTCCGCTGATTGACTTCCGTCCGGACATTATTCACTGCCATGACTGGCAGACAGGATTGATTCCGGTTTATCTTGATAATTTCCGCTATGGCGGGGAATTCTACCGTGGAATTAAAACAATTATGACGATTCACAATTTGAAGTTCCAGGGGGTATGGGATAGAAAAACGGTACAGGATATCACCGGACTTCCGGATTATTATTTTGCTCCAGATAAGCTGGAAGCATATAAAGATGCCAATTACTTAAAAGGCGGAATTGTTTACGCGGATAAAGTGACAACGGTTAGTAATACGTATGCACAGGAGATTAAGACACCGTTTTACGGAGAACGTCTGGATGGTCTTATGAATGCAAGATCTAACTGTTTGTCGGGGATTGTAAATGGTATTGATTATGATGAATTTGATCCTGAGACAGATAAAATGATTGCAAAGAATTACTCCGTAGAGACATTCCGTAAAGAAAAGAAGAAAAACAAATTAGCCTTACAGGAAGAACTGGGACTTGAAGTGGATGATAAAGTTATGATGATCGGTATTGTATCAAGATTGACGGATCAGAAAGGCTTCGACTTGATTGCTTATGTAATGGATGAGATTTGTCAGGATGCGGTACAAATCGTTGTACTTGGCACAGGCGAGGAAAGGTATGAGAATATGTTCCGGCATTTTGCATGGAAGTATCAGGGCAAAGTATCCGCTAATATTTATTATTCAGAAGAGATGTCCCATAAGGTATATGCTTCTTGCGATGCGTTTTTGATGCCGTCTCTATTTGAACCGTGTGGACTTAGCCAGCTTATGAGTCTACGTTACGGTACGGTTCCGATTGTAAGGGAAACCGGGGGACTAAAAGATACGGTGGAGCCGTATAACGAATATGAAAAGACGGGTACAGGCTTTAGTTTTTCCAATTATAATGCGCATGAGATGATGGGAATCATCCGCTATGCAGAAAGTGTGTATTATGACAAGAAACGGGATTGGAATAAGATTGTGGAGAGAGGCATGCAGAAAGACTTTTCGTGGAAGAATTCTGCGAAGCAGTACGAAGCTCTTTATGATGAAATGTAGAGTAGTAAAATATAGGAGCAGAACGAATGATATTAGAACGACTTGGGAAGGAACTGCTGTTTTTAGATGGTGGTATGGGAACGCTTCTTCAGGCAGAGGGATTAAAGCCGGGAGAACTTCCTGAAACATGGAATATAAAGAAGAAAGAAAAAATCATAGATATACATAGAGCGTATTTTGAAGCCGGAAGCGATATCGTGCTTGCCAATACGTTTGGTGCCAATATTCTGAAATTTTCCGACAATACATATACACTTGAGGAAGTAATCCATGCTGCGATCGAGAATGTGAGAGAAGCGGCAAAAAGAAGGAGTACGGAAAAACGGGAGTATTATGTAGCTCTTGATGTAGGGCCGACGGGCAAACTTTTAAAACCTGCGGGAGACCTCTCTTTTGAAGAAGCTTATGATGCGTTTGCACAAACAATGAGAATCGGGGTGAAAGCAGGGGCAGATCTAGTTTATATAGAGACTATGAGTGATACATATGAGGTGAAAGCAGCGATTCTTGCGGCGAAGGAGGAGACAGATCTTCCGGTGTTTGCTACGATGATTTTTGATGAAAAAGGGAAACTTCTTACGGGAGCAGATATCCCTTCTGTTGTGGCACTTCTTGAAGGACTGCGAGTCGATGCCCTCGGAATTAATTGTGGGATGGGGCCGAAGCAGATGATTCCGATTTTGAAAGAGATACGGGAATATACATCGTTACCTATTATTGTAAAGCCAAATGCAGGACTTCCAAAGCAGATGGCGGGAGAGACATATTATGATGTAAATGCAGAGGAATTCGCAGAAGTTATGTCTGAAATTGTTGCTTTGGGAGCCTGTGTGATCGGAGGGTGTTGTGGAACAACACCGGAACATATACTTGCCATGACAGAGAAATGTAAAGACATGCAAGTTGTTTTAGCAAAGGAGCAGGAGAGAACGATCATAACTTCCTATGGACAGGCAGTAGAGATAGGAGAGGCTCCTGTAATCATTGGAGAGAGAATTAATCCTACAGGAAAGAAGCGGTTTAAACAGGCATTAAAAGAACAGGATATAGATTACATTTTGAAAGAAGCGGTATCTCAGCAGGATCATGGAGCCCACATATTAGATGTCAATGTAGGGCTTCCGGATATTGATGAAGCGGCTGTGATGAAAAATGTGATGCAGAAGATTCAGGAAGTGACAAGTCTCCCGCTTCAGATTGATACGGTAAATGCGAAAGCTCTTGCAGACGCTATGCGTCTTTATAACGGAAAGCCGATGGTAAATTCTGTAACAGGCAAACAGGAATCTATGGATGTAGTATTTCCGCTGATTCAGAAATATGGAGGAGTCGTTGTAGGATTAACATTGGATGAAGCAGGGATTCCGAAAACTGCGGAAGGAAGAGTGAAGATCGCGGAGAAGATCATAGCAGAAGCGGCGAAGTATGGAATTCAGAAAAAAGATATTGTAATTGATGTTCTTGCCATGACGATAAGTTCTGAGCCGGATGGAGCAAAGACAACATTGCAAGCATTGAAACTTGTGACAGAGAACTTACATGTGCGTACTGTGCTCGGTGTATCTAATATCTCTTTTGGACTTCCAAATAGGCCTATAATCAATTCTAATTTTTACACGATGGCAATGCAAAATGGCCTGAGTGCGGCAATCATCAATCCGTTATCAGAAGAAATGATGAAATCTTTCTTTGCATTTTCAGCATTGATGGGGTATGATAAGAATTGTGAAAATTATATCTCATATTACGGAGACAAACCGGAAAAGACATCAAACAACGTTTTGAACAAAATGTCTCTTGAAGCGGCGGTTATCAAAGGACTTCGGGAAGAGACTGTTCATATAGTGAAAGAATTGATAAAAGAGAAAGAGCCGCTTGAGATTATTGATAAGAATCTGATTCCTGCGTTGGATCATGTAGGGAAAGGATTTGAAGAAGGAACTGTCTTTCTTCCGCAGCTTCTCATGAGTGCGGAGGCTGCAAAAGGCGCTTTCCAGGTGATAAAAGAAGAATTACAGAAAAGTGGGAAAACCGGTGGAAAGAAAGAGAAGATCATTCTTGCAACTGTAAAAGGAGACATCCATGATATCGGTAAAAATATTGTGAAAGTTCTTCTTGAGAACTATAGTTTCGATGTGATCGATCTTGGAAAAGATGTTCCGCCGGAACAGATTGTAGAAAAAGCGTTGGAGGAGAATGTAAAACTGATCGGACTAAGCGCGTTGATGACCACAACGGTTGTCAGCATGGAAGAAACGATACAGCTTGTAAGGGAAAAGATACCGGATTGTAAAGTCATGGTAGGAGGAGCCGTTTTGAATCAGGAATATGCTGATATGATCGGAGCGGATTTCTATGGAAAAGATGCCATGCAGTCCGTATATTATGCACAAAAATTATTTCAACATCAAGGAGGAAAAAGATGAGAGGATTACAGACACCTGTGAGGTATATCAGAAGAAAGGTATTTGAAGAAGTCGCAAGAGTCGGATTTGAATCTACGCCGGAGAATCTGACAGACTCCATTGAAGCGATTCCATATAAACTTGTGGGAGAAGATTCCATTTACCGTGATACGATTTACCATGCCCGTGCCATTGTAAGTGAGCGAGTTCGTCTTGCGATGGGTATGTCTCTGCGTCCGGAGGACAAGCCGGTACATATTACAGCAGGAATAGAAGAGAGTAATATTTCGGCGAAATATTATGAGCCGCCTCTTATGCAGGTGATTCCATCTGCGTGTGCATCTTGTGAACAGAAAGAATACGAAGTAAGCAATATGTGTAAAGGATGTCTTGCGCACCCATGCCGTCAGGTATGCCCGGTGGGAGCCATTTCTATGAAAAGCGGGAAATCTTATATAGATCAGGAAAAATGTATCAAATGTGGAAAGTGTAAGGCAAATTGCCCATACGATGCAATTGCAAAAAAGGAACGTCCATGCCAGAAATCTTGTGGAGTGAATGCAATCGGTTCTGACAAGTTCGGAAGAGCAAAAATTGAGAATGACAAATGTGTCGCTTGCGGTATGTGTATGGTTGCATGTCCGTTTGGAGCTATTTCTGATAAATCTCAGGTATTTCAACTTGCCCGTGCATTAAGAGAGGGCGGAGAGATTATAGCTGCCATTGCACCTGCTTTTGTAGGGCAATTCGGACCGAATATTACGCCGAGAAACATTAAAGCAGCGCTGCAGATGCTTGGATTTAAAGAAGTATATGAAGTGGCTTTGGGAGCTGATATCGGCGCCATTTCCGAGGCACATCATTACGTAGATAAGGTGGTGACAGGAGAACTTCCGTTCCTTCTGACGTCGTGCTGTCCGTCCTGGTCCATGCTCTGTAAGAAATATTTCCCGGATCTTATAGATCAGGTATCGGAAGAGTTGACACCGATGGTTGCAACGGCAAGAACAATTAAAAAAGAACATCCGAATGCAAGAGTCGTATTCATCGGACCGTGTGCATCTAAGAAGTTGGAAGCATCCAGAAGAACTGTAAGAAGTGATGTGGATTTTGTCATTACATTTGAAGAACTGCAGTCAATGTTTGATGCGAAAGAGATTGATCTTGAGAAATTTGAGGCGGAATCTTCTTTCCATGACGCTACAGGGGCAGGACGCGGATATGCAGTAGCAGGCGGAGTTGCTGAAGCCATTGAAAAATGTATCAATGAATATTATCCGGATGTAGAAGTAAATATTGAGCATGCGGAAGGTTTGGCAGATTGCAAGCGGATGCTGACACTTGCCAAGGCAGGAAAGATGAACGGATGCCTGATTGAAGGAATGGGATGTCCGGGAGGTTGTATTGCAGGAGCAGGAACAAATATTGAGATTCCGAAAGCAAAGAAAGCCCTTGCAGAATTTGTGAAAAATTCTTCAAAAGATCTCCCTGCAAAGGAACTCGAGGAAATCGAATTGAAATAGAGATTGTTCTATGTTATGATTAAAAAAGGACAAGTCTGGTACATGGAGGTGCAGAGATGGCATTTTTTTCGACAGTAATTTCAACCCTTATTAAAGCGGTGATTGTAGGTCTTGGTGCATTTGCAGGCATCATGGCAGGCAAAGCCCTTCGTAAAAGGAAGAATGAAAAAGAGAATCAGTAGAACACAGGAGGATGTCACGATATGGGGCATCCTCTTTTGTGTATTGTGATAAATTGCAAATGAGACATCTTTCCATTGGGGATTGTGGGTGTTTCTAAAGAAAATATATTGCATCGTCGGTATGATTTCGGTTTAAAATAGTGCTATGTTTTTCTTGTGAAATGTAGTATAATATTTTAATATGAGCGAATATTGCTAATCATGGTTTGCAACACGATTGCAACAAAAAAGTTAAAAAACCACATAAATACGCTTAGTATTTATAATAAAGATTTAGTGAATTGAGAAAACCAGGAGGAGAAAAATGAAAAAATACGGAGTAAATGAACTTAGAAGAATGTTCCTTGATTTTTTTGAAAGTAAAGGACATTTGGCAATGAAAAGCTTTTCGCTGGTGCCGCACAATGATAACAGTTTGCTGTTGATCAATTCAGGAATGGCACCGCTAAAACCATATTTTACAGGACAGGAGATTCCACCGAGAAAACGCGTGACAACATGTCAGAAATGTATTCGTACCGGAGATATTGAAAATGTAGGTAAAACTGCACGCCATGGTACATTTTTTGAAATGCTCGGCAACTTCTCTTTTGGAGATTATTTTAAGAGAGAAGCAATTCATTGGTCATGGGAATTTCTTACAGAAGTAGTAGGACTAGATGCCAGCAGACTCTATCCGTCTGTATATGTAGACGATCAGGAAGCATTTGACATTTGGAATAAAGAGATGGGGATTTCAGAAGACCGCATTTTCAAATTTGGTAAAGAAGATAATTTCTGGGAGCATGGTTCCGGACCTTGCGGGCCATGTTCTGAGATTTATTATGACCGTGGAGAAAAGTACGGATGTGGAAGACCTGATTGTACAGTTGGATGCGAATGTGACCGTTACATGGAAATCTGGAATAATGTATTTACACAGTTTGACAATGATGGGAAAGGAAACTATTCAGAACTGGAGCAGAAGAATATTGACACAGGTATGGGGCTGGAACGTCTTGCCTCTATTGTGCAGGATGTAGATTCTATTTTCGATGTAGATACGTTGAAAGCTCTTCGCGAACATGTTTGTGCACTTTCTGGTGCTGTTTACGGTGAAGACGATATCAAAGATATATCCATTCGTGTGATTACAGATCATATCCGTTCCGTTACATTTATGATTTCCGATGGAATTATTCCATCTAATAACGGAAGGGGTTATGTTCTCAGAAGACTTCTCCGTCGTGCGTGCCGTCACGGAAGACTTCTCGGAATTGAAGGAAAATTCCTTACAAAGCTTGCGGAGACAGTCATTGAGGGATCAAAAGATGGCTATCCGGAGCTTTTTGAAAAAAAAGATATGATTTTCAATGTAATCGGACAGGAAGAAGATCAGTTTAATAAAACAATTGACCAGGGACTCCGTATTCTTGCTGAGATGACAGAGGAAATGACAGAAAAACAAGAAAAGACACTGTCGGGAGAAAATGCTTTTAAATTATATGACACATACGGTTTCCCGTTAGATCTCACTATGGAAATTCTGGAAGAAAAAGGATTTTGCGTAGATGAAGAAGGGTTCAAAAAATCTATGGAGGGGCAGCGGGTAAAAGCTAGAATAGTTTG